>Ga0137380_10001211_pt1 | contig 20820 bp, 19 predicted proteins | sample SagtaG_17_FD_104809 | JGI IMG/M metagenome (GOLD analysis project Ga0137380, IMG submission 104809) | Vadose zone soil microbial communities from Sagehorn Ranch, Mendocino, California, USA - Sage2_L_100_16 metaG | ecosystem: Environmental > Terrestrial > Soil > Vadose zone | place: USA...
AACGGTGTCGCCTAGTACACCACTGTCCGCGAGGCGGTCGAGAGGAATCGGCGAGGGCCGCACAAGGCGGCCGCCAGCCCATCGTAGGGACGGCCGGGCAGACCGTCAACAATCGCACTTGCCGGCACGATCCGACCGATCGTCCGAGTCGCCGGTGTGGCGTGGTCTTGGGCGGTCCTGGGTGGTCCTGGGTGCTCCTGGCCGTTCAGTGGGAACGGTCCGTGAGCCAGTGCCAGAAGCGCTGGTACCAGGGCGCCTTATGGGTCGGCTCGGCCGCCGGCGCCGCCGCCGCGTCGGCCGGCGGTGTGCCGGTGAGCAGCCAGGCCTGCTCCCCGGGCTTGACCATGTGGAAATCCCGCTTGGCGAGCTGCTCGACGTAGGCGGGGTCGTTCAGCCGGGTGCGCTCCCGCTCCAGCTGTGCGTTGGCGGCCTGGAGCGCCGCCTGCTTGGCCTGGAGCCGTTCGATGCGCCCCTGCTGCGACACGTATTGGCGCAGCGGGTACACGGCGGTGGCCGCCAGCACGAACAGCACGAGGAACAGCAGGATCCCGCGCGAGGTGAGCCCTGGCTGCGATCGGGCCCTGGAGCCGTTGCGACGGCGGCCACGGCCCGGCACCAGGGCCAGCACCCGCTGGGCGGTCGCCCGCGGCCGCCGCCAGATCACGTCGCCCGCTCCTGGAAGGACCGGCCGAAGGCCTGGCGTCCAGGGTAGGTCGCGCTCTCGCCGAGCTCCTCCTCGATGCGCAGGAGCTGGTTGTACTTGGCGACCCGCTCGCTACGGCAGGGCGCCCCGCTCTTGATCTGGCCACTGCCGAGCGCGACCACCAGGTCGGCGATGATGGTGTCCTCGGTCTCGCCAGAGCGGTGGCTGATCATGGTGGTCCAGCCGTTGCGGTGGGCCAGGTCGGCGGCGTCGAAGGTCTCGCTCAGCGAGCCGATCTGGTTGACCTTGAGCAGCACGGCGTTGGCGACCCCGCGGTCGAGGCCGCGCTGGATGCGCTCGACGTTGGTGACGAACAGGTCGTCGCCAACGAGCTGCACCCGGTGCCCCAGGGCCTCGTTGAGCGCCTTCCAGCCGTCCCAGTCCTCCTCGGCGAGGCCGTCCTCGATCGAGATGATCGGATAGCGGTCGCACAGGTCGGCGAACAGCTCGACCATGGCGGCGGACTCCAGCGTGCGGCCCTCGCCGGCGAGCTCGTAGCGGCCGTCCCGCCAGAGCTCGGTGGCGGCCGGGTCGAGCGCCAGCGCCACCTCGGCGCCGGGCTCGTAGCCCGCGCGCCCGATGGCGGCCACCAGCAGCTCCAGCGCGGCCTCGTTGCCGGGCAGGTCGGGCGCGAAGCCGCCCTCGTCGCCGACGGCCGTGGCCAGGCCGCGCTCGTGCAGGACCGCCTTGAGGGCGTGGTAGACCTCGGCGCCCATGCGAACCGCCTCGGCGAACGACGGCGCGCCGATCGGGGCGATCATGAATTCCTGGAAATCGACGTCGTTGTCGGCGTGCACCCCACCGTTCAGCACGTTCATGAACGGGACCGGGACCACGTGGGCCGACGCGCCGCCGAGGTACCGGAACAGCGACAGACCGAGCGAATCGGCGGCGGCGCGCGCCAGCGCCATCGAAACTCCGAGCACGGCATTCGCGCCGAGGTTCGCCTTGTTGTCGGTGCCGTCGAGGTCGAGCATGACCCGATCGATCGCCCGCTGGTCGTAGCCGTCCTCGTCGAGCAGCACCGGAGCGATGACCTCGTTCACGTTGCGGACGGCGCGCAGGACGCCCTTGCCGCCGTAGCGGTCGCCGCCGTCGCGCAGCTCGATGGCCTCGAACTTACCGGTGCTGGCACCCGAGGGGACGATCGCCCGACCGCTGGAGCCGTCCTCGAGGCCCACCTCGCACTCGAGGGTGGGATTCCCCCGAGAATCGAGGACTTCACGTGCAAGGACGAGCTCGATCGCTGCCATGGGGAAGGTCTCCAGATGGTCGTGGGGTCGCGGGGACGGAAACGGGCAGCCGCGAGCATATCATCGGCGCCGCATTCATTTGAGGATTTCCACAGGGAAATGCGCGAGGCGTGGCGATCAGGTGGACTCGGCGCCGTCGTCCGGGTCCTGGGCGGCCTCGTAACTTGCCCGGAACCGCCTGGCGGCGCGGCGAAGGGCCGCCTCCGGCTCGACACCGCGCTCGCGGGCGAGCGCGACCACCGCGAACAGCAGGTCCCCCATCCCGCGCTCGAGCCGCTCCGCGCCCTCGGCCCCCATGACCTCCTCGAGCGCCTCGCCGACCTTGGCGGCCGGACGGTCCCGGTCCGGCCAGGCGAAGCCGGTGTCGCCCACGCGCTTCTGGAGCTTGGCGGCGAGCTGCAGCGCCGGCAGGGCCGAGGGGATGCCGGCCAGCGGATCGGTGCGGCCCTCCTGCTCCCGCTTGATCGCCTCCCAATTGCGCAGCACCTCGCCGGCGGAGCCGACCTGGACGTCGCCGAACACGTGTGGGTGGCGGCGGACCAGCTTCTCGGTGATGGCGCGCGCGACCCCGTCGACGTCGAACTGCCCGGCGTCCTCGGCGATCTGGGAGTGGAACACCACCTGCAGGAGCAGGTCGCCCAGCTCCTCGCGCAGGTGGTCGGGACCGGCCGGGCCCGCGCCCTCCTCCTCGATGGCGTCGAGGACCTCGTAGACCTCCTCCACCAGGTGGCGGGCGAGGCTCGCGTGGGTCTGCTCGGCGTCCCAGGGGCAGCCGCCGGGGCCGCGCAGGCGGGTCTCGGTCGCGACCAGGTCGAGCAGGGCGGAGCCCTTCGGCTCACCCAGCGGGTAGACCGCCTCGACCTCGATGTGCTGGCGGGCCGCCCGGTCCGAGACCATCTGCACCAGCGGGCCGTCGTTGACCGGCGGCAGCAGCAGGGTCGCCGAGCCGCGCTCCTTCGCCAGGCCGAGCAGCGCGTCCGCCTGCCGGCGGGCCATCGCCACCTGGTCGGCGTCGATGCCCTGGCCGACCAGCAGCAGGTCACGCCCTGCCGGGCCGGTGTCCTCCGCGACCGGCAGGACCTCGAAGGGGATCTCCCCGACGTCCAGCGCCGGCAGCGAGGGATGGTCGACGGCGAGCACGTAGACAGGCCGGGCGGCATCCAGCGCACGCCAGGTCTGTGGTGGGAAGAGCAGCGGGAACCGCGGGCTTGAAGCCACCAGCACGACCCTCGTCATGGCACCCCGTTACGGACCGGTCGTCAGCGGCTGCGCCGGCGCCTCGGAGGTCGGGCTGGCCGGGGCCGTCGTTCGCTCGACGACCTTTCCAGAGGCGGAGTCCCAGCGGCCGAAGCGCGGGTTGACCGACACGTTGGCCTGCTTCAGGTGGTCGCTGAACCACTGCTCGGTGGCCGCGTCCCGGCGCTGCTTGAGCGTGGGGTCGAGGGCGTTGCGCAGGTCGTCGGTGAGCGGCGGGACCCGCACCCCGATCACCTGGATGACGTGGTAGCCGAACTGCGTGTGGACCGGGGCGGAGATCGGCGAGGTGCAGGCGCCCGCCGTCTTGCCCTTGCAGTCGCCCTGGTCGGCAAGGCTGAACACGGCCTTCTCGAAGTCGGCGACCGTCTGCCCCTTGGACTCGTAGCCGAGGTCGCCGCCGCGGTCCTTGCTCCCGGGATCGGTCGAGAACTGCTCGGCGACGGTCGTCCAGTCGCCGCCCGAGACCAGTTGCTGGCGCGCCTTCTCGGCGGTCGCCTGGTCCTTCACCAGGACGTGGCGGACGTGGATCTGGATCACGTCGGCCCGGTGCTTGGCCAGGTTGGCCTTGAGCAGGTCGGCGTCGCTCGGCTGCGGCACCAGCTTGTCGCCGACCAGCGTGAGGGCGATCTGGGCGCGGAACTGCTCGCGCAGCAGCGACTCGGTGATGTTGTTCTGGGACAGCAGGTCCTCGTACTTCATGCCCTGGGACGCCGCCTGGTCCTTGACCTGCTGGATGCGGGCGTCGACCTGTCCCTCGTCGAGGGTCACGCCCTCCTGCCTGGCGCCGTCGAGGATGATCTGGAACTGGATCAGCCCCTCGAGCGAATGGCGGGTCAGGGCGTCGATGTCGGTGGCCTGCTGCTGCTGTTGCTGGTTCTGCTGCTGGCTCTGCGAGGCCGCGAGCTGCGCCTTGACCATGTCGGTCAGGCGGCTGACCGGAACCGAGGCTCCGTTGACGGTCGCCGCCCGGCTGTTGTCGCTGCTGGCCGCGCAGCCGGCCGCGAGCAAGGCGATGACCAGGCCTACGGCGGGAAGCAGTCGGCGCACATGAACCTCAGCTCGAATCTCGGCAAACTGGCTAGCCAACAGGATACTCGGTGCCTGCCAGGCACGTTCCCCACGAATTGAGAGATTTACACAGCCGTTCCAAGGCCTCGCGAGCTCGACCAGCACGGCGACGGCGACAGCGGTCCTCAGCCGCCCGGTCAGGAGGCGCGGCGGGCTTCGGGGCGGTCGGAGGAGGGCAGGGCGGGCGCCGGAGGCGCGTCGAGGATGCTGGTGAGCAGCTCCGAGAGCCAGGCGGGCAGGTCGACCTCCGGCTGGGCGGGCGACGGTCCAGGTGTCAGGCGTGCCCGGCGCTCGGTCGGCAGCGGCACCAGCAGGCTGTCCTCGGCCTGCTTCCAGATGGCGCCCGGGTACAGCCGGTCGAGCCGGACCTGCTTGGACTCCGGCAGCTTGGAGACCGGCGCCAGCCGGACCCGCCCGGCGAAGCAGACCACCTCGGAGAGCCCGACCGCGCTCGCCTGGGCGCGGACGCCCGCCAGGGCGAGCAGGTTGCGGACCGGCAGCGGCGGCGGTCCGTAGCGGTCGGCCAGCTCCAGCCCCAGCGCCTCCACCTCCTCGACCGTTCTGGTGCCGCCGAGCCGGCGGTAGGCCTCCAGCCGCAGGCGCTCGCGCGGCACGTAGTCGGTCGGCAGGTGGGCGTCGACCGGCACCTCCAGCTTCAGCTCCTTCGGCGGCTCGATCGGACGGCCCCGCAGCTCGCCGACCTCCTCCGCCAGCATCCGCATGTAGAGGTCGTAGCCGACCAGCGCGACGTGGCCCGACTGGTCGGTGCCGAGCAGGTTGCCGGCGCCGCGGATCTCGAGGTCCTTGAGGGCGATCGCCATGCCGGACCCCAGAGCGGTGTGGGTGGCGATGGTGGTCAGCCGCTGGTGCGAGGTCTCGGTCAGCGAGTGCTCACTCGGGTAGAACAGGTAGGCGTAGGCACGCTCGCGGGAACGGCCGACGCGGCCGCGGAGCTGGTAGAGCTGGGCGAGCCCGAGGGTGTCGGACCGTTCCACCAGCAGGGTGTTGGCGTTGGGGATGTCCAGGCCCGACTCGATGATGGTGGTGCAGACCAGCACGTCGTAGGCCTTGTCCCAGAAATCCAGCATGACCCGCTCGAGCTGGTCCTCGCTCATCTGCCCATGGGCGACGCCGATCCGCGCCTCGGGGACGAGCTGGCGGAGCTGGATCACCGCCCGCTGGATCGACTCCACCCGGTTGTGGACGTAGAAGGTCTGGCCCTCGCGCAGCATCTCGCGGCGGATGGCGTTGGCGACCGTGGTGGCGTCGTAGGGGCCGACGAAGGTCAGCACCGGGTGGCGCTGCTCCGGCGGCGTCTCCATGACCGACAGGTCGCGGATGCCGGACAGGCTCATCTCCATCGACCGCGGGATCGGCGTGGCGGTCAGCGTGAGCACGTCCACCTCGGTGCGGAGCTGCTTGAGGTGCTCCTTGTGGGCGACGCCGAAGCGGTGCTCCTCGTCGATGATGGCCAGGCCGAGGTCGGACCACTTGGCGTCGGACGAGAGCAGGCGGTGGGTGCCGATGACCAGGTCCACGGTGCCGTTGGCCATGGCGGTGAGGGTCTCCTCCTGCTCCTTGCGCGTAGCGAAGCGCGACAGCATGGCGACCTTGACCGGGAACGGCGCGAACCGCTCCGAGAAGGTCGCCATATGCTGCTGCGCCAGCAGGGTGGTCGGGACCAGCACCGCCACCTGCTTGCCGTCCATGATCGCCTTGAAGGCGGCGCGCGCCGCGACCTCGGTCTTGCCGTAGCCGACGTCGCCGCACAGCAGGCGGTCCATCGGGACCGGCGTCTCCATGTCGGCCTTGATCTCCTCGATGGCGGTGAGCTGGTCGGGCGTCTCGGCGTAGGGGAAGGCGTCCTCCAGCTCGCGCTGCCAGGGGCTGTCCGGGGCGAAGGCGTGGCCGGGCGAGGCCATTCGGGCGGCGTACAGGCGGATCAGCTCGGCCGCGATCTCGCGGACCTTGCGCCGCACCCTGGCCTTCTGGCGGTCCCACTCCTTGGTGCCGAGCCGCGACAGCTTGGGCGACTCGCCGCCGACGTAGCGGCCGATCATCTCGACCTGGTCCGTCGGCAGGTAGAGGCGGTCGCCCTGGTCGTAGGCGAGCAGCAGGTAGTCGCGCTCGGCGCCGCCGACGGTGCGGTGCTCCATGCCGACGTAGCGGCCGATCCCGTGCACGGCGTGGACCACGATGTCGCCGGGCTGGAGCTCGGCGACGTCGTGGAACTGCGCTCCGCCGCCGTCGTGCGTGGCGCGGCGGCGGCTGGCGGGCATGCGGGCCTGCTCGCGGGTCTGGCGGCGCGTGCCGTACAGGTCGCCCTCGGCCAGCAGGGCGAGCCGCAGCGCGGGCAGGCGGAACCCGTTGAGCAGCGGCGCGGTGCCGGCGAGCAGCTCGCCGTCAGGGGCCTGGCTGGCGGGCAGCTCGGCGGTCAGCGGCACCGGCAGGCCCTCGTCACCGAGCACGTCGACCAGCCGCTCGGCCGGACCCGACCCCTCGGTGGTGAGCAGCACGGTGTAGCCCTCGCCGGCCAGCTCGCGCGCGTCCGCGGCGATCCTGGTCACGTTCGCGCGGTAGGGCTCGATCGGGTGGGCCTCGATGCGTACGGCGTCCGGCCTGCCGGCGTCGAGTGCGCCGAGCCGCACCCGTGCGCGGCCGGAGCGCTCGAGGACCTGGTCGAGCGGCCGGTAGGCGGCGCCCTCCAGGGGTGCGGCGCCACCCTCGGCGGCGGTCCCCCAGGACGCCTGCATGGCCTCCTCGGCCTGCTTGCGGACCTCCTCGGCGCGGTCGACGGTGCGCTTGGGGTCGACCACCACCAGCACCGAGCCGGCCGGCAGGTAGTCCGGCAGGGTCGGCAGCTCGTCGTAGAGCAGCGGCAGCAGCGACTCGACGCCCTCGACGTCCAGCCCGTCGGCGACCCGGGCGAGCAGGTCGCCCGCCACGGGCACCTCGCCGGCGAGCTGGCGGGCGCGGCCGCGCTCGGCCGCGCTGAGGCGGACCTCGCGGCAGGGATAGGCCTCGACGGACGGCAGCTCGGTGAGCGAGCGCTGGCTGGCGACCGCGAACGAGCGGATGCCCTCGACCTCGTCGCCCCAGAACTCCACCCGCACCGGGTGGTCCTCACCGGGCGGGAAGAGGTCCACCAGGCCGCCGCGCGCGGCCACCTCGCCGCGCCGCTCGACCATGTCGGTGCGCTGGTAGCCGGCCTCGACCAGCCGGGCGAGCAGCTCCTCGAGGTCGAGCTGGTCGCCCTTGGCGACCCGCACCGGCTCGATCAGGTCCAGGCCGGGCGCCAGCGGCTGCATCATCGCCTTGGCCGGCACGGCGAGCACGGCCAGGCCGGTCCGCTCGGTGCCGTTGCCGTCGCGTTCGGGCTGCAGCCGGTGCAGCAGCGACAGTCGCTTGGCGACCGTCTCGGAGCGCGGCGACAGGCGCTCGTGCGGCAGCGTCTCCCAGGCGGGAAAGCAGTCGACCAGGTCGCGGCCGAGGAAGGCGCCGACGTCGTGGACCAGGGCCTCGGCGTCAGCGGTGGTCGCGGTCACGGGGACCACCAGGCGCCCGCTCCAGCGGGCGAGCCCGGCGAGCAGGAATGCCCGGGCGACGTCGGCGACCACGACGTGGACGCCGTCGCCGCGCTTGGCCAGGGCCTGGCCGCCGAGGGCCCGACCCCCCGCGGGGGCCTCGATCGCTTGGAGGAGGTTGGTGAACGCCGGATCAGCCGGCAGGCGCTCCAGCAGTGGTTCAAGCCGCAATGTGTCTTTGCCTTCCTTCCGGGCACGCGCGAGGACCCCCCGATCGGGACAACCGGGGGGTGCTGCGCTCTATAGAGGGTAACGCAGCCACCCGACAGGAACCTTCCCGGTTCGATGGACTTCTCTGGGACCCGAGCGTAGTGTGCGGCGGTTGTTCGGATGGGGAGTTCAGGGAGATCTGATGAGATTGCTCGAAGTGCGCCTGTCGCCGGAGGGGCGCCAGCCCGAGGCGCGCCAGGAGCCTCGCCGGCGGTTCGAGCTGCGCCCGGGGCGCCGGGACCGGCGCGAGCAGGCCGGGCGCCACGAGCAGGCCGGGCGCCACGAGCCGCAGGAGGGGCGGCACGAACCGGAGACCCGCCAGGGTCTCCCGCAGCGCCAGGAGCGCCGCTCCGATCGGCACCTGACGCGGCTGCCACGGCGCCGGCTGGCCACGCTGCTGGCCCTCGGGGTGGCGGTTGGGGCCATCGGGGGCTACTCGTTCGGGTCGCACGCGCGCTCACGGGCGGTGACGACGGAGACCGGCGGCGTGCACGCCACCCCGGAGTGCACCAGCGCGGTGGCGCGCGCCAACACCACCATCGCCTGGGCCGTGAAGATGGGCAGGGCGTTCGTCCAGCAGACCCAGGTGGTCAACCAGCTCGCCCGCGGCCAGACCACGGTGGCCGGAGCGGTGCGGGACGACCAGGCCCCCAGCGCCGAGGGCGTGGCGGCCGTCTCCAGGTTCAACGACGCGCTCGCCGACTACCTCCGGGTGGTCGACAGCTGCCAGCTCGAATCCGGCTGAGCGCCGGGTCAGCGCACGGGCCGGGCGGATGACATGGGGCCGATCGAGGTGGCCAGGCGCTCGTCGGCGAGCGCGAAGGCGTCGACGGCCAGCGGGGCGACCGGCGGACCCACCGGGATGCGGGCGGGGTCCAGCGCCAGCCGCAGGTAGCCGCCGACGTTCGACGGCCCGAACCACAGCGTCCCGGCAGGCTGCTCGCCAGGGTCCGTGAAGCGGCAGCCGCCGGGGCTGAACGCGACCGGCCGCTGCCGGCTGGTGGCGGGCGCCCGGTGGGTGACCGTCCAGACGGCGCCGGAGCGGTGCTGGTCCGCGCGATCCAGCACGTCGGCCTCGAGCACCGCCGACCTGATGCCGAGCCGCTCGCCCTCGACCACCGCCAGATTGAGCAGCCACAGCGGCAGGTCCTCGCGCCCGTCGGCCATCACCATCAGCCCGGCGCCGTAGCGGGTGTTCAGCTCGGTGGGCAGGAAGCCGTCCTCACTGAGCACGCCGTCGACGGTGAACGCGCCGAGATAGCCCACCCGGTCGCGCAGGGCCACGCCGACCACGCCGGCGACCCGGCGCATCGCCTCCCGGTCGCCCTCCGGCGGGTCCCAGAAGGTGGCGGCGCCAGCGAACACCAGGCGGTTGGAGCCGGAAGGCCGCAGCGTGATCATCTCGACCGGGCGCAGCACGGCCACCCCGTCGGCCAGCACCAGACCGTGGATGCTGCACGGCACGCCCTCGATGAACGGCACCACCCGGGCTCGGTCGCAATGGATCGTGAAGAAGGCGACCGCCTCGGCCGCATCCCACTCTTCACGCACCCAGCGGACGTAGACCGCGCCGCCGTTGACCCCCTCGCGGGTGTCGCCGGACCACACCGTTCCGAGGCCCTGGTCCATCCGCCGCGCGGCGGCCAGCATCGCCTCCCCGGTCGCCGGCACCACCTCCGAGGGCGGGCGCCGGATGCCGTGCGCGTCCCACAGCTTGTCGATCAGGGTCTTGTCCTCGAGCCGGCGCCAGGAGGGACGGCGCGGAGCGTAGACGCGGCGACCGGCGATGCTGCGCAGCTCGTTGGCGGGAGGGCTCAGCACCAGCGCCTCGTGGTCGGGATCGTAGCGGTCCAGCGCGGCCAGGGCCTCCGCCGGAAGGTTCGCCAGCAGCGACATGATCGTCCGGGTCTCGCTGACGATGTCGGGCGCGGTGAGCTGCAGCACGTGCCGGTCGCCCTCCTCCTCGCTCGGCAGCGGGCCGGTGCCGACGCCGGCCGCCAGCAGGAAGGGGCGGGCGGCGCCGAGCGAGCGGACCATCCGGCTGGTGCCGCGCAGCATCGCCAGCGGAGCACCCGTGAGGATGAGCTTGCGCCCATCGTAGAAGCGCCGCAGGCGCGCGGCGTAGCGCCCGGTCATGTCCATACTGGGACTTTATGCGCGGAGCAGGGATTTATCCATATCTACCGGCTCAGCCGCGAACGGCCAGGACACGCCAGCCACCGCCCGCGCACGACCCCTGGGGTCAGGGCAGTCGGGCGACCACGGCGGCGAGGTCGAGGTTGCCGCCGGAGAACACCGTGCCCACGCGGAGGCCCGCGACCTGGCCGGCCCTGCCGGCCAGCAGGGCGGCGACCCCGCACGCTCCGGCCGGCTCGACCACGACCTTCATGCGCTCCATCACGAAGCGGACGCCGGCGAGGATCTCCTCCTCGGACAGCAGCACCACCTCGTCGACCAGCTCGCGGAACAGCGGGAAGGTCCGCACGCCCGCGCGCGGCGCGCAGAGTCCGTCGGCGACCGAGCGAGGCACGACCGGCACCGGACGGCCGGCCTCCAGGGCGGCGCTGAGGGTCTGAGCGCCCCGCGGCTCGACGCCGATCACCCGGCAGTCCGGGTTCGCCGCGCGGACCGCGAGCGCCGTGCCGCAGGCCAGCCCGCCGCCGCCCACCGGCACGACCCAGAGGTCGAGCGGACCGGCGGCCTCGACCAGCTCCAGCGCCACGGTCCCCTGGCCGGCGACGATCTCGGGGTCGTCGAAGGGGTGGACGAAGGTGAGCCCGCGCTCGTCGCGGAGCCGCTCGCTCTCGGCCAGCGCCTCCCCGGTGGTGTCGCCGTACAGCACCACCTCGGCGCCGTAGTCGCGGCAGGCGGCCACCTTGGCGGCGGGCGCGTGCCGGGGCATCACCACGGTGGCCTTGGCGCCCACATCGGCCGCCGCCCATGCCAGCGCGCCGGCGTGGTTGCCGGCCGAGATCGCCACCAGCCCGCGGTCGATCTCCTCCCTCGGCAGGGTGAGCAGCCGGTTCAGGGCGCCACGCACCTTGAAGGAGCCGGTCTTCTGGAGCGCCTCGTTCTTGACCGCGACCGTCGCCCCGAGCTTGGCGTCCAGCGTCGCCGAGGTCTCGACCGGCGTCGCGTGCACCTGCCCCGCGAGCCGCTTGGCCGCGGCCCGCACCGCATCCGCGTCCACCTCGCCTCCCTTCTCGACCGCGCCGTCGTTGGCGCGGCCTTGGCAAGGGCTACGCGCGAAGCGCGTAGCCCTTTCAGCGGTTATGACGGTCCTGAGCGCGCTCCAGGGGCAGGCGGGTCAGGTCCAGCGCCGCGTCGGCGCCTCGCTCGACCAGCACGCCGAAGTCCTCGGCGAGCCGCTTGGGGATCGGCGCCAGCACGTAGTCGGCCACGTCCTGCCGTCCGGGTGGGCGGCCGACGCCGAGCCGGACGCGCAGGAAGTCCGGACCGCCGAGCGCCTTGACGATGTCCTTCAGGCCGTTGTGCCCGGCCGTGCCGCCGCCGCGGCGGACCTGGAGCTTGCCGGCGGCCAGGTCGATGTCGTCGTGGACCACGATCAGCCGCTCGAGCGGCACCTTGTAGTAACGGGTGAGCAGCGACGCCGGCCCGCCGGACTCGTTCATGTAGCCCATCGGCCGCGCCAGCACGATGCGCGTGCCGTCGTCGCGCGCCTCCGCGACGGCGGCGCGCTGGCGAGAGCGCTTCAGCCGCTCGCCGAAGCGGTCGGCGAGGCGCTCGACCACCATCGCGCCAGCGTTGTGGCGGGAGTTGGCGTACAGGTCGTCCGGGTTGCCGAGCCCGAGGATCAGCCAGGGCCCGGTGTCGCGCCGCGACGCACGAGCCTCCTCCCCGCCGGTCGCGGGGTCAGCGGCGTTCGTCCCGGAGCGGCGCCAGCGATCCAGCAGGGACAGGTGCGACTACGCCTCCTCGCCGCCCTCGGAAGCCTCCCCGGCACCCTCGGCCTCGGCCGGGGCCTCGCCCTCGGCGGCCTCGGCGGCCTCCTCCTCGGCCTGGACGGGCTCGACGGTCGGCGCGACCACCGAGACCACCGACGAATCGGGGTCGTCCAGGATCGTCGCGCCCGACGGCGCCTTGAGGTCGCCGACCCGCAGCACGTCGCCGATCTGCAGGCCGGAGACGTCGCCGTCGATCGCCTCGGGCACGGCGGTCACCTCGGCCTCGACACTGAGCTGGTGCAGGTCCTGGTCGAGGATGCCGCCCTGGACCACGCCGGGCGCCTCGCCCACCAGGTGGACGGGCACCGACACGGTCACCTTCTCGCCGCGGCGGACGACCAGGAAGTCGACGTGGGTGAAGGTGCCGCGCACCGGGTGCCGCTGGACCTCGCGCGCCAGCGCGAGGTGGCGGTCCTTGCCGAGCTGGAGCTCGAGCAGGGCGTTGGCGCCACCGCTGCGCATCGCCTGGCCGAACGCGCGAGCATCGATCGACAGGTGCTCCGGCTTGATGCCGTGGCCGTACAGGACCGCTGGGACGCGGCCGGCGGCGCGGACGCGGCGGGCTGCTCCCTTCCCCGTGTCCGTGCGCGACTCCGCGGCAAGCTGGTACTCGGACATGGGGAACGAGCCTCCTTGTCGGGTTCGCCGGTTCCGCAGTGAGGCTGGAACCGCAACGCAGAACGGCCCCGCTGCCGGCGGGGGCGCAGCGCAGGGTAGCAGTGCCGCCCGTACCGGCTCAAGCCGCGGCCCCGGCGCTGCCGCCGGATGCCGGGACCGCAGCAGTCGACGCGCCGGGTGCACGCATCAGCCGGTGCCGGGGCCGGGCTCAGCCTCCTCGATCCTGGTCTCGGGCTCGGCGCCGGGCGGGGAGTTCATGGTGCCGCTCAGCCAGTAGGTGGGCGGCACGCCCTCCCGCACGTACGAGCGCTGCACGCCCTGCGCGGCGCCAGGGTCGTCCCTGCCGAGGAAGGGCAGGAACGAGGTGACCGCCTCCTGGTCCTCGGCGTCCGGCCCACTCTCGGTGGCCATCTGCTCGAGGCGCTCCCGGAGCTCTTCGGCGCGCCCGCTGATGGCTCCGGCCGGGTGGACCATCACGACCAGGTCCTCGCCGACGGCGAACAGCCCCCAGAAGCCCGTTCCCGTCCGCACGGCGCGCGTCGGCTCGGCGAGCGCCTGGTCCCCCGCGGACACCGGCCGTCCCCGCTCGAACCGGAGCGCGTCACGCTGATATTCGGTCACCATTTGCCTCGCCTTCCCTGGGCGGCCGGGCGGGAAACCGGCGGGCCGGTTGGGGCCGGGCTGGGACCGGGGTTGGGAGCCGGTTGGGGCCCGGGCGGCCTGGCTTGGGCCCGGGCTGGGGCCCGGGCGGCCTGGCCCTGCCCACCAGCCCGCGACCGGCGGCTCAGGTGGCGTCGCCGGCGAGGATCTCGGCCAGGTCGAAGGCCACCGGGCGCTCGATCTGCTCGTAGTTGCAGGAGGCCGGGTCGCGGTCGGGGCGCCAGCGCTGGAAATGGGCGGTGTGCCGGAAGCGCCGGCCCTCCATGTGGTCGTAGGCGACCTCGCAGACCAGCTCGGGGCGGAGCGGCTCCCAGGAGAGGTCCTTGCCACCGCTCCAGCGGGACAGCCCGCCGGGGACGCGTTCGGCGCTCACCGTGCCCATCCACGGGTGGTGGTCGCCCTCGTGAAGCCGGTAGGGCGCGATCTCGTCGAGCAGCTCCTGGCGGCGCGCCAGGCTGAACGAGGAGGTCACCCCGACGTGCTGCAGCTCGCCCCGTTCGTCGTGGAGGCCGAGCAGCAGCGAGCCGACCACCGGCCCGCGCTTGTACCAGCGGAACCCCGCCACCACGCAGTCGGCGGTGCGGGCGTGCTTGACCTTGAACATCACCCGCTGGTCCTCGGCATAGGGCAGGTCGCGAGGCTTGGCGACCACCCCGTCGAGGCCGGCGCCCTCGAAGGTCCGGAACCAGCGCTCGGCCAGCCGGTAGGAGTCGGTCAGCGGCGTCACGTAGATCGGCCCGTGCTGACCGTCGAGCGCCTCGACCAGTTTGGCGCGCCGCTCGGCGAAGGGGCGCTCGACCAGTGCCTCGTCGCCGAGCGCCAGCAGGTCGAAGGCGATCAGCGAGGCGGGTGTCTCCACCGACAGCAGCTCCACCCGGGAGGCCGCCGGGTGCAGCCGCAACTGGAGCGCCTCGAAGTCCAGCTCCTTGCTGTCGCGGATCAGCACGACCTCGCCGTCGACCACGCAGCGTGGTGGGAGCTGCTGGCGAGCCGCGGCGATCAGCTCGGGGAAATAGCGCCCCATGGGCAGCTCATTGCGGCTGGCGAATTCCACCTCGTCGCCGTCGCGGAAGACGATCAAGCGGAAACCGTCCCATTTGGGCTCGTAGAGCATGTCATGGGGCAGAATCGACACCGCTTTGGCGAGCATCGGCTTGACCGGAGGCATGACTGGCAGGTCCATACGCTCATGGTTACACGCTGGACCGACGCCGTCAGCCAAACGCGCCCCGGCCGGCGGGTCACCCGCCAACCGGGGCCGCGGTGCGCAGTCGACTGCGCACCGTGGTCGGTTCCGCGAGGGTCAGGCTCGCGCGCCGATCCTGGCCGCCTGGGCCTTGTGGGTGCCCTCGGCGAACTCCTCGACGATTTTGGCGCAGAAGGCCGGCAGGTCGTCCGGCTTGCGGCTGGAGACCATGCCCGCGTCGTTGACGCACTCCTCGTCGACCCAGTTCGCGCCGGCGTTGCGCAGGTCGGTCTTCAGGCTGGGCCACGAGGTGATGGTCCTGCCCTGACCACGTCGGCCTCGATCAGCGTCCACGGTCCGTGGCAGATCACGCCGACCGGCTTGCCGCTCTCGAAGAACGCCCGCGCGAAGGCGACCGCCATCGGGTTGGTGCGAAGCTGGTCCGGATTGGCCACACCGATCTTCTTCCCTTGCAGGGAGCCTGCCATTGGATGGTTCCTCCCTCCGTCGTGCTTCGGCACGTCGTCCGGCCCCTGGCTGACCGCCACGGCCGGGGCTAAACGGAGGAGATGCTCAGACCTGGTTCTGGTCGTTGAAGATCTCGGACACGCTGGCGTCCTCGAAGACCGCGCGGATCGCGTCGGCGACGATCCTGGCGATCGACAGCACGACGATCTTGTCGATCCGCTTGTCCTCGGGGACCGGCACGGTGTTGGTGACGACGATCTCGGCCAGGGGAGCGTTCTTCAGCCGGTCGATCGCCGGGCCTGAGAAGATGCCGTGCGTGGCCGCCGCGGTCACCCGCTCGGCGCCGTTGGCCACCAGCACCTCGGCGCCCTTCACGATCGTCCCGGCGGTGTCGATCATGTCGTCGATCATCACGCAGTGGCGCCCCGCGACCTCGCCGACCACCTCGTGGACCTCGACCTGGTTGGCGACCTCGCGGCTGCGGCGCTTGTGCAGGAAGGCCAGCGGCTGGCCGAGCATGCCCGCCAGCTTCTCGGCGCTCTTGACCCGGCCGGCGTCGGGGGCAACCACTACCAGCTCGCCCTGCTCGTTCTCGCGGATGTAGTCGGCCAGCACCGGCAGGGCCGTCAGGTGGTCGACCGGTCCGTCGAAGAACCCCTGGATCTGGCCGGAGTGCAGATCGATGGTGATGATCCGGTCCGCCCCGGTGACGTCCAGCAGGTCGGCCACCAGCTTGGCCGCGATCGGCTCGCGAGAGCGGCCCTTCTTGTCCTGCCGCGAGTAGCCGTAGTAGGGGATGACCGCGCTGATCCGCTTGGCCGAGCCGCGCTTGAGCGCATCGATCATGATGAGCTGCTCCATGATCCGCTCGTTCACGGGCGCCGAGTGGGTCTGGATCACGAACGCGTCGGTGCCCCGGACGCTCTCCTGGAAGCGGGCGTAGGTCTCGCCATTGGCGAAATCGCGCAGATCCACCGAACCGCACTCGATGCCGAGATGCTGCGCCACCTCGCCGGAGAGTTCCTGGCTCGCCCGCCCGGAGAACAGCATGAGGTGCCTGCGCCCGAGGGTCTCCACCATCTTGGGCGTCACACCGTTGCTCACTGCCCGCCTCCCCGGCTCCGCTCCTGTCGGCTCAATCGTGGTCGCTGGTGTGATCTGTGCCGCCGCGCCGCCTGCGCCGGGCCGCCCAACCCTCGATGATGCGCTGGACGGCGCGCTCGATGGCCAGCGCACCGGGCGGAACGTCCTTGGTGATGGTCGAGCCGGCCGCTGTCTGCGCCCCATCACCGATGGTGAGGGGCGCAACCAGCATGGTATCCGATCCGATGAAGGCGCCGTCACCCACGACGGTGCGGTGCTTGTGCTGGCCGTCGTAGTTGACGAACACCGTGCCGGCGCCGACGTTGACGTCCTCGCCGATCTCGGCGTCGCCGACGTAGGTGAGGTGCGGCACCTTGCTGCCACGCCCGATGCTGGACTTCTTGACCTCCACGTAGGTGCCGACCTTGCTGCCGGGACCGAGCTCGACCCCCGGCCGCAGGTAGGCGAAGGGGCCGACCACGGCGCGCGCGCCGATGTGCGACTGGACCGCGACCGCCTGGGTGACGGTCGCCTCGTCGCCCACGGTGCAGGCGATCAGGCGGGTGTTGGGCCCGATCGAGCAGCCGGCGCCGACGCGCGTGCCCGCCTCGAGGAAGGTGAGCGGCTCGAGCACGGTGTCCTGGCCCACCTCGACGTCGCTGTCCGCGTAGGTGGTGGCCGGGTCGACCACGGTCACGCCGGCCCTCAGCAGCCGTTGCAGCGTGCGCCGGCGCAGCACCGCCGTCGCCTCGGCGAGCTGGGCGCGGTCGTTGACGCCGAGCACCTCGTCGGCGGGCGCCTCGCTGGTCACCACGCGGCCACCCGCCTCCAGCAGCAGCGGGATCAGGGCGGGCAGGTAGTACTCGCCCTGGTCGTTGTCGGGCTGCAGCCGGGCGAGCCCGTCCAGCGCCCGCCGCTCGAACACGTAGAGGCCGGCGTTCACCTCGGTGATGGCGCGCTGCTCGGCGGTGGCGTCCCGCTGCTCGACCACGCCGGTGACCGCGCCGTCGGGCCCGCGCAGCACGCGGCCGAGGCCCGTCGGGTCGGGCAGCCGGGCGGTCAGCACGGTCGCCTGGGCGTCGCTGCGCCGGTGGGCGGCCAGCAGGCGCTCCAGCGTGCCGGCGGTCAGCAACGGTGTGTCGCCGTACAGCACCAGCACCTCGCCGGCGGTCGGCAGCAGCGGCAGCGCCGCGGCGACCGCGTCGCCGGTGCCGCGAAGCTCCTGCTGGACCGCGAAGTCGGCCTGCCCGAACCCGAAGGAGTCGACGACGGTGCGCACCTCGTCGGCGCCGCGGCCGACGACCACCACCGTGCGCTCGGCGCCCAGTCCGGCGGCCGCCGCGAGCACGTGCCACAGCAGCGGCCGGCCGGCCGCCCGGTGCAGCGGCTTGGGCAGCGCGGAGCGGAAGCGCTTGCCCTCGCCCGCGGCGAGCACGACCACGCTCAAGGCCATCGGCCTTCGCCCTCCCATGTTCCTGTCGCCCGCCTCCGGGCGTCTGTTCCTGTCGCCCGGAGGCGGGCGTCGATCGAGACCTGAGCTGGCGGGCAAGGATTCGAACCTTGACCTGACGGCTCCAAAGGCCGCCGTGCTGCCATTACACCACCCGCCACCGGAAGTCTGTTCCCGAGCCCGAATGGTACCGGGCCTGGCCGTCAACGGCCGGCCGCCGTCCACAGCCCCCCCTGGACCAGGGCTACCCGAAGGTCACGCCGGGCACGGGGCCGCGGGCGACCTCGACCCTGGCGAAGGCTGGTCGCACCGCGCCGGCGAGCTGGCCGGCGTGCTCCTCGTCCCTGGCCAGCGCCAGCAGGGTCGGGCCGCTCCCGCTCATCACCGCGCCCACCGCCCCGGCCTCCAGCAGCTTGTCCTTGCCGGCTTCCAGGGCGGGGTGCAGGTCGAACGCGGCCGGCTCCAGGTCGTTGGTCAGCGACGCACCGATCCGCTCGATGTCGCCGGCGGCCAGCGCCTCCAGCAGCGCCGACGGCCAGCGGTCCTCCAGCGGGCGCGCCAGCCCCAGCTCGTCGTAGTGCTGGTACACCGGGGCGGTGCCGAGGCCGTCGGAGTCGATCGCCACCACCCACCAGAGCGTGCCCTTGACCGGCGCCGCGCCGAGCCGCTCTCCCCTGCCGGTGCCGACCTGGCTGCCGCCGCTCAGGCTGAAGGGCACGTCGGAACCGATCTCGGTGGCCATGACGCGCAGGTTCACCGAGGGGAGGTGGAGCCGCCAGAGCCGGTCGAGGGCCAGCAGCGCCGCTGCGCCGTCCGCGCTGCCGCCGCCCAGGCCCGCCGAGATCGGGATGCCCTTGCGCAGCCGGAAGCGCACCCCGGGCAGATCGAGCGAGCGCCGCGCCAGCTCCCTGGCGGCCACCAGCACCAGGTTGCTCTCGTCCGGTGGCAGGCCCTCGCCGTCCACCTCCAGGCCGAAGCCGTCGGCCGCGATCGCAACCTCCAGGTCGTCCCACAGCCCGACGGCCTGCATCACCGACACGACCTCATGGAACCCGTCATCGCGGCGGGCGCCGACCAGCAGCGCGAGGTTGATCTTGGCGGCGGCGCGGGTGCGCAGCACGCCGGGCGGATCGGTGGGCGGGTATTGGCTCGGCAAGCGTTCCCCCATGGTCTAATGCGGCAGGTCTGAGAACCCGGGCATCGTAGTTGGATCGGAAGATTGGTTCAAAACGGGCCCCCAACCTCAAGGCTCGAGCGGCTGCGGCGCGCCCTGGAGGGCGGCAGCGAGCGCGGCGAACGCCGCCACGTCCAGCCGCTCGGCCCGCAGGCCGAGGTCGATCTGGGCGGCACGGCCGAGCGCCTCGACGCCATCCTGGTCCAGACCGAGGGTCCGGAGCGAGTTCCGCAGGGTCTTGCGCCGTTGCGAGAACGCCGCCTCGATCACCCGGTCCAGCGCCCGCCATGGCACGCCGTCCGTTGCCGGATGCCGGCGTCGCCGCAGGCCGACCAGCACCGAGTCGACGTGCGGCTCGGGCAGGAACACCTTGCGACCGACCGGCGCGAGCAGCCGCGCCTCGGCGAGCGCGGCCACCTTAACGCTGGTCGCCCCGTACGCGCTCGTGCCCGGCGTGGCCGCCAGCCGCTCGCCCACCTCGCGCTGGACCATCACGGTGAGCCGCTGGTAGCCGGGAAAGCTGATGAGCACCTCCAGGACGATGGTGGAGGCGAGGTTGTACGGCAGGTTGGCGACCAGCTTGCTGGCCTCCGGCGCCAGCCCGGCCAGGTCCAGGCGCAGCGCGTCCCCGGCGACCACGCGAACGCCGGGGTCGTCGCCGAGCGCCTCGGCCAGCGCGGGCAGCAGGCGCTCGTCCGCCTCGACCGCGACCACCCGCGCGCCCGCCTGGCGCAGCGCCAGCGTCAGGCTGCCGAGCCCGGGGCCGATCTCCAGGACGGTCTCGCCCGGCTCGACCCCGGCCAGCCGCACGACCTTGCGGGCGGTGTTGGGGTCGACCAGGTAGTTCTGCCCGAGCGCCTTGGTCGGGCGCAGCCCGTGGCCCGCCAGCAGCTCCCGCACCCGCGCCGGGGTCAGCAACGGGCCGGCCGCCTCGCCGCTCAGCCCGCACCTCGCACCGCGCGGAGCGGCAGGCGGAACGCGCGGGCGGCGGTCGCGGTGGTGGCCTCGGCCACCCGCTCGACGTCCACGCCGTGGACGGCGGCGACCGTTTCGGCGGTCACCGCCACCCGCTCTGGGCTGTTGGGGCGGCCGCGGAAGGGATGCGGCGAGAGGTAGGGGCTGTCGGTCTCCAGCACCATCCGGTCCAGCGGCACCACCGCGCAGGCCTCGCGCAGCTTGGGCGCGTTCTTGAAGGTGACCGTGCCGGCGAAGGAGACGTGGTAGCCGGCGCGCACCACCCGCTCGGCCATGGGCGCGTCGCCGGAGAAGCAGTGCAGCACCACGTGATCGGGAGCGCCCTCGCCCTCCAGGATGGCCATGACGTCCGGGAACGCGTCGCGGCAGTGCACCACCAGCGCCTTGTCGAGCTCGCGCGCGAGCCGCACGTGCGTGGCGAAGGCCTCGCGCTGGACCTCGCGGGGCGCGTGGTCGCGGAAGTAGTCGAGCCCGGTCTCGCCGACCGCCACCACCCGCTCGTCGGCCAGCAGGTCGCGCAGGGCCCCCAGCGTCTCCGGGGCCAGCGTCAGCGCCTCGTGCGGGTGCACCCCCGCCGTGGCCGAGACGCCCTCGAGCCGCCTGGCGTTGGCCCGCGCCAGCCTGCTCGACTCCAGGTCGACGCCCACGTCCACCAGGTGGCCAACCCCCGCCGCCCTGGCGCGACCGAGCACCTCCTCGGGCCGGTCCTCGAGCAGGTACAGATGGCAATGCGTATCCACCAGCATGTTCAGGTCGTCGCCTTCTCATCCCTGCGTAGCGGTCCACCAGGACGCGCACGCGGCGGAGATGGTTGTCACCACTATGTGGCACCAACTGAATTCTCGCCGACGGCAGGCTCCCAGGGGTTGCACAGATGGTTCACAGGTGAGTCACAGTCTGCGGAGAGACGGTTGAGGCACAGTCTCGGGCGTTGCGATGGGGTCGAGTGGGAGCGGCGGGAATGGGTGAGGCGGCGGGCTCGGAGGCGAGGGTGCTGGTGGTCGACGACGAGCCCTCCATCACCGACCTGGTCGGCATGGCGCTGCGCTACGAGGGCTTCACCGTGGCGACCGCCGCCAGCGGCCGCGAGGCCATCTCCAGAGCCGAGCAGTTCCGGCCGGACCTGATCGTGCTGGACGTGCTGCTCCCGGACCTGACGGGCCCGG
>Ga0137380_10001227_pt1 | contig 20710 bp, 9 predicted proteins | sample SagtaG_17_FD_104809 | JGI IMG/M metagenome (GOLD analysis project Ga0137380, IMG submission 104809) | Vadose zone soil microbial communities from Sagehorn Ranch, Mendocino, California, USA - Sage2_L_100_16 metaG | ecosystem: Environmental > Terrestrial > Soil > Vadose zone | place: USA...
CCCGCAGAAAGTTGCTCCCCAGACTTTTGCAAAGCCTATCACAAGCGGCGGCCGGACTAAGTTTGAAGTGCCCGCGCGCTCGTATACAGCCATTCAGTGGTCGGCCTAGCCAACCGTTCGTATTGGTGCCGGATGATTCGTTTTTAAGGTAGCGCTTTCGCGGCAAATGGCTGTCGATTCGCGCTCGATCAATGCTGTCTTGAGCACATATTCAGAGCCTTCCGGAAGGGGCTCCTCGCGTTCCACTTCGGCAAGCAGCGCATCGAAAGCAAGTCTTGCTAACTCCGCTTGAGACATTTGCACGGTCGTAAGTGGCGGGAGCATAAACTGTGCCAAGCGGATGTCGTCAAAGCCGACCACGGAAAGGTCCCTGGGTATGGATATTCCGTCTTCGTAACACTTCCTCATGACCCCGATGGCCGTCATGTCATTGGAGCAGAGAATGGCTGTGGGCTTTTTGGCTAGGGCCAGCAAGTGGCCGCATGCGAGTCGGCCGCCTTCCATCGTGTGGTTCCCTTCCACGACTAAATTCATATCCGGCTCTCGCCCAATCTCGTGCATTGCCTTTAGAAAGGCCTGCTTCCTGGCCATGGCGGACTTGAGAGTATGAGGCCCGGTGATGAAAGCGATTCGCTCATGCCTCAGCGCTGCGACATGCTGCACGGCCTGTCGAATGCCGGCCAGGTAGTCGATGCGCAGGTTGCTCACCCGCGGGCGGCGGGGTCCAACATCAACGAAAACCAGCGGAACCTGGCGTAATTTCAAGTTTTCCAGCAGGGCTTCTTCCATACCGAAGGTCATGACCGCCACGCCTTCGACCTGGCGTTCAATCATCCGGCGGACGGAACTCTCCATCTGCTCCGGATCGTTCATCGTCGAGGTCAGCAGAATCTCGTAATGGTGTCGAACGGCGATGGTCTCGAAGACCTGCACGATTTCCGGAAAGAACGGATTGGTCAGTTCGGAGACAATCAGCCCGAATATTCTGCTGCGGCCCGAGACCAAGGCGCGCGCCTGCGTATTGGGGTAGTAGCCCAGTTCTTTAATGACTTTCCAAACTCGTTGTGAAAGCTTGGGATTAACCGTGGGGATACGGTTGATTGCGCGGGACACCGTCGCCGTAGACACCCGCGCGCGTCTGGCAACTTCATGAATATTCAAGGCTTGCTCTTTTGCCCTCACGGATTTGTATACCCGCAGAGCGAGCAATCTAACACGGTTTGGCCGGCCCCGACTAGGTGCCACCTCCTTTCTTACAGGTTCCCGCAGCCCAAAGCGGTTACAATCTGTCGTTCCCTGGTCAGGGTTTTCGCACTTCGCCTTGGCCCTCGACGAGATCGATGTAGCGGTCCACGGGGAGGTTGCTGAAGCGTTCCACGCGCCCGCTCGGCTGCGGCCACCTCACCTCGACCCAGTCCATCCGGTTGCGCTTGCCTATGCCCATGACTATGCGGGGGTCGTGCGACGCCAGGTAACTTCCTCCTCCCGCTTTGAAGAGGGACCGCTTCAAGTCTCCCGCTTGCCAGCTAACCAGTGCACCAACGGCGTCGGGATTGGTTCGCTTCGCCATCAACCTCGCGCCAAGCCAATGATTGAGGTGGCCTGTCTGATTCTTGAGCAGCAACGGCGCTCCGTCGTTAATGGCGATGAGAACATCGAGGGCGCCGTCGTTGTTGAAATCCCCAATCGCCATGCCGCGCGCCGCATAGGGCCTTGAGAAGAGCGGGCCGCTGTCGGCAGTCACGTTTTCGAAGCTCCGGCCCGTGCCGTGAAAGAGCAACAATGGCTCGCGGTATTTCACTCCGCTCGTATGCTCTTCGATTTTGTCGTCCGGATGACCGTTGGCCAGGAACAGATCAAGCGTGCCGTCATTGTCATAATCGAAGAATTTCACTCCCCACCCGCTCATCAGCCGCGTGACCTTGCCGATGCCATACCGAACGGCCATGTCATCGAAGGTTTCGTCACGATTGTTGTGATAGAGCGAGTACATCTCCTGATCCACGTTGGTAACGAACAAATCCATCCAGCCGTCCTGGTCGTAATCAGCAGAATCCACTCCCATCCCAGATCGCGCGCGCCCCTCGGCGCTATAACCAACGTTGGCCCCGAGACCCACCTCTTCAAACTTCCCGTTGCCACGGTTGACGAACAAGAAGTTCGCCACCGTATCATTGGCCACGAACAAATCCATCCCGCCATCGTTATTGATGTCGCAGGCGACAACGCCCCAAGCCTTGCCCAAGGACTTGGCGATGCCCGATCCGCGGCTGACGTCTGTAAAGGTACCGTCGCCGTTGTTGTGAAATAGCCAGCTCGGCGTTGGATCGTAAACGCGCGGGATGCAATAGTAGCGCTGGCCGGTTTCACGGTCGCCGCAGAACTTGTTCTTGGATTTATTGAAGTCCACAAACCGGCAGACAAAAAGGTCGAGCTTCCCGTCGTTATCGTAGTCAAACCACACGGCGCTCGAAGCCCAGCCCTCCGTAGGCAATCCGGCTTTCCCGGTGACATCGCTAAACGTGCCGTCACCGTTGTTACGGTAGAGAATCAGGCCGTTGTATTGCGTCACCAGGAGATCGGGCCAGCCGTCGCCATTGTAATCTCCAACGGCCGCACCCATCCCGTACCCACCGCCGGCGACGCCGGCCTTTGCGGTGACGTCTGTGAAGGTTCCGTCCCGGTTGTTCTTGTAAAGCGCGTTGCGCAGCGCGGGATTTGGGTCAAGAAAATCACACTTCCCGCTGTTGACCAGGTAAATGTCCATCCAGCCGTCGTTGTCATAATCGATGAACGCACACCCGGCACCCACGGTTTCGGGCAGGTACATTTCCGGTGAGCGCCCGTTGCGGTGCACCCAGGTAATCCCGCTGACCGCCGGCGGAACAAGCTCAAAGGGAAACTTGCTGGTGCTCTGAGGCATTGCGAAGCAGCATGGCAAAGTAGAGGGCGCGAGCTCGCTGCCGGCGAGGCCGGCGAGCAGACGCTTCAAAAAGCTGCGGCGCGAGCCAATATGCGGTCCTGTTTTCTTGATGACCAAGCTATCGGACTCCCCGATCAGCAGAAAAGGCCTTCAGCGGAGTACGACCTGTCTGTTCGACAAAGGGATTTTCCCACTGCACTTTGCACGTGCCATCCTTTCTGCTTTTAGAGTAAACGTTGCCACGATTCTGCGGGCCTTGCTAGCATGTACGAACATGGGCCACGGTAGCGAAACTGCCGAATTCCTCCGCCATCCTGCTCGTCGTCTCGGACGCGCCCTTTGGTTCTCTGTATTTTGTCTTGCACTCCCGATTCTTGCAAACGTCTGTCTTGCCCAGCTTAATCACATCGAAAAGGCTGCGAACCTGCTAAATCAGGGACAAATGGACCAAGCAGAAACAGAAGCTCGGCAGGCGCTAAAAAATCCGTCCACACGACCCCTGGCGCTAGCGATGCTTGGAACCATTCGCCTGCGCGAGGGCCAGTACGGGGAAAGCGAGAGTTTTCTGACCGAAGCCGTGGCACTGAATCCTCAATTGCTAGGGGCAAGGACAAACCTGGGAAACGCTTACTTGCTGGAGAACAAGCCGGTCTTGGCGAGAAAAAGCTTCCGGGAAGTCCTTACCCGGGATCCCGGAAATGTCAATGCCCGTCTTGGGCTGGCCAAGGTCGAGGCATCTGTTCGCAATTACCAGGAGTCTTTGCGAATAGCCGATCCCATTGTTAGCCAACTATGCGAATCCGATGACGGCGTACTCCTGCTGGCAACCGACTATGGTGCGCTTGGAAAAAAGGAAGAGCTGAAGGCTCTTGTTCGTAGCTGGCATGACTTGCCGGCGCCGCCCTCCGATGACTTATCCCTCGAATTTGCCAAGGTCTTGATCGCCTACGGGATGAACTCTGAGGCCAGAGAGGTTCTCGAGGACGAAGAAGCAAATATCGCTCGGCATCCGTCCGCGGCTACGGCCCTGAAGCTCGGAGAGGGTTACCTGTCGCTCGGACTGCTCGGCCGCGCCGAGCAAAGCTTCGAACTTGCGCTCACCTTCGAACCTGCCTGCGCGATTTGTAACCAGAAGCTTGCCGATATTGCGGAGAGACTCGGGAATGGCGAGATGGCTCTTGCCTATTTGCTCAAGGCAAAACAGCAGGAACCCGAAAATCCACAAATCCTCTTCGAGTTCGGGAAGGCATGTCTCGAGCGGAATCTGCTCGAGGACGCTTTGCCTGCACTCGAGAAGGCCGCCTCCCTCGAACCTGATCACGATCCGTACGTCTACGTTCTGGCCTCTGCCCAGGTCGCCAAAGGCAATCTGCCCAAGGCTGCCTCGCTGCTCTCCGGGCTCTTGCGAAAGCACCCGCAGGATAGCGTCCTAAACTATGCGATTGGCGCGGTCTATTACCTCGAAGGAAATTACAGCGAAGCGGAATCCTCGCTCAAACAAAGCCTCAAAACGCAACCCGATCAAGTGGCCGCTTCCTATTACCTGGCTCTTACGTATGATTCCATCGGCCGGGAGGATCAGGCGGCCGCTGTTTTTCGCGAGGTGCTCAAAAGCCATCCGGAACACGCCCCTTCCTACACCAAACTGGGAGGCATTCTCTTGAGACAGCACCAGTATGAGGAAGCCCAGAAGAATCTTACGCGAGCGGTTTCGCTCGATCCGCAGTCCGTGGAAGCCCATTATCAGCTGGGCTTGTTGCTGCGACGCCTCGGCAAAATCAACGAGTCGGAGAACGAGCTTCGAGAATCCCGCAAACTGGAAGCGGAGCGCAGTTCGCAGAGCGACGTGCGACTCCGATTGCTGCTGCCGGAATGATGAAAACATGCCGGATGACTCCTCGACGAACGGAATTAGGCGCAATTTGATAGTGCCAAAGGGAGTATCGCGGCGCGACTTTCTTTGCCAAATCGGGCGGTTGGGTTCGCTCGTCCCTGCTTCTCGATGGTTGCTCGGGCTCGCTGAAATGCTGGCGCTAGAAGGATCGCCCGCGTCACCTGCCACGCGAAAACCTGGCAGCAGTCCCCCTCCTGGTGCGAGTTTTCATTTCACCGATGTCACTGCGCGAGCCGGGTTAAGCCGGGCAAACAACGTTTTCGGCGGTGTCACCCGCAAGCGTTACCTCCTCGAGGAAATCGGCTGTGGCCTCGCTCTATTTGACTACGACAACGATGGCTGGCTGGATCTTTTCCTGGTCAACGGAATGAGATTTGAAGGCATCTCACCGGACCATCCGCCGACGAATTTGTTGTTTCGCAATAATCGTGATGGGTCCTTTACCGATGTAACCGAGAAAGCCGGACTGATTCGATCGGGATGGGGGCAGGGCTGCTGCGTCGGAGATTACGACAACGACGGGTTTGACGATCTGGTCGTGACTTATTGGGGTGGAATCGTCCTCTATCACAACAATGGAGACGGCACCTTCACGGACGTTACGGAGAAGGCCGGCCTCATGCAAAAGGGCCCCATGACTCGTTGGAATACCGGCTGTTGTTTTGTGGACTATGACCGCGACGGCTACCTTGATCTATTTGTTGCCAACTACGTGAATTTCGATCCGCAAGCGGCCCCTCTACCCGGCGACAATCAATACTGCAAGTATTTTGGCCTGTTTATCGGCTGTGGACCGCAAGGACTCAGTGGTGGAACAAACGTTTTGTACCACAATCACGGCGATGGAACGTTTGAGGATGTTTCCGAGCGATCCGGTATTACGGTTCCGCGCGGCCCTGCGACGCCCACTTTCGCGAGTGAACAGTGGATTCCCGCGGGCTCTTACGGCCTTGGCGTGTGCGCAGCGGATTTTGACAACGACGGTTGGCCCGATATCTATGTTGCGTGTGACTCTGTGCCAAGCCGCTTCTACCGCAACAATCATGATGGGACATTCGAGGAAATCGGCTCCGAGGCTGGCTGCGCCTTGAATGAAAATGGCGTGCCACAAGGAGGAATGGGGGTTGGGGTGGGCGACTACGACTGCGACGGCTGGCTCGATATTGTCAAGACCAACTACTCCGACCAAACCGCGAACCTATACCATAACAACGGCGACGGAACGTTCTACGACGCGGTCTTTCAGGCGGGATTGGGAGCCAACACCAAGTATCTGGGATGGGGAGTCGGGCTTTTCGATTTCGACAACGACGGCTGGGCGGATATTTTTATGTCGAACGGCCACGTGTTCCCCGAAGTGGACACCAAGAAGCTGCACGTAACCTTCAAGCAGAGAAAGCTCTTATACAAGAACCTCGGCAACGGGCGCTTTGTCGATGTTAGTTCGAGCGCTGGACCAGCGGTAACAGAACCGCGGCCGAGCCGCGGTACTGCCTTCGGCGATTTCGACAATGACGGAGACGTCGACGTTGCGATAATAAACATGAACGAGCCTCCTTCGCTTCTCCGCAATGACTCCGGTTCGAAAAACAACTGGCTTAAGATCAAATGCATCGGCACCAAGTCCAATCGCAGCGCCATTGGCGCGCGTGTGCGAGTTGTTACCGGCCGGCATTCTCAAATGAATGAGGTGATGAGCGGCTCGAGCTATCTTTCCCAAAATGACTTACGGCTGCATTTTGGTCTCGGTCATGCCAAGCAAGCGGACTTAGTGGAAGTCCAGTGGCCACTCGGTCTGGTAGAATCGTTCAAAAACATAGGCCCGAATCAACTGTTGGTTGTGCAAGAGGGTCACGGCATCGTTCGCCGCGAGAAATTCACCAAGGAGGTGTAGCCGAAGCGCCATTCGACCCACCTATCCGTGGACGGTCCGCGCTTGGCGGACCATCCACAGAAAGTATCTTCCCGGGGTGAGCCTAGAAGAAGATTTGCAATGCCAGTTGGACGCGCCTCGGGATGTTGCATTGGCTGCCGGTTTTCCCGAAGTTGCCATTACCCAGGCCCGTGCCGGGAGGGCAGAAGAAGACGCGATTCAGGACGTTGCCGGCGTCAGCTTGGAATCGAACATACCTGCCCTCAGTGAAGTACGTGTCCTTGTAGATCGAGAAATCTTCGTTGTGATATCCAAACCAGCGGACGTTCTCATCCTGTCGCGGCGCATTGCCGAAGGCAAACTGTCCCGGGTCGGCCCATGCCGCTGCATTCAGATAAGTGTCCTTGTTCGGGTCGCTGAAGCTTCCCGTCAGAGGGTTGGCGCCGCTGACTTTGTTGGGATACTCGGCATAGTTAAAGAGGTACCCGCCGAGGTTATTGTTCGCCATCGTAATCGATAGCGGTCTTCCCGATTGGTAGGTCTGAATGGCCGAGATCTGCCAGTTGCCGATGACTTTGTCCAAAGCACCGTTCGCGTTCCCTCCGACCCATTTGCCCTTTCCGAAAGGTAATTGGTAGACCCAGCCAAATGTAAAGATGTGCGGCACATCGTCCGAGCTGACCGTATAGAGATTGCTCATGTCGCTCGGATTCTGTACGGGAGGACCGCCCGACCCTAATCCAGTCTCAGAGCCGTTGTTCATCAGCCGGGAATAAGTGTAGGCGACCCTAAATTGCAGCCCTTGGCTCATTCTCCGGTCAAAACTGGCTTGGAGCGCGTTGTAGTGGCTCTTGCCGTTGGGGAAATATCTCCAGTTGATCTGCTGATATTGCGGCCACATCCGCAAAGCTTGCGCCAAATCTCCAGTAAACGTGGCGTAAGGCGGTGTCGAGTATCCCGCAGCGATCGCCGCAGCGTTGGGGACGCCGTTAACGAATTGGCCCGCCGTAAGAGCTGTTCCCAAGGCCAGCACGCTTCCGGGGTTCATATTGTCATAAACGCCCGCAGAGCTGCGGCCGTCGATTAATCGCGTTCCATGATTCCCCACATAGGCAATATCGATGGCCATGTTGGCGGTCAACTGGCGCTGGAACGAGACTGACCAGTTCTGATAGCGCGGCATGGTGTAGGTATTGGAAGCAACCCCGACGGGATTGCCGCCGTTTGCCACGTCGGCTCGCAATTGGGGTGGAAGCACGATTGAGCCGGCCGGCCAGCCACAGGAAACTGTGCCAACACTGTTGGTTGTCTCCTGAGTTGGACAATTACCAGTTCCTTGGAAGTAGAAGGCTGGCAATAACCCGTTCGTGAGGTTGGGTGCAGTAGGGTTAGTCTGATAACCATCAACGGGGTAAGGATCCCAGGAGTCGGCCTGTGCACCAGCGTAATAGATCCCGTAGCCGCCACGGATAACAGTCTTCTCTTTCAGATTGTAGGCAAACCCGAAGCGCGGACCGACGTTCCAGTTGCCGTTGCCATTGGCTTTGGAGCTGTGAAATATGGTCGCTCCGAGATGGCCCACAGGGTTTTGCGCTGCGGGATCGAAAGTGGAGAACCTTCCGTGCTGCTCATAGAGTCCGGACTGCCAGTCAAACCGCAACCCGAAACTCAGAGTGAGCTTGGGTGTCACCTTGAAGTCGTCGTTGATCCAAGGGGCGCTATATTTCATCTTGGGCATATAATTGAATGGCGCCGAGAAACCGGCGTTATTCACTTGCCCCAGTAAGAGGGAAGCAAACCCGTTCCCGGTCACGTCGGGTCTGATGGCCCCCGTCAAGTCGTATTGCGCAGTTTCATTGGAGCTGAAATTGAAGCTCCCGCCAGTGTTGACAGCCCATCCGGTCTGCGGGAAGGTCATGTAGCGGTATTCGATCCCGGCTTTCAAAGTGTGTTTGCCAGTAGTCCAGCTAACATCATCCAAGAACTGGTAGCGGTTGTTGATGTCGCTCCCGCCGCTCGCCCATGGCGTGCCATAAGCGGTGTAGCCCTGAGGCCCGCTGAAGTTGATCGAGGGAAAGCCCGCTTTGTCAAATACGGGCTGGTTGGGCAACCCAAGTCCCAGCTTCTGATTCCACCCGACGCCTCCCGCCAATTGGTTCCCCTGCATATGCCAGCGGTCGTATGCCAGCGTGGTGTGATTAAAGAGGTTGGGGCTGATGATCCAGTTCATCTGCAAGTGCTCGAAATGGTTGGTGATGCGCTGGAAGAAGCCCTGGCCAATGTAGGTGTCGTTCGCCGCGGAGTCGGTTTCTCCGTCATGAACCGTGTTGCAGCCCTGCGGTCCGCCGCAGTGGGCAACACGTGGGCGGTTGTTTTGATAGTAGGTGTTGCTGATCGAGAATTTGCTATTGAACGTATGATCGATTCGGAAGAGCCACGTCCTCACATGGATCTTGTTGTTGTCGTCAGAAGTCCCGCCAAAACCGTTCACGGCCAGAGTATTCCGATCCGGATTGGGGATCAGGGGAGCCATGAACGCTCCGAGCGAACTCAGCAGCGGATCAGTTGCCGGAATGATGTTTCCCCCATAGGGCTGCCGCGCAAAACCAGCTGGTACATTAACGGTATTGTTTGTGCAGGGATCAGTGACAGTGTGTGCGGCGACAGGAACGAAGGAAGTGGGAGCCGGATTATATATCTGGCCTTGAAGCATAGGATTGCCCAGAAGATCGGTCAACCCGTACGTTTTCCCTGCATTAGCTGTGCCAGTGGGACACGTCTGCATCACTTGGCTACCCAGAAACTCGCTGAAGTTCCCTTGCCTTTGCAGCGGAGTCGGAAGCGTGTTTACAAAGCCGGTGTTGACCGTGCTGTGATAGTCCAGCCCGTCCACATTGAAGAACCAGAACGTCTTCGCCAACTTGGTAATCTTCGGAACAGGGCCCCCTACGGCGGCCCCCCAGTTATCCTGAGTGAGAGGGAGCTTCTTGTTCTTCACCAAGCCAGCAAAGAAGAAGTTTCCTGCGTCCAGTGAATCACTGCTGTAAAAATTGTACAGGTTGCCGTGGAATTTGTCGGTACCGGACTTCGTGGTGTAGGTGATGAAGCCGCCGCTGGTGTGGCCGTACTGTGCCGAGAAGGTGTTCTCCACCACTGTCATTTCCTGCACCGAGGTAAAGGGGACCGAGCTCTCCTGTGTTCCTTGGTGGCCTTCCGCGTAGCCGAAAGCCGCACCGTCGAACCAATTCTCCGTTGCCAGTGTCTGGCCGCCATTGATTCGGGATGTAAATTGACTGCCGCGGAAAATGGCGTCTCCGTTGGGCTGCATGGGGACAAAGCCGGGCTGGAGCTGCAAGAGCGATTCGGCCAGCCGGATGTCAGCACCCATCGCGGCGGGAAGGTCGCGGTAATACGTCTCGCCGATCGTATGTGAGACGGTCGCGTTGTCCGTGTTGATCTGCAAGGCGCCGCCCTCAACAGTGACGCTCTGGGTCACCGCGCCCACCTCCAGCTTCACATCCTGCCGGTACGTTTGCCCGCCGGTGACAATAATTCCCTTGGTGGTGGAGGTCTTAAAGCCGTCCTTCTCCACTTGGACTGTGTAGGTGCCTAAAATGAGCGGCGGGGTGCTGTAGTTGCCGGCGGTGGTCGTGCCCACGACGATCTTTGCGCCAGTGTTCTCGTCAATAATCGTGACTTTGGCATCGGGAATGGCCGACCCGCTGGAATCCGTCACGATTCCCGTGATCACCGCCCGGTCAGCGAACTGGGCATAGGCGCTTTGCCCGACGAACACAACCATAGCACCTAACAGCAACACGCCGAGAGAAAATGCGCGTCTCATCTTCGTGCCCCCCCACATACGCGCTGAGGCTTAGTCGGCTGTGAAACTTACCGGGGTGGCATGAAGGCGGCCTCGGTCCTGTTTTCGTGGCTGTAAATCAAACACGACTGGCCGCCCGCGATACCGGGCTTGCCTCGGTAGCTACAGTCTCGAAAATCTCAAATTGGCCGGTTCCCCACCCCTTCTTTCCTTTTCACGCAGCACTCGTTTCACGATAACGACCTTGCTTCGAGCGCCCCAAACGATTGCAAGAATCCAGGAAACCGTTTTGCCGGGTGTCCAGTAAACGTTTTCCCATGTCCCGGCGCTTTTACACCGCGGGAGAACCAAATGTCAAGAAGTTATTTTAAATCCGTAAGGAAAACTCTTGAACTGTTGGAAAAGCTCCAAAACACAATTGGCCAGGCCGGCAAGTTGCTTTCAGTCTTCGCAAAGCTGGGGCGCGGCATGCGAAGAGTTACAGTATGCGTTTACAGGAAATCGCCTTGGCGCTATCCTGTCTCGCGTCAGTGCCTTCAGGAAAATGAATGCGGGGTCTGATTCGCAGCTTCTACGTGGGACCTGGAGCTATGAACCGTTGTCTAAAGATGTCGCGGGCCGCAAGGTTCTTCATATTCTTTGTAGAGTTATCCCTGCTGCCTGCACCGGCACAAATAATTGAGAAGTCGCGCGGTTCGGTCAGCCAGATTCAGGAAGAGATCAGCCGACATCCTGACAATTCCGAGCTTTATGTGAAACTGGGGCTCGCGTTTTGGGATCGCAACGACTACGCACATGCTTTCGAAGCCTTCGAGCGCGCGGTGAAGCTCGGCCCCTCTTCCGCGGAGGCCCACAACTGGCTGGGCGCAGCGTTCATGCAGAAGGGCGATTTTCCGGATGCCGTTGCGGAATTCAGAAAGGCCATTTCCCATAACCCCAAATATGCACGCGGATACAACAACCTGGGATCGGCATTGGCCAAGAATGGCGACTTGTCCGGCGCCATCGGTGCTTTTCGAAAGGCCTTGTTGCTTGAGCCCGACAATGTGGCGGCACACCTCAACCTAGGCATTGCTCTTCGGGAGAGGGGTGATGCCCAGGCTGCCCTCGTGCATCTCCGACTCGCGGTGAAGCGGGAGCCCAATAACATCAATGCGCAGTATCTGCTCGCCCAGACCTTCGAGCAGAGCGGAGACCTTGCCGCAGCCATCGAGACCTTCGAATCCTTGCTGCGCGCCGACCCGGAGTTCCGCGAGGGTTACTATGCTCTTGGCGTGGCCTTGAAGCAGCGCGCCGCATCCCTTCGCAAACCGCAGCAGCCGTCCGCGAGCCCGGCCGACGATTTGTACAAACTCGGGCAACAAGCCGCTGCGCGCGGCGACCTGAAAGAGGCCGAACACCTCCTCGCCGAGGCTGGTAGTAAAGATAGTAGCCACGCCGAAGCGCAGAATCTGCTGGGTTTCCTATTGGGCCAACAGGGCGACTTGACTTCCGCATTGATCCACTTGGAGCGCGCGGTCGAGCTCCGTCCCGACTTAAGCGATGCGCACTACAATTTCGGCGTTGCGTTATGGTACAGCGGCTCGAAGACCAGAAGCCTATCCGAACTCCGGGAGGCCGTCCGACTTGATCCGGCTGGAGGGCCGAGCTATGCCTTTCTAGGAACCGCGCTGCGCGAAACCGGAGAACTGGAAGATGCGCGGCGAAACCTGCAGCGTGCGATTGCGCTCCAACCGTCGTTTTCCGGCACCTACATCGATCTTGGGGTAGTTTATCTTCGCGGCGGGGACATGGATAAAGCCATCGGGCAGTTCGAGGCCGGCCTAAACATCCCCGTTCCCTCCGGCCCAGCGCCCGATTGGGACCGAGCGACCGCAGATCTTAAGAAGGCGTTGGCTGCAAGACCGGACTCAGCCGAAGCGCACAATGTGCTGGGGCTACTGCTTGGCCGAAAAGGAGCCGATGGCAAAGAAGTATTGGCAGAATTCCGTGCGGCCACTCGTCTGCGGCCGGATTTTGCCGAAGCCCATAACAATATAGGGCTTGTATTGGCCCAGGAGAACAACGAAAAAGAGGCGATCGCGGAGTTTCGCGAGGCTTTGCGCCTAAGTCCAGGTTACGCGGATGCCCACGCCAATCTGGGCGCCGTGCTCACGACCACTAACAGTGAGGAGGCTATCCACGAGCTTGAGAAGGCCGTAGCCATCGCGCCCGGATCCTTGAAGGCGCAATTCAATCTAGCGGTGGCTTACGGCGCAGATGCGAACTACGGTCCCGCAAAAGAAATCGAGCAATTGCGCAAAGTGATTGCCGCCGAGCCAAATTTTGCGCGTGCACGCCTTGCTCTAGGCAGGGCACTTCTCAGCGTCGGGAAAGTCGAGGAGTCCATCGGAGAACTCCGGGAGGCCTTGCGCCTCGAGCCTCAGAATGCCCAGGCAATCTATCAGCTGGGACTGGCCCTCGGGCGGGCGGGGCGCAAGGACGAGGCCGTTGCTGAGTTGCAGAAGGGCCGCGCATTGGTTTCCGCGGACGACCGGAAACAGAATGCTGATTTGGACGTTGCCGAAGGCCGTGTTGCGCTCGGCAAAGGGCAGTTCGAGGAAGCTATGGCAAAGTTCAAGCACGCCCTTCAGTTAGAACCAGACTCTTCGGATGCCCAGCATCTCCTGGGAACTGTTCTTGAGAAGCAAGGCGATGCCGAGGGTGCAGCCTCCGCCTATCGAAAAGCATTGGAGCTCAACCCCGGTGACCTCGAGGCAAGAGAGAAAATCTCTACACTTTCGAACGAAAATGGCGCTCGAGACGATCCCGAAAGCGTCCGGCAATTCGAAGAATATATCCGTGAGGGACGTTTCGAGGATGTCGAGCCGCTCCTTGAAGCTTATGTCAAAGAGCACCCCAAATCGTCCTGGGGTTGGTACGCTTTGGGGTACAGCCAGTTCGCGCAGAGGAAAATCGGGGAGTCCATCCAGGCGCTCGCGAAGTCGCTCGAGTTCGACGTTCGAAACGCGGAGGCCCACAAAATCCTTGGCCGCGACCTAATGATTGTGGGAAGGCTCGATGCGGCTCGCACGGAGTTCGAACAAGGAATCCACTACAACCCGCAATCCTCCGAGATGCATTTCAACCTGGGCAAACTCTTCTCCATCCAAGATAGCTGGGTCGCCGCGCGAAAGGAATTTGAAGCTGCGCTCGGGATAGACTCTTCCTTCATGGAAGCCTGGGATGCTCTGGGGTTTGCCAAGGAATCCTTGGGTGACGGGGTCGGAGCGGTTGAAAGCTATGAGAAAGCGATTGCACTCAATGAAGCCAGGAAAGGCAAGTTCGTCTCGGCGCATGTGAACCTAAGCGCGTATTACAACCGCAAGGGCGATACCGAGAAGGCGCTCGCGTATGCCCGAGCAGCACTCGAACTCGATCCTAAGTGTGATGGCGCCTGGTTCCAGCAGGCAAAAGCAAACGAGGCGCAAGGCCGGCTCGACGATGCGGCCGAAGCTTTGGACAAGGCGGTTTCTCTCAATCCCAGGGCGTCTTCCTATTATTACGTCTTAGCGAACGTCTACCGGCGGCTTGGGAAAACAGAGCAGAGCCGCATAGCGCTGGACTCGTTTATGCGCCTCCAAAAGGAATCGAACGAGATGGAAGAGAAGAGACGAAGCCTCGTCGATCGATCGGCTTCCTCGCCTCAACCAAAAAGCCAACCTGATTAGCAGAGGGAGAACCGGTCATGAAGAATTCTTCGCGACGCAACTTTCTGAAGTTAGGCGCAGCCGCCGCTGGAGGCGCCATCGCGTTTCGCTCGGTGCCCGCGTGGACTCGTCAGCCGGCATCCGCAGCCGTCGTGCCTGCGCTTTCTCTATTCGAATATTCGCAGATTCAACTGCTCGAGGGACTCTTCCGGACACAACTTGAACACAACCACAAATTGTTTCTCGGCCTGGATGAGGACGCGCTGCTGAAACCATTTCGACAGCGTGCGGGCTTGCCCGCTCCGGGCCCGGATATGGGCGGTTGGTATGACAACGCCAGCGACTTCCATCCCGCGAATAATTTTCATGGCTTCATCGCCGGACATAGTTTTGGCCAATATCTTTCCTCGCTGTCCCGCGCTTACGCAGTGACCGACTCCAAGGCGACCCAGGAGAAAGTGCAACGGCTGGTTCGCGGTTACGCCCAGACTGTCGATCCCACCGGCAAGTTTTATGTCGACTATCGCCTTCCGGCCTACACTTTCGACAAGACCTGCTGTGGTTTGATCGATGCGCACAAGTTTGCCAAGGATCCCATTGCGCTCGATGTGCTTTGGCGAAGCATCGAGGCCGTGGTGCCGCATTTGCCGGAAAAGGCTCTGAGTCGCGCAGAACAGCGCGCCCGGAAGCATAAAGATGTTTCCTACACCTGGGACGAAACCTATACGCTACCGGAAAACCTCTTCCTTGCTTATCAGCGCAGCGGAGGAGACCGGCGTTATCGAGATTTCGCGGTTCGTTTTCTCGAGCAGGATTACTTCGATCCACTGGCGGAGGACAATAACGTTCTTCCCGGCGAGCACGCCTACAGCCACGTCAATGCGCTGAGTTCCGCGATGCAGGCGTATCTCGTTCTAGGCCAGGAAAAGTACTTGCGTGCGGCGCAAAATGGTTTTCGGATGGTCGAGGAGCAGAGCTACTCGACCGGAGGGTGGGGACCAGATGAAGCGTTTGTGGAGCCGGGAAGAGGGGCCCTCGCGGCGAGCCTCGAGGGCACGCATTCCAGTTTCGAGACGCCGTGCGGAGCCTATGGCCACTTTAAGATTACGCGCTATCTGCTGCGCGTGACGCGCGACTCGCGTTACGGCGATAGCATGGAGCGCGTTCTTTATAACACCATTGGCGGCGCGCGACTCATCGAGCCGGACGGCACGAGCTTTTACTATTCCGATTACAACCGCCATGAGGCCAAGAAAGAATGGTACAAGGACAAATGGCCTTGCTGCTCGGGTACCTTCCCTCAACTATCCGCGGATTACGGAATCAGTTCGTATTACCAGAGCGAGGACGGCATTTACGTTAATTTGTTTCTTCCTTCGCGGCTCACTTGGACCCGCGGCGGGACGCAATGCACGCTGACACAAAAGACCGCATACCCAAAGTCAAACACAATTCAGCTGGAATTGGCGGCCACGAAACCGGAGACTTTCACGATCTATGTGCGCATCCCGGCCTGGGCCGGTCCTAAGACGTTGCTGGCGGTGAACGGCAAACGCACCGAAGGCGAACTTACTCCCGGAAATTTTCTGGCTCTGGCGCGAACATGGAAGGACGGCGATCGAGTCGAATTTGAGGTCGCAATGCCTTTGCGGCTCGAGGCCGTAGACGATGCGACTCCCAACACCGTGGCGCTCGTGCGAGGCCCTCTCGCCCTGTTTGCCATCGGCAATACCTTTCCCGACGTGACGCGTGATGAATTGTTGGCGGCAGCAGTCTCCACCCAGTCTTCGGACGACTGGGACATTCGCAGCAAAGGCGGAACGATGACGATGCGTCCATTTGCTGCAATCAAAGACGAAGACTACCGCCTCTATCAGAAGGTAAGTACCTAGTCCACAAGGCCACTCTTCCCGCGCATCGCGATCGCAGGCGCTACCTCCTTTCCCAATGGAATCGCCAGAGTGACAACCCTTCACGCGGCTGCGAAAACGTTCGATGAACCGCGCCGTCAACGGCGTTCACGGATTCGGGCGATCCTTCCCTTTCTAACTGTCCCGCGAGCACAAGCCACTCGTAGGAGTCGCTCGCCGGCTGTTGGGGCTCGCCCATCTGCTTCCACAAGGTGTAAGAGTTGCTGTGCGTTGCGTCCACGCGATACAGTTCCGCTTCGATTTTCTCGGCGTTTGCGGGAAGACCCCTCACGTTGAGGTCCACAAGGACGTCTTGAGCTGACACGTCATCATCGTGATAGTTCACGACGAGGACTTCCACTTCGTTTTCTTTTTGCGCCGCGATGGCGTCCACGTCGGGCTGCCCGCGCACACCTTCTTGTTCGATCTGTATTGCAGGGATCGCGGCGCTGCTTGTAACAGGCAGCCGCTTTTCTCCCAGCAGGCCCAACATGCGAAAGGCGTTCAACACGGGCTTGTCGATTCCGTTCGTCGCGAGCTCTCGCAATCCTTCAAAATACGGCTGCCCATCAAACTGAAAGGCCCAGGTGACAGAGCCGCGAAGGTCCACACCGTCCTGTCTGGCCAGGTCCATGGCGGCCTGCAAGACGACCATTGTATAGGCTCCGTAAAGTGACCCATTGCGGTATGCGTTTTGCGGATGTTCTTTGGCGGAGCATGCCGCGCATCCCTCGGGATCATTCTCTCCGAGAATGATGGGAGTATTGCGCCATTCTGGAAAGCTCGCCACGATCTTGAAACCCGCGTTGATGGCTTTCAATTGTTGGGCCATCCCCATCCGCACATGCCCATCCACCCATTCGGGCGAGCCTTTTGGATGAAAACTTATGAAATCCAGCGGCGCTCCCGTCTTGCCGGTCGCGTAGTTTCTTCCGTGGGCGCAATGATCGAGAAACGCCCGCAGGAAATTTGCCGCACGATCATTTCCTGGGCCGGTGCTGTCGGGCCCACCGATGGTTGCTTCAGGGATAGCGCGGCGCACCGCTTCAGCAGAAAGATCATACAGCTTGAAGTATTCCTCAGGTGTTCCATGCCAGTAGAAAATATCCGGTTCGTTCCAAACCTCCCATCTCCACGTTTTCACGGCTCGGTCGCCATACCTTTCCCTCAAGTGCTTTGCGAACTGAAACACAAGTTCTGCCCATTTTGCGTAATCTTTCGGAGGATAGCTCCACGCGGTAGCGAAGTTCTTGGGAAAGTTATGCCGGTACGGAGGCGGCCCGGTCGTCAGCGCCTCCGGCATAAAACCAAGCTCCACGAGGGGGCGCGTGCCGGCTTCCTGATAAGCATCGAAAATGCGATCTACGATTGTCGAATCGTAAACCGGCCGGCCCTCGGTGTCTTCGGTGTAGAAATTTGTGGAGCCCCATTTCAGCGAACCCGTGCCGTCGCCACTTGTCAAAACATTGTGTGTGCGAAGATACACGGGTACCGGGCTCAGGCCAGCCAATTCTTTCAGCAGTTTCTTGCCATTCGCGCTGTAGGTGAAATTCGGCTCGTCGTAACCAAAATAAGCCCACATTCGCGGCAACATCCCGGAAGTTCTGGACGCATCCACGTCGATCGTCAGGGCGGACCGCGCCTTTTTTGCTGGTACGGGTACGTCCTGATGGCCGCTCGGGCTTGGAAGCATGAGCCTCGAAACGATCGCTGCCGCCAAAAGTGTTCGCCGTCCGAGGCGCACTTGATCATCTCCTATCCTGATTTTTGGCATCTTACTCTCCGGAAGTCCCGATGATAAGCTGTAGTCCCTTTTTGAATGAACTTTGCTGTTCGCGCCAGAGGTCCATGTCTGCTCTGCGAAAACTAGTTTTCTCCGTCGCGCTTTTGTTTTGTGTCTCGTCCGTTCTTGCACAGATGAGCGAGAGCCCTCTCGAATCCATCCGTTCCGCTCTCCGTGCCAAGGACTTCGATAAGGCCGTCGAATTGAGCCGAGCGGCCCTGCGAGATTCGCCCAACGACACACAGTTGTGGACACTTGAGGGGATCGCCTTGGCGAGCAAAGGTGACAGCAAGGGGGCGCTAGCAGCCTTCACCCAGGCGCTCAAATTCTCTCCCGATAACATGGCGGCCCTCGAAGGGGCAGCGCAAATCGAATATCAAGCTGGAAATCGAGCGGCGGTTCCGCTGCTCGAACGCTTGCTCCGACTAAATCCAGAGAACCAGGTCGCGCACGCCATGCTGGCAGTCCTGAAGTATCGCCAGGGGAATTGCGCCGGCGCGGCATCTCATTTCGAAAAGGCCGGCGAACTGATCAACTCCGAACGCGACGCGCTGCATGCCTACGCTACTTGCTTAGTCAGGGGCAAGAAGATCGAGCAGGCCCAACAGGTCTTTGTGCGAGCGGTTGCCCTTAATCCAGAGGATCCGCACGAGCGGCGGGTGCTCGCTTCCTTGCAACTAATGTTACACCGGCCAAAAGATGCTCTGGACACTCTCGAGCCAGTTATTGAGACGCGCGATCCGAGCGCGGACACTCTCAGCCTTGCTTCCACAGCCTACGAAGACGCTGGCGACACGCCAAAGGCCGTGAGCGCGCTTCGCCAGGCGATTTTGCTGGACCCGCGCAACGTGAGCCTTTATCTGGATTTCGCAAACATCGCCTTCGCGCACGAGTCTTTTCAGGTGGGCATTGATGTGATCAGTGAAGGGTTGACCTTGCAACCGCAGGCGCCACAGCTTTATCTGGCGCGCGGCGTGCTCTACGTGCAATTAGCTCAATACGACAAAGCCGAGGAGGATTTCGAAACAGCACAGCAACTAGATCCTAACGAGTCCTTGGGCACAGCGGCGCAGGGACTGGCCGCACTGCAGGCGAACGACCTCGACCACGCCCTGGCTAGGGTACAGTCCAAGCTCGCGCGAAAACCGAACGATCCTCTGTTGCTCTATCTGCAGGCGGACGTGCTTGCGCAGAAAGGGGCGGAGCCAGGTACGCCGGAATTTCAAATGGCGATGCGTTCCGCGAGGAAAGCGGTACTCTTGCAGCCCTCCATGGCGGCGGCTAGAGGCGTGCTGGCCAAGCTCTATATGGAAACGGGCCAGTACCAACAAGCGGCTGACCAGTGCCGGAAGGCTCTCGAGTCCGATCCGAAGGACCAGACCGCGCTGTACCGGCTCATCCAAGCATTGCGGAAAACCGGGAACACGGCGGAACTCCCTGACTTGCTGAAACGCCTCGCGTCGCTCCGTGAACAGGAGACAAAAGCAGAGAGAGAACGCTATCGCTATAAATTGGTCGAAGAGGATCCTGTGGCGAAACAGCCCGCCGAACCGTAGGATGCGAACGAATGTGGTGCCGATTCCAGCCAACGGGAAGGATAAGATGGTGTCTTTCTTGTTGGTAAACGGATAGCGGCCTGGACTCGACGCTCAAAAAGCCAGGGGAGCATCTTTTGGAATGATTTTCACGCGGCGCGCGTTTGTGCAGCTCTCCCTGGGATCGGCGTTTGCAACGAATGCCATGCGCCTGCTCGCGCAAGGCGTAGCCACGCACATAGCAAAACCTGTGCCGAGACCAGCCCCTTCCGGGCGTCCTTTCCACGCTCATTTTGTGGATGTGGCCTCCGCCGCGGGGCTCGGCGCCCCGGTAGTTTATGGTGGAGTGGAGAGCAAGAAGTATATCTTAGAGGCTACCGGCTGCGGATGTGCGTTTCTCGATTACGACAATGACGGCTGGATGGATATCTTTTTGCTTTCGGGGACGCGCCTCGATGGCCATCCCGCTGACGCCACGAACCGCCTCTATAGAAATAATCGCGATGGCACCTTCACGGACGTAACTGAAAAATCTGGCTTGCAGGCTGTTGGCTGGGCTTGCGGTGTTTGCATAGGAGACTACGACAACGACGGATTCGACGATATTTTCTGTACTTATTTCGGACAAAACCGGCTCTATCACAACAATGGGGATGGAACCTTTACCGACGTGACGAAGGCTGCCGGGCTGTGGAATGAGCAGCCGCGCTGGGGCGCTGGATGCGCATTCCTGGACTATAACCGTGACGGGCACTTGGACCTGTTTGTTTCGAACTACGTGCGATTCTCCATCGAACACGCACCGGTGCCCGGGGCCAACACGAATTGCAATTGGAAAGGCATCCCCGTCGAGTGCGGTCCTAGAGGACTGCCGACGGGGAGGCACTCGCTTTTTCGCAACAATGGAGACGGGACATTCACCGAGGTGTCAGAGCAAGCGGGAATCAGCAAGGCGACGCAGACGTATGGCATGACGGTGGTTGCTGCGGATTTTGACGAGGACGGTTGGCCCGACATCTACGTTGCCTGCGATTCCACGCCCAGCTTGCTCTTCATGAACAACCACGATGGAACGTTTCGCGAAGAAGGCGTCTTGCGCGGCGTGGCCCTGAGCGACGATGGCATGGAGCAGGCAGGCATGGGCGTAGGAATCGGAGACTACAATCTGGATGGGCATTTGGATCTCTTCAAGACCCATTTTGCAGATGACGCCAATGGTCTGTATCGCAACGACGGCAAGGGCTACTTTGATGACGAAACACGGCCCTCCCGCGTGGGCG
>Ga0137380_10001228_pt1 | contig 20674 bp, 17 predicted proteins | sample SagtaG_17_FD_104809 | JGI IMG/M metagenome (GOLD analysis project Ga0137380, IMG submission 104809) | Vadose zone soil microbial communities from Sagehorn Ranch, Mendocino, California, USA - Sage2_L_100_16 metaG | ecosystem: Environmental > Terrestrial > Soil > Vadose zone | place: USA...
CAATCCCGTCGTCCGCGATGGCGGCGGCGTCGAGGTCCGGCCGGTCGACAGCGGCTTCGTGAAGCGTGCGGAGCAGACCATCGGGTGACAGACGTCGCGGCCGTCGAGGAGGCGATCGTCGGCACGCACCGCCGCGACTGGGCCCGGATGCTCGCCGCGACGGTGCGCGTCGCGCGGGATCTAGATCTTGCCGAGGAGTGCGTGCAGGAGGCGTACGCCTCCGCTCTGGAGACCTGGGTCAGCGCCGACATCCCGGACAACCCCGCCGCCTGGCTCACCACCACGGCAAAGCGGCGCGCGATAGACGCGATACGACGGGACAAGGCGCTGCGGTCCCGGCTGCCACTGCTGGTGGAGCCCGAAGAAGCACTTGGCCTAGTCACCATGCATGAACTGACGGATGAGGACGCCGGAGATCCCGGCGAAGCCCTGCCGGATGAGCGGCTGCGGCTGATCTTCACGTGCTGTCACCCGGCGCTGGCCCAAGAAGCCCAGGTGGCACTCACGCTACGGCTGGTGTGCGGGGTCCCGGCCCCGGATGTCGCGCGGGCATTCCTGGTATCCGAGCCGACCATGGCGGCGCGGATTACCCGGGCGAAGAAGAAAATCTCCACTGCGCGGATTCCCTACCGTGTTCCGCGGCCTGCCGAGCTGCCCGATCGGCTGCGTGCTGTGCTCGCCGTGATTCACCTGCTCTTCACCACCGGTCATACCGCTGCGTCGGGCGTATCACTGGTGCGCGCCGAGCTGGTGGACCGGGCGATGCATCTGGCCCGGATGCTGCGCGAGCTGATGCCCGACGAAACCGAAGTGCGCGGGCTGCATGCGTTGCTGCTGGTGACCGATGCGCGGCGCGCGACCCGTGTCGATGCCGACGGCCGGCTCGTCCGGCTGAAGGACCAGGACCGGTCGCAGTGGGACCGGTCCGCGCTTGCCGAGGCCCATGACATGATCGTCGGCTGCCTGCGGGCCGGCCCGCCGGGGCGGTACGTGCTGCAGGCCGCGATCGCATCGCTGTATGCCGAGGCGGCATCGTACGACCAGACTGACTGGCCGCAAATCCTCGCCCTGTACGACAAGCTAGTGAAGGTGTGGCCGTCACCAGTGGTGGAGCTGAACCGCGCTGTGCCGCTGGCGATGGTCGCCGGTCCGGAGACTGCGCTCGCGGAAATCGAGAAGCTGGAGCGAGACGGGCGTCTGTCGGGGTACCAGTACCTGCCCGCGATCAAGGCCGACCTGCTGAGCCGGCTCGGCCGTACCGGCGAGGCAGCCGCCGCCTACAGGCAGGCGTTCGCCCTTGCCGCTAACGAAGCCGAGCGCGCCTTTCTCGCCGAGCAGATCGCCGATCACGCCTCTTCCGCATGAGGCTTGCCGGCACCCAGTGATGCGCACATCCCGCATGCTCAGCGGTCGGCCAGTGCAGCGGCGATACAGATACCGACATATCCCAGGCCGATCACTGCGACGGTGGACTTCTCGGGCAGGCCGGAGTGTTGCGGCGCGGTTGGGGTCATCGAACAGGATCTGGTTTACACCCGTGATTACCTCGCGATCTCGGCATGTCTGAGGCGACCAGCGTGTAGAGGAGCGCGGCCATTGAGATATTGCTGACGATGGCCTGCTCGGCGATGAGCTGCGGCACGTCGGGAAGCGGGACCCATTCGACGCAGGTGGCTTCGCATGCGTCCGTCGGCACCCCGATGCGGGTAGCCCGGTCCGCGCGGAACACATGCTGCCGGGCGTCGCTGATCCCGTTGGCCGACTGTCCGCACAGCAGCGGGCGTAGCAAGCTGGGCCGCCAGCCGGTTTCCTCCTCCGCTTCCCGCGCCGCCGCGGTGATCGGCTGTTCTCCCGCTTCGACCCGCCCTCCCGGGATCTCCCAGCCCCATGAGTCGGTGATGAACCGGTGCCGCCAGAGCAGCAGGACCCGCTGCCGCTTGTCCACCATGACAACACCCGCGTAGGGCGGGATACGCAGGACGCGGTGGTCGAGGCGCTGCCCGTCCGGTAGCTCGACATCGACCATCTTGATGTCCAACCACTCATCCAGGTAAAGCTGCTCTTCGGAATGCACGTGCCAGCGCATCGTAGTGGGCTCCTGTCCTCACGCCGCGGAGATCTCGATCTGCGCGTGATCGCCGACCACCAGGCGGTGACCGGACTCATCTTGTTCACACGCGCCAACGGTGGCGCACCTGCCGACGAGGGATCCGTGCAGGCCGCCGGCCGCGTAGATGCGAGCTCCGTCCAGCATCACCGAATCGGACAAGTGCGTGCCGCGCAGCACGCAGTCGCGTCCGATGGAGGTCCCCGGTCCGATCTGGCTGTCTTCAACCAGGGTGCCTGTCCCGATGATCGCCGGGCCATCGATGCGGGAGCGCAGCACGTGGGCTCCCGGTTCGATGACCACGTGACCGCGCACGTCGCTGGCTGAGTCGACCAGGCCGCCGATGGCGCGGCGCAGGTAGCCGAGCAGGTGGCGATTGGACGTCAGGACGTCATCGGCCTGGCCGACGTCTTTCCAGAAGCCGCTGTACTCGCGGGCGATGACCTCGGTCCCGGCGTCGAGCAGCCAGGAGATGGCGTCGGTGATCTCCAGTTCGCCGCGGGCGCTGGGCGCTATCACGTCGACCGCCTGGTGGATCGCCGCGGTGAAGAAATACACGCCCACGATGGCAAGGTCGCTGCGCGGCCGGGACGGCTTTTCCGCCAGCCGCCGCACCGACCCGTCCGGGTCCAGTTCCGCCACCCCGTACGCCCGCGGATCCGCCACCTTGTGCAGGACGAGCTCGGCGGCCGGGCGGCGCAGCCGGAACTCCGCGGCGATCTCGGTGACGCCGTCGGGCAGGATGTTGTCACCTAGGTACATCACGAAGTCATCACCGCCCAGGAACGGGCGTGCTATCTGCACAGCATGGGCCAGCCCGCGCGGCTGGTCCTGCCGGAGGTAGCTGATGCTCACCCCGAACCGGGACCCGTCGCCGATCAACGCGGGAATCTCCTCCTCCCAGCCGCCCACGATGACGCAGATCTCACGCACCCCCAGATCGCGTACGCCCTCGATCGCATATTCCAGGACCGGCTTGTTCGCGAGCGGGATGAGCTGTTTCGGCATGGAATACGTCAAGGGGCGCAGGCGAGTCCCGGAACCACCCGACAACACCAGACCCTTCACAACCCGTTACCACCTCCGCCGGATGCCTCACCAGCATCGCTAATTTGCTCGGATGCGCTCATTTCACCGCACCGGGACCCGCGGAACATCTTCCGCATTGCCAAGCAGGCCGCCAGCCCGACGGGTCCCGCGTCGGCCGGCCGGGCACCTGCCAGCAGCGCGGCCGGTCGGCCGGCGATGGCGGCATTCTCAAAGATGCTCGCCGTACACGGGGAGGCGCATGCTGCTGCGCATGGTGGAGATCAAAAGTGAAGCTGGCGTCCGGCCATCCGCGCCGGCCGGGGCGGGGTGGGGGTGGCTTGGGCTTGCGGCTCTGATGCTGGTCACTACGCTGGTGCTGCTGGATAACGGGATTGTTTTCCTGGCGCTGCCGCGCGTCACCGCCGCCTTGGGGGCGAGCAATACCGAATCGCTGTGGATAGCTGATATCTACGCGTTCTTCGTCGTCGGGTTCCTGATCACGATGGGCCGCCTGGGAGATCAGATAGGCCACCGGAAGGTGATGATGGTCGGCGCGGGCGCGTTCTGTGTCCTGTCGGTCATGGCGGCGTTTTCAGTTAACCCGATAATGCTCATCCTAGTCCGGGCCCTGCTAGGAATTGCCGGGGCGACCATGGGACCGTCCCTGATGGCGCTGGTCAAGGAGATGTACCCCGATCCAAGGAAGATGGCCACGGCCATTTCGCTGATGGCGACCTCGGCGATGGTGGGCGTCTCGCTCGGCCCGGCAATCGGCGGGCTGCTGCTGAACTCGTTCTGGTGGGGATCCGTCTTCTTGATCCCGGTGCCCGTGATGGCCATGGTGCTGGCTACCGGTCCGCTCGTGCTGCCCGAAACACGGCACCGCTCCGGGCAGCGGCTGGGCCTGGTGAGCGTGGCGCTGTCGCTCGCGGCGATCCTGCCCGCCATCTACGGGGTGACAGTGCTGGCCAATACCGGCTGGCAGCTGTCACCGGTGCTCGGCATAGTGATCGGGCTGGCATTCGGCGTGGTGTTCGTGCGCCGGCAGCGCCGCCTGGCCGAACCGCTGCTTGATATGCGGTTGTTCAGTATCCGCGCGATCAGCGCCACCTTGGTGATGTACACGCTCACCGGCGTCGTCCAGGGCGGCAACAGCCTGATCCTCATCCAGCACCTGCAGCTGGTGGAAGGGTTCTCGCCGCTAGCGGCGTCCTTGTGGATGGCGGTGCCGATCGCTATGGCGGTCGGCGGGGTGCACGCGTCGACGATCCTGGCCAAGCGGTTCCCGCTCGGCTTCGTCATGCTGGGCGGGCTGCTGACCGCTGCCGCCGGCGAGTTGGTCCTGCGGGAGACCGAGGCGGGCGTCCTCACCACGCTGATCGTCGGCCTCAGCATCGTCATGATCGGCACCGCCCCCGTCGGCGCCCTGAGTAACCAGCTGCTCATGCACGTGGCCCCGCCAGACAAGACAGGCTCGGCCGTCGCGCTGGGCAGTACCGGCGGGGACTTCGGCTCAGCCGTGGGCGTCGCGGCCTTCGGCAGCCTTGTCACCGTGTTCTACGCCGGCCACGTGCACATTCCGCCCGGGGTCCCGCCGCAAAGCGCGGCCGCCAGCAACATCATCCAGGCGGTTGCCGTCGCGCGGCGGCTCCCGCCATCCACCGCCGACCAGCTGATCATGGCCGCCCGCGATGCCTTCAACCACGCGACCGACAACATCGCCACCCTCTCCTTGGGCCTGTTCCTCGTGCTCGCCATCCTCGTCTTCGCCACCCTCCGGTCCATCTCCCCCATCGGGGGCGAGCGCCAGCAAGACTAGAGAGCAATCAGCGGCGTCAGGAGATCAGCTATGAGTGGCAGTGCAACTCCCTGTCAGACGTGCCGGGACGTCGAGGTCAGCAAGTTCTTGTCGCTCGGCATGCAACCGGCTTGCCACTTCCCGGGAAATGCGACGGAAGTGGACGATGAGCAGTTTTACCCTCTCGATCTTGGGTTCTGCGCGAAGTGCAGTCTGGTTCAGATCATGCAGCCAGTCGACGAACGAGTACTTTTTTCGGATGGCTATCATCATATCGCTGGACTCACTAACAGCTACCGGCAGCATGTGCGGGGACTCGCGGGCGAGCTCGCGGCGCTCCACAATTGTCGTTCACAGCGTCGCTCGGCCATCGAGATCGGAAGCAACGACGGTTCCCTGCTGGACGCGCTCGGCGAGCATGGGTTTGACGCCGTAGGCGTCGATCCGTGTGGCACGGTATCCCCAGGCGGACGGCCAGTTGTGAGGGATTACTTCAGTTCGGAGCTTGCGAGGCGGCTGCTGACCACTACCGGACCTGCGGACGTTGTCCTCGCGCTCAACACGCTTGCCCACATCTCGAACCTGCACGACTTCCTGCGCGGGATAGGCTCAATCCTGAGCGATGGCGGGAGCTTCGTATCCGAATCTCACTATCTACCAGAGCTTCTCGAGTCCCTGCAGTACGATTTCGCTTACCACGAGCATTCAAGATACTATTCATTGACGGCGCTTGACGCGGCTTTCAAACCTCACGGCCTCGAAATATACCGTGTACAGAGAATCCCTACTCATGGGGGGTCGGTACGCGTTTACGCTGGCTTTGAGGGTGCGCACGAAGTGCACGATTCTGTCGTCGCTATCCGCAGTTACGAGAACGCACTGGGGCTAACCAGCGAGACTGTCTATAGTGAGTTCGCCGCTCGAGTCGAAAATCATCGCGCCCGCTTCCGCGGTATGCTGAAAGAGCTATCGAGCAATGGTTCGAGGATCGCGGGCGCCTCCTTCCCGGCGCGGGCGGTTACGCTACTTAACTATTGCTCGCTGGGGCCAGCCGATATCGACTTTATTTCAGAGATCAGCCAGCTCAAGATCGGCAGGCTCTCTCCCGGCACGCACATACCAATTGTCCGTCAGAATGAACTGTGCGGCCCTGAGCAGCCACCGTACGCTTTGCTACTTTCGTGGCACATCGCCGACGAGCTCATCTCCCGGCTGCGGACAGAAGGATTCACCGGAAAGTTCATCGTCCCGCTTCCAGAGCCCTGGATCACCAGCTAACGATGGCGCGAAGCGCGGGTTAGCTAAAAGTGCGGAGCTGGCACCTTTTATTCGGGGTCAGCTCCGCACCTTGACCGCCGCCCGGCGCCTCCCTGTCGAGCATGCTACTGCTCCTGATATCGGCCATACGGGCATGGGGCGGCGCCGGCAGGCACCACCCCGAGCATGCGGCGGGGTGTCGCGAGCGTTTCCGCTCGCGGCACCCCGCGTGCCTGGCTCAGCCGAACAGCTGCGCGACGTGCGCCGGGGCCTTGGTCCGGCCCCACTCCTCGGCGAGGCTGAACAGCTTCGGGCTCGCCGCGAAGAACTTGTTGTCCGGCGCTGCCCGCTCCCACGGCTCAGGAAGCCACTCGGCCTGCCGGATATGGTCGAAGATGCGCTTCGTTGCCTCGGCGGGCTCGATGTCGCCCGACTCGACCGCCTGACAGGTCTGGCGGGTGAGCGTCACGAGTTCGCTGATCTCCCGGCCGACCGGGTCCGGAAGTCCGGGGGCCTCCCTGTTGTCGAGGTCACGGAGCACCTGCTCGTCGTGGGTTTCCAGGTAGATGGCGTAGGCACGCTCCAGGACCTGCCAGGGCAGGTAGTTGGTCGCCTCCCATACCCGCTCGACCGCGTTCCACAGGTCGTAGTCACGGAAGCTGACGAAGGAGCTGTAGACGAGATCGTCGTGGACGTCGAACAGCCCCTGCTGGAGGCGGTCGATGTAGGTGAAGCGCTCGGTGGACCAGTCGTCATCCCGGGCGGCCTCGATCAGGCGGCAGGCGAGGGCATTGACCACCTCGACCGTATTGGTCAGCCCGCGCGAGTAGAGCGCGTCGATGAACCCCGCGGCGTGGGACGTCAGGCAGTATCGTTCGCCGACTGTGTTCGACGAGGAGTACTGCATGCGCTCTCCGGTGGAGACCCACGGCCGGACGGCCTTAGCTCCGCGGAACTGCTCGGCGATCTCCGGGAACCGCTCCAGGAAGTTGTCGAATTCCTGCTGCGGGGTGAGCCCGGAACTGGGGAAGACCCGCTCGTCCAGGGTCAGCCCCACGCTGCACAGGCGGTTGATGGACCTCTCGTGGTTGTCGAACGGGATGACCCACAGCCAGCCGCCTTCGAAGACGTGGTGCAGGGTGCCGTGATGCCAGGGGCTGGGCTGCGTGTGCGACCGGGCTGCTGCCGCGTCGTCGAACGGCGTGACCCCCACCATGTGGGTGAACATGCTGCGTGAATGATGGCGCGCGCGGGTGGGCTCATCGCGCAGCCCGAACTTGCCGGCCACCGGGGACCGGTAACCGCTGCCGTCCACGAGGTACTTCGCGTAGAACTCCTCGCCCTGGTCCGTCTGCAGCTGCACGCCCTTGCCGGGGTGGACATCGATGTCCGTGACCTTTGTTCCGATGCGCGGCTCCGCGCCGTAGCCGATAGCCAGGTAGAACAGGTAGGCGTCGACGTCCTGCCGGAACAGATGGGTCTCCATCCGCTGCTCGACGTCTGGGAGCACGATCTCGTTGGTCTGAACGGGATTGTGCGGCTGGCCTTCCTTGTGGTACACGAATCCGAAGTTCCGCTTCTTGCCGCACATCGGGGAGACGTTCTCGACGATCCCCTTGAAGTTGGCAAGCGCGTGGATCTCGGGGACCTGGTACCGTTCCGCGATAATCTTGATGAGTGCCGATGTGTAGGGAATCGTTGATTCCCCCACTGCGAAGCGTGGATGGGTGCCCGCGTCGATCAGCAGTACCTTAACGCCGTTGCGTGCGAGCACTGCGCTGAGCATTCCGCCGGACATTCCAGAGCCGAGGATCGCCACGTCGTAGACGGCTGTATTCATGTTCGCCTCTCGCCGGAATGAGAATGTCAAGCAACGATATCGACGGCACGTCCGGCGCTCTGCCTTCCATATTGCTGTCATTGATTCCAGTTTGGCTGCTGATACTTCGCACAACGGGAGAAGCGCATGCGGCAACGCAATGGGATATTGCAGACAACGTCGGTTACGAGCCTTGCCGTACGTTTGAGAGGCGGACCGCATGAGAGGTGGAGATGACGCGAGCCAGCTGCGCCGAGCCCATGTTTGAGCGGCTGACCGCCGACGGCGCGGAGCCGGTTTTCGTGGCGGATTTCCAGCGCGTGTCTTCCACCCCGAGGTTTGGCGAGTTGCTCAGTGTCGGCCACAGCGGTCATCCCGTCTACCAAGCGGACCCGGTTGGCTATCTGGCAGCCCGCTCTGGCTACCAGCCCCTGGCCGAGCTGGCGGAACTCTACGCCAGCGCGTTCCTCGGCACTGGTGCCGTGGAACGCGCCGTTACCGTCGTTGGTTACTGCTCCGCCGCCGCCCTTTCCCTGCGCATCGCCGAGCGGCTGGCCCGATCGTGCGAGGTCCGGGCGATCCTGGTGCGGCCGGCCTGGCCGGACGATGTGATGATCGATTCGGAATTCGCCAGGCTCCGGGTGAACCTGGGGGCCGCGAAGACGGCATGCCCGGACCTGGCGACGGATAACGCCAGCATCCTGCGGCGCATGGAGCAGCTACTACGCGCCGACTTGCGCACGATGATCACGGCCAGGAACCTGCACGAGCCGAGCGTCCTCGCCTCCGGCCTGCTCGCCCGGTCCCTGGCGTGGCTCAGCTTCCTGCTCGCTTGCCGGGAGGACGTGAAGGCGCCGTGGCGCGGCGTGCCCGCGCCGGAGGTGGTCACCTTACCCGCCGGTGACGCTCTCGTTCCCTGGATCGATCCAGGGGCTTACCCGGTCACCAGGATTTCCGCACCTGACGAGGGGGAGGAGGCGGACCGGATGCTGGCCGACCTGGTCCTGTCACGGACGCGAACCGGGGAGGGATCGCCAAATGCCTCAGCCTGATCGCCTGGTCGTGCTCCTCGCCGGGCGGCACAGCTCGCTGCCGCCGGCCGAGATCGCGGCCTGCGCCGATGGTCTCGCGGACCTGCGTTTCCTGGTGGACTCAGGTGACTACGAAGCGGACCTGCTCGCGGTAGCCGAGGCCCTGGCGCCGACGATGCGGATAGATTTTTCCGATCATGACGCGTGCCTGGATGCCGTCCGGCGCGCCTGCGCCACAGTGGTGGCGACCTTCGTGGACCAGCTGTGCCCGCTGGTGGCATGGCTGAACGCGAGGCTCAACGGCGAGGCCGGTACGGAAGCCCTGTGGGGCCACAAGGATGTGCAGCGGCAGAGATTGCGGGACGCCGGGCTGTCCGGGGTGATATCGAACGGCTTCAGCGACGGTATCTCGCTGCGGGAGTTCACCCGGTCGGCCGGGTTCCCGATCGTGGTGAAGCCGACCAACGGATGCGCGAGCCACGACGTGTGGCTGCTGCGGCAGGAAGCTGAGGTCGAGGAGTTCCTGGCGAGGTCCGGCACCGGACCTAACCAGGAACTCGACCACATGTTCGCCGAGCAGCTCATCGTCGGCGAGACATGGGCCGGGCCGCACCGGGCCGATTACGTATCGGCGGAAGTGTTCCGGCCTGGATCGCGCGATGGTGCGGCAGCTCTGCGGTTCGTCACGGACCGGCTGCCGCTGGCGTGGCCGTTCCGTGAAACGGGTCTGATACTGCCCTCGGTGATCGCGCCGGACAGGCAGCAGCTGGTCCTGAAGACCGCCGAACAGGCCCTCGACGCCGTCGGCGCCTCCAGGGGCGTGTTCCACGTCGAGATCAAGACGACATCCCCCGTGCCGGAGATCATCGAGGTGAACGGGCGGCTTGGCGGCTTCGTTGCGCGCCTGGTTCGCTATGGCACCGGCGAAAGACTCGGGCGCCTGGCGCTGTCGTGCGTCCTGGGCCGTGCGCAGAACCTGACCTTGCGCTGGGACCGCTGCGCGCTGGTGCTGCTGTTCCAGGCCCCGCCTGCCGCCGTCGCGGTTACCCGGGCGCCGGCCCGCCGGGAGATCGGCCGCATGCCCGGCGTGGTGGCCGTCGACAACGTCTCGCCGGCGGGCACTGCCGTGGACTGGCGCAACGGCACGAACCATGCCGTGGCATGGGTGTGGCTTACTGCCGATGGCCACGATGAGCTGCGCGAGCGGCTCGGAGATCTGGTCGCGTTCCTGTCTGGCAGCTTCACCTTCGTCGGCGCGGACGGCCGCGAGGTGCGGGGTTCCGAATGGCTGGAGAGGATTTCCGGTCAGCCTGACCTGGAGAAGACACGATGACTCCTGTTGAGGTAGCCACGCTCATGCGAGATCTCCTGGACAGCGACGAGGTCGCGGTCGATGACAGCTTCTTCGACGCAGGCGGCACCTCGATGGCCGCGCTCACGCTGATCTCGGAGATACAGCGGCGGTCCGGCGTGTCGCTTTCCCTGATCGAGATCGTGCGCAATCCTACCCCGGACGGTATCGCGCTGCTCATCGCACAACAGCGGACGCGAGAGGGGTCCGCCCCGGGCCCAGCCCGGCACGGCGAGATAGCGGCACGATAGTGGAGACGGTATGGGAGGCCGTGGCGGGACAGGAACGGCGGGCTCCCGCGGCGACAGCGGTCCGCGGGGAACGCGATTTCAGCTACCGGGAGCTCGTGGAGCGCGCTGGAGCACTCGCCGGGGAGATTCAGGGCAAGTCCGCGGCAGGCCAGGTCGTCGCCCTGGACGCGGCCACCCCGCTCGCCGCGGCGATCGCGATACTTGCCGCCGCCCGGTCACGGTGCCCTGTCCTGCCGCTCAGCGCGGAAAGCCCCGCGGCGCGCTGTGCCGCCATCTTGTCGGATGCTGAGCCCGCGCTGATCCTGCGGGAGACCGGGCCGGGCCGGCTGGCCGTCGAGCGCGCGCCCGGCGGCGCGGCTGACAGATCGTCCCGGCCCGACATGACGAGCGTCGCCTACGTGATCTACACCTCGGGCTCGACCGGGCGCCCCAAGGGGGTGATGGTGCCGCACGAGGCGCTCCGCAGCCGTCTTGGTGCCCTGGCCCGCGTCCCGGGGTTCGGCGCCGGTGAATCCATTCTCGCGATGACCGCCTTCTCATTCGATATCTCGATGGCCGAACTGCTCCTGCCGCTAAGCGTCGGCGGCTGCTTTGTCGCGGCCCCGCCCGAAGCACGCCTCGACCCGGAGATCTTCGCCCGGGTGGTGCGCGAATACCAGCCCGGCGTGATCCAGGCGACGCCCAGCTTCTGGCGGCTGGCGCTGGCGTGGGGCTGGGAGGGCGCCGCGGCCGCCCGCGTGTGGTCCGGTGGCGAGGCACTGACCCCGGGCCTGGCGCGCGGCCTGATCCCCAGATGCGCGCAGCTGTGGAACCTGTACGGTCCCACGGAAGCGACCATCTGGGCGTCGGCGGCCCGTATCACCACAGGCGACTCGGTTCATCTCGGCGAGCCGCTGCCCGGAGCCGGACTCTGCATCGAGGGCAACGACGGCGAGCTCGTCAGTCCCGCCCAGCCGCTACGCCAGGGCGAGATCCTGATCTACGGTGAGGGCCTGGCCCTGGGATATCTCAACCTGCCCGATCTCACGGCGCGGCAGTTCCGTGTCTGTCGCACGCCCGAGGGCGCTGTGCGGTGTTATCGCACGGGCGACAGGGGTCAGCACGGCGAGGACGGAACGCTGCGGTTTCTCGGCCGCCTGGATGGCCAGGTCAAGCTGCGCGGGCACCGCATCGAGCTCGCTGAGATCGAGACCGTCCTCGAGGAGTATCCGGCGGTACGGGAGGCGGCGGCCGTCGTCGTCGGCGCCGATCACCCCGAGAGCGCGCACATCGCCGTCTGGCTGGCCGCTGATGCGGGGGTGACATCCCGGCAGATCCGGGGCTGGCTATCCGACCGGCTGCCGGCCGGCATGCGGCCCGGACGCATCTCGATCGTCCAGGCCCTGCCGCGGACGGTGGCCGGCAAGATCGACCGGGTCACCATAGCGAGCCGGGCATCGGCCTAGCGGGGGCACCAAGACCGCGAATATCCCGGAACGCCTTGACGTCCCAGTGATTCGGGTGTGGTGGCTGGTGTGGTTATGTGCTGATGGTTTTGAGCGCATCAGCTGAATACCGCACTGCCGAAGATGTGGTCAGCCGGTGCTGACGTCATAGTTTCAATGAGTCGGCCGTGATTCTCTTTCCCTTCTAGGAGGTGGCAGCGGTGACCATCCTTGCAGGGGACCGCGTCATAGTGCTAGGCGCGGGCATAGCAGGCCTGCTGGCCGCCAGGGTGCTCGCGGATAGCTTTGCGGAAGTTCTCCTAGTAGAGCGTGATCGGCTAACCAACTCAACAGGTTACCGGCGCGGTGTTCCCCATGGACGGCATGCCCATGGGATAATAGCGAGGGGCCAGGAGATTCTTGAGGATCATTTCCCCGGGATCACGGGTGAGCTTATCGGCGCCGGGGTGAAGTGCGGGGACTTCAACTACGATGTCCGCTGGTATTTCAACGGCAAGAGGCTACAGCCTGCCCGGTCCGGGCTTCTTTGCGTCCCCGCCACCCGGCCGGTTCTCGAAGCCCATGTCCGGCAACGGGTCCGGGACATACCTAACGTATCCTTCCTCGACAGTTGCGACATTCTCGGCCTAGCGACCACACCGGATCGCGGCACTGTCACCGGAGCACGGATACAACGGCAGTCGGGCGGATGCGAAACGCTATCCACCGACTTGGTGATCGACGCCACAGGACGCGGGTCGCGGACGCCAGCCTGGCTTGAGGAGCTCGGCTACGCCCGCCCCGAGGTGGAACGGGTGAAAATCGGCCTCGCCTACACGACCCGCCACTACCGGCTGGACTCGGACCCTCTGGGGAATGACCTGGCGATTATCCCGGCGCCAACCCCCGGTTATCCCCGCGGCGCATTCTTTTACCGGCTACCCGGTAACGATAACAAATTCGAGCTTTCCCTCACCGGGATGCTCGGCGACCATCCGCCTGCAGATCCCGATGGCTTCCTAGCATTCACCAAGTCACTCCCGGCGCCGGATATCTTCGAGGCAGTCAGTACAGCAGAGCCCTTGGACGAGCCCGTGACATTTTCCTTCCCGGCAAGCATCCGCCGGCACTATGAACGGATGGAGAAGTTTCCCGCGCGGCTCCTCGTAATGGGCGATGCCATGTGCAGCTTCAACCCGATTTACGGGCAAGGAATGACCGTAACCGCAATGGAGTCGCTCGCACTTCGCAAACACTTGCGGAATGGTGAGATACCTCGGCCGCAGGACGTTTTCCGGGACTTTTCCCAGGACATCGACGTCCCTTGGGCCCTGTCAACCGGCGCCGACCTTGGCTTTCCCGGCGTCGAGGGGAACCGCACAATGATGACCCGTATCATAAACGGCTACGTTGCCCGGCTTCAGCGAGCTGCGGTCTATGACTCAACTCTTACTAACTCTTTCATCCGGTCAGCAGGACTCGTCGATCCCCCACAAGCTCTAATGCGGCCTGGCAACGTTATGCGGGTGCTCCGCAATTCGATCCGGCAACATCACAACTAATCGACGGCGAAAGGCACGGTCAATGCGTCCATTTAATATTGAGATTCCGCAGTCCGCGCTGGATGACCTGAATCGGAGGATCGCCACGACGCGGTGGCCAACCGAAATCCCAGGCGTAGGCTGGAGCCGCGGTGTGCCGCTAGGGTACTTGCAGTCGCTCGCCGAATACTGGCGTACAAACTATGACTGGCGGGCCGCCGAACAACAGCTGAACCGCTTTCCCCAGTACATCACCGAGATCGACGGAGTCGACGTACATTTCCTGCATGTGCGATCTCCCGAGCCTGATGCCGCGCCACTCATTATCACGCACGGCTGGCCAGGCGCAGTGGCCGAATTTACCGACGTGATCGGTCCGCTAACCGATCCGGCCAGTTACGGCGGGGACCGGCGTGACGCCTTTCACCTGGTCATCCCGTCGCTGCCCGGGTACGGATTTTCCGGGGCCCCCAGCGAGCCTGGCTGGGACGTGCGCCGGGTAGCGAAGGCGTGGGCGGAGCTGATGAGCCGCCTCGGTTATGACAGGTACTTCGCCCAAGGCGGAGACTGGGGCATGCCGATCTCGCTATGGCTCGGCCGGACGGACCCCGCGCACGTCGCCGGGGTACACGTGAACATGCTCGTGACGCTACCGCCGTCCGACCCCGCCGCACTGGCGGACCTCGATGACGCGGATCGAGCCCGCCTAGAGTTCGCGATGGCCTGGGAGCAGGATGGCACCGGATGGCTGAAGATACAGTCCACGCGCCCGCACACCATCGCGTACCCCCTTACCGACTCACCTGTCGGGCAACTGGCCTGGGTCGTGGAGAAATTCAAGGAATGGGCCGATGCAGCGGAAGTCCCGGAGGATGCGGTTGACCGGGACCAGATGCTGACAATCGCCACGATCTACTGGCTCACTGCGACGGCGGGTTCAAGTGCCCAGTTGTACTACGAATCTAACCGGCTCCCCGAGGAGTTCGTGCGGACGTGGGCAGGACCATGGCCACTGGAGATGCCGGTCGGGATAGCTCGCTTCGCGGGGGACGTCGCACGACCGATACGGCGTTTCGCGGAACAGATCGTTCCGACTCTAACGCACTGGAGCGAGTTCGACCGCGGCGGCCACTTCGCCGCGATGGAACAACCGGAGCTGTTCACTCAGGACGTGCAGGCATTCGCACGGAAGCTTCGGTAGCGCGCTCGTTGTTAGGTCCCGGGCGGCTTTGTACGTTTGCCGCGACGCTGGTGGCTTATTCAGTCGCCGGAAAGGCGTTCCGGCCGGTCCCGGCCGGGATGTCCCCGCCCGCGACGCGGGGTTTCCAGGTGAAGACGCCGGTTCTCCTCCGACCATCCCTGTCACGCCGCGGATGCTGGATAACCGGCCTCGGCGACCAGGTCACGGAGGGTGCGCTGGTAGTCCTCCACGAGGCCGACGATGGTTTTCTCGTCGAACCTGTCAGTGCGGTACGACACTTCGCCGACCGCTTCCCCCACCGGATCGACGATGAGGCTCCAGACCGCGCCATCGGGGATGTCCGCGGCGACCGCGAGGGAAGTCGGCGGTCGCCGGATCTCGGTATAGGAGAGGTCGCTGGTGAACGCGCCGCTCAGCTGTTTCGAATGCGGGAACGCCTGGAACGTGACGGGCGCGAGTTCGTCCCGCATGGCGGGTTCCATCAGATCGGGGGCGGTCTCGAACACCTGGAGCGCCGGGATGTCATTGGCATAGGCGCCCACGCAGGTGGCTCGGGTACGGCGCAGCAGGTCGCTGGCGTCCTGGCATCCGGCGAGGTCGACCCGGAGCGGGAGGAAATTGAAGAACGACCCGACCGTGTTCTCGAACGGGCCGTTGCCACGGCCCGGCGTGTGCGTGGACACCACGAGGTCGGTGCGGCCCGTTAGCCGGTTCAGCAGCCGGTAATACGCGGCGAGCAGGACCATGAACGACGAGGACCGCGCCGTCCGGGCCATCCGGACGACGCTGGCGACGACATCCGCCCCGAGGGTGAACCGGTACATCGCGGTGACCGGGGGCAGGCCGGCGGACTTGGGGTGATCCGCCTTGAGGGCGGTCAGCCGGGCACCCCGCAGCGTGTCCGTCCAGTACCGCCTGGGCGCGGCCGCCGACTCGCTTGCCGCGAGGTCACGCTCCCAGGCCACGAACTCCCGGTACGGCCGCAGCGGCGGCAGCACAGCGGTATCGCCGGCCAGCCGTGCGGCATAGAAGGCGCCGAGGTCACGCGCGATTATCCACATCGACCAGCCGTCGGTGGCCAGGTGATGAGTCAGCAGCACCAGCGCCGCGTCCCGCTCGTCGAACACCATCAGCACGGCGCGCAGCAGCGGTAGCTCACTGGCGCTGATGGTCCCGGACTCGACCTCGGCCAGCAGTTCCTCGGCTCGCCGCTGCCGTTCGCCGAGGGGGACACCAGGACATTCCCGTACCTCCAGGATCGGCGGGCTAGGCGGGAAAATCTCCTGGTACCGCGCCGATCCGTGGCGGACGATCTTGGTGCGCAGCGGCTCGTGGCGGCTCAACACGTCGGCCAGCGCCCCCCGCAGAGCGTCCCGGTCCACCGGACCGGTCAACCGCCAGCCTGCTTCAGTGTGATACCGGGGCCCGAACGGGCCTGAGCTGTCTCCCGCGTCGAACAAGCACAGAAGTTCCTGGTTGAACGACAGCGGCAGGCGCTTCACCTCAGCTGAGCACATGGATACCGCCTCCTTGTCAGCTGGCCGGCGATGCCGGGCTGCCGGTGAGGTGCGCGGCAAGCTCGGCAACAGTCGAGTAGTCGAAGACCACTGACAGCGGTACCTCGACGCCGAGTATGGTGGCGATCTGGCTGATCAGCGTCACCACGTGGACTGATTCGCCGCCCTGGGCGAAGAAATCATCGTCGATGCCGACCGCCGGCACCTGCAGCACGCTGGCGAACAGGCCGCACAGCGTGATCTCGGTCGCGTCGCGCGGCGCGCGGCGCGGGATGCCGTCCGGGCCAGGCTGGCCGTTCATCGCCTATCCCCGCTTCAGCGGGCCTGCGCGAGCTTTTCCAGCGTGGGCACCAGGTCGGCCGGGCTGGGGGAGGCAAGCAGATCCCGGCGGAGCCGGGCCGCGCCCTCGGCGAACGACGGTTCCTTGAGCACCCGGCTGACCTGTTCGCGGACGGCCCGGACGGCTTCGTCGTACGGCCTGGCCAGGTCGAGGATCTCGCCCGCGCCGAAGCTGGTCACGTACGCGCCGGTGACCGGCGCGAGCTTATACCGCGGCGAGCCCGGTTCTTCCTCGGCCCCCTTGGCCAGCGGCGCCCCCTTGAAGTGGGAGTCGGTGAAGTCCACGATCAGCTGCGGTACGCCGAAGTACCCGGCGGGGGCCATCGTGCCGAGGCCGCCGTGGTGAATCATCGCGGAGCAGGTCGGAATCAGGTGGTCCAGGGGAAGGTAGTCGATGACGCGGACGTTGTCGGGGATGGCGGGGACGGAGGCGATCTGATCGTCGTTCAGCGTGGCCACGACCTCGACGTCCAGATCGGACAGCCCTTCCAGCAACATCGCGGTGAAGTTCCAGTTCGCCTTGAGGAATGCCCGTATCGACATGCCGAGCGAGATCGCCACCCGAGGCCGTTCCGGTACCGGGTACAACCAGTCCGGCATCGTGATCGGAGAGTTGTACGGGACCCACCGCATCGGTATCTTCCGGGCGTTAACCGGGAAGTTGATGCCCGGGGGCATCATGTCGACGGTCCACTGCCCGTACAGGATGTCGTGATCGACGTCGACATCGTACCGTTCGGCCATTCCCCGGACCGTCTCTGCCAGCGGGCTGGGCACCCGGGGCGTGCCCGGCTGGCTGACGAGCCGGGTGTAGGTGTCCTGGAACCAGCCCATGTAATCGGTCCCGTAGATCCTGGCCTGCTGCGCGCCGACGGCCCGCGCCGCGACGGCCGCGCCCGGCATGCACGGATCCCACAGCACCAGGTCCGGGCGCCAGTGCCGGAAGAAGGCCACCATGTTGTCCATGATTGGCATCGGGTCTTGCGGGGATGCCGCGTAAGGGATGAAGTCCCACATCGACGGGATGAAGCCATGGCTGGTGATGTTCCACCGGTCCAGGTCTTCCGCCGGGACGTTCAGGGCGTCGGAGATGCGCTGCACCGCCTCCCTGGCCTCAGGATATTCCGCTGCCGGGCCTTTCGGCGGGGGTACCTCGCCCTCGCCGCACAGCGGCTTGAATGGCAGCCCGCAGGCGGTGACGTCTGCGGCAATGCTGGGGTGGGAGACGAAGGTGACCTCGTGTCCGGCGGCGCGGACCGCCCAGGCAAGCGGAACGAGCGGGAAGAGGTGAGCTGGCGCTGGCCAGAACGCGAAGGCGACTCGCATGTTGGACTCCTTACTTGATTTCCCCGGTGCCCCGGAGGGTTCGGCACCGACCGTCGGAATAACCCGGGGTCATGGCTGACCTGCGGTTCGCCAGGCTGACGCACTGGACTTGGAGCGGGTGCTGCTCGGCACCGACAAAGAGGCCGGCGAAGTAAGAATTGACAACTTCCAACCATGTGACCGGCGACCTCTGATGTAGATTTTCTCCCCGGCTAATGACAGGCCGGTCACATGAATGATCCTGGTTCGCATCGCCGTCCGGCATCTTCCGGATTGCGTTGACCGGGTATTCCTGGCCGGGTGCGGGTATGGCAATTACGGAGAGGCGGCGGGGGTGTGGCGGGGGGAATGCTGGAGCCGTCGGCCTGCCAGAGAAAGGGTTCCCCGAGTGCGCCCGTACGTGATTGATGTCCCAGAGCCGCAGCTCGCTGACTTGCGCCAGCGGATCTCCTCGACCCGGTGGCCGCCGAACCAGATCGGGCACGGGTGGGAGCGCGGCGTCCCGCTGGAGTACCTGAAGGACCTCGCGCACTACTGGCAGGCCGGGTATGACTGGCGCGGCGCTGAACGGCAGCTGAATGAGCACCCGCAGTTCATGACCGAGATCGACGGGACCAGCGTCCATTTCCTGCACGTCCGCTCGAAGGAGCCGGGCGCCGTCCCCGTCGTGCTCACCCACGGCTGGCCGGGCTCCATCATCGAGTACGCCGGCCTCATCGGCCCGCTGACCGATCCCGCCGCCCACGGCGGCGACCCGGCCGACGCGATGCACCTGGTCATCCCCAGCCTGCCCGGCTACGGGTTCTCCGGCCCCGTGCCCGATCCCGGCTGGGACGTCCGGCGCATCGCGCGGGCCTGGGCCGAGCTGATGCGCCGCCTGGGATACGACCGCTACGCGGCGGCCGGGGGCGACTGGGGCACGATGATCTCCCTCGAGCTGGCCCGCCTGGCACCCGGGCACGTCGCCGGAGCACACGTATCAGCGGTGCTCGCGCTGCCTTCCGGCGACCCCGCGGAACTGGCGGCCCTGTCCCAGGCCGACCGGGACCGGGTCAACGACATGGCCTACTTCCGCGCCGAGCTGTCCGGGTACCTGGTCGTGCAGTCGACCCGGCCGCAGACTCTCAGCTACGGGCTCACCGACTCCCCGGTCGGGCAGCTCGCCTGGATCGTGGAGAAGTTCAAGGAATGGAACCGCACGGCCACCAGCCCCGAGGACCTGATCCGCCGGGACCCGCTGCTGACCAACGCCACCATCTACTGGCTGACCGGCACGGCCGGAACCTCCACCCAGCTCTACTGCGAATCCGCGCCCTACCTCGCCACCTTGCTCACCCCCGGCGGCCCCCGCCCGGACCCGATCCGCGTCCCCATCGGCGTCATGGCCTTCCAGCAGGACACCACCCCGGCCATCCGCGCCTTCGCCGAACGCGACTACCCCACCATCACCCGCTGGTCCGAGATCGCCACCGCCGGCCACTTCGCCACCCTCGAACACCCCGAATCCTTCATCGCCGACCTGCGTGCCTTCCTCAAAACCATCAGCACATAACCACACCAGCCACCGCAGCCGAATCACTGGGGCGTTGCTGCGCGACCGCCGGATGCTCGCCGGCCTCGGCTGACGCGTTGCGGTGATCGCCAGAGCAGGAACGGTGGAGCGCGGTTACCGGTTCATGGCGGGCGCGCACGCGAAGGCCGGCATCACAGCGGCATGGACCCAGACACCGGCTGCCTCCCCGATGGACCCAGACACCGGCTGCCTCCCATAAGGAAGGAGATCGACATGGCCGGCAAGCAGGATACGTCCGCTCTCCCAGACGCGCCCCCCGGCGGAGGTTTGGCCCGCAAACCATCGGTGGCGGTGATCGGCCTCGGCTACGTCGGTTGCTGTCTCGCCGCGACTCTGGCGGATCGCGGCCTGGACGTGGTTGGCGTGGACGTCGACATCAAGTCGATCGAAGAGCTGAAGCTGGGGCATCTCCGATTCGAAGAGCCGGGCTTGACGGACATGGTCCTGCGTACCGTGCGAGCGGGACGGCTGCGTGTCACCGCCGACTATGCGTCAGTCTCCGCTGTCGATGTCGTGGTGATCGCAGTCGGCACTCCGGTTGACGCTGAAGGGTCGCTGGCTGATGACCAGTTGCGTGGCGCGTGCGTGTCCTTGCGGGAGCACATCCGACCGGGACAACTGATGGTGGTGAAGAGCACCATCCCGCCTGGCACCACCAGGAATCTGGTGGCACCCCTGCTCGAAGGCGGCGGATTGCGCGCGGGGGAGGACTTCGGATTGGCCTTCAGCCCGGAGCGGCTCGCCGAGTCCACCGCGCTCGCTGACCTGCTCACGCTGCCGATAGCTGTCGGCGGGATCGACGAGCGCAGCACGCGGGAGGCGTCGGAATTCTGGCGTCACGCTCTCGGGATCACCGTGATCCCCCAGGATTCGATTGAGGCGGCAGAGATTGTGAAGCTCGCCGACAACTGGTGGATCGACCTGAACATCGCGCTCGCGAACGAACTGGCCAAGTTTTGTGCTCTCTACGATGTCGACGTGCTAGACGTGATCGCCGCGGCCAACACCATCACTAAGGGGAACGGCAACGTGAACATCCTGCTTCCGAGCGTCGGGGTGGGCGGTTCGTGCCTGACAAAGGACCCCTGGATGGTGTGGCAGGCGGCTCGG
>Ga0137380_10001229_pt1 | contig 20673 bp, 28 predicted proteins | sample SagtaG_17_FD_104809 | JGI IMG/M metagenome (GOLD analysis project Ga0137380, IMG submission 104809) | Vadose zone soil microbial communities from Sagehorn Ranch, Mendocino, California, USA - Sage2_L_100_16 metaG | ecosystem: Environmental > Terrestrial > Soil > Vadose zone | place: USA...
ACCGGCTCGTCGGCATCCTGCACGGATGCCTCAAAACCGACACACCCTACAGTGAGGCGACCGCCTGGTCGCATCACCTCACAGAGTCTGCTGCTTGACATTCAAGCTCCTGGGATGTCTTTCCGCTTCTCGAGGTAGCCCCCGAGCCGGTCGAGCCGGCCCTGCCAGATACCTCGGTAGGTCTCGACCCACAGCGCCATCTCGTCCAGGTGCTCCGGCCCGAGCCGGCACTCGCGGGTCCGGCCGCGCTTTTCGGTGATCACCAGGCGCGCCTCCTCGAGGATGCGGACGTGCTTCATCAGGCCGGGCAAGGTGATCTCGAACGGGACCGCCAGCTCGCTGATGGTGGCGGGCCCGCGCGCCAGACGCTCGAGGATCTGCCGGCGTGTCGGGTCCGACAGCGCCGAGAAGGTCCTATCGAGCGTGGAATACCTTACCATTTGGTAAAACATACACCCAACCGCAAGGCCGCGACGTCGCTCCCCGGTCAGGCGGAGGATCTGGTCGCCCGCTGGAGCTCCCCGGCGTCAACCCACGCGTGACCCGCCGCCCGCCTGACCACCCATGGGGTCAGCTCACTTCTGCTGCTTGAGGAGCGTATCGATGGCGAGGCAGGAGGCGACGACCAAGCTGCGCAGGGGGTCGGGGAGGTTGGGATCCAGCTCCACCCGGTACTTGTCGGCGGTCGTGAACAGCTCGCGGGCGCCGGCCCACTTCTTGTCGACCCGGGCGATGAGCCGGCCGGTCGCGTCCTGGACGTTGAAATTCCATGCCCGCAGGTTCTCGGCACGGACCTCTCCGAGCACACGCTCGGCAGGATCGGTGATCGCCATGCGCGCCTTGCCGAGCCGGATCTTCGCGGCGATGCGGCCAATCACGGTCCCGTTCGGTCGTGACACCGTGCACGTGATCCGGAACGCCGGCTTGTGCAGCAGCAGCGCGACGGCGCCGTTCGCCTCACGGATCTCCAGCTTCACACCCAAGAGCGAATCGCCCCGCAGGACCAGCCGCAGCAGGCGGGTCAGGACCGACTGGCCGACCTGCATCACCGACCCGATCCGGTTGCCGGACTCGTCGTAGATCGAGTACTCGTTGCGGAGCTCGATCAGCTTCGCCTTCTGATCGACGACCAACTTCGAGTGGGCCAGCAACCGGTCCGGGGCAGCCGGCGCGTACCCGTAGGTGTACTGCTGCTGGTAAGGATCCGAGGGGGTCGGCTGCATGGGGGGCTCCTTGCGGCTGACGGCTATGTCCAAATGGGGAGCTTTTTGCCTGAATGCGCACGTAGCCTATCCGACCGGCATCCGCCGAAGCAATCAAACCCATTCGACCCTAACGACCCAGGACGCCAGTCCCCGACATCGGCTTCGCCCGCCTCCCGCACGGGGTACAAGGCGGCCAGTTCCAGATCCTGTCGAGCGTGTCGCGGTGGTGGTGGTTGTCGTCATACCCGAGGAGGTGCGGTTGACCGTACGCGACACGGCGTGGGGCCGGGGATCACCTCGTTGACGAGTACGGTGGCTCTGCGACGAGTCCAGCGAGGAGGCACCCAGTCTCACTCGACGTTCGCCGCCGCGGGGAGGTTTCGGATATGACCGGCATGAACGTCGCCCACAGTTTATTGCCACTGCCGCCTGGGACCAAGGCACCCGACTTCGAGCTTCCGTCCACCTCAGACAAGACGATCTCACTCACCGACTTCCGGGGTCAGCCCGTGATCCTCGCGTTCTACCCCGCGGACTGGAGCCCGGTCTGCTCCGATCAGATGGCGCTGTACCAGGAAGTGCTTCCCGAGTTCCAGAAGTTCAACGCCGTGCTGTTGGGCATCTCGGTGGACGGGATCTGGTGTCATCTGGCCTTCGCGAAGGATCGGAACCTTCATTTTCCGCTGCTGTCCGACTTCGAACCCAAAGGCGAGGTGGCTCGGACGTATCAGGTCTACCGGGCTGAGGAAGGCACCAGCGGGCGGGCCCTGTACGTGATCGACGCCGAGGGCATCGTGCGGTGGAGCTACCTCTCGCCGGTGAGCGTGAACCCCGGCGCGGACGGGATCCTTCGCGCCCTCGAGAACCTGGGGGAGGAGGGGGCCTGATGAGCACGACCGGGTGGGGGGCTGTGCTGACCCTGCCGGTCGCCGAAGACCGGGACCACATCCAGGGGCCAGCGGATGCGGCGGTGACGCTGGTCGAGTACGGCGACTACGAGTGTCCGTACTGCGGCGCCGCGTATCCCATCGTCAAGCAGGTGCAGGCCCGGATGGGTGAGCGGCTCCGGTTCGTCTTCCGCAACTTCCCGATCACGACCTCCCACCCCCACGCCGAACAGGCCGCGGAGGCCGCCGAGGCCGCGGCCACCCAGGGCAGGTTCTGGCCGATGCATGACCTTCTGTACGAGAACCAGAGGAACTTGGGCGACCGGGACCTCCGCGCCTACGCCGAGCAGCTCGCGCTCGACGTGGAGCTGTTCGACACGGAGCTGGCCGGGCACGTCCACGCCGAGCGGGTCCACCAGGACTTCATGAGCGGCGTGCGCAGCGGCGTGAACGGCACGCCGACCTTCTACATCAACGGTGCAAGACACGACGACTCCTACGATCTCGAGACCCTGCTCGCCGCGCTGGCGCGAGGCTCGCGATAAAGGCGCTGCCGGTCGTCGAGATGGTCACCTCCAGCCACGAAAGCCGGCTGAGCTTCAGCCGCGGCCCGGCGCCGCTGAGCTCACCGCCGCGCCGCCTGCGCTGGCGACGTCGTCGTGGTCGACGAGCGCTTCGGATGATGGCCGGGAGGCTTCACCGTCGAGGAGGGCCGGCCTGGGGGTCCGGTGTGGAGGGGTCGGGTGGTTCGGGGTGGGGGGCCGGGCGGTCGGGGCGAAGGGTGGCGCTGAGTCGGTCCTCGAGGTCGTCGATGCGGTCCTGGAGCTCGAGGAGCCGGCCGATCGCGGCGGTGGCGAAGCCCTCCTCGGCGAGCTGGACGACTCGCTGGAGCTGGCCGATCTCCCTGCGGGAGTAGCGCCGCTGCCGCCCGTGGGTCCGCCGAGGGTGGATGAGGCCCTCGCGCTCCCAGCGACGCAGCGCGGCTGGGGTGACCCGGAGCATGTCGGCGACTTGCGTCACCGAGTAGAGCGGGTAGTCGGGGTCGTCGGCGGGCAGGCTCCCTCTTTTCATGCGTTCATGATACCTCTCAGATTCCGAGAGGAAAGTTGTCGCGGCGGGAATAGGTTTCGCGCAGCTCCTGGTTGACGCTGGTCGAGGGCAGCGAGGTGATCTTCCGGGAACGTCCGCAGGGCAGCTTCACCCGCTCGCTCTACCTGTCGGACGACGTCGACCTCGGTCAGGCGACCGCTCGGTACGACCACGGCGTGCTGGCCGTGAGCGTGCCGGTCACCGAGTCGGCTCAGCGCCGCCGCATCGAGGTCCAGGCCAGCCAGCCGAAGGCCCTCACCACCGGCGAGCCCGCCAAGGAGGCCGCCGCCAGCGAGCCGGCCAAGGAGGCTGTCGCGGCCTGACTGCGCCGTTCTCATGGACCCGCCGGTCCAGGAGCGCCGCGCGGGCGGACCCTCGACCGGCGGGTTGTCGAATCACGTGGACAAGGGGGGTGAGATGCATGGAGGTTGGTCTGCTGTTGGTTCGCCTGGTCACTGGCTTGCTGCTGGCCGGCCACGGCGCCCAGAAGCTGTTCGGCTGGTTCGGCGGCCAGGTGCCGTCGGAGTCCGGCGAGCCCGTCGGCGAGGCCGCCGGCGCCGCTGAGCCCTTGGGTGCCGGGCCGCGGCGAGGGCGCTCGGCTACGCGCGGACCCTCCGCCCCCTGGCCGTGACCGCCCTGCATGTGGCGGTCGACCCCGACCACGCCCGCGCGCTCGCCGAGCGATGGGCGCGCCTGGGCATCGATGTTCCCCTTGAGGTCGTCTCCTGCCCTGACCGTGACCTTCCCGGCGCGGTTCGACAGGCCGTGACCGAGCGGCTGCGGCCCGACACCGCGGTGACGGTGCTCATACCCGAACATCACTACGGCACCCTGCTCGACCGGGCGCTCCACGACCGCACCGCACAGCGCCTGCTGCACGGCCTCGACCACCTCGAGGACGGCCAGGGCGCCGTACACCTCACGGTCATGCCCTACCAGGTGGGGCCGCGCCGCCGCCGAGCCGCGACCACGCCAAGGCGGCGACGTCATCGGCTTCCCGCGCCGCGGTGGGCAACCAGCGGCGCCGCCTGACCCACCTGCCCCGCGCCCAACGGGCCTGGCAGCCCGGGGTCCGCGCGGCATCGCGGGCGGCCTGAGCATTGCCCTGGCACGCACCTTCACCATCGTCGACCCGAAGCTCCAGGAACCGCAGTCCGAGCACTGGCAGCGGTTGGTCTCAGGAGACGTCAGTCTCGTCGTAGTCGTCCAGGCCCAGGGCGCGGCGGATCTTGTTCGCGGGACCTGTGCCATCGTGGCGAGCCGCCTCCAGCACCGAGCGGGCCAACTCCTCCCGCGTGCTGGCCTCAGCCGCCTGACGCCAGTACGGCTGCGCCGCCGCGGACTCCGTCAGCAGTTGCTTCATCGGCGCGCGCACCGCCGAAGGCCATACCGTCGCACGAAGCTGGCGCATGTGGGTCGCGTTCGTCCGTGCGACCGCATCCGCCAGCGCCCGCAACCTGACGAGCGGCGCGCCAGCGTTGAACGCCTGCTCCAGCCGCTCCAAGGCCACGTTGTACGGTCGGACGATCTCCAGGTAGCGCCTGGCCGCCGTAGCGCGCGACAGCGTCCTGCTCTTCACGGTGGTCGGTGGCGCCACCGCACGCACGGTCGACGCGGGGCTCACGGTCGGTGTGAGAGTCCCCTGGGATTGGGAGGAGCAGCCCGCGATGGCAACCAGCGCGGCGGTGGCCGCGGCGGCCAGGAGTGGACGCACCCGAGCCTCTTTCCTCGTCGATGGTTGCAACACTTCCAGCCAAGGCGCGCCACCCTATCAATCCCACAGCAGATGCCGAAATCGACGTCATCCGCGGGTTCGGGGTTTAGAACATCGGTCGTCGTTGGCGGCGGTGAGCCGGAACGGGCTGGATTGCGCCCCTGTGCTCGACGGGATCGCCTGCAAGCTCGGGCGTGCGGTCAACACCGCCGGCAAGTGGCGCAAACGCTACGCCGAGCAGGGGATGGATGGGCTGCGCTGGCCCATCTGGCCGCCTGGGACGTCCACGACGCCCGCCTGTTCGGCCGCTTGGAGCCACCACCGGGCATCGCGCCGTTCGGCCGCCTGGTGGAGCAGGTCATTCGGATGTCACAGGAAACGCCGGCCCAGCGACAACACCAGAACCCACGAACTTCCAACGGCAGAACTTAGCAGGCAAAACCGCAGGTCAGATCGGTTGTTGGTGGAGCCCGCGGGGGATTCGAACCCCCGACCTGCCGATTACGAGCCAGCGCTGAAAAGGGGCTTGGGGGTTGGGTTGACGGTCTTGCCAGTCGGAGCCCACCGGGAGGCTGCACCTGGCCCTCGCCATCCGCCAGCGTTGGAGTTCGATTCGCGCCGACGTCCGGGGGTTGCAGCCATGCGGCTGGGCGATGAGTGCGCAACCGCTGCCGTTCTGCGTCACTAGGGCGCCCATGAGCACGTCACGGCTGCAGCCAATGGTGGCCGACCTCGAGCATCTGCCGTCCCACATGTTCGGCGCCGACCTGCATGCACAGTAGCCCGGTGGACACCCGCTCGACGTAGCCCCACTCCCAGATCGCCTGGGTGTCGACGCCGGTCAGGTGCCCCAGCAGGCCGCTCCGCTCCCGACCCAGCAGCGCTGGGTTCCCTTCGAGCAGCTCGCTGCTCCATTCCCGCATTGGGATGGCGAGGTCGTAGGCACGCTCGGCGAACAGCCCGTCCGGGTCGATGAACTTGAACCTCGCGCCTGCAGTCGACCGATGCGGGAGGTCCCGGAGGGTGTTGCTGGCGTGGGCGTCGCCGTGCACCAGCACAGCGGTCTCGGGGTCGAAGGCGCTGCGGCGAACCGCAGCGAACGACAATGCCTGCTCGATGATGCGCTGGGGGCAGGGCCTGTTGAGCTCCTCCCAGGTCGCGGCGATGAACTGGGCGAGCCAGCGGGCCTTGTCGGCTCCTGACGGAAGGCTCGCGCTGGCCGGTGGGGCTATCTGCCAGGCACGCCGCAGGGTGGCGCAGATGATCTGGATCTGGAGGTTGCTGGGCAGACCCAGCTCGGCCAGCGACGCCCCCAGCCGCTCCTGCAGCACGGCCTGACGGGCCGGATCATGCTTGAGCAGCCGCGCGTACCCGTGGCCCTTGGCCAGACGCAACGTGGTGGCCTCGCCTGCCAGGTCATTGCCAGGGATCGCGATCTTGATGACCGCCTCGACACCGTCGCTGGTCGTGGCCGCGGCGACGTAGGACTCTGACCCGCCGTAGAGGGCGGCGCCGACCACCACGTCCCAGTCGTGTTCCAGCTGCTCGATGACGCCGCCCAGGCCACGCAACCACCGCCTGCCTTCTACACCTCGCGCGGCAGCCTTCTGGCGCACCGCACTGGGGACCACAACATGCCTGTCACGCATGAGGCAAGCATGCCGGACACGCCATCTGCCGGCATCCCACCGGCGGCATCGGCCCGCGCAGCGTCCTGTCACTGCTGGAGCACCGCAGTGAGTCCAGCCCCGAGGGCCGGCGCGAATGGATCGCCGCCCTCGACACCATCGACTCCCTGGGCCCTCGGGCCGTGATCGCCGGACACCAGCGCGCCGGCCGCCACGACGGCCCCGAGATCATTGAAGAGACCCGCCAGTACATCCGCGACTTCGACCGGATCGTGGAGCGGACGGAGACCGCGCGAGAGCTCTACGACCAGATGCTCGCCATCTACCCCGAACGAGTCAACCCCGGCATGCTCTGGTGGTCGGCGCGCACACTCAAGCCCTTAAAAAGGCTCCTGGGTGTTGGGATGACATCTGAGAGCAGCAAGTGCTGTGTCTTGGCGCTCGGTGATGTGTCGTAGTCAGATTGTGCAGTGACCGTTCAGTGGTACGGCTCAGGTGGACTACTGGGAGGCTGCTCGGCGAGCATCTCGGCGCAGATGGTGATGCACTCATTGCAGATGTAGACCGGCCCGATGGCGGCGCCGGTGCTGGGATCGATGATGCCCGGTCCAGCGAACAGGGCTGCCACTTGCGCTCGAGGCTTGCCGCAGAACGAGCAGCTGAGCGATGCAAGCTCGGAAGGGTCTGCCTGGGTAGTCGCTTGGTCGTCGGTGACGAACTGGGCGTAGGCGCGGGGCTGATCACCTGGTTCCATCGGCTTGCCTCCGATCCCCTGCGTCTGCTGCCACCACGGTTCCAGTCCGTTTGCTCGTCATGTCATGCTCGCATGACCTGTCATGCGAGCATGACAGGCCGGGTTTCGCAGGAACGAGTAGGGCAGGTGTGGGGTTCGGCGCACCCGCTGGATGCCCCGGTGGGCCTGCTGGATCACCTCGGCCAGGGTCGGCGAGGTGAGGTTGGCCAGTTCGACGGCCTTGAGGCTGGACCACAGGCCCTCGACCGGGTTGAGGTCGGGGGCGTAGGCGGGCAGCCGCTCCACCAGCCAGGACTGTTGGGTCGCCAGCCAGGCGCGCATCGCGGTGCTGCGATGGGCCGGGTAGGCCGTCCCACAGCAGGGTCGCCTTCTCACCGCCCAGGAACCTCCGCAGCGCACCGAGGACCTCGATCAGGCTGTTGGTGTCGTAGCTGCCCGCATGGACGTGGAAGGCGAGCTGGGCGCCGCCGCCCCTGACGCCGCAGCACAGCGCGGCGGCCATCGACGCCTTCTTCCAGTTGAACGGGCTGGCCGCGCGGCGCCCAGGTCCGGCGCACGTTGGGGGTCAGGCTGAGCGCGCTTTCGTCGAAGAAGACCAGACAGGCTCTGCACCGTTGGGCGTTTGCTGGATCCGCGGCCAGTCGCAGGCGACCCACCGGTCGATGGCGTCCTGGTCGCGTTCGGCGGCGCGACGCTTGGGGCGTTGCACCGTCCAGCCCAGCCGGTAGCGCAGCAGCGCCCACACGTGCGCGGGGTGGTGGCGCACCCCGGTCAGCCGTTCGATCACCACCCCGATGCGGTCCAAGGTCCACAGCTCACCCGCGCGCAGCCGGCGAGCCTGGAGCCGTTCGCGTTGCTGTTGTGCCGCAGGGCGGCGGGGGCACGGTTGGCATGACCCGATCCTCAGCTGTCGAGCGGCGCAGCTCCAACTCGGCCACCACCTGTCAAGCCAACGCCCAGGACCCTTTAACGGTGGTTTGTTGAGTTCGGCAAGAGGCGCAGGTAGCAGCTCTCATCGAGTTCACGGCCAAGAAGACGGTTCGTGCACGCGGAGCGGACAGGTGCACTCTCAGGGGCCGGTATCGAGAGACCACCGTTATGTAACAACTGCCACCTGGGCCGCCCGGGCGGCCAGCTTGCTGGTCGGTGGTGCGGCGGCGCTGGCGCGCGGCGCTGACCCGGCGGGGTGGTGGGGTCAGGCCGGCGTGGTCGAGCAGGCGGCGGGCAACCACAGTGGTGATGCCGAGCTCGCTGGCCAACTGCGCGAGGCTGGTTTGTTGTTGGCTGCACGCGGTGAGGTAGCCGGCAAGGTCGGCGAAGCCCTGGGCGCGCGCTCATCAGGGCATCAGTTGTCACGACGCGCGTCGACAGCGGGAAGGCCATGCACATGGGCATGACTAGCGGCTGCGGCTATCCCGCAGCGCAGGCCAAGGAAAGATGACATGCAGCTCAGTACCCACGGCCGACTTACTGGCACCCAGCGGCCGCTGAGTCCTGGAATCTGTGCCACGCCGCCGTTCTCGGCCAGCGGGCGTGAACATGGGCGGCGAGTCAGGGCCGGTCAGGACGACCCACCGGGTCCGGAGTCCTCGGACGGGGCACGATCTTCTTGATGACCTTGGCCGGCACGCCCCCCACAATGGTTTGGTCGGGCACGTCCTTGGTCACCACCGAGTTGGCGGCCACGACACAGCGATTCCCGATGTTGACGCCTGCCATCACGGCAACCTTGTACCCGATGAGGGTGTTCGACCCGATCTGGACCGGGTCGGGGATCCGCCCGCTGTGCGGGAAAGGCACCGAGAAGTCGTCGTAGGCGTGGCGGTGGGTCTCGATGACCACGCCGGCAGCGACCATCGCGTGATCGCCGATGGTGAGCGCCGCCCGGTCGTCCAGCATCACGTCCCGGTTCAGGAACACGCCGTCGCCCAGCTCGATGTTGCGGCCGGAGTTGAACAGGACGTTGTGGTGGATGACCACATCCTCCCCACACCGCTTGAAGACACGCCTGGCCAGGATGCGGCGGAGCCTGATGGCGAAGTCCTGCAGCATGGCGGCGGGTGTCCGGTCGAACATCCGCCAGAACATGACGTAGTACAGATCGGACTCCAGCGCCATCTCGCGGTCCCGCCCCCGGAAAGGGTCGAGGGGAAGCTCGAATCGACCCGTGCTCAAGAAGTCGTCGACCAACTTCGAGACATTGCCGAAGAACTGGGACCCCTGCTCCGGCAGGCGGTCGGTCCTGACCAGCTCTTCGAACTCCGTGAGGAGTTCCGTCTCCGCGTTCCAGCTCATGCGTCTCCCCACCCTGTCCGACTCGAGACCGAGGTGCTCACCGATGGTCGAGCCATCGCGCGAGCCCGCCGGACCTCCCGAGTCTTTCTCGCGATTGTCGAGGCATACTGAGTGATCACCCACGCCCGACCCACCAGGCGGCCAAAGGGGACGGCCATCTTGGACCAGCCAGGGGGGTACGCCTTCCGCACTGAGACCTCCACGACCCTCAGGCCGTGGATGGCCGCCTCGAATAGCGCCTCCAGCTCGCTCTGGTAGTGGTCCCCCTCCAGTCGGATGGCTTGGAGCGCCTGGGGGGAGAAGCACCGGTAGCCGCAGCACGGATCGGTATAGGTGCGGCCGAGCGTCCCCCGCAACACCGCGATGAGGACCTTCCGCACCAGATACCTGTTGAGCGGGGTGGGGCCCCGGGGCGGGTCTGACGAAAACCGGCTGCCGGTCGCCAGTGCGCACTCCCCGACCATCACCGGCCAGACCAGTCGCTCCAGGTCGGCCGGGTCGTGCTGGCCGTCAGCGTCCATCGTGACCAGACAGGACGGATCCAGTTCCATGGCCCGGGCGAAGCCAGCCCGGAGGGCGGCCCCCTTGCCCCGGTGGTTCGGGAGGTGGACCAGGACGGCTCCGTGGTCGAGCGCGATTGCCTCCGTCCCGTCGGTCGAGCCGTCGCTCACCACGATGACCCGAACAGGCACGCCGAACAGGCAGGCCGGGATACACGGGAGAAGGGTCCGGAGTCTGTCAGCCTCATTGAAGGCAGGGACGACCACCGCGATCACGCTCGCACCTCCTCACAGCGCGGCGCGGGTGCCGCTTCGCCGCAATCCTAGCTCTTCTCGGTCCAACAGCTCCTGGCATCGACGCCGGCGAGCAGGCGCAGTGTCAGAGGTTTGCCTTGTGCGCCCTTCGGCGCTGGATGCGAACAGCCGACGGGGGAACCTCTCATCACGCTTGGCCGCCTACTCCCGCGGACTCTGCACACGTGATCCCAAGAAGTGCTTCTCCAGGCCGACGTGAGGTGACCGAACAACTGGCACCTACACCGTGAACTATCTCGTGAAACCAGACACTGCCGAGGGCCGGCTACATGACCTCAAGAACCCAGTCGGACGACGGAGCCGACGATTCGAGCGGGATCATCTCCGTGGTTGAAGTACCCGTGCGTCAGCCGACCCGGATAGAAGAGACTGTCCCCCAAGCGAAGGTCATGCTCGGCCTCTGCGACCCGAACCCTGGTTGTGCCTTCCGCGCAGACGATCCATTCGTCTCCTGAGTGCGCCAGGCCGTCGAGCTGCGTATGGGGAGCAAGCTCGACGATGAACGGCTGACTGATGTGGCTCGACCGTGTGGCGAGGAGCCAAAGCGACACTCCTGGTTCGCCGGTCGGGACTTTCCGGGCAATTTGGAGCGGCACGAGCTCGATCGCCGGGTCCGTCTCAGTGCCAACCAGGTCGTGAATCGTGACGCCATAGAAGTCCGCTATCCGGAGCAAACGAGCGACGGCGATCTCACTCTTCCCCTGCTCGACCATGCCGACGAAGGTCCGGGACAGGCCCGTTGCATCGGCTACCTCTTGCAAGGTGAGCCCCTTGGCTGAGCGCAGCGCCTTCAGCCGGCTGCCTAGGAAATTGCGGGTTGTCAGGTCTGGCAGCACGCTGGACCCGCCGTAGGCCTGAGCGGGCTGCTCGGCCCTTCGTGCCTCGGAGCGGGATGCCGGTTCCGTGCGATGTGTCCTGTCAGCGCTGCGGCCCGTCTTGGAGCGTGGCGCGGGAGGGCTCATCGATCTCCTGCTCTCAGTCTTACCCCTCACGTCAATATATTGACGCACCTTGTTGGCGTACGTAGGATTGTAGCCCGCACCGACCTCACCAAGGGACCCCGGCTCGCGCGAGGCCGGCTTGGCCATGTGCTTCAAGCTGATCGAGGCTGCCGAGGGAGGTGGAGAAGGGTCGACGCGCCGGGAGCTCGTGGTGCTCGTACGTGCCGGCGCGAAGTTTTCCATGGACGGTTGGTCGAGCGGGCCGATAAGGAGGACGTCGCGTGACCATCGGGAGTCCCCGTTCCACAACTCTTGACTATTCCTCCCGGGATCGGTTCACCGGCCTGAAGGGAGGAGGCACGCCATGCTGATCACCGTCGACTACCGTCCTACCGACAAGTCGTACAAGTTCTCATGGAACGACCTGAAGACCAGCTACAAGGATGAGATATGGGAGGAGCGCGTTGTCGAGGTCGGCAACACCGTGGTTAGTCAGGTGCGTGGAAGTGCTGGCTGGACCGCAGAGGATACCTTCGCTGGTCTTCCGGACGACATGTGTCAGGCGCCCCACTTCGGCGTCGTGCTTCGGGGCAAGGTTCGGATTGTCACCAAGGACGGGGCAATCGATTGCCAGGCGGGAGACGCTTACTACCAGGCCATCCCCCACCGCGTTGAGTGGCTTGAGGACTCGGTGCTGGTTGAGTTCACACCCCGCGAGGAGTTCTGGTTCATGACCGAGTGGGCCGAGAGGACCAAGAAGCAGGGTCAATGAGCCACGCCGTCGAGGGTGCAGACAGAGACCATATGAACCGAGGGCGAACGGCAGATAGTCGCCAGCACGCGATCGGAGCAATGGGAGATCGTTTTCGAAACGATGTCGTGATGGTGACCGGCGCGTCCGGGCTGGTCGGCGCTGCCTGCGTCGACACATTCCTGCAAGAGGGGGCGAGGGTCGTCGCGCTCGGCAATCAGCACCGGTTGACGGAGGGTGCAGGCTATTCGGGTATCCCTGCAGAGAGATTCGAATCCGACAGGCTGCTGTTTCTGCAGAGGGACCTGAAGCTGCATTCCGAGATCGACAGCGCCTTCTCTGCAGCTGAGCAGGAGTTTGGCCCTGTCACCGTGCTCGTGAACAATGCGGCGGTCTACGGCCGCAAGGACTTCATGGAAATAGGCCCCGAGGACCTTGCGCACGTATTCGGGGTCAACGTCTTCGGTCTCCTCCTCGGCAGTCGCCGGGCTGCGCAGGCGATGATCGAGAAAGGCATTCCGGGGTGTATCGTGAACATCACGTCCACGTCCTCTCAGCAGTCGGATCCGCTGTCGGTGCCCTACGACTCGTCGAAGGGAGCCGTCGATGCGGCCACCAGGAGCTTGGCAGTCGCGCTTGGGCAGTACGGGATTCGCGTGAATGCAGTCGGGCCCGGAGAGATGATCAAGTCGCAAGAGACCGACAACCTGAGGGCCCCGACCGAGCTGACGCCCTTCGAGCGACGCAGAATCCCGATCGGGAGAGTCGCTACCCCCAAGGAAGTTGCCGACGCCGTGCTTTTCCTGGCCTCAGAGGAGTCCCGTGGCATTTCGGGGACGATCCTGTGGGTGGACGGGGGAACCCTCGGGACATGGACCACCCCCTTCTCGGACGATTAGTCGGCGACAAGCAGAGATGACACGTGTTCACGCCCCAACGGCCAACAGTTGCCCGCCTGGTCGCGGAAACGGGCAGCCCCATGGCGGGAGTGCCTGAGATCGTGTCCTCTAGCGGCAACCCTGGACCGACACCAGAGACCTCTATGGCCGTGGTCGGGGGGCGAATCGTCACAGAGTCGGCCGTCTTTGATGCCACTATCCTCATCCACGACGGCAAGATCGCCGGGCTCATGGACCCGGCATCACCGGTGTCAGCGCAGAACGTGCTCGATGCTTCGGGCCTGCTCATCTTTCCTGGCGGTGTCGACACTCACTCGCACCTGAACGATCCGGGGTTGACCGAGAGCGAGGATTTCCTCACGGGGACGTCTGGGGCCGCCGCCGGCGGCTACACGACGGTCTTGGAGATGCCGCAGACCATACCCCTCGTGGATTCCGTAGAGACCTTCACCCAGAAGCTCGAGGCCGTCTCGCCGAAGGCGGTTGTAGATTTCGGCCTGTACTGCGCGCTTGTGCCCGCAAACTGCGCGGATGCGGGTGCATTGCAGGGGATCGCTGAGGCGGGAGCCGTCGCCTTGAAGGCGTTCGTCTGTGACACTCCGGAGATGCCAACGATCACCGAGTTACAGCTTGCCCAGGGACTGAGCAACGCGAGCCGATTCGGTCTTCCTGTGGCGGTCCACTGCGAATCCCAGGCCGTGATCGACTTCGAGAGGAACCGGCTTCAGCCAGAGCCGTCGCAGGATGTCAATGCGGTGGCAGCGTCTCATCCACTCGAGGCGGAGCAGGAGGCGGTGCGTTCAGCCCTCGCGGTGGCCAGGATGAGCGGCGGTGCGCTGCATCTGGTGCACATGAGTGATCCCTCCACCGTTGAACTCGCGACTCGGGCGAAGCTGGACCTGGTCGATGTGAGCGTTGAGACGTGCCCTCACTACCTGACGCTGACGAAGGACGACCTGGAGCGGGCCGGCGGATGGGGCATTTGCTTTCCCCCCCTGCGAACGGCGGCCGCGGTGGAGGGGTTGTGGCGAGCGCTGCGGCTCGGGTTCATCGACAACGTCGGCTCCGACCACTGTGCGTACACCCTGGCCCAGAAGGTAACCGCGGATCCCTGGCAGGTCCTGCCGGGGATCAACGGAATTCAGCTCGCTCTGCCGGTGCTCGTTCACGGCGCGCTGCAACGGGGGGTGCCGCTCACGTCGGTGGCCAAGGTCTTCAGCACGAGTCCGGCACGTCGATTCTCCCTGTATCCACGGAAAGGCGTCGTCGTTCCTGGTGCCGACGCGGATCTCGTGTTCGTCGATGTTGGAAGCTCAATCACCGCGCGAGCCACCGAGTTCTTTACCCGGTGCCCGGGGACGGTCTATGAAGGAATGACCTTCGGGGCCAGGACCAGACGGACGATGGTCCGGGGCACCACGGTGTATGTCGACGACGGTGAACCAGCGATCGTGGCCCAGCCTGGAATTGGCCTGTTCCTGCACGGCGAGCGTGCCCGGGCCGAGGTCAGGCGCCCGTTCGCACAGCGGTGAACCCTCCGTCCACTGGCAAGCAAACCCCCGTCACGTAACTCGAGGCTGGGCCTGCCAGGTAGAGGATCGCATCCGCGACCTCCTCAGGACGGGCGAGGCGCTCCTCAAAGAGCCCGCTCGCGAGCGAACGTTCGAAGCTTGTGGGATCGGTTTGCTCCGCGATCCAGCTCCGCATCATCGGAGTGTCGGTCGCCCCCGGCGCCACGGCGTTCACCCTGATCCCGAAGGGGGCGAGCTCCGCCGCCGCTGCCCGTGTCAGGCTGGCAAGTGCGCCTTTCGACGCCCCGTATACGGACATCCCCGGGATACCGACCAACCCGGCACGGGAGATGACGTTCACCACGACACCGCCGCCGTGATCTCGCATGTGTCTGGCGACCGCTTGGAGCATGAAGGTTGCTCCAAGCGTATTGACGTTGAAGACCTCCCGGACATCCTCCTCTGGAGTCTCCATCAGCGGAACTCCCGAGTAGTCGATGGCAGCGTTGTTGACGAGGATGTCGACTCTGCCGAAACGCTCCTGTGCGGTCCGCACCGTACGATGAGCAGTGTCCGGGCGTGAGACGTCACCCGAGACGAACGCCACACGTTCGTTCCCGAGTTCTTGGAGCAGCCCCCGCGCCTTTTTCTGCGTCCTCGCCACAGCCAGGACGGCGGCGCCCTGCGCAACGAACAGCCTCGCTACCGCCTCGCCGATCCCCTGCGTTCCGCCGGTGACAATCGCGACGCGCCCTTCCAGGGCTCCTCGGTCCGACACGGCTCAGGCTCCTCTGTCCGTTACGTCCTCATGGCCATTGGGTGCGAGCCAGGAGGGGGCTCTGGTGAGTCACGCCCCTGCTCCGTCTCCCGACACCCCGTCCCCATCCCACCCGTCTGGCCAATCGATCTCCTCCGCCCCGGTGATGCGGGCGCAGGCCACGAGGTGACCCGGTTCCACTTCGGTCAAGCGCTGCTCGGTCTGGCTGCACGCGGGGACCGCTATTGGGCAACGCGTGTGGAACCGGCAGCCCGACGGTGGGTTGAGAGGACTTGGCAGCTCGCCCTCTAGTCGCCGCCGGCTCCGCCGCACTTCCGTCCGGGCCCCCAGAACGGCCGACATCAGCGCCCTGGTATACGGATGCACCGGGTTCGAGATCACCGTTGCCGCGGGCCCGGATTCCACCACCTGGCCGAGATACATGACCGCGATCCTGGTGCACACGCGACGCACCGACTCGATGTCGTGGGAGATGTACAAGTACGTCAAGTTCAGCCGCTCTCGCAGCGCATTCAACAGATCCAGGATCTCGATGCGGACCAGGGCGTCGAGCGCTGAGGTTGGCTCGTCGAGCACGACGAGGTCGGGGTTGGTCGCGAGAGCTCGCGCGATGCCAACCCGCTGCTGCTGGCCGCCGCTCAGTTGGTGAGGGTATCGATCGCGGAACCGATCATCGAGTCGGACGAGCGACAGCAGTTCCCCCACCCGCTGCCGTCGCTCAGTCGGTGACATCCCAGTGAGTAGCTTCAGCGGCTCCTCAAGCGTCTGTGACGCCTTCCAGCGCGGATTGAGCGAGTCATAGGGATCCTGAAAGACGATCTGGAAGCGACGGCGCAATCTGCGCAACTGCGCCGACGAGGCGTGCGCAAGGTCCGTCCCGTCGAAGAGGATCTGACCGCTCGTGGCCTCGATCAACCGGATGAGGCATCTGGCGAGCGTCGTCTTGCCGCTCCCACTCTCGCCCACGACACCGAGGCTCTCCCCCTTCGCGATGGTGAGGCTGACCTTGTCCACGGCCACGAGCCTCTGCCGCGCGCGGAACTGATAAGCCTTGCGGACCTCCACCGCGGACACGAGGGGGGGCAGTTCATGGGCTTGGCGAACAGGGGCCTCCTCAGTCATGCCGTCTGCTCCCGCGCAAGTCGCTCGGCGACGAGGCATCGGACGTAGTGCCGTTGGGCAAGCTCCGAGAGCTCGGGCATCGTGACGTGGCACTGCGGCTCGGCAATCGGGCATCGATACGCGAACTGACACCCGGAGGGCCGGTCCACGAGGTCAGGCGGTGCACCTCCGACCTTCAACCGCTCCCCTCGCGCCCGCTCGTTCTGCAGCGCCTCGACCAGTCCCCGAGTGTAGGGATGCCTGGGGTCGGCAAACAGATCGCTCGTGGGCCCATTCTCGATGATTTGGCCGGCGAACATCACAGCGGCGCGCTCCGTGTAGTTGGCGACGATCGCGAGATCGTGGGTGATGATCCACACCGATGAGCCTTGGGAGGCAACGCGCTCGGACATCAAGTCCAGGATCTCGGCTTGAATCGTCACGTCCAAACCCGTCGTCGGCTCGTCGGCGATCAGCAGCTTCGGACGGTTGACCATCGCGAGCGCGATGAGCGCGCGCTGAGCCATCCCGCCGCTCAGCTGGTGGGGATACTCTTCGGCCTTGGCCGGCGGGTCAGGCATTCTCACCGAACCCAGCGCATCGACGGCGCACTCGTAGGCTTCGCGCTTGGTGACGTCGTGGTGCGCTCGGTACGCATTGGCGATCTGCTTGCCGATCGAAAGCATAGGGTTCAACGCAGCCTTGGCGTTCTGAACGATCACCGCCATCTCCTGCCCTCGCAGGCGGCGTTGCTCGTCCTCCCGCGCGCGCAAGAGGTCACGCCCCTCGAACCGGACGACGCCGTCGCTGATGTGACCCGGAGGGGGGACCAGGCCCATCGCGGCCCAGGCCGTCATCGACTTTCCCGCGCCCGTCTCACCGATCAGGCCGAAGAACTCGCCGCGGCCGATCGTGAGATCGACGCGATCGACGACCGTAGATTCGCCTCTGGAAGTGGGGAACCGAACCTCCAGGTGCTCGAGAGCAAGGAGTGGCTGCGTCACACAGTCCTCGCTCTCACGTCGAGCAGCGCTCGCAGGGCGTCACCGGCAAGGGCGAACCCCAGGACGGCAGTGCCGAGGGCCAGCCCCGGGAACAGCGAAATCCACCACTCACCGGTGATCATGTTCTGGGCCCCTTCGGCGATCATCGTTCCCCACTCGGGCGTCGGGGGGCGAATCCCCGCGCCGACAAAGCTCAGACCCGCCGTGAGCAGCAGCGCCCAGCCGATGTTCGCGCTGGCCTGGGCGATGGATGGGCCGAGAGCGTTCGGCATGATATGCCGCGTGACAAGACGGAACCCGCTGTTGCCGACGGCGCGAGCGGCATCGACGAAGGCTCGTTCCCGAAGCGACAGCACCTCGGCACGGATCAGCCGGACGAAGATTGGCACGTTCAGCAAGGCGATCACGAGAATGACGTTGAAGGTTCCCGGGCCACGAACCGACACGATCGCCATGGCGAGGATGAACACCGGGAAGGACTGGATGAAGTCCATGGCCCTCATCGTCACGCTCGCCCACCATGCACGCGAGTAGCCAACCGCGGTGCCGAGCGGTGCGGCGATGACGAACGCCGAGGCTACGCTCGCAAAGCCGATGAACAGGTCGAGGCGCGCCGCCGAAACGACTCTCGAGAAGATGTCTCCTCCGTAGCTGTTGGTGCCCAGCCAGTGGCGAGCGCCAGGCGGCTGCAGCGCCTCGAGGGCATTGGCCTGCGTCGGGTCGTGCGTGGCAAAGAGCGGACCCAGGAAGGCAAGGACGACGACGACGAGCAGGAGGCCAAACCCCAGATAAGCGACGACTCGCCGCTTGACCGCCTGCGGCGGAAGGGGGGCTTCGAGGAGGATGTTCGCGCTCATGTCTGCCTCAATAGGCGACCCGGGGGTCGATAGCAAGATGAATGAGGTCGACAAGGAGGTATACAAGGACGGTGAAGGTAGCGGCGAGCAGGACGAAGCCTTGGATGGCAGCGAAGTCAGAATTCCCGACCGCCTGGACCGCGTACTGTCCGATGCCACCCCACGAGAACACCTTCTCGATCAGCACTGCGCCGCCGAGCAGGTAGACGAACAGGACGCCGCCGATGGTCACGACGGGAGGAAGCGCGTTCCTCACCGCGTATCGGGAGACCAGAGCTCTGCCAAGGCCCGCCGCCCTCGCGTACCTGATGTGATCCGAGCTCAGGACCTCGGACATCGCCGCGCTGGTCACCCTGGCGATCATCGGAGCGACGATCAGGCCGAGCACGAGAACGGGAACTGCCAGATGGGCTGCCGCGTCCAGAAAGGTCGTGAAGTTCCCGGTCAGCAGACTGTCCACCGTATAGAAGCCCGTGATCGTCTTTGGCGGGATCGCCGTGATCCCGAGCCGGCCCAGTGGTGCGGGAGCGATGCGGAGGCGGTAGAAGAACACATAGATCGCGAGCAGCCCCATCCAGAAGTCCGGAAATGCGCCGGCGAGCCGTGTGTACCAGGTGATCCCCCGAGCGATTACGCCTCGGTCGCCTCGGCTGGCAGACACGGCGCCAATGCAAGCGCCAACCACGATCGCGACGAGGAACGCGTAAGTGATCAGTTCGAGGGTCGCTGGTGCCCGCTGCGCGAGGTCGGTGGTCACTGACTGGCCCGTGAACCAGGAGTGGCCAAGGTCGCCGTGCAGGATCCCCTTCACGTAGATCCAGTACTGCTCCGGGATGGGCCTGTTCAACCCCATCTGAGCGCTCAAGCTCGCGACGCCCCGTGCGGTCGCATGGGGCCCGAGCAGGGCTCGCGCGGGGTCGCCTGGCAGGAGACGGATGAGCACGAACACGGCAGCAGAGATCGCAAGCAGTTGGGGCACCAACTGTGCGACGCGCTTGAGGATGAAGACCAAAGTCGCCCGGTTCATGCTGCCACCGGGAGCAGGGTAGCGTCGCCCCGGAAGCTATGCGGGGTGTAGACGCAACGCAGGATCACGTGCGCGAACGCTCATCTCGAGTCGGCGATGGCCAAGCAATCGTTCCCAAGGAGCCGGCAGCGGGGATGGTATCTCCCCATCACAGGCTCAGCGCGTGGATGTCGTAGCCCTCCCACGTCGTCCAGTTGACCCCCTTGAGGTCTGATCTGGTCACGAGCTGCCATCCGGGTTGGGCGATCCATGCCTCGGGAGGGTCCTGTGCCACCATGATCTGCTGGATCTGGCGGTAGATCCCGTCTCTGGCCGTCGGATCAAGGGTGGCGAAGCCCTTCGCGATGAGTTGGTCGACCTGGTGGTTTGAGTACGCGGTGCTGTTGAGGAACGACTTGGACGGATAGTTGAGGGCCAACGCATAGCCCGCGTCGGGCAGGATCGGGAACTCGAGCAGGAAGAACGCCTGATACTTCCGCTGATAGACCTGCGTCGTGTACGTCGCAGTCGCTACCTCGTCCAGTGTCACGCGGACACCGATGTCCCCGAAAGCCGACTTCAGGACTGTGGCCGTGTCCCGCATGATCTCAGAGGCGCTGTCGAACGTGATCGTCATGTCGAATCCGTTCGGAACACCGGCACCTGAGAGCAGCTGCTTCGCCTTCGTGGGATCGTGCGGGTAGTCCCAGAAGCTGCCGTCATACCCGGGGTAGGTGGACGGGACGGGACTCTTCTCGGCAGTGGCGAAGCCGAAGAACAGCGACCTCAGGATGTCGTCCTGTGGCGTCGCATAGAGAAGGGCCTGCCGGACACGCACATCGTTGAGTGGTGGTCGCGCGTTGTTCATTTCAAAGCGGAACAGTCGATTGCCGGTTGTCTGCCACAGCCTCACTTGCTGCGAGTCCTTCACCTTCGACAAGTTGAGGTACGGGACGTTCTCCGCGATGTTCACCGACCCGGACTGCACGAGCGCCGCTCGATTGGATCCCTCCGGCACCTGCTTGTACACGACCTGATCGAAGGTGGACGATCCCCGGTAGTAGTCAGGGAATGCCTTGAGGACGACCTGGCTCCCGGGACGCCACTGTTGCAACGCGTAGGCCCCGTGACCCGCATCACCAGAAGCCAGCCACTGTTTCGCCCAGGGATCGCTGCTCGTCGCGTGCTTTTTGACCTCGGCTGCGTCCAAGATATTGAGGTCGTTGTTCATCATCATCATTGTGAGGACCGCACTCGGTTGCGGAGTCGTGATTTCCCACGTGTATTTGTCCGCCACATGCCAATCCGGCTTCTTGAAGCCGAAGATCACCTGCGCATAGAAGGCGCTGGATCCGTTGACCTTCCAGCCGCGGTCCCACGTGTACTGCACGTCCTCGGCCGTAAGCTCGTTCCCGGCGTGGCTCATGACCCCCTTCCG
>Ga0137380_10001232_pt1 | contig 20658 bp, 21 predicted proteins | sample SagtaG_17_FD_104809 | JGI IMG/M metagenome (GOLD analysis project Ga0137380, IMG submission 104809) | Vadose zone soil microbial communities from Sagehorn Ranch, Mendocino, California, USA - Sage2_L_100_16 metaG | ecosystem: Environmental > Terrestrial > Soil > Vadose zone | place: USA...
CGCGTATCTGAAGGAACTTGTCTGCAACAGCCGCAGTCCGCGTGAACCGAGGATCAACTACGATGAGTTTTGCATTGCGCGTCTTTTTCGCTTCAATCGCCCATTTGAAACCGCAGGGATGATTCTCGGCAGGGTTACCACCCATCACCAACATCATGTCGGTGTTCTTGATGTCAATCCAACCATTGGTCATTGCGCCGCGCCCGAATGTTGGTCCCAAACTTGAGACCGTCGGGCCGTGTCAAACACGGGCCTGCGTTTCGAAGTAGCAGACACCCATGCTGCGCATCGCTTTGACCGCAAGATAATTCAGCTCGTTGGTGTCGGTGCAGCCGCCGGTCCAGCCGATTCCTTCGCACCGATTGACCGTTCGCCCGTCTTTGTCCTTCTCAAGGAACGTGTCGTCGCGGGTCTTCTTGACCAGCCGCGCGATTTCATTGATGGCGTCGTCCCACGAGATGTCTTCCCAGTGATCGGAGCCGGGCCGCCGAACTTGCGGCTTGGTCAACCGGCGATCGTTGAGAATGTCTTGTTCGAGCGATGCGCCTTTAGGACAAAGCGTGCCGCGATTGATCGGGTGATCGGGGTCGCCTTCGACGTGAACGACCTGGGCCGTTGTGTTCTTGGCCTTGTCGCCGAGCGTGTGGATGATTACGCCGCAGCTTACCGAGCAGTACGGGCAAGTGCTGCGAGTTTCAGTGGTGCGGTCTATCTTGAGCGCTTGTGTTTGCGCGTAGGCCGGCGCGAGGTCGAAGCCGAAGGCCGAAGCTCCGACTCCTCCCACAAGGCCGACCTTGATGAAAGTTCTTCTCGAGACTTCCATAAACGTGACCTCCGTTGATCGATCGCTTGAATGGGCTGGAATCGAGACACCGGTGGATCGAAGGCGCAGCCGGGGAGCGGTGTCCGAAAAGTGGATTCGAAGAAAGAAGATTCTCGACGAAAGCTGCTTGAATCACAGCTTGACTCCCTTGTCTTTAGGGAAAGCGTCCAGAACCGTGAAGATTATTTCAGTCCTCATTACACTCCGAGAACCAGGAAATGTCAAGCTGAGATTCGTGGTAGCCGCTACGACAATGTTTGTGATACAAAAGAGCGCGCTGAGCGAGAGCTAATCAATGTCCCAACCGACGCCGCCTTACGGCTCACAACAACACCCGCCCGTGTGGAGCGCGACGCCTTCCCCGAAAAAGAGTGGTATGAGTACCGGCGCAAGGGTTGCGCTGTTTGGATGCCTCGGTCTGACCGTGGTGATCGTCGGAGTGATCGCGTTGGCCATCGCTCTCAATTGGGGAAAGATCAAATCCGGGCTTAAGACTGATGGCCAGTCGCGTCAGGTGATAGTCAGCTCGGACGGGGAATACCAAATTCAGGTCCCAGCCGGATGGAAGCAGATTACGAACTTGCACGAGAAGGCCGGCCTCCAAGCTGCCGACCATCTGCGCGAGATGTACATAATCGTCCTAAGCGAAAGCAAATCGGATTTCGAAGAAATGAGCCTCGACAAGCATTCACAGATAACAATTCGTAAGCTGATCGAGCGCGTCACTTCATCAGAGACCAGTGGGCCGACCGCGTTGGTAATCAACGCCAATCCGGCGGTGCAGTATGTTGTCAGCGGAACGATTGATAACCTCAAGATCACGTATCTGCATACAACAGTCGAGACCGCGAAGAGCTTCAATCAAATATTGGCGTGGACTCTCAGGTCTCGCTTCGACCAGAATCGAGCGGAGCTTCAGAACGTGATTCAGAGTTTCAAAGAAGTCCCCCAGAGCACGTCCGCGAAGTGACTACACGCCGAGCAGGTTCATTTCTATTTTCGTATAGCGTCGCTCACGGGCCCATAGATCCAGAGGCGCGGCGGCTACTTCATCAACCAACGGAACCGCGAGTCCATATCGAGTGAGATCGACCGTCTTGATGTAGTATCGGCACGTATCGCAAGCTTCAACGCGAACGTGATCGTACTCTGCCGCGTGATAGTAGCCGATCTTCGCCGGGTTCTCTTCCCCGCAGCTTGCGCAGACGACTCGCCTGAACGGCCAGGTCGTCAGACAGGTCGCGCAAACCAAGTCGCGTCCGCCGCTCTCCGAAGATGACTCTTTGATTTGCAGGACGCTGACCTGCGGCTTGCCTTCGCAGAACGGACAGCGGTTCTCGCCAGCACCGAGGTTTCTATTAACAGGCTTCGCTCCGACCTCCGAAAGCCATTGCGCATAAGGCTGGAGGAACGCTTTCGCGAAGAACTGATCATCAGCGGGCGCACGCCAATATCCCATAAGCATCTCGGCTTGCGCGCCCGCGCCTGCTTCGAGGAGAGAGCGAGCCTGGGTTGCAAGAGCATCCGGCCCGCTCGACTCGACTGTCTTCAGCAAGTTGGGCAACATCACTCTCAGCACGGGGAGGTCTCGCTCGAGAGCTCCCGAAGGAAGCCAAGCTCTCTGTGAGCGAAGGTCTTCGTAGATTTCCTTCTGACACCCGAGCAGCACTGCATAGAACGCCAGGAGCTCCTTGGTCTCGGGTCTCTCAGATGCAAGCACTTCCGCGCGTCGTATTCGGCTGTCCCAGGTATCCTTCATTGCCTGACGACGCTTATATCATGCGCCGCCATGACCGGCAAAAGAGAAAACCGGCAAAAGCATTTCGCAACCTGGCGCTCGTTTCAGAAGCGATTGTCGACGTTGATTTCCTTCCCGACTCCGTATACCATCTCCTGCGAGAACCCCCTCCAACGGACTGATTGCTTTTGCCCGAGCAGCTTTCGGTGGATCTGCACACTCGCTAAAGTGAAATGGCAATAATCCTGATAATCCTCGCAGCAGTATTCCTGGGCGTTCTTGGACTGCACGCCTACAAGCAATTCAAGATCAGACAGCAACGCCGCATAAGCGAAAACGAATACAACACGGCGGTCACCTTGTGGGAGTACGCTCGTAAGGTGAAGTCCCAGATCGATGCGACGTTTCGTCAAGGCACTGGTGTATTGGACTTCAAAAAGATAACGGTACCGCACAGCCAGGGCTACAGGATTTCGCTCGAGCTGATCGGTGGCTATTTTCGCGTCTATGCCGTGCCCGCCAGATACAACATAACGGGACGACTCTCTTTTTTGACCGACAACACCCTCAGCGTCAGGGCTTCAGATCGAGCGGGACAGCAGGCGTCGTCCGAGGACGGAGAATACAAGGGCGAAAGCGTTTGATCTCATATGAAGCTTGGGGCAGTAGAAAATAAAGCCCGGCTGGCGATATTGGTCTTGATCTTGGCGCTGCTCTCACTGATCGCGCTGAGCCTAGCTCTGTTTTCGCGCACGGGGAATCAGCTCAGATCGTCGCCGATCATCGTCTACCTTTTCAGCTATCAGATCGTCGCGCTGGTGTTCGGGATCGGCCTTGTTTTTCTGCTGATGCGGTGGCTGCTGAGACCGTATCGAAGAATGGTCGAGGCCGCGCGCGGCAGCCCTGTGCGCGCAGCATCAAGCGTCAGTGAAGGCGAGTTCGTCGCGCAAACTTTTCAGGCTCTGATAGCGCGACTTCAGGCCAAAGAAAAGGAGCTCGCCGCGCTGCACGCACTTGAGCGAAACCGCGCCGACCGGTCTGAACGTTTCAGCGAACGCCTGGTAGCTAATATTCCAAGCGGCTTGATCACCATCGATTCGAACGGGCTTGTGACGTCAGTCAACGCGCGCGCAATGAAGATCTTCGAAGTAGCGTCCGCCGGTTCACTCGGCCCGAGCCGGCTCAGCACAGGCGAGCTTGTTTCGCCGGTTGTTGACTATCGCTCGTTCTTCGCCTCGTCTCCGCAGATGATAGGGATGATTTCCGAATGCCTGGAAAACTCGGCAGCATTCAGGCGCGAAGAAGTTGAAGTCGCGGTTCCGGGGGCCGCCGCTCGGAGGGTCGGGCTGAGCCTTGCGGCCATCTGCGACGCGGCGGGAAACGTCGAGGGAGCGCTTTGTTTGATGACCGATCTCACAGAAATAACCCAGCTTCGAGAGCGGATGAAGCTCAAGGAGAACCTGGCTAGTCTGGGCGAGATGGCCGCGGGATTGGCACACGAGTTCAAAAACTCTCTGGCCACGATCCACGGCTACATTCAGTTGCTCGAGTTGACATCTTCCGACCCGCGGGTCGCGCTCGATGCCGCGCTGAACGAAGTCAAATTGTTGAGCAAGCTGGTAACCGATTTCCTGAATTTCGCGCGCCCTCAGGACCCGAATCTGTTGCAGGTCGACTTGCGTGCGATCGTCGACGGCGCGGCGGATGAGATCAGCTCTCAGTTGATCGAGAACGGAATCGAGCTGAAGATTGAAGGCGATTTTCCCACGTTGGCCGCAGACGAGCGCCTGCTCGGACGTGTTTTTGTTAACCTGCTTCGCAACGCCGTCGAAGCCATCGACGGCACCTCACCGCTAAAAGAGATCGTAATCACCGCAAACGTCGACGCTGGGCCTGAGGCTCGTTACGCGCACATCAAAGTGAGCGACAGTGGAAGGGGCATCCCTGCCGAGGATGCACACAGAATATTCATTCCGTTCTTCACAACCAAGTCGCGAGGCTACGGCATCGGGCTTGCGCTAGTTCAGAAAATCCTTGTGGCGCACGGCGGCGACGTGACGCTCGAGGCGAGCGACGGCAAAGGCGCTGTTTTTCACTGCCGGCTGCCGCTGTGACCTCCCCCTCGATTGTGGAAGAGGTGTAACACAGCGTGGATGAAAGTTACAGCGCTATTCGACGTTCGGTTCCTCGGAGCCCAGACCCTTCAATAGGTTATCTCTAACCTCAGTGGAACCCCGATTGCTGAACATAGGCCTGTTATCTTGACTGTTCTGTCGCTCCCAGTTGAGGACGAGCCGCGTTGATTCATTTGCGGCTCGTCCGCTAACTCCTGTGCGCCTTGAGCCTTCGTCGCCTGCTAATCCCTACTTGCCGATGCAGAACGTAGAAAAGATCTGACTGAGAATATCTTCAGTGAGTGTCTCGCCGGTGATCTCGCCCAATACAGTCAGCGCTGCGCGGAATCTCAACAGGACGATCTCTTCCAGCTCACGTCGGCTCATTAAATCGCGCGCATCGCAAAGCTTTTCGATCGCTTTGCGAACCGCGGCGTGCTGGCGGGCATCGGTCAGCATTAGTCCGTCGCGCTCAGCGGCGGCATCACCCGCAAGCCGCGTAAAGATCCTCTCCGTGACCGACCGGAATCCTTCGCCAGTCAGTGCCGAGATGCTTATCACGTCGCCGCCATCCAGCGATAGCGATTCCAGCGAGAGCATTTGTGGTAGATCGATCTTGTTCAACACAATGATCCGGCGTTCTCGCGAGACGTGGTTCATCAAGCTGATATCGTCCTCGGTCAGCAGTTCCGAGGCGTCGAGGATGAGCAGCGAGATGTCCGCATCAGCGATCGCTGTTCGGCTCCGAGTGATGCCGATGCTTTCGACAACGTCGACGGTCTCCCGAATGCCCGCAGTGTCGATCAATCGAACCGGCACGCCGTTTATCGAAGTCGTCTCGTACAACGCATCGCGAGTTGTGCCCGGGAGCTCAGTCACGATCGCCCGATCGCGACCGATCAGACGGTTGAAGATTGATGACTTGCCGACGTTTGGACGCCCGACGATCGCAAGATCAAACCCTTCCTTCAAATACTTGCCGAATGAGAAGCTGCCGGCTATCGCCTCAAGTTCATCGATCACGCGATCCAACTTTGCAAGTAGAGTCGATACAGCTTCAGGCGAGATATCTTCCTCGACGAACTCGACCGAAGACTCCAGATGAACGATGACTTCGATCAGCGCGTCCTTGAGCGGAGTGAGGCGTTTTGACAGCTCGCCTTCTAGCTGCTTGGTTGCCACTCGCGCCTGGTAGTCGGTTTGAGCGTTGATAACATCGCGAACGGCTTGAGCTTGCGCAAGGTCGATGCGCTTGTTAAAGAACGCGCGGAAGGTGAACTCGCCCGGCTCGGCTATTCTCGCGCCTCGATCAATTGCAACTTGAAGTACGCGGCCCAGAATAATCGGGCTACCGTGGCAACTTATCTCAACGACGTCCTCGCCGGTGTAAGAGTGCGGAGTCTTGAAGTAAGTGACGACGGCTTCATCAATGACTTCTGCGGTCGTGGGATCGATGATCCGGCCGAACTGCGCACGGTTTGGCTCCCCTGGGTGCGCGCCGGATTGCGGTTTGAAGATTGCCCCAGCAATCTCGAGGGAGCCGGGGCCGCTAACTCTCACGACTCCAATGCCCCCGCGTCCGGGGGGCGTGGAAATAGCCGCGATGGTGTCATCGGAATACATGTTCCTGGTAGCGCAGGCGTCCCGTCTGTTTACTTGTGTGGATTGTATCTTGTCGAAGACTAGCAGGCGAGACGCCTGCGCTCCAGCACTTACTTGGGCCGGATCGTCACCCTTCGATTCTCTCCGTTGCCCTGGCTTTCGGTGACGATAGAATCGTCGCTGGCAAGCGTAAGATGAATGATGCGACGTTCGTTTGGAGACATCGGGTCGAAGCTGAATGGTATGCGAGATGCCCGAACTTTCTCGGCGGCCTTTTCCGCCATCAGATGCAATTCCTTTTCGCGGCGCGCGCGGTAGCCGCTCGAATCAAAGATTATTTTCGTGTCTTCGCCCGATACGCGCGCTACGATCCGATTACCGAGATACTCGAGCGCGTCCAACAGCTCTGCGTTGTGACCCAACAGCAGGGCAACATCTTCTCCGCGCACATGAATCCTTGAGCCCTCGTCCGTCGTTTCAGCTTCCGCGGTCAGATACAGCCCGGAGGATCTGAGGACATCGTTTGTGAAATCAACTACTCGATTCAAGTCTTCTTCCGGCATCGTTGGACTACCTCACTCAGACTGAAGTCTACGCTACTTCGGCGCCGCTTCGTTCTTGTCTTCGTTTGCCGCTCTTTTGTTTCTGGCCCTTCTGCGGGTGTGGACCGGTCTTGTCGCTACCGCTCCCGGCGGTTGCGGCGGCTTCGGCCGTCAGATCAGCCGTCCTGCGGTTGATCCACAATTGAATTGCTACTCCCACGACGTTGCTTACCATCCAGTAAAGCACCAAACCGCTGGGCGCCGAAAGGAAGAACAGCCAGGTGAGCATGATCGGCATCAGCCAGGTCATCATCACCCGCTGCATCTTCATCTGTGGATCGGCGGACGCCGGCTGCGGCGTCAGCTTCGTCGAAGCGATCATTGTTATACACATCACGATCGGCAGTATCTTGTATGGATCGGACCTCGACAAATCGTGAATCCACAATATCCACGGCGTGTGTCTCACGTCGAGCGACGACCCTAGGTACAAATAAACCGACCAGAAGATCGGCAATTGAAGTACGAGCGGCAAGCAGCCTCCGAGCGGGTTGGCTTCCTTCATCAGCGCCATCTGCTCTTGCTGAAGCTGCTGGAGCTCGCGCTCGTACTTCTTGGGATTCTCCTTGAGCTTCTTCATCCGGTCCTGCAGCTCTTTCATTCGCGGCTGGTGCTTGGCCGCCTTCTTCATTTTCTTTGAACTGTAGAACCGCAGCGGCGACAGCGCCAGATTTATCAGCACAGTCACCACGACGATCGCCCATCCAAAATTGCCCAACATTCTCCAAAGCCCATTCAGCGTCCAAGCAAGGGCCGGTATCAGCGGGCGGACGGCGAATGAAAACATCCCGTAATCAATCAACCCGTCGAGGTTCGCCCCGCCAAGCTGTTGGCCAACCGTAGCCAGCAGTTCGCGGTCCTTGGGGCCGACGAAGATATGAGTGGACGCGCTGACGGGGACAGCAGCCCAGGGGAAATCCACCGGCGGCTCGTCGGCGTTGGGCTTCGCCTGCACGTTGCTCAGAGCGATCTCTGTAATTGATTGCTCGGGCACCGCCAGCATCGCAAAATAATGATCCGTTACGCCAGCCCAGCGATATGAATGCCTGAGCGTGTCCACGCCTTGCGCCACGCCGTTGCCTTTTGACGTCCCGGGCGGCAGGGAATCGAGCGTAAGCCGTTGGCCGTTTGCCTCGCGATTCACAACACGCGCGTAGCCGATGAACGTCGCGCCCTTATCAGCGACGATCTTGATTTGATCGACGTCTCCGGCGAGCGGCTTGTCGATATCGATTTGATTGTAGCCGGCGTCAACGGCCGTGATTGTGCCGAACGGTGCCGTTATTCGTGCCGGCAGGATCGCCTGGCGCTGACCTTCGCGAGTGTATGCGACGACTTGAGGGGGAGTGCTGTAGCTGCCCGTCTGCTTGTCACTCTGATCGCCGAATCGCGGGCCGAGGACTATTTCGGCAGGTTGCTCGCGGCTGCCAGTCTTGACATCGACTGTCACATCAACAACGAAGCTGTCGCCGTGAAAAGTGAAAGTCTTTCTAGCCGAGACGGTCGACGAAGAATACACGAAGCTTATCGTCCGAGTATCACCAGTGGCCGTTAGATTGATCTCATTGTCGTTGGGTCCGATTCCCTCGATCTGAAAATTCACACCATTAAGTTGCGAGCCGATTTCAGGAGACCACGGTGTTCGCAAGCTCAAGGCGGCGGGGAGATACTCTGGCATCTGTTGCGGGATCAACTGAAGCTCTTTGCCGTCGGCCCCGGTTATCTCGCGTTCGCGGCCGCCTTCTTCGTAACGGACGAGAATCCAGGAGGTCGCAACTGCTCCGTGATTCGAGAGCTTAGCTCGCCAGTAATTAGTGCTGATCGTAATTTCGCGCGGCGGAACCAGCGTGGTTTGGGTTGGCTGCGGAGGCGTGGAAGAGGAACGCGGCTGCGCCTCTTTCTTCGTAGTCGAGACCGATGCTTGCTGCTTGGCTTCCGGTTTCTGTCCTTGCGCGGGCTGGTCGATTTGAACCGCCTCTTCGATCGGGGGCGGCGGGGAGACGTACCGCGCGATAAGAGGCCACGACATCAGCACGAGCAACGATAACGCCAAAGCCAGTATTAGACGACTTCGATTCATCAATCAGTTCCTTGACAAAGCTAGCTTACAGGGTCGTATCCGCCCGGATGAAAAGGATGGCACCGCAAGAGCCGTCGAGCTCCAAGATAAATGCCGCGCAGCGCGCCGTACTTTTCAATCGCCTGCATGGTGTAATCGGAGCAGGTAGGCGTGAATCTGCATGAAGGCGGGAGTATCGGCGAAATGAGCAATTGGTAGACTCGTATGAGAAAAATAAGAACGACCTTCACTTCTCGCCCGCCCTCTTCAGTAGCGCAACCAACTCGCCTTCGACCTCGCGATAGCCGGCCTCCAACAGCGCTCGCTTCACATTTATGACTATATCAACTCCCTGTGGGGCTAGCCATTTGTTTTTTCTGAACGCCTCGCGCAGCAACCGGCGCGCGCGGTTTCGCTCGACCGAGTTGCCGATCTTGCGCGTCACGGTAATGCCGATACGCGGGTTACCCGTTTGGTTGGCAACCAGGAACGCGGTGAACAATCCGGATTGGATCTTTCGGCCTTGTTCATAAACCTGCCGGAACACGTCGCGCTTGAGTAAACGATCTGACTTCGGAAACTTTTGCTCACTCATAGTCCGTGGTCAGTAGTCCCTGGTCCGCAGCTACGGACTACCGACTACGGACCACGGACTATTTCAGTAATGCGCCGGGGTTAGCCGTTTGCGTCCTTTTGCGCGTCTGCGTTTGAGCACGAGTTGCCCGGCTTTGGTGCTCATTCTCACACGAAACCCATGCGTCTTGGCGCGCCGGCGATTGTTTGGCTGAAAGGTCCTCTTCATGTCTCCTATGCTCCCATTTCCTCATCAATGCAGAAAAGATTAAAGCTATAGGAGCGAAGTTGGTATGTCAAGTTGGCCAAGAAGAAGGTAGTGTCCTAATCTTGTGCACAAGAATAGGACACTACCAAGAAGAACGAGTTGCGAGCTTGGGCATGGGCACTTTCAGGACTCCACCACGAATGCTTCGCCTTCGGCGATGACATATTTATCCTTGATTGGCTCAGGCGCAATGTTACAAATGGGCAAGTCCGCAATCTGTTTGGATCGCGTCGAAACAACATTCTGGGTAAGCATCTCAACTCTTGCTTTTAACACACAAGAAGACGAACAGGCCTGCAAATGTCAGCGTCACCGGTTTCATTTCGATTCGTCCATCCGACGTTACTGCGCTGGCTTCACTTTGAGCCTGAACGTAAATCTCCCGCAACCCGCGCCTCCCGTGCAAGCTATCATGTTGAAAGTGATACGATAGTCACCGGCATCGCCGCGCCGGGGCTGAACGGACAGAAGCTTTAGCGCGCTTATTTCAGATCGGTAGACGTAGGACAAGCTAACAAACCGCGGAGGGGACTCCAAAAATTCAAATCTTGCATCGGTTGGGGAGTTGCGCGGGCAGTCAGCTTCGAGCGCCATGACAAGTCGCTCTCCCTCGGCAATGACATATTTATCTTTAAAGAAAACGATGTCACAAGCCGGGGCGGGTTGTTGCGTAGACATGGGAGAGTCATGATTGGCCGACCTTGGAGGATCGATCTTCGCTTCATTCGGCCAGGCAGAAACCAAGGCCAGAACGAACGCAATTCTCAAAACTTTCATAACTTCCCCTTTCTTCACAAAGGTTCGTAAGGATTAGATCCACCCTGATATTTCGATTCGAAACCATAGAGAGCTGCAGTCGTACAGGGTATCGGTAAAGGTTTCGTAGGGAACTCTGCTTCCGAGCCCGTTTACATTTCCAGGATTGTTCGGATCGGGATAGAAGCTCGCTTGAGTGTAAATATAATCCCCCAGGAAGAGGCCTGCATTAGGAACATTCGCAGGAAGTCTTATTCCGCTATAAGCTATTGCCCCGGGATCGCCTGTCCTCCGGTTAATTGCTATGACCCCGTGCTGTGCACGCTGAATGTCTGTTGTCGACGCTATTATGAAGGGCATTACCCACACGCGCCCATGGCCGTCGGTAACCGCGCAAGCAACGTACTTCTCTCCTTCCCCAGGAAGAATTCTCTTAGTGACTGCCGATTCAGTCCCCGTGTACTGCCATACAGTTAGAAAGAGGTCCGATGATAGCCCACCATTGAAGTTCGCATTGTTGCGAGTATCCACTAACGTGGGTATATACATTCGATGCGCGTTTGGATCGCAGTAGTCTAACGCGGCCTTGGTGTAATTGGCTTGCCTTGAAAGACGCAGCGCGTCTTCGATTGCCTGATGAGCTGAATTGGCGTTCCACCTCGGGGCGCTAACCAATGAGCCGTCGAGGTCTGATGCGACCTTTGCCGCCACCAGACGATCCAACACGGCGTTGCTGAACGATAATTGTCCTGTAGTGAGTTGGTATTGATGTATTGCGTATCCTGTCTCTTGACCCATGGCACAATTGGTTTGGACAACAAACAACCGATAGCTCGTGGAGTCAATTGGATCTATCAGCGGATGTGTGGTACCCACCGTGGGCATGTCAATCCCATTTTGGTCTTTGGGGGTACTAACACCCCAGATGCTCGCGTCGGCGAGGTTACCGGTTGATGCCTGTTTGCAGATGGCCACTCGCGTACCGAAAGGGAAATTGACCGCGTTGTATGTCATCACCAGCGTTTCGGCGTTGAGGGGATTTACGGCGATTACAGGCTTATCGAGGAATTGGCCAGTCTCTAGATTTGGTATGACCACTCCAGGTTCAAATGTAGAGCCGTGGTCTTTGCTGCGGAAGATCAGAATCCTGTCAGGAACAGTCCCGCCACGTTGCGATGCCAATGAAATTGCGTAAACCGCACCGTCCGCTCCGGCATCAATGATGTTGTCCCCCCAATTGTCCAACCCGCCAAAATCGAGATTTCGTGTACTCGAAGTACCGCTGTAAGCCCATGGCGACGTGCTCGTGATTTCGGGGCTAGCCGATGACCGCAAGCGTGGGCCCGTAATGGTGAAGTAGCGATTTGGATCCGTCGGATCTTGCGCCAGCGCGGGCTCGCCATCATAGGTGGCGCAAGCTGTTTGGTTATCCATATTGTAGTAAAGCATCGGCAATTCCGCCGAGGTGCAGCTGCCAGGGCTTGCGAATTCAGGCGACATTCCGGCATGAGAGTTGCTCTCGATATCACGCGCGTTTGAGACGCTCTCATCTCCCGCATCTCCAGGCCACTGGCCAACGTCGATTGTTCTGTCGTCGCCGCCGAGCCTGGCATCCTTACGTAGAGTACCAACCTGACCGTTAACCTTGGGAACCGCCAAAATAGAAAACTCCTCACTGAAGACGTTTTCTATGGCTCCAGTCTTCAAGAGAAGTGCCAGTTTAAGCTTTGCTCTTGGAGTTGCATTCGCCGTCGCCGGGCCCCATTTTAGTTCTGTTTGCTGCGGAGGCATGTGCGCCGCTATTTTTATCAAAAATGTGGCGCCTCCATCCGTTGACAGAATCAAATCTTGTGAGTCAACTTGGGCTGGGTTATCCAGGCTCCAGCTTATCGTGACTGGTACGAATGGTTGGACGACGAATCCTATGCCCGGCAAATTGAAATAACCGAAAGCGGGTTGACTTTGACTTGTCGCTGTTCGCTGGCCGAAGTTGAGAATGGAAACCAGTACTGTGAGTGATGCGAAAATCGCAAGAGTCCGCTTGCTCACGATTATCCTCCCCGTCAAAGAACCAATCGGTGATTGACACCACGTGAGGAGATCAAATCTAAGGGAAGAGACGTTACGCCCGCAGAATACTCCTGGCGTAAGAAAGATGTCAAGCACAACTTGACCTGATATATGTGATATTACAATTCGCCTCCTTTGACTTCGCCGCATTCGCCAGCAACGCAACAACTTGCGCGGGCTCACCCTTGCGGGGCATTATTATTGACAGGGCTGAACGCCGATGTTAACTTGACCTCGAATTTTTCATTAGGGCGTGCCCCTGTCAAGAATCTATGACCAAAAGGAGCGGCGAAAGGTTCGATGATCGCAAACGCGAGATACTTGCGACGATCGTGAGAGATCATATCGTCTCGGGTCAGCCCGTCGGGTCGTTCGCGCTCGCCAGCAAGTCGCGCGAGAGTCTTTCCTCTGCCACGATCCGCAACATCTGCGCGGAGCTTGAAGAAGACGGTTATTTGACGCACCCGCACACTTCGGCGGGTCGGCTGCCCACTGACAAGGGCTATAGGTTTTACGTTGACAATTTCATAAGCTCGACCAAGCTGTCGCGTTCGGACGCAGCTCGAATAAACGAGCGATTGCTTGACGATCAATCTCTCGCGAATCCGGAGTTGTTGATGGAGCGCACAAGCCGATTGCTGTCACAATTGTCCGACAACGTCGGTATAGTGGTGTCGCCTTCAAGAGAGCGCGACATACTTCATCATATCGAGTTTGTAAAGCTGCCGGACTCGCGGGTACTGGTCATCACAGTTTCGAGCGCCGGCCGCGTGCAGGATCGTGTTATTCGAGTAGACGCCGAGTTCTCACAGGATGAGTTGAATTCGACCGCGCGTTATCTGATAGAGAACTTCCGAGGGTGGACGCTCTCGGAGATCCGCGACGAGTTGTTGCTTCGAATGACCGAAGAGAAAGCGCTCTACGATCAGTTCTTGCGCAACGCGGTTCTGCTGTGCAGTCAGAGTCTTCAGGAGGGCGATCAACCTGATGTTTTCATAGAGGGAGCTTCAAACATTCTCTCGAAGCCGGATTTCGCAGATACCGAGCGAATGCGAGCGCTTTTCAAAATGTTCGAGCAGAAGAGTCGCATCGTGAAGATTCTTAATGGATGCATCGAGAGCGCGCAGCGCGAGGCGGTGTCGGTGCGTATCGGCAGCGAGAACCGATTTGCCGATTTGCGAGACTGCACTGTGATCGCCTCTTCGTGCGTTTATCCGGGAGGCGTTGCGGTAGGAAGCATCGGCGTTGTGGGACCGACAAGACTTCAATATGACCGGTTGATAGCAGTAGTGGATTACATTGCGAGGTTGTTCGAGCGCGCGTCCAGCGGAAATGCCGGCAGACCTATTTGATTGTCAGGAAATGTTATGACTCGTGCGGATGACATAAGAGACGAAATGCGAGACAAAGGTCACAACGTGAAGCGGGAAATACCCATCAACTTTGACGAAGCAAAGATTCCAGAAGAAACCGTGAATGAAAAATCCAGCAAGTCCACTCAAATAGAGCTAGCGGCTGATCAAGGCGATGGCCAGCAGGACCCGACGGCGGCCGACGATCCTGTTGAAGTGAACGCACCTGACCAGGACTCCATTGCTCGGCTCCAGACTCAGGTCGACGAGCTGACTGCCGAGAAAGCGTCGCTGTATGACAGACTGGTCAGACAGCAAGCCGAGTTTGAGAATTATCGCAAGCGCGTCGAGCGTGACCGTGCCGGCATTTATCAGCACGGGCGGGATGATGTTCTGTTGCAGTTCCTGCCGGTCGTGGACAACTTCGAGCGCGCTTTGTCTAGCCTTGAGACCAGCGACGGCGACGCTGAATCGTTGCGACACGGCGTTGAGTTGATTCATAAACAATTCAAAGACGCGCTCTCGAAATTCGGGCTCGAACCGGTCAAAGCAGTCGGGCAGACCTTCGACCCGCACATTCACGAAGCGGTAACGACCGAGCCGTCTGACAAGCACGAGGAAAACACGGTAATCGAAGAGTTCCAACGCGGGTACAAGATCGGCAATCGCCTTCTGCGCCCGGCAAAGGTAAAAGTCGCCTCCAGCCCCGAAAAGTGATAGAGAATTGAAGTTCGAGGATCGCAAGTTCGATTCTCGATCTTCGATCCTCAATCCTCAATTCCCTGCCCCTGCCGTTGATCGAGTGATCCCTTAAGAACCTTCTCGGTTTGATTCGAGAGGAGGCAAGTATGGGCAAAGTCATTGGAATAGACCTCGGCACCACTAACTCTTGCGTTGCCATCCTGGAAGGCGGAGTTACGCAGATAGTGCCGAACAAGGAGGGCGGACGCACAACGCCGTCGGTGGTCGCATTCACCGAGAAAGGCGAACGGCTGGTAGGTCAGATCGCCAAGCGTCAGGCCATAACGAATTCGGCAAATACAATCTATGCGGTGAAGCGGTTGATGGGTCGTAAGTTCGAGTCGCCGGAAGTGGAGCGCGCACGCGAGCTGTGCACTTACGAGATCACCGAGGCACAAAACGGTGATTGTCGAGTTCGAGTGCGGGGCCGCGACTATTCACCGCCTGAAATTTCCGCAATCCTGCTTCAGCGTTTGAAGCTGGCCACTGAGGAATTCCTCGGCGACGAGGTGACTGAGGCAATCATTACCGTCCCGGCCTACTTCGACGACATCCAGCGGCAAGCGACTAAGGACGCGGGCAAGATCGCCGGGCTGAACGTCCAACGGATCATCAACGAGCCAACCGCTGCCGCGCTTGCCTACGGGCTTGGCAAACGCGACCACGAGCGTATCGCGGTGTTCGATCTGGGCGGCGGCACGTTCGACATTTCGATAATGGAAATGGCCGATGGCGTCTTCGAGGTGCTGTCAACCTGCGGTGATTCCTTCCTGGGCGGCGAGGACTTTGACCAACGCATCATCGATTGGATGATCGAGACCTTTAAGCAGGAGACAGGGATCGACTTGCGTCCTGACAGGCTGGCCCTTCAGCGATTGAAGGAAGCAGCCGAGCGCGCCAAGTGCGAGCTTTCCACGGCGACCGAGTCTCAACTGAACCTTCCCTTCATCGCTGCCGACCCAACCGGGCCGAAACACTTCAACAAGTCGCTCACTCGAACGAAATTTGAAGAGCTTGTCGTCGATCTGGTGGAGCGCACGGTCGAGCCCTGCCAAAAGGCGCTTGCCGACGCGAAGCTCTCGCCGGAGCAGATCACCAAGGTGCTGCTGGTTGGCGGCCAAACTCGCTCGCCAATCATCGTCAAACGTGTGCGCGACCTCTTCAAGCGTGAGCCGTCGATCGAGATCAACCCCGATGAGGTCGTCGCGATCGGCGCAGCCATTCAAGTGGGCGTTCTGGCCGGCGACGTAAAGGACTTGATACTGCTCGACGTGATTCCGCTGTCGCTTGGCATCGAAACGCGAGGTGGATTGTTCACCAAGCTGCTGGATCGGAACTCGACAATACCTACCAAGAAGAGCCTCGTTTTTACGACCGTCGCCGACAATCAGCAGGTCGTGGAGGTGCACGTGCTCCAGGGCGAGCGCGAGCTGGCAACCGGCAACCGGAGCCTCGCGCGATTCGAGCTTGTGGGCATCCCGGCGGCGCCTCGCGGGCTCCCTCAAATCGAAGTCACGTTCGAGGTCGACGCCGACGGAATAGTTTCGGTATCCGCGCGCGATAAGATGACCGGGCACGAGCAGGCATTGCGCATAACCCCTTCTTCGGGTCTCTCCACTTCCGAAATTTACGGCCTTATCGAAGAAGCGAATCGCAACGCCGAGAACGACCGCCGAATGAAAGAAATCATCATCGCGCGAAACAGACTGGAAGGTCTGCTACAGAACACAGTGCGTTCGTTCAGCGAGTTTGGATGGATGCTGTCGGCGGATGACCAGCGCCTCGTTCGCGTCACGATCGAACACGCGCGCGGGACAACCGCCTCGGAAGATGCCAACGAGGTGCGCTACTCGCTCGAGGAACTCGAAAAAGCGGCACACTTGATCACTGAAGCAATGTTCCGCCCGACGGGCCTCGCAGGTGACTCAGCGCAAAAAGAAACGGAAGAAACAGCTCAGTTGTCGGAAGTCTCGTAGAGTTTGCTATAATCGATTCTCAATCACGGGGAGCAAGCCTGGGAACGCAGGCATCCTTGCCTGCAGGTAAACTGACGGACTTACAGCAGGCAGGGATGCCTGCGCTCCCAGGCTTGTTCCCCGTGTTAAAACTAGGCGAGAAATCAAGGACCAGAGTTGAGCAGCAAACGCGATTACTATGAGGTGCTTGGCGTTCATCGCGACGCCACCGATCAAGAGATAAAGCAGGCCTTCCGGCGCCTCGCAATCAAATACCATCCCGACAAAAATCAAGGCGATCAGGACGCGGAAGAACGGTTCAAAGAGTTGAACGAAGCCTATCAGGTGCTCTCGCAACCTGAGGTGCGCACGCGCTACGACCGATTCGGCCACGCTGGCGTGGGCGCTGGGGTTGCAGCAGGCGCCGGCTTCAGCCAAGGATTCCCTGGCTTCGAAGATCTTTTCGATATGTTCGGGATGGGCGACATATTCGGCGGCCGGACCAGCCGTCGAGCCGGGCCACGCCGAGGCTCAGACCTGAGATACGATATCGATCTCACTCTGGACGAAGCCGCCGTCGGGCTCAAGACAAAGATCCGCGTGCCGAGGCTGGAAACCTGTGACGTCTGTCGCGGGACGGGGGCCGCTGAAGGCTCGCAGCCGACTCGCTGCTCTACTTGCGCCGGGAGCGGCCAGGTTCGTTACCAGCAAGGGTTCTTCTCGGTCGGTCGCACGTGCTCGACCTGTCGCGGGACCGGCAGAGTCATTCGTGATGTGTGCCGAGGCTGCCGCGGCGAGGGTCGCGTCGAACGAGAAAAGACGCTCGAGATAAGAGTCCCGGCCGGCGTCGATAATGGCTCGCGTCTGAGAATTGCAGGGGAGGGCGAGGCTGGCGAGCTTGGAGCGTCCCACGGGGATTTATATGTCATTGTACACGTCAAGCAACACGAGTTCTTTGAACGCCGCGACGCGAATCTGTATTGCATGATACCGGTCTCATTCGCTCAAGCTGCGCTCGGAGCAGAAGTCACCGTGCCAACGCTCGATGGTGAGCAGAACCTGCGAGTCCCGGAGGGAACTCAAAGCGGCGCCACTTTCAGGGTAAAGGGGAAAGGTGTTCCCGTGCTTGGCGGGCGCGGCCGTGGAGACCTTTTTGTCAGCGTTAACGTGATCACCCCGACGAACCTTTCGCGCGAGCAGCGGAAATTACTTGAGGAACTGTCGAAGCTGGAGTCGGATGGCCATCACGACCACAAGTTTGCGCGCAAGATTCGCTAGTTAGAGCCTCTGAGCGTTTCGCACACTACTTCGACGGAGCGTAATACGGGTTCATCCCCGAAGCGTGGTCCGTCGTATCGAATATCTCGCGGACCTGCGGCACACGCTCGCGAATCAATCTTTCAACTCCCATCTTGAGCGTCACGTCCGCGGCGCCGCAGCCCTGACATCCGCCGCCCATTCGTATGAACACGTTGTCGTCTTGAACGTCCAGCAATTCAACGAACCCGCCGTGAGCGGCAACGCCCGGATTGATCATCTCGTCGAGTACTTGTTGTACTCTCATCCTAACGTGTTCGGGAGGCAATCGGTCGCCTTCAGCGATTACAGGCGGAGGGTTGAGGAAATTCCTGATTGCCGAGCCGACTCGCTTGCCAAGCTGTCGCCAATCTTCCCCGCCCCCTTGGGTTACGGCCACGATGTTGTCATTCAGCTCGACCTTCATGACCTGCGGAAGGCCGAACAGCTTCTGTGCCAACTCGCTGTCCGCAGCTTCTTCAGGCGTGTAGAAGACAGCGGTCCCATCGTGCACGGGTTGGTCAACGGTGAAGCGGCAAACGTGAATGTCCTCGCGATCTACTTCGGCGCGGACTTGAATGGCTAAAGGTGAACTCATAGTTGTCTCCTGTCGTCCTGTTACTTTACGCGACTGATTATAAACGAAACCGCGAAGCTATATCCATCCGTCCCGAGACCTGTTAGATTCCCGCTCTCTTCTCAAGGGGACCAAACTGGTCCCGCGTCGGTTCCGCTCAGCAGAACCACGCTTCGGTCAAGCGCGGCGGGCGTAATCGTAGCGGCTCCATCAGCTGTGATTGACGAGGCGACTCGTCGCCTCGAACCGCATAAGCAAGCTCCCGGATTCGGTAGAACGTCTCAACCGCGTCTTCGCTCCGTTGAGCGGCTTGTTCGACCATCGCGCTCACAGCCTTGTGTAGCTCGTCCATTCGCGGATCCGGATGATTCCATTCATAGGTGAAAGACTCTTGCACGAGCCGCCCCAACCATCGACGGGTATCCGGGCGCGACAACAAGAGTGAGCCCGGCGGAACCAGCAATCGAATGCTGTACTGCACCGGGTCTACGTGATCGACAAGGTTCTGAGACTCAACAAATTCGAGAATGTCAATGTAATCATCGATGGTCGCCCACGGAGTGAACGGAACGAATGATGGCCTCATCGCGATGCCGGCCGCATTCAGTATCCGAAGCGCTTCGAAAATCTCGTCTCGCGTGTGACCTTTATCCAGGTGATCGAGCACAGTGTTGCTTAACGACTCAACCGCCGACACCGCGAACACACAACCGAGTTGAGCGAATTCAGGAATCAACTCCCGGTCTTTGAGTATGTGCTCGATCTTCGCGGTGAAATCGAAGGTCAGAGTTGGAAATTCGTCGTGCATCTCGCGAGTTATTCGCAGCGAGTGTCCCGGTCCGTTCAAGAAATCAGGATCGCCAAAAGTGATATGCTGCGCGCCGGCCGCGACGAGGTTTCGAATGTCTTGGAGTACGAGTTCTCGAGGCACCGCGAAGAAGCGACCGTGATAGACGGGAGGTATCGGGCAATGCGTGCAGTGATGCAAGCATCCGCGGGTCGCTTCAACGTAACCCGCCAGTCTCCTCTCGCCGTTGAATTCTAGGCCCGCGTAGTGATCAAGCGGGAGAAGCTTGCTGCGGTCCGGCAATCCGAAGCTTAATCGAGCGAGCACCGCATCGGAGGCTGCCTGCTTTGTGCTTACGCCTGCAACTCTAATGGGCGCTTGCGACTGAACCGCGCTGACCAGTTCGACAAGCGCCTCTTCGAATTCGCCGCCGATCACCGAATCGGCGACGGCGTCGAGAAGGTACTCGGCGTTTAGCAACGCGTACAATCCGTAGAAGCAGATGTGGCAATAAGGATTGATCTTCCGAATCTCTCGTGCGACAAGAAGCCCCAGCCGCAACGCCGTATGCATCGGAACCGAGATTCCAACAAAGTACGCTCGCCTGACCTTATCCCCGTCGAAGCCTTCTACCGAAACGTCCATCGAGTCGGCGTCGTAGCCCGCGCGCCGCAGGAAGCCCATCGGCATCGCAATGCCCGCAGGCTGATGTCCAAGCTCGTAGCAGGATATCAGTAGTATCGGGAATGATTCGGCCTGTTGAGTCATCGATGGCATGTTAAGCGCTCAGCTAGCTTTGCGCAAAGCGCACTGTTCGTAGTGTTCAATCAATGACGAACTCAAGCTGGGCGTGCGCCTCTCGAAGCGCGGCTTCAACTCGATCCGGAGTGTCCGCCCGACTGAAGATGAACCCCAGATAGCTCGCCCCTTCTGGCGGCGGCGCGATTCGTTGAGTGATGTGAGCGGAGATAACAATGTCTTCAATGTCTCGCACCGCCTTCGCTTCATCGACGCCGCGCACGTCTTTCAAAACTCCAGCACGAGGGATCGGTATCATCATAACTCCCGCTGCCTGCCGTTCGCGCTCGATCGAGTTGACGTCTTCACCAAGCGAGTGGCGAATGATCAATTCCTCAAGCGACATCTCTCCATCAAATCGCAACGCTCTTGAACACAGTCCGCCGATCGCTCGCGCCGCCACCTCGATCACCCACGGCCCTCGCTCGTTCACCCGCAGCTCGGCGTGAACAGGACCTTTGGTTAATCCCATCGCGCGCGTCGCCCCGGCAGTTGTGTTGACGATCTGGCGCCGGACATCTTGCGCGAGCCGCGAGGGCGTCACATA
>Ga0137380_10001243_pt1 | contig 20563 bp, 15 predicted proteins | sample SagtaG_17_FD_104809 | JGI IMG/M metagenome (GOLD analysis project Ga0137380, IMG submission 104809) | Vadose zone soil microbial communities from Sagehorn Ranch, Mendocino, California, USA - Sage2_L_100_16 metaG | ecosystem: Environmental > Terrestrial > Soil > Vadose zone | place: USA...
ACGGTGTTGACGAGGGCCTCGGCGTCGGCTTGAAGCAGATTTCCTCGCGCCTCTTCGATCATCAGCGGTTCCGCAAAGGATGCCCGTCTTGGGCCGGGATCAGGCGGATCGCCGCGGGCCCGCGCTCGCCACTGCCTCGACCAGCTCTTCCTCGCTCATGTGCTCCAGGTCGCGCTCGATCAGGACGGCAGCCACTTGTAGGGGCTCCACGCGATACTCCACCAGGTCGCTCACCTCGTGCGCGAGCTTCTCCAGACGAGCCAAGGTCTCTGGCTTCACCGGAATGAGGCGTTTTATCGTCCAGTGCGGATCGCGCGCGCGGCCACCGCGGGCCGGGGCCCGGAAGCGCCGCCGGACCGATTCCGCGAGCTGGAGGGCGCCGAAGAAACCCGGTTTGGCCGACGTGCGGCCGCGGATGGTGGATCCCAGCCCGCGCGACAACTGCGTATGGTCGATCTTCCTGGCCTTCATGCTCTACTCCGGCCGAACTGCGTGGTAGACGTTGTCGATGATCAGCCCAACCTCTCCCTGGTTGGTGGAGCGCCCCATCTCTCGACAAACCCCTAGGGCGACCTGGTTGGCGCGCTGCTTCATCTCGCGTACGGCGGCGTAGCAGTGGACAATCACCGGCTCATCCCACACCAGCCTGCCCTCGCGCTCATCGTCACGCCAGACACCCTGGGCCTTCGGAAAGGCCGTAGCGCCCCCGAAGAGCTTGCCCAGGAACTCGAGACTCCTCCTGGTCCAACTGTCCTGGTCGACGCGCTCAGATTCGCGATCCACGCTGGGCACGAACAGGACGATCAGCAGGGCCTTTCGCTGGGCCTCTAGCGCCGGGGCTCTCGCCACCGTCCGCTCGCGTTCGATATCGATCGTACCATCACTCCCCCTCCCGAGCAAGGCGACATTGTGGGCCGCATCGTGGACAGCCTGGGTCCACGGTCGCTCTAACAGGATCACTCTTCCTGGCCCTGTCGAACGGGCACAGCGGAGAAAAGCAAGCCGTCCGAGGGCCTGTGGGCGTGCGATCCTGCCCGCGGGCGCCCTCGGCCAGGGAGAGCACGTCGTTGTAGACGCCTATGCCGGTGAGGAGGTCCCACGGGCAGGTGCGGTGCACGAGGAATTGAGCCTGCTGCACCGCCTTGGGATCAGTGGAAGCGCGGACTCGGAGTGGTCGGCGACTTCCGGCCACGTCCTGGCCGGGTGGTCGAGGTCGTGATGGACGTCTTTGCCAACTTTGGGGGCAACTGATTGTCGTAGATTCGACCGTAGGCGGCGCTCAGTCCATCCAGTTCTCGACGGTAAGGCCCGGGACCGGCGGAAAGTGCCGGACGTTCCGAGTGACGAGTGTCGCGCGGCGGGCGAGCGCCATGCTCGCGATCAGTAGGTCCGCGCGTCCCATTTTTCGCAGCCCCGGTATGCTGCGAAGGCGGTCGAACTGCTGGACAGCCTGCGCATCGAACGGAACAACCCACACGTCCGCAAGGAAGCGCTCCGTCCTCGAAAGCCATTCTTGGGCGCGAAGAACTTCTTGAGCCGTCAGGACGTCCACGCCGCGCAACCTGAGACCTTCGGTGATGGCCAGCGGCACGTGCACGTCCATGTAGAGGCGGACGCTCAACGGAGCAGGCCGCGGGCCTTCAGCCTGTTGACGAGTGGCGAGTCGGCAACCGGCTGCCGCAGCAACTCGACCTGGTGCTCCTGACGAGCAATCTCCTGGTCCATTTCGGGCTGATGGTCATAGTAGTAGGCCAGCCCAGCATGGATCTGCGCAAGCGAAAGGCCCGGATGCTGAAAGTGGATCTCCTCCGGGCTCCAGCCGTAGGCCAACCGGTCCAGGACAACCTCGATCACCTTGACGTTGGTTTCGTCGATCCAGACCGTGCCTTGATCATCGCGCCGGATGTGCGACGAAGCCGTCGTACTCATGACCGTTCTCCCCTGTGGGTTGCCCGCCTTCATTGTGCCTCCTCACGCACGCTGTGGGCAACGACGGCGCAGCCCCAAGCCCCGAGTACAGCAGCGAGTCTGTCCCGACCCACGGCCAGCCCAGGTCCGGAAGGCGACGAGGATAGAATCCTCAACCAGTTGCCTGACACGCCCAGAGCGCGCACCGGAACCAGGCAGGCCCAGAGCCCGCTGCCGAAGGCCGCCGCGCGCGCGGCACGGCAGCAACTCGAGCGCCTGGCCACAACCTGGTCCACACCAGAACTGAAGGCCATTGCCCTCGCCGTCCATCCCGGCCTGAGGCGCACCATCGCCCGGTACGATCCCTCGGCCAGGACGATCGAGCTACGAGCCGATGCCGTGGCCTCTCCCCGACTGAACGCCGTCCTGGTGCACGAGGCCGCCCACGCCGCCGTCTGCCAGCAATACGGCATCGGCCGGAAGCGCCCGCACGGGAAGGAGTGGCGGCGTCTGATGGAAGCCGCCGGCCACGCAACGGAAAGACGCCTCGACCTCGGCCATCGCTGCCTCGCCCCATCCCGCAAGGACAGCGGCGAGCAAAGGCGCAACCGCCAAGCGCGATACGACCACGTGTGCCCGGTCTGTCAGAGCCGCCGGGCGGCCAAGAAGCCCATGCGACAGTGGCGCTGCGCAAACTGCGTCGCCGACGGATTGCCGGGCAGGCTGGAAATCACAAGCCGAAAACGGCGGTCGACCGTCACCCCCCATCCTCGAGCAGGCTCAGGATGAGCCGAATCATCAGGTCCTTCTGCGCCGGCTCGCTCTCCGCGACGAGGAGAGCGAGGGCCACCATGGTGTTGTCGGCCAGCCGGAACGCCCCGTCCGGGCGGACCAGCATGCCGTTCCGCCGCAGGTACTCCAGGAACAGCAGCGTGCCGATGCGCTTGTTGCCGTCGGTGAAGGGATGGTCCTTGATGAGGAAGTACAGGAGGTGGGCAGCCCTCGCCTGAACGCTCGGGTAGAGGGGCTTGCCACCGAAGGTCTGCTCCACGTTGCCGAGAATGGCTCCCAACTGATCGCTGCGCTCATGGCCGAAGAGGCTCGGAACGGCCCCGGTGGCGGCCACGGCCTGGCGGAGGCTCGTGATGGCGCTACGCGCGCTCTCGAGAGTCAGAGTCTCCTTCGGTTTGCGCGGGTGAAGGGGCGTCTCGGGGAGCCGCCGTTCGTCGAACTCCAGGAGCAATCGCCACGAGCGCGCGTACTGCTCGACAACCTCCAGGACGGCACGCCCTTCGTCGGTGACGAGCTCGTGCCTTTTCAGCGTACGCGCGAGCAGGCCCACGGCCTGCTCCATCTCACCGATGCCCTTCTCGCGCAGCCGCCGCTCGTTGAGCGTGTAACCGCGCAGGAGGTGGTCCCGCAACGTGCCGGTGGCCCAGATGCGGAACTGGGTTCCCCGTTTCGAGTTGACCCGGTAGCCGACAGAGAGGATGGCGTCGAGGTTGAAGTACTCGACCTGGTACGTCTTCCCGTCGGCGGCAGTTGTTGCATTTCGTGCAACAACTGCCTTCCGGACCAACTCCCCGCCTTCGAATACGCTCCGCAAGTGCCGAGAGATCACCGATTTGTCGCGGCCGAACAACTCCGCCATCTGGGTGAGGGAGAGCCAAACGGTCTCCCCTTCCAGGCGCACCTCCAGTCGCACCCGGCCGCCCTTCTCCTGATAGACGACCACGTCACCGCCGGTGACCGTCCCTTTCCCCATCTTCGCTTCAGATCCCACTTGATTTTTCCCTGTCGGCGGCTCGAAGGCAAAAACGCCCCGGTCCCCACCCTCCCGGCCCGAAGTGTCCGCCGGCGATCGGACAGCTCAGGTCCGATCGGCGAAGCCTGACCGTCTGCCAGCATCAGGACCCGCGCCGGCCGGCCTGCTAGCATCGGCACGCATGAGCAGGCGCCCGACCCCTGCACCCCAAGCCCAGCGTGCAAGCCCATGACCGACCCGCGCAAGTGTCCATTCTGCGAACCCCCGGGCGACCGGATCGCCTTCGAGGAGCCGCTGGTGTTCGGCCTATGGGACGCCTTCCCCGCAAACCCCGGCCACCTCCTGCTGGTGACGCGGAGGCACGTCCCCACCCCGACGGCTTCAACATCGGCATCAACGCGGCACGGCGGGGGGCCAGACGGTCTTCCACCTCCACGTCCACGTCATCCTCGGCCAGGGCAAGAACGCCCTCGAGCAGCCCGCCGTCTACGGCGCCACCCCGCGCGCTCGCCTCCTGCGTCTCAAAGCCTCAAGGGCAGAGTGTCATTGCACGGGCCCGCGCTAGGGTCATAATGGGTTGGAGTGGACCAAGCCCGCCTGGTCGTCGTTACCCTAGAGGCCCATTGCCAGCGCTAGCCTAGCCTAGCCGGCCACCAACAACGAGGCCCAGTGAAGCACGCTCCCTTGCCGTGGAAGGAATCCGAGTTCGAAGACTGGTTCAAGCAGAAACAACTTCTTCCGGATGGCGAACCCATTCTAGTAATCAGCAGGCAGCGCTCACTTCACCATGGCGTCGACCTCCTCGCTCTGGACGCAACGGGTGGCCTGGTCATTATCGAAGTCAAGAACGAGACGTCCACGCGCGCCGCGATCGGGCAGTCCCTCGAATACCTCGCTCAGTACACCCACACCGCCGTCGATGATCTCGATGACGATTACTCGCGTCTGAAAGGAACCACGTCGAATCTAGCAGCCGACTTCGCGGACCGGTTCAAGAAGAAGCTCGCCGTGACACTCCGTAGGCGGGTCTTTCTCGTGGCACCTTCGTTCGATTTTCACTCAACCGTCTGCGTTTGTTACCTGGGCGAGCAGTTGCTGGGTGGCAAAGTCGAGTACGGCCTCATACGAGCCTGGCGGGAGGGTGAGGGATTCACGATCACGCACCAGAAATGCCCGTCAATCAGGCCTTCGCAGGAGCTCCAGTTGCATGAGTTCGCAGTTACACCGGGCAGGCGTCTCTACTGCGTCCTTGAGCCGGGAAGCAAGGCGGTCGTGTGGTACATCGGCAAGCGGAGTGAGAAGGGCCTGAGGCTAGCCAATGGTCGTGCGCTGACTCGAAAGACCCTCCAGGTCGTAAGCAGGGCGCTGATGCCGGAGGGGCCGGCGAAGGAAGTCGACGTTTCCCAGAGTGGAACACTGTGGCAGCATCGCAAGAAGCCGGCCACCCGCGCGAGGCTAGTCGGCCAACTTCTGACCGGTCAATCCGGGCGGCGGCGAGTTGCCGTGATTGCCAGGTTTGTGGATGACCAGTTCGCCAAGTTCCAGAGAACGTCTTGGAGCGCCTTCGTCGCTCGCTGGCGCAAGATCGAGACAGAGATGCCCGACTGGCGACGCATCGAAGCGGAAGCACGGCCATCGTGGTCGCGTTAGGCTTTGGCCTCTCGGCGACCTTAGGCGCGCTCGCCGCCGCTACAACGAACATAGTGGACGACCAGTCTGGCGGGGTGAGGCCCCGCTGGCTTCTAGGCCGGAGTCATCATGGCGCGCGCTTGCTGGGCATGACTCCTGCCAGGTAAATCGGAGGAAGCGAACGGCGCTCACGACAGGCGAGAAGGCCGCATTGACAAGGAAGCGGAAAGCGGCAGGCAAGAAGGCCGCCTTGACGCGCAAGAGGCGGGCTGCAGGCAGCAAGGCCGCTGCCACTCGCAAGGCTAACGCCCGATAGTACGAGGGCCGCCGCCTGCACTGTTGTTGTCTCACCAAAAAGCGCTAACCCTGATGCGCCAGCTGTCTCGAGCCAAGCGGGCCAACCTGCCGCATGCAGTGTAGGGTGGAGGAACATACAAATCTACCTGCGGACGATCGACGACGACGACGCTACGGCAAGGCCGTCGCCGGGAGGCGACTCGGCTGGCAGGGAATGCCGTCCCGCTCTAGGTCGGCGCAGAGTTCGCGACGCGGCGGAGAGGCGAAGGGCCACGTGCGTCCTCAGGCGCGACATCAGGGTGATGCCTTCCGACGCCGCGTTCGCCGAAAAAGGGTCGTTGTGAAGCGCCAATGGAGGGGGCGAGGTGCCTCACCTCGAGGGAATGCACTCGCGCGTCTGACGGCGCACCGGGTTGTCAGCCCGCGGGGCGCTCTTCATGCGACAAACGACTCGCCAAAAGGCAACAGGACCACTCTTACACCGGGAATCCTCGCGGCGTACTTCACGCGCATCAGCTCGAACGTCCTTCGCTCGGTCACGAAGAAGAACCGATTTGCCGCCGCGATGGCGTTCAGCTTCTTGAAATCCTTCTCAAAGCTGGACTTCTGCGCACTCCCCAGATCATTCGCACCGTAGGGCATCGTCGTCTTGATCTCTCCCACGACGCGCGCACCCGCCGTCGTGTGTTCGTCAATGTCCAGCCCCGGTGCCCCCTGCGGCTTCGTAGCGGCATCAAACGATTCCATGTCCAGCTCGCGGTTCAGATACTCCTTCGCCATGAGGCACGCGACTAGCGAGACGCCGTTGTCGCTATTGCCCTGGATCTCCTTCATTCGGGCCAAGTAACGGTAGAGGACGCTAGCGCCGGGACGCTTGGGAACCGGGCTCTGCTCCAGGAATTGGGCTAGCGCGGCGATCCGGTCCAGGATCTCCTGCACTGCATGACGTTCGCGTGGAGTGAGTTCGTGTTGGTCCCCTGCACGCATAGCCTCCCCTCCTTCTCCAGCCAACCGAGCATTGCGCCCGTCGGCACGCGGGCGGTGCTCGAACAGCCGCCATCGCCCTCCAGTCCTCGACGTATCGTCGGACCAACAATACTCGAGCGCACCGCGCACCTCTCGGTCGCAATCCTCATCAGCGACTTGGTCGCGACGAGCGAGGCGACAGTTCCTCACGACAGGCATGAAGAGCCTGTTCGAAAAGCTGGATACTCCTTGACGCGAGTGAGCCGACAACGCACGAGTGCCCCACGAACAACCTCGCCATCAGCCAGATCGTTCGCCTCCCAACTCTTGTGGACAACGTACGCGTCATCTTGAAGGTCGAGAAGGCACCGGTAGGCGCCCTCAGCGGAGGGCATGCGCCCCTTTGCCAGCTTCTCGCATGTGACGCGTGTGAAGTGCTGAGCGAGGCCCTCCACAATCCAGGCGTCCGTTGCGGCGAAGTCGTGCGTTTCCCATCGTTGGCCATCGATGTCACGCCCGAGATGACAATGGGCATGGGCCAATTCGTGCGCCAGCACGACAACAGTCAGAGCCTCGGGAGAGACGCCGAGGGTAGCCGCGTAGAAGCCAATCGACATCCAAAAAAGCTGAATCTCCGGCGTGTGGAAGAAATAGGCGCCAAGAACATCCTCACGGATCTCCTTCAAGCGCTTGAGAATCGAGAGCTTCTCGACATGCTTCGACAACCAGACGGCGAGGTCTCCGACTCGTCTGACCTCTGATTCGTCGGCCACGGGAGCGTGAGCAGCCGTTCTCAGGACCCGCACGAGCATGTCAAAGTCAGTGGCGACGCGAGCCAGCCCATCCGAGGCCGCTTGTATATGCGGCCGGTTGAGCAGGAGCCAGAGCTCCTCGGGGGTTGCCTGCCCGATCAATCCACCAAGTGGTCCCGGCAACCCTGGGCAGACCCTAATGGGGACGGTCTGAGTTTCCTCCCCGGTGGAAAGACGGAAACCGGTTTCGGCGCGGAGGCTCTCCCGCAGGATCTGGTTCCACTGCTTCGTCGACCGCTGGACGCGCTGCTCCAACTCGGGGTCGAACCGTTTCAGGAGCTCGAGGAGCCTGGGATCCTTCGCGATCCCCGCCTGCTGCCCCCCTCGCTGCTGGGCGTAGTAGCGTTGCTTCGCGCCCCACCCGCTCGCCCCCGGCTCCGCCAATGGGCGCCCTCGTTAGCTTACTTCGCTCACCCGACCACGGCGACCGTCTAGAACCGCTGTCACCAACTCCCGGGGTGTAGAGAAATAGCTGAAGTGGAGATCCACCTTCAGCCCATCGGGAAGACCCGTGACGTCCTCCTCCTTGACCCTCGGCAACGCGATCTCCCGCGCCCCATTCTCTCGACCGAGCAGCACCATCTCACCCACAGCATCCGGTTCGAGGATCGCCCCCTGGACGCTCATGTCGCCGATAACCGCCAGCCCTGGTGGGACCGCCTCGCCCCGTAAGGCGGAAACGATCGCCACGAAGATCCCGAGACTCAGCCCGATCGGGTCGGCTGCCTCCATGGGGTTCAGGAGCTGGACGTGAAGGTCTCGGTCCGTCCGGGCGTTGACGATCCCGAACTCAGTGAGGTGATTCCGGACGTGGTCGTAGGCCGTGTGTAGGGCACTGGCGGCCGACTGAGCCTTCACGCGAGAAAGCACGGCGTGGCCATTTCCAGGAACGAGCTCCACCTCGATGCGAAACACGCACGGCCGGCGGTCGGTACGGTCTCTGCCGATCGCGAACACCCGCCCGGGTGGAAGCGGCGTCGGGGACAGAAGCCCCTCTCCAGCTTGCTCCTCCAGGGTGACATCGCGCTCGACGCCCGCACCCTTCTGCGAATACGTGAAGCTGGTCTGCCAGTACTCCAGACCGCCCATGCGCTTGAGCTGCTCTTTGACCCGGCGGCGCATCTCGAGAGCAACTTCGAGTGCCCACTGCACGTCCTCGGCCCCGAACTGGCCATCGGGATGGACGAGCTTCAGGAGGCCGGAGGCAGTACGGCGCACCGCCTTGTCGTCGCGGCGATCAAGGGAAGGCCCGAGCGTGAAGTGCTGATCGATCGCGTTGGCGAACGACGAGCCTCGGAGGATGCGCCAGAGATCGGACAGGTAGTCAACGATGAAGCCGTAGTGTCCCGAGAGCATTTCCGTCCGCATGCGGGGCATTTCCCAGCCGGGCAGGTATGCATGCACCCGATCAAGAAAGGCCCGGTCGTTACGGATGTTCAGCGGAAACGGGCAGAACAGATGGGAAGTCCGCAAAGCCACCTCGACGTCAAGGTCGAGGTTGCCCTCGAAGACGAACGAAGCATTCGCCGTAATCGGGTCCTTTCCCCGTGAGTATGTCCCCGACTCCATGTAGTCCTTGAAGATCTGGACCTGCTGTGGATCGCTCACTTTGGATAGACCGGCCACCTCGTCAAAGGCCACGACGTCCCACTGGCTGACGAGGCCTGTGCGGAGAGCGCGGCCCACGTTCGAGCCAAAGAGGTTGGCAATTGAGGTCTCGCCCCCCGAAATCAGGATGGCGTAGGGCGAAAACTCCCGATAGGCATAGCTCTTACCTGTCCCCCGCGGACCGAACTCGACGAGGTTGAAGTTGTCCTCGACGTAGGGCACGAGCCGCAGGAGCCAAAGGTCGATCTGGCGTTCGGTGAAGAACTGCGGCTCGAGGCCAATGCTGCGAAGGAGGAGGTGTTTCCACTCGCCGGCCGTGAAGGAAGGGCGCTTTGCCTTCACTTCGTCGAGACCGCCCGCATCCACCTGGATGGGGGCCAGCCGGTCGATCATGAAGGGAAAGAGGGTCCCCCGAACGATGTTCTCCGGTACGTAGGAGATCTCGACCTGCGCCCAGCAACCCCCGAGAAGAAGTCGCGGATACCTGGTTACGATCTCGTCGGGGATCGAGGCATCGGCAACGCGTAGCTGAACCAGCTCAGCCCAGTACCGGTCTTCCTTCGGAGAGAGGCGAGCCTTGACCTTGTCGATGAGCTTGTACTTGCCACGCTCGCGGATCAGTGACTGGACCTGGGGAGCTTGCTCGCTGCGGACGAAGTTTTCGGTGAGGATGCGCTGCACCTCCTTGAGGCCGCCTGCGATCACGTCCGGGTCCGTGGACGAGCAGTACCGGCCCAACAGGAACTCGAGCACGTAGTTCGGAACCTGATACTCCCCCTTGAGGGGAGTCACCAGGTCCTTACGGACCACCTTGCCCGGGAACTTGTCCAGCAGCTTCTGGTCGAGCGCGTCCAGAGTGGCGGGTCCGGCCGCCCCCGCGGCGCTCTCAGAATCCGAAGTCATCACCCATTACCTCAATGTGGATGCTCTCGCGTGTGAGGAGCCGGTCTGTGGCGACCTCGTGGAGGGAAACGGAATACTCGCCCCCAACGGAGAGCGTCACGGTCACGGGAACTGTCTGCTCAGAGCCGCTCGGGGCCAGCCGAAGAGCCTCGCCGGAATAGACGACCTTCCCGCTCGCATCCTCGATCCGCAGTAGGACTTCGCGCGCCTCCACGAACAGCGGCTGTCGTACCGCAGCGGCTGTGATCATGACCTTGAACGTCAGAGCCGTGGCCTTGAGTGGGACCTTCAGGCTGATCGGCAGGATCTCAACCGGGGTTGTCGCAGCACCTGGCGTCACCCGGAGGAAAACGAGCACGCACTCCTGAGCGGAAAGCCCACCGTGGACGAACAGGCCAGCCCCGCCGGGAAGAGCCAGGCACGACGAGTCGCGAGGCACGTAGACTGGATCCCCGCCCCGTCCTAGGGCTTTGGCCTCCAGCCGTAGGAGCTCCGGGCCGACCGCGCCAGTGCCCGCCGCATAGCGCAGGCCCCTCGCAAACCCGCCCGCCGCACTCTCAGTGCCTGGGACGCCACCGGGAGCGGCCTTTGGATCCCGCACCTGGAACCCGTGGTCCCCGGCGACGACCACATCTGTGAAGCCAGCTCGAAGCGCTTGCTCGACAAAACGGGCACAGGTGTCCAAGATCCGGTCGAAGAGCGCGAAGTCCACTTTTGCTGCGATGCCACCTCCGTCGTCCACGTCGGTCGTATGGGCCAGCGGCATCTTCTTCTCGCGCACGCAGTCGGCCAGAAGTCGGCCGTCGCGGTCGAGAAAGTCCTCGACGGGCTGCCGACAGACCGGCTTCCCCAAGCGCACAGTCACCTCGTGGAGATGTCGTGTCCGTTCAGTGACGCTCGGCAATCGCGTGGTTCCGATGGAGGGGATCAGACGGCCCTGCTCGACGCGCACAGCGAAGCCCTCCTGCGCCTGCGGCAAGAGGGCGGCCATGCCAACCTCCGTGCGGGTGGGCAGCTCCGCAAGGGCGGTACGAAACTCGGTCTGGCAGTTCGAACGACGCAGGCGGTCGGCTAAACTCCATGCCAGATCGGCCCGGAGGGCATCGATGATGAGCACAGCAGGACGCGCTTCGGTCTCCACCATGTCCGACCAGAAGCGCGTGTGGGGAAGCACCTTCGGCACCTGGTAGGACTGCCGGGTCTCCACCGCCTGAACGAAGCGGCGCGTGTGCTCGCGCGTCCATTGATGATAGGCCGCCCGTGCGGGTTCCACGATGTTCATACGGCATTCGATAGGCAGCGTGGGCGCCTCTTGGGCGATAGAGCGGTAGAGGGCGTCGAGGCGCCAGTCACCGACTTCAGCCCGCGCGTACTCAGCCACGAGTCGTTCGAAGCATTCGGCGGGATAGCCGGTCAGCTCGTCATGCCTCCTTCGAGCCAAGAGCAGAAGGGCGGCCGCGTCGCGGAGGACCGACCACTCTCGCCGGGCCGTCCCGGCAAGACGCGACTGACTGAGGCGAGCCTCGGCCACTGCCCGGATGCGCTCCCACCACGCCGGCTGCCGGCTCGGATCAGTGGGCTCTTGCTGGTACAGCAGCCACTGCATCCGTAGGTCGAGAAATGGCAGGTCCGGGGCCGAGGCCAGCTTCAGAGGATCTTCGAGCGCTTGCACGAGGTCGGAGCCTTCGATCTGGGCCTCGAGGACGGCAAGAAGGCGCTCGCGCCGACTTGGATCGGAAACGCCCTGCTCGAGGGTCTTCCTCCAAAGCGGACGTGTGCCCGCCTCGGGAAGGTGGTTGGTCACCGTCCGGCTCTCGACAGAGCCCGTCTCCACTAGGGCAGAAGCCAAGAGGCAACGGCAAAGCGTCGCGCGATCGGGCGGCTGCGCATCCACGAGGTGCCGCCTAAGCGCGAGCCTCCGACTCTTCACTAGCGCAGTCAGGCTGGGAAGGAGACCCGCCGCCTCCCACCGTTGCTCGTCCTGGGGCGAAAGGAGGAAGCGCAGGATCAGCTCACCTTCGTCGGCCTCCGGGGCGGCTATGGCTGCCCGCAATAGCCCAAAGATCAGGTCCTCTTCGGTCAGCCGAGCGACGCCATCGCCGAAGTAACGCTCGAACTGGCCCGCCAAGACCGCTGCGGCGGGCCCCTTCAGCAGGGCCCGCATCGAGGGCGTCTCACTCAGGCCGAAGAACTCGCGGAAGGCCCAGGCCAGGTTGGCCTGCGGCTGGTGGTGGAAGCCCTGCTCGAAATCGGCAAGCCATTCGGCCTCCACCCCGGTAGGCAAAGGTGGAAGGTACAGCAGCCACTTGTGCTCGAGCCAGGGGTCCTGGAGGTCAACAGCGTGACGCAGCGACAAGGGGTTGCCGACGAAAGCGGGCATCTGGACGCCTTCCGGAAGAGCTTCCTGGAGCAAAGGCCCGAGGATGCCGGAGTCGTCCTCCCAGACCACGACCTTGAATCGGTCGAAGAGCCCGGCCAAGTGATGCGCCAAACGCCGCCGGAACAGATCGCTCATCGCGAGCGCGCCGAGGCCATGGCCGGCGTGGGCGCCACAAGCCGGTTCGTGCGGAGGGATCGGGCCGACCAGTGCTCTTCGCTGGCGAGCACCCAACCGGGCTGAACGATCTTGGCGCGGGCGACCAGCCAATCGCCCTCGTCCCAGCGAATGTAAAGCCCCTCGCTGTCGGCGGATCCCAAGCGCGACCGCCCGATCAGCTTCCGGAGCTTCTCGATCGTGAAGACGCCCGTACTCAACAGTGGCACCGCAGCCAGGCCCAGGGCCTTCACCAAATGGTCGCGGCGTTCTCGCGACCAGAACTTCCCCGCCGGTCGGTCGTAGATGTCGAAGGCCAGAAACCAGTCAGGAAGGGCGTCGTAGCTCACCGAATGCTCGGCGTAGCACCACTCGCCAAAGAGGATCAGGTTGGGACCGAGCGCCTTGGCCAGAGCCTCCCGGCGAAGCGACAACCAACGCCAGAGCGGCTTCCACTGGCCCTCAGCGCCCTCCTCCAGGAAGTGGCCACGGCTCTGGGCCCGGAGGCGTCCTTCTGGGCCGATGGAAAGGCCCAGGTTCGCACCGTCCACCTTCTCCTCGACGCTCGCCTGCCGGCGGAGGAGCGCTTTGGCCTCGGCGGCGTCCAGCAGCTTGTCTCCCCTCGGCTGCCTGTCTCCCAGCCACGTCAGATGGGGTGTCCTGGGGAACTTGACGACGGTGTCAGCCACGGCGCGCCTTCGTTGGCGCGGCGGGTGGAACGCCGAACTTCCGCTCGTAGGTTGCGGCGACCTCCGCGGGACAGAGGAAAACCACGGTGATACCGGCGGAAGTGAGGGCTGCCTTCCACCCCCACCATTTCGAGTCGAGACCTTGCAGGATGGGGGGCTTCTCTGCATGCGCGTTGGCCACTGCCACAAACTTGCGGTCGGACGCGTCGAAGGTCTCCAGCCCCTCTCCTTCGGGAAACTCCTCGAACTCCCCCGCGTCTTCATTGCGCGCCGCGATCGGCACCAGGTCGCACCGTTCGGGGTTGGCCCAGTTGGTAAGGACCCACTTCAGGAAGCGATCGCCCAGGCCAGGCTCACCCGAGGCGCGGAGCTTGCGCTTGTACTCCCCTATGATCCGCCAGTCGTCGTCTATGGCCAGCCGCCGGCGGTCGCCGAGGACCTCGACGAGAGCGGTCTGGCACGCGAGGACGCAGTCAGGGGCCACCTCATCGCCTCCGTTCGCGGCGATGGGCACATTGGTGTCGACCACGACGACGCTCACCTCTTCTTGCGACGCTTCATCGCGGCTTCGGTCATGGCCGTAAGGTCGCCGATCTCGTCCCCGAAGAAGTCCTTCGGCCAGTTTATTATGTTTCCGTAGGTATCCACCTTAAGCGCTTCGAGTCGCGACTTCCCGTCGGCCACGTCGCAGACATAGAGGGCCACCTGCTCCTCACTAATCACCTCCTCGGCCACGCGACGCTGGAGGCGGCGCAGGAAATGCTCGCTGTGGCTTTCCACGATGAACTGCACCCCGCCGGCCGTCGCGGCCTCAACTAGCAGGTCGGCCAGGGCGGCCTGCACGCGCGGGTGAAGATGGATCTCGGGCTGTTCGAAGATTACTGTCGAACCCGGCGCGGCGTAGAAGCACTGCACCACCACCGGCAGAACCTGCGACACCCCGACGCCCACGTCGGTTATCAGTACTTCGGCCGACTGTGAGGTGCGTCTCACCCGGACCTCGTAGTCCTTGCGATTCTTGCTTACCTGGACCACGTCGAACGAGTCTATGACGCCCAGTTCCTTGAGCCAGCGGGCAACGGCCTCGACGAACGTCTCGTAGCGGCGCCCCTTGCCTTCGCCTCGGCCGATTTGGCGTTTGGCCGCCTGAGCGGCCAAGAGGGCGGGCACAGCCAGCTCACCCTCGCGGCCAACGGTCAGCGGTGTCTCCCCTGACCAGCCGTAGCTGCGGTGCGCGTAGTAGCGGAGCGGACCCACGTATTGGATCCGCGCGAGCTGCTTTTCCAGCGCCAGGGCGAGGTCGGCCAGCCAGTCGACCTTCTGGAAGTAGCTGCGGACCTCGTCCGGGAAGCCGTAGAAGCGGACGGGCGCGGGTAACGGCCACGGCCGGCCCTTGGCTCGCTTTAGCGCCGGATGGCTGCTCAAGTCATAGCCGGCGTCGTCCTTGCGCCGCTCCATCGCCACGAAGGACCGGTCCATGTGGTAGCGGGCCAGGCGGACGAAGGGCTGGCCCTCGGAGGTGGTGCACACCTCGAGTGAGAACTGGATCTGCTCCAGGCGCTCGCCCGGAATGTCCAAGGGCTCGGGTAGTCGCCACACCAGGCCGATCTTGAGCGTTCGGGCCAGGTCGTGGCCGAAGACGACGTCCGACATCGTGCCGAGGTCCACCGGCGTCCGTTCGTCGCCCGTGTGGAGTACGCGAAACCGATCTGAAGATTCGGCCGTCTGCTTCAGCAGCAACAGCGACTGCAGGAGGCTGGTCTTGCCCGAGCTGTTCGACCCGAAGAGAACGGTGATCGGCGCGAGCCGGACGGAGCCCGTGTCCTCCCAGCCCTTGAAGTTCTCCAGATGCAACTGAGTCAGCATGTCGGGGTCAGTGGTCGGCCAACGGCCTTCCTTCCTCCGCAAGCATCATTCCACCGCTTCGGTAGGGCCTGCAAAGCCATGTGCTGGCACCAGCAAACCTCAGCCTCCCAACTTCTTCAAGGCGAGCTTGGGCAACAGGCCCTTGCGTGCCAGCGGTGTCAGGTTTACGCGAACGCCGAAATCGACGTCGGGCCCGTAGCCGTGGCCAATGTCCTGGCCGCCAGTGACCCTAGCGATGGTGCGTGTCAGCCACTTCGCATTGGTCGGCACGTGGACGGCGTTGGCCGGTCCCTGAATGACTTCGCCAATCGCCTTCTGGAAGGCCTCGAGCGCCCGGAGGGTATTGAGCCACTCCTGGGCCTCGGTGTCGGCGGCGGCGCGGGCTTTGCCCTCAAGCCGGCCGGCCCCCGCCTTGGCGTCTTCCCACGCCTTTCTTACGAAGTCCTCGATGGCAGGCTCGAGGTAGTGCGAGGCGAGGCGGGATAGCGTGTCTGGTGTGACCTTCAGGGCGTGGAGATACACTTGGAAGCGGAACCGGGTCTTACCCTTCTCGAAGCCTTCCGAGGAGAGCATCCAGAAGAGTGGACGGTTACGGTACGCGGCGACGTGCCAAGGAAAGAAGCCCACGGCCAGCTTAGTCTTCTTGCCGCCGATCTCGACGGTATCCTCGCGGCTCGCCGCAAGCCATTCGGGTAGGTCGGCCACGCCCAGGAAGGCCGGGGCGTTCGCGACAAGGGCCTCCATCGCCTCCTTGCCTAGGTCCCGCTGGATGACCTCCTTGAGGCGCGCGACCAGCCCGACCTCCGTCCGAGTGGGCCACACAGGCACGATGCCGTCTTCGTCGGCCTCCAGGATCTGTTTGAGATAGAACGACAGCCAGCGAGCAACGAGGTCGCGAGTCCGGTTGTGCGAAAGCTCCTGACCTGAGTCGTCCGAGTCCTCCACATCGGAGTCCTCTCCGGCTTCGGAGCCTTCATCCTCCTCGCCTTCGTCCAGTTCCTCCGGCGAATAGCCGGACTCGGACTGAGGCCTGCGCGCGATCTCGCGCTCGATGAGCGCACGATCGTCCACGGAGATGCAGTAGAGACGGTAAACCTCGTCGTTGAGCTGGGCCAGCTTGGCCTCGGTCTCCCGGTCCGCCTGCTCACGACTGTCGCTGACATCTTGAAGCAGTCGGTCCAGTTCTGCCGATCTCTTACCTGACTTTTCCCAAGCCTGGCGCAGCTCGGGCTGGGTGAAGTCGCGACAGGCCTCGTCGCCGGCGTGCCGGATGCCATGCAGTGTTACGAGTGCCGCAACCGCTCGGGTTGCCGATTCCGGCAAGGGTTGGATCGGGAAGGGTATGGCGGAAACTAGCCCGACTTCCCACATGCGCTCGGGCGTCTGCATCAGCATCGCGATGTTGCCGATGGACGAGTTCACCAGGCCGGCGACCGACAAAGTATCGTGCGCACCTACTGGGAAGATGGACGGTCCCTTGTTGCTGAAGATCATTCCTTCGGGAAAGACACCGAAACGAGATAGTCGCCAGCTGGCCGCTGACCAGGTGATCCCAGCCCGAAAGTAGAGGTGGGGCGATCTCACCTCCTTCGACCAGTGACCGCGACCCTGAGACTGGATCCACTCCTTCACCTCCCGGCCTTCATCCTCCCACCGGACGACGAGGTCGACCCGTGCGTTGAAGGAAACCGCCCGCCCACCCTTCACGTAGGGACTCCATCTCCGTGCTCGCCCGATAGTCTCCCTTGGTACTTCCCAATGAAACCGCAGGAATCGAGACTCGTCGTTGGTCTTTAGTCCGAGCTTCACGTCCGCGATCTTGAGGTTCGGACGACCGGGTACGAGCACTCCCTTCTGGCTGCTGTCCAGGGGCGGGAGCTGTCGGAAGAGCGCACGGAGCCTGTCGGTGGCCCAGTAAGCGTAGGGCATACCGGGGACGTCCCGGAGGCTGCCAAGGCGCGCGACGAACCAGTCGATCTCAGATCTGGGGCCGGCGGCGGCGAAGTCCGGAAAGGTCTCGAGGAAGCGATCGAGCTTCTTGTCCGTCGGGTAGTGGGAAAGGCGCCCAAAAACGACAGGGTGCTCTGGCGCCCATGATGCATCGGCAGTCTTGCGAATGACCGCACCGGCCGTGCGAACCGTAGCGCCATCGAGGATGCCCAGCGCGTACTCGTGAATCACCTCAGGCCGGGCCTCGGCGGAAAGGATCTCCGTACGCACCTCTTTGAAAGACGAAAGGTACATGAAGGATCGAGGAACCAGGGCACCCAGAAAGCCGTCTGCGTGGAGTAAATCGACACCCTGTTCCATGAACGCCGTGTCGAGGGCCAAGTGGGTGCGCGGGTAGTGCGCGGGGATCTTCTTGGCTTTGTTGCCCTTCAGGTAGTCCTTGGCCTCGGCAGGCATGTCGCCGTACGGCGGGTTCATGAGGACCACGTCGTACTGCTGCGAGAGAACCGACAGAAGGCCGACACTCCTCTCCAGGTCGCTCAAGAAGAGCCGGGCGCCGATGTCCTGGCTGGGGACCACTTCCTGTTCGAAGCGGCGCAGGTCGTCGAGTAGCTCCGCGATGCTCCACTCGCGGCCCGAGAAGCTACGAAATGTCTCGGTCAGGTCTTTCTGTCGCGCCACGTCGAGCAAGGGCTGCTGACCCGGCCTACTGAAGCGCTCTTTCTTGCCCTTTGCCTCACGCACCCGGCCAAAAAGGAGCTCGAACTCGGTACGCACCTTGAGGAGGCTGCCCAGGACGTTCGTGTGGTCAAGGTCCGACAGCACCTTCGCGAAGAGTTGCTGGACCTCGGGCTCGGCCTTGTAGCGATCGAGGAAGGCTGCCTTCCGCGGATCGTTGCCGATGTGCGCGTCGGCCACCACGATGTTGAGGCCGCGGACTTCGAGGCGCGCCTCGGGATCGATGCGGGCGAGGGTCGTGCGGGCCCTCAAGTAGAGGCTGAAGGCCGCGAGCTGGGCGGCCCGGAGGTCGATGTCGACGCCGAAAAGGTTGTTCGCGAGGATGAGGCTCGGGATCTCACGCGGGTCGAGGTCGGGCTCGGCCTCACGGTACATCAGGAACAACAGGTCGAAGGCGTAGAGCAGGAAGTGCCCGGAGCCACAGGCGGGGTCGAGCACACGGATCTCGCGGACGCTCTTATTCGCCCTTGGTATCGGGCGCGAGGGCAGAGGCACCAGGAAGCGGCAAAGACGGTCCACGGTCTCGTCACTGAGCGGGTCCGGTTCTTCCAGGAACCAGGCTTTGAAGGTTGCGGCCTCGTCAGCGGCGTGCGGGATGGATTTCCGCCGCTCTTCGAGCCGTGGCGGCGCGCTTGTGAGACGTGGCAGCCGGTCCTGCGCCTCCAGCCAGAGACGTCCAAGGGTGTTGTCGGTGAGCAGCCGGACCACCCAGTGCGGCGTGTAGAACTGGTTCGCGATCGGGACGTCATCGGCCTTGAGCTTGAAGCCCCTCGTTGAGTTCTTGAGCTTCTTGAGCTGGGCGTTCGCGTCGGTGTTGTAGTACTGGTAGACCCAGCCCAGGACGTCGGGCTCCCGCCAGTCGTCCTCGGTGACGTCTGTCGAGAAACGCTCGAGCACGTCGCGAAGGGCGGGCGCATCGGGCCAGAGCTCGCTGTGCTCGTCCTCGAGATCGAACAGGACGCCGACGCTCTGCGACAGCTCTTGGCAGGCACTGACGATACCCGCCCGAATCGAGGCTTCGCGGGTCAGCTCCCGACCCTGGACCGCGGCCGTCTCCCGGAGGCGAACGGCCCGTGGCGAGGCGCCGCCGTAGTCCTCGGAGAGGAATGCTGCCGCTGGTTCGAGCAGCCCGCGCGCTTCGAGGGCGCGAAGGGCCGCGAGACGGTTGACCCAGGTGGCGCCGGCCTCTCGCACGAAGCGTGACACGGCCTCGCGTGAGACCTCGCCTTCCTTGCCCACTGCTCGGCCCTCGCGGAGCACCGCATCGCGGAGGCGCGGGTAGAGTTCCTTGCGGTCGGACGTCAGCCGCAGATCGTCGGGGTCGGCGGGCGCTGCGTCGCGAAAGAATCCAAAGCCCACGAGCTGACCGGCCAGGTTCTCCTCGACCATTGCGCGGGCCTTCGCCACGACCGCCCGCAGGTTGTCACGCCGCGGCTTGTCCATGCTGGATCAGGAGTCTTTGTCTTCGAACGAGACGTGGACTCGGCGGGGCCGGTCGAGCGCAGTCCGGGCCAGGTCGCCGATCTTCTCGTAGAGGGCCGGCAAGTCGGCGGCGGACGACAGCTCCATGGTGAGGCTGCGCTCGGTGGGCGACGGGGGCTGCCCCTTGGGAGGTGGAGCCGGGGCCACGAGGGCGTCAAGTGCTCTCACCGCCCTCTGTTCGCGCGCGTCTATCAACTCGATCTGGCTGACCAGGTCGGCGTAGCTCGCACGAGAGACTGGGTCGCGGCCGTCGGGATGCGCTTCGATCGAGAGGTCGGCTGAGCCTTCGGGGGCTAGGCTTTCCAGGCTTGCCTGTATCTCGCCTCTTTGGGCTGCGTCCGCCTTCCTCCAGCCGGCATGCTTTTCCAGGCGGCCTAAGGCCACGACGCCCGTGCGCTGCCGTTCGCGAAACTTGGTGGCGAAGTCGCCGGCGTATGCCTCGAAGCACACGCGGTCGTGTTCGAGGACGGCGTCCGGCTTCTGGAGCAGCTCGGGGCCTTTGACGAGAGCCTGTAGGGTCGCAAGGTCCAAGGCCGCCCCGGCTCCCCCACCGCACGCCGTCCACGAGGCGTACAGGTCAACGGCGCGCACACGCGCCGCGGCGAGGCGGTCGAGATGCCGCTGCTGCCGCAGCCGGTCCACGGTATCCACCAACGCGGCTTGGGCCTTGAGCGTGGCCACCGCGTCGGCCACCCCGCCAGCGCGCTGAGCCGCCGCTACAAGCTGCTTGAGCTTGCCCGCCGGCAGGTCGGGTTCGGCGGCGGCTTCAAGGACGATCTTCAGGCTCTCCGCCACCTCGGCTCCAGGAAGCTGGCGGCCCCGCAGGTCGGCCACGCTTTCGCGCGTATTAGCCAGCCATTCGTCGATGCGGGGCGGCGCTTGCTTTTCGAGCTTCTCGATGGTGTCGAGGCCTGGGCGCCCGAAGACCTCGGCGAACAGCCGGGTCAGAAGCTCTCGCTCGGCGGGTGAGATGTTCAGGTCGGACAACTCGAGGACGCCTTTGTTGAAGGCCTGCGTCCCGGTCAGCCAGCCTTCGGCCTTGGCATCGGACTCGCTGCGGATGACCGCGCCGTCAGCAAGCCGGACGGTCAAGCGCCGCGCGCGCAGGAGCGCGCCGAGCCCCGCCTTCACCGCCCGCTCCGGCCAGCCGTGGGGCGGCCGGTTGAGGTGCTCGAGGACGGCCTTGCCCGTGCGCTGGGCCTCGGGCCGCCCCTGTAGGGCGAGGATGATTTCCTTCAAGAACGGCCGATCCAAGAGGGCCTGCCCTCCGCCGTCGAAGAGCTTCAGCGCTCCCATGAACTCTGGCTGGAGTTGGGGCGGTCGCCAGGTCAGGACTTTGCGAAGCGCCGCGTCGTCGAGAAGGACGCACCCGTCTTCGAGCTGGGGGTAGACCTGGTCGACCGCCTCCTTCATGGCA
>Ga0137380_10001246_pt1 | contig 20542 bp, 15 predicted proteins | sample SagtaG_17_FD_104809 | JGI IMG/M metagenome (GOLD analysis project Ga0137380, IMG submission 104809) | Vadose zone soil microbial communities from Sagehorn Ranch, Mendocino, California, USA - Sage2_L_100_16 metaG | ecosystem: Environmental > Terrestrial > Soil > Vadose zone | place: USA...
CTCGCGATTACGAGGGGTTACCTTCCAGCAGTGAGGCCTTCATCCAGATTGCTTCGATCCGTCTCTTTCTGACCCGCTTGACTCCTTTCCGTTCCTTGAGAACCTAATTCCGACACACTCTTACAGAGGTTGAGCAGGTGGCTCATGTTGGCAAAATTCCGTTTCAGCAGACGCAAAGACACATCATCAGCAGCTTGCTTATCTGCTGCATTCAAGTCTCTTTCAGCAGCAGAGGCATTGCGAACAAGCGTTTTTGTTGCCAGGTAACGTAAATCTTTGACTGTGGTAACCAGTTCTTCAACACGCCCAGCACCAATCAGGTGATCAGCAAGATAATCCCACATGTACGGTTCGTCGTGAGGTAGCTCTGTCCAGCGTTTGAGTCCATAAGCATCAAGGAGTTGTCCATCAAGAGTTGCTATGCCTGCCATTCCCACTTCTTGTCGCAGGTAGGCACGCACTACGTCATGCAGGCGGACCTTGCGTGCGGAGAGGTCAAAGTTCAAAAGCAGAGACAGCCCGTGCAGGCGCTCGCATAAGGCTTCCGTGTCAAAATCGTCCAGTTCGCCTGTTGCTGCCCATAACTTCTGGATCGTTGCCAATGGGATATCTATATCTTCAGGAAAGACGGCCAGTTCTCTGTAGCGAGCATATTCGTCTGCGCTCAATAATCCAAAGCTGACAGCGAGGGTCTTTGCCACCGCCTGGCTACGGTCTTGCGTATCCTTGGCATCGAAGAAGGTTAAGCCCCGCCTGTCCAGCGCCTTGTTGATATATACCAATGCATCAGGTAAGCTCTGGTGATACTTCCCTACTCGCTCGCGCAACACACCATTGGCCAGCTTAAGCAGCAATGCCCATTCTCCCAATCGTGCTGCCAGTTTCTGCAGAGCCTGCAACTCACTTGCAGAACGTCCACTTCCACCACTGCCATCCAATCCAACACCCAGCAGTTGCACTGCTTCATCGGATTGCATCGCATCCACCGGAATGCGCTGTGCATCAGCAGGCAGAACCGTATCATTGCGGGTAGTGATCAGCCGGGCACAGCGTTTCTTCCCCCCTTGCAGAAACGGTTTGAGGTCAGTTGCGTTCCACACATCATCAATCACCAGCAAAATATCACGATCAGCCAGTAATTCTGCAAAGCGAGCAGTCGCTGCATCAAGTCCAGTGAAGTTATGTTGCTCGCGGCTCAGCATATAGATCAGGTCTTCGATCTTCCCAACGAGGTTGCCAGGATTCTCACCGAGCGTCACCCAGAGGATGCCATCGTCAAAGGCTTCCTGGATGCGTTCATTGTGACAGAGCGCCTTCGCTATGGTGGTTTTGCCATAGCCACCTGCCCCACGCAACGCTGCTGTGATCGCCACAGGCTCTTCGCGCTTGTCGTCAAGCAATTTGCTGATCAGTTCCTCAAATTCCCTGGGCCGCTCCACAAAATCGGCAGGCAAATCCTCAACCATGAACGGAACCCGCACCTGCTCACAACGAGTGTTCAAATCATTGACAAGCTTTGTCCACTCAAGCTCGCGAGTGTAAAAATGAGCACTTCGCATCCAGCGTGGCAGACTAGAGTAATCCAACCCCGCTACGGCCTTCACCGGATAAACACATACTCCCTGCTGCCTTGCATAACGCCACTCTTTCCGCACATTGGGAGATTGTAGCGCTGCAGGCGTCATCACCAGCACCATAAACTCCACCTGGTTAAGCGCCTCAACGATCTGTAGCCACCAGTCGTGTCCACCCTCCATACCAAAGCGATCCATCCAGCATGGAATGCCCGCCGCTTCCAGGACCTCACTCAATTTCCTGGCAAAATCCTCCCCATCGGCACGCGCATACGAAAGGAATACACGCGCTGATCCGGCTGATTTATCAGTGCTTCCGGCCATCTTGCTCCTCACTCACATCGGATAGGTTGAGCGATTCTCTGTTTCCTGTTGCATTGAATTATATACCACTATTGTTTAACTGCACAGTACTAACATGATTCTGCCAACAATCAGAGATAGGAGAATCGACATCGTGCCTGGGTAGGGGCGACCCTTGCGGTCGCCCAATAGGCCTCAACCTGAGTTGCCTCCCAGTGTCATGCTGAGCGAAGCGAAGCATCTGTCTCGATGGCCCCAGATGCTTCGCTTCGCTCAGCATGACACTCCTGTCCCCTACTGCCGTGCTCAGACAAGGCGAGCGCGTTCCCTCGATGGTGAGCCCAAGGGCAGCCTGATCAAAGCACGGCCCGTCCTGCCGTGGATGGCTCCGGTGCGGGCTGATGGCGCGTCTGCGGCGTCGTGGAACGAGAGGCCATGGGGCAAGCCCACCTCGACCTCGATGGCGACGAGCTGTCCAGTCCATGCCCCCCAGAAGCAGCCTGCGGCCTCTTCACTCGTCGCCCACCCCAGGCTCATGCGCGGCTTAGGTTGAGGCCTATTGGGCGACCCTTGTGGTCGCCCTGACTTTTTATCACAATTTTAGTGTACGCCCTAGTGCCCCTTATGAAGGGGATTCGCAAGGATCAGTTACAACTGAGCCATAAAATGGACTAGAATTGTTATCAGCCTGTCATCAGTCTTCATACTGATGACCTCAAAAAACGTGATAAAAAGTCAGGTGGTCGCCCTGGGCGTCTGCTATTCCAATTAGCAAATTGTGCTTGGCCGCTTGTTGTGGTAAAATAGATATAAGGATATCAACGACGATACGAGAGGTGATGACCCGCAGACCATCAGAGCAGATGTACTGTAGGGCATTAGCCCTCGTATTTATTTATTGTTTTATTGCGTTAAAAATACTGAAGAGAAAGACACCCAGGACACCAGAAAGACCCTAGAAAGAAATGTTTGATGTTAACCTTGAACAGACAAAACAGCCTGCAAACCGTTCTGACTCAACGTCCCCTTGGCCTTGTATTTGATATTGATGGCACCCTCAGCCAAATCGCCCCAACTCCAGGCCAGGCAAAGCTCCATCCAGAGGTACGATCTTTGCTGGAATCGGCCAAAAAGTATGCTCGCATTGCAATCATGACGGGACGTGCCATAGAGGATGGTGCCGAGATGGTGGGGGTGGATGGACTGACCTATATTGGTACTCACGGGGTGGAATGGTCGGATGGATTGCCCTCGACCCATGCTGTGCAGATTGTGCCGGAGGCAGTGGCCTATATCGAACCTGGGACGCACTTGCTTGACCTTGCTGAGGAGGAACTCTCTGACATCCCTGGACTGATTATAGAGTGTAAACCTGTCGGGGGATCGATACACTGCCGCCTCTGTCCCGACCCGGAACAGGCGCGACGAAAGATTCGGGCTCTGCTGGAGGAACCTGCAAAAGAAGTCAACATGCGCCTGAGCGATGGGAAACATGTTATTGACATCAAAGCACCTCTTGCAGCAAATAAAGGGCGTGCTTTGCGACGGTTCGTGCAACGTTTTGGACTGCGAGGTGTTGTTTTTGCGGGTGATGATCGGACTGACCTTGATGCCATTGCCGAAATAGCCCGACTGCGTGAGGAAGGGATAGCAGCCCTCGCCGTTGCTGTTCAGCACTCTGATAGCTTACCTGAATTATTGGAGCGGGCGGATCTAAAGGTGCAGGGTGTGGATGGAATGGTGAGGCTGCTCCGCGAGATAGTGGAACTATTGAAAGCTAAATGAAGAATTTTAAGGGATGAAAGCTGATATGGCCTGGTTTGCCAGTGGCAAACCAGGCCATATCAGCTTTCATCCCTTATTTCATCACCCCACCCCTACCGCAAAACCCTTCATGATCTCATCTAATTCATCCGATACGTTTGGTTGGCAGCCGCTCTCAATCACCGCATTGATATCGGATATCTGTCCTGTCATCCACTTGTTGAGGTTATGGCGCTCTATGGACTGACTTGCCATAGTCGCCTTAAGATGCCGTTCTTCAAGAGGCATCATCAGGGCTTTGTAGAGTGCCGCTGCTGTCTCTGCTGTGTCTGTGGGCGAGATGGGAATGGAGAACTTCCCCAGCTGTTGGAAAGCACCGGCAGTGTTGGAGAGTACGAGCATGCCATCTTTTTTATTGACAACAGGCCCCTCTTTAGCAACCAGGTTCATACCATCAATGAGCGGATTAACCAGTAGCACATCATAATACTGCATAGCAGCGAGGGCCTGGGTGCGATCATTCTCAAGGAATGTGTGAACTGGTGTCCACTCGGCAGAACCATATTTTTTGTTGATGTCCTCGATGATCTTGAGAACATCGTCTTTGTAACGTTGATACTTGGACAGGGTTTGACGGGATGGGACCAGAAAAGTCAGAAATGTTACCTTCCCGCGAAGTTCAGGATGTTCCTCAAGCAACTGCGCATAGGCTTGAAAGCCTCGCACGATGTTTTTCGTTGGCTCGAGCCGATCCACCCGCATAATCGTCTGCATCTGCTTACTCAGGAAGCCCCGTATCTTTTCAGCCGCGTGTTTACCAGCTCTACTTTGTACGATGCGCCGCTCTTCTGAGACTGAGATGGAGATAGGATAGGCCCGAACTTTGGTGCAATGGCCCTGCCAGTCGATTGTTCCATCTTCAAAATTGACCTCGGCTCCTTCGAGCAGGGCATCTACCCCTTCCAGAAAGTTATGTTCGTCCCTCCTTGTCTGGAAGCCAACAAGATCATTCCCTAGCAGACCTTTAAAGATCGCCTGCGTGATCTTGCTTGGTAAGCACTGCTGCCAGTAGCGGACTTCGGGCCAGGGAATATGAATGAACTGTTGCATGACAACGTCCGGGCGGCATTCACGGATGATTGCTGAAGCCAGGTAGAGATGATAATCATGCAGCATCACAACACCTGGAATATTATCATGTTCAAGCTCAGCACATATAGCCTTAGCAATTGCCTGATTGGCCCTACAATAGCCATTTTCCCAGGCGTCCTGGACCACTTCATCAGAGAGAGCTTCCTCGCTGCGGTCGTAGAGGTAATGTTGCAAGAACCAGAGCACCTGGTTACTGATCTGATCGTAGTGTTTACGATAGGCGGGCTTCGGGATGGCAACGTAGCGAAGCTGCATCTTCTGACCGGGTAATGGTGATTGAAGTAATCCAGCGTTTTGCTGAGCTTGCTTTAATGCAATGCGATCACCTTCGGTCATTGCCATGGCGACCCAGGTGACATCCATGCGGTTTCCTGTTCCCATGAGCGCCGTTACCATACCACCGGCTCCCCTGCGATACTTTAGCTCTTTGTCCTGGGTTAAATAATACTCGACCGGGCCACGGTTCGTGGCAATGATCAGGCGTTCGGCACCGACCAGCTGAGGCGGTGTTGTAACCGTAGGCATTAGCGTGGGCATATGTTGTCAGTCCTTTCTTTCTAGCAGGGGCCAGCTATTCTCGCCTTTCGAGCCAGCATCGGCATTCAAGATGTCTCTACAGATCGGCTAACCAGGAAAGAAAACGGTGGCGTGCCTTGACACAAAAATACCCAGGATTGTACACGATGATGCGCAAGCAGACGGCCTTTCATATAGTAACATATCCTGGACAAAATGCAAGAAAAAAGTACTGGTTTCCGTAGGAAAAATATGCTAATTTTAACTTGTTGTAAGTACCCGGACATACTCTTGCCCGTTTCTCCTTCGAAAGTAAGGTCATGAAAGGTCCCATATGATAACACGTATTGACGGACGTAAACAGACTCAACTGCGTCCCGTTCGTATGACTGTCGATTACCTGGATTATGCTGAGGGTTCAGTCCTGATTGAGGCAGGACAAACACGAGTATTGTGTGCGGCCAGTGTAGAGGAAAAAGTACCGCCGTTTCTGGAAGGAAAAGGCAGAGGCTGGGTTACCGCCGAATATAACATGCTCCCTCGTGCAACACATACACGTAATTCTCGTGAACGCGATGGAAGGGTAAGCGGTCGCACGCAAGAGATTCAGCGCCTGATAGGTCGCTCTCTCCGTGCTGCAATAGACCTGGATGCCCTGGGACCCCGGACAATCACCCTGGACTGCGATGTATTACAGGCCGATGGTGGTACCCGTACGGCATCAATCACCGGTGCTTATGTTGCCCTGCATAGAGCCTGCTCACGCCTGGTGCAAAATGGCGTTCTGCCAGCCCTACCAATACGAACTGCAGTCGCTGCTATCAGTGTTGGCGTGGTAGAGGGCGAAATTATGCTTGACCTGTGTTACGCTGAAGATTCACATGCAGATGTCGATTTCAATGTGGTAATGACTGGCGAAAGTGAGTTTATTGAAGTACAGGGTACTGGCGAAGGCAGCGTTTATAGCCGGGCTACTATGGATGCTTTAATCGCACTCGCAGAGCAAGGTATCAGGGAATTACTAGAGATACAGGGTCGCTCTCTATGAACTTCATCACATTGGTTGATAGAGTACCATAGTACCCGTTATCTTCCAGATATGCCAGACGTTTCGATTAATGAGAATAAAGCTCCCATATCAGAATAGCCCATTACTATCAGTAACTTGCCTATAGCAAGGGTTCGTGTTAGAATCCGGCTTGAGAACCTGATAATAAATAAACAAACATCCAGCCGAACCAGCGGTGAGCTGAGAGGAGCACATGTTGAAGTTGAAAGTGAAGACAGACCGGAAATGGCTCTGGCGCATAGTGGATCTTATCAATCCCTTGCGTGATCCTAGCTTGACCGTAGCTGTTGTACTTACCTTTATTGAAGAGGTGGGGCAACACGATATCTGGTACTGGATCATTGTAATTGGGCTGGTCAATTGGCTGGCTGTGCGTGGTGTGGTCTGGCTGGTAGTGAATTTTACCTTTGCCTTTACGTTCATCTCACGTCGCGTCTGGTGGGCAATTCGACATCCTCGCCTCGCCTGGCGTATCCTTGACGCTGTTGGGCACGAAGAAATCGTGATTGGCGGATTGCCATCTTTACCTGAAGGTATGCTCCTGCCGGAGGGTACCACTATCATGAGTCCTGCATTGGACGGAAGTGGTATTCACATCCTTGGCGAATTACCTGCTGGGATGCAGTTCCCAATGTTGTCTATGCCGAATGGTCAAATGTTTCCTAATACCGCTGCGTTGGGATCCTCTGGTATCTCTCCTGTGCCGACTCCCGGCGGGTTTCCTGTGAATACAGGCAACCAGGGCGCTTACGCAGGCAGTGCTGGTATGTATGCTGGTCAGCCCCAGATGGAGTTTCCCCAAAATGGAAATGGTTTCGTAAGTCCACAAACGCCCGAGGGTCTCCCGCAGGCATTTCCACACCGTCCTTCTGCCGAGGAGGAGCGTCTGCGCCAGCAGTTAGAAGCCTATGCACGCCTGCTGGATGACTGGATGCAATACACTGAGGAAAAGTGGCGGACAGTGAGCGATAGTCAGCTTGGTTGGAAACCTTTACGCGGGCGTTGGGGCAGCTGGGAAGACATCTTCCAGGACAGCTATGCAGCCAAAACGTCTGATCCGATGGCTCAGGCCGCACAGGCTGCTGGTGAAGCGATGTCGCGACGTTTTGAGAACTCAAAGGAGAAAGGCTCTGCGGCTTCTGCTGTAGCATGTTTTTTGCGTGATATGATGACTCTACGGCGGGGGCTGGATATGATGCAACTTTCATCAGAAAACTCACCCGAAACCCCTGCGATGCAACCAGTAGTGCAACCTCCCCAATTTGCTGCAGATAAGAGCAGTGGACAATTGCGCGGCACTGGTAGCGGTAGCCTGGGAAATGCATCGCCGCGCAATTCACTAATCCGGCGTCCAGCACAAATCTTTGTTGATGCCAATACTGAAAAATAGGATAGCTCATGTATAGATCGTATTCTCCGCAGATTGTCCATGTGCGTCCAGAATTAGACCGAATTGCTGAATATATACCTGGCGAATCCCTGGAAGCCTTCAGTAGACGCACTGGCATACCTGTTGACAACCTGATAAAACTGAACAGTAATGAAAGCCCGTATCCTCCAGCATCTGCTGTCCTCAAAGCATTGAGCAACTACTACGCCTACAACAACTATCCCGATACCAATGCTACGGCTCTACGGGCTGCACTCTCCACCTATACAGGACTCGATAGTCGCTTCATCGTCTTGAGCCACGGAAGCAGTGAATTGATCAATTTGCTCTGGCACATCTTCCTTTCGCAAGGTGACAACATCATCTGCTGTCCACCCACCTTTTCGCTCTATACCTTCGTCACGACGCTCTGCGGTGCACAACTGTTAGAGATACCACGTACTGTGGACTATGAGGTCGATGTTAGGGCAATTCTAAAGGCACTCACACCTCAGACAAAGATGATCATCCTTTGCTCGCCCAATAATCCCACCGGCAATGTGATCGCCGAGGCTGATGTGCTGACATTGCTTGAGACTGGTCGTATCGTGGTCGTTGACGAGGCATATGTGGAGTTTGCGGATCGACCCAGGGGCCTGGCGCATTTAGTACCACAGTATCGCAACCTTGTTGTCCTGCGCACCTTTAGCAAGTGGGCAGGTTTGGCAGGCTTGCGCGTTGGCTATGGCCTCTTCCCCGAGTGGATTGCTGGATACCTGCGCCGTGCTCAGTGTCCTTTTGAAGTAAATGTGGCGGGACATATCGCTGCCATCGAAACGCTTGCGAACCTGGATTATGTGCTGAGCAACGTACGTAGCATCGTCCAGGAACGTGAGCGGCTCTTCAAGGTTCTCTCTGCACAACCCTACCTTGCAGTAATCCCTTCGCAGGGCAACTTTATCCTGACTCGCATCACCGGTGAATTGGTGACAGTTGAACAGCTACGTGCGAAAGTTGAATCATATGGGATTCTCCTGCGCTACCTCAATTATCCCTCCCTACGCAACTTCGTGCGCGTAACCGTGGGTCTGCCAGAGCATACAGATGTGCTGACACAGGCGTTGGCTGAGATCCCCTCATAAAGCGGGAGTGCAGAGGGCCGCGGCCCTCTGCCAAGGCGCAGAAGTATCCCCCGAAAATTCTTTTTTCTTTCTTCGCCGCCGTAGGCGGCGAGTTACGAGTGGATGTCAGCCATGATGGCTTGCCCCTATCTCCTTCTCCGATGTACAATAATTCCGCAAGCCAGTAGATACATGAACTGGCTGAAGGCTTCTTCTGGAAATGATAAAACAAACACAAGGGAGATATTTTTATGCCCGATAGCATAAATGGCATGACCACAATCGAAGACGTGATAGCCCGAGAGATTCTTGACTCGCGCGGGAATCCGACCATTGAAGTTGAGGTCTTGCTGATGAATGGTGCACGTGGAGTGGCTGGCGTTCCCTCTGGTGCGTCAACTGGTGCACATGAAGCCGTAGAACTGCGCGATGGCGATAAGAGCCGCTATGGTGGCAAAGGTGTGCTCACTGCTGTTCACAACGTCAATGAAGACATCCGCGAGGCGATTATCGGACTCGACGCCACCGACCAGGTAATGCTCGATGAGGTGATGATTGAGCTGGATGGGACATCCAACAAGGGGAAATTAGGGGCGAATGCTATCCTCGGAGTCTCGCTGGCTGTGGCTAAGGCAGCAGCCAGCGCACAGGAACAGCCACTTTACCGTTACATTGGAGGTGTCTCTGCCCGCACACTTCCGGTACCCATGATGAACATACTCAATGGCGGGAAACATGCTGACAACTCGACTGACATGCAGGAGTATATGATCCTGCCTCTCGGTGCCCCAACGTTTCGTGATGCCCTGCGTATGGGAGCCGAAGTCTATCAAGCCTTGAAGAAGGTACTGCACAACAAAAAGTACAATACCAACGTTGGTGACGAAGGTGGTTTCGCACCATCGCTCAGTTCCAACCGGGAGGCGTTAGAGGTTATTATTTCAGCAATTGAAACGGCAGGCTACAAACCAGGCGTCGATATTTTCCTGGGCATGGATCCTGCGGCCAGCGAGTTCTATGAAAATGGGAAGTATGTGCTGGCGCGGGAAGGACGCACATTGACCTCAAGTGAGATGGTGAACCTTTACGAGCAATGGTTGAACGAGTACCCCATCGTCACGATTGAAGACGGGCTTGCCGAAGATGACTGGGATGGCTGGGTGCAATTGTGCTCACGTCTGGGTAAGCGTATCCAGCTTGTAGGTGATGATCTATTCGTCACAAACACTGCACGTCTCAAGCGTGGTATCCAGGAACATGCCGCCAACTCGATCCTGGTTAAGCTCAACCAGATCGGCACCTTAACGGAGACTTTGGAAGCGATTGAGATGGCAAAGCGAGCCTCCTTTACGGCTGTCGTCTCCCATCGCTCAGGTGAGACCGAAGATACAACCATTGCCGACCTTGTAGTTGCCACCAATGCCGGGCAGATTAAAACTGGTGCTCCGGCACGTAGTGAGCGGGTAGCAAAATACAATCGCCTGCTGCACATCGAAGATGAGCTCGGCGACGAGACAGCACGCTATGCCGGGTTCAGTGCATTCTATAATGTGCCAGCTTTGTATAAGGCATAGATACGCAGAGCGATGTACAAGTCGGGAAAAGCAGGATTGTTAAGGGCAGCCGCCCTTAACCGGAGCGCGAGGTGATATTCAGACCACCAACGAACTTCGTTCTGGCTTCGCCCAGGTGGTCTGAAAGGAGTGAGGTGTCCTCGCAACCACTCTTCTCCGGTGGGTGGGCGGGGAAAAATGGACTTTTATCTCACCCTGATAGATAGGGCACATTACGGTACATCAGGAGAAAATATGGTAACACATACATCAAAGTCAGAGGCAGAGGCCCAGGAGGGGCGTATCGCTCATGTCATTCACTACAAGCTTAGCTATATTGTTCATGGTGCTGAACATGGCACAGATGGCGCTATAGTACTGCTCCACGATATTCCGGCCGGTGCGTTTGCCTGGCGCAATGTGTTGCCTCAACTTGCCGGTACAAATCGGGCCGTCTATGCCATTGATATGCTTGGCTATGGCCTCTCCGATCATCCATGGCCTGCAGATACCTCCGTCTGGGGGCATGCTGATTGTCTATCGATGCTATTCAAGCAGCTCAATCTCACGAATATTGTGCTGGTGGGACATGGAGTTGGTGGAGGAGTAGCGCAAGTGCTGGCCACGCGGCTGAGTAGAGAGCGGGTAGCTGCCCTGGTATTGATCGATACTATTTGCTACGAGTACGCATTTGCACCAAACTGGCCCTTACCCGATATGCAAAAGCGCCAGGACGTTGATGCTCCTAAACAGACGCATGTTGAGGATATGATCCGCGATCTACGTGCAGCGCTGCCCAATGGTGTTCACAATACGAAAGACTTCCAGGATGTGCTCAATGATTATGTTGAGCCATGGGATAGCGAACTGGGGAAAGAAGTTCTCTTCCAGCATATTCGCCAGCTGATTCCCTTTTACGTCAACTCGGTGGCGTCTGATCTGAAGACATTTGGCAAACCTACACTAATTATATGGGGAGAGCAGGACCAGCAGATACCGCTGAAGTTCGCGCATCGACTCAATCGCGAGATGCCGGGCTCGCAGTTGGTAATTATCCCGGATGCTGGTCATATGATACTCTTCGATGCACCCGATGCAGTGGCAAACGCTCTGACCGATTTTGTGGGAAACCTGTAATCAATCAGCCTGAATTTTTCCCTCGAGGGAAAAATTCAGGCTGATTGATCTATGATGCCTTCCGACTCTGGTTGTATTCGAGGCTGAGATGCTGGATTAATTCTTTCGCGTCTGCATAAGTAATAGCTGCGGCATCAGGTACTGATTTGCCCAGGCGTTCACAAAGCCTGCGGATGCTGGCGAGTTGCTGCTCCGTAGCAGGCGCATCAGGAGCGATTTCTGGTACAGGACTGCTCTCTTTAACCGTCTTGCCATTGTTGCTCACGGCTGTTGGACGTGTTGAAACTGCAGATTTACCACCATTGCTGCGAGATGCCGGGGTATGGCGGTCTACAGGGCTATCCACAATGCGATGCTCTTCATCCAATTCTGGCGCGAACTGGGTGCCATATCCTAAAGCGGCCAGGGCGCGGCCTATAGCGCCTGTTTCCGCCTTTTCAATAAAGTCAGGAAAACTCGCGGCCTTCTCCGACTTCGTGCCAGTCCCGACACCTCCCTTGCCATCTTTGACGACAGCGTGGAAGATGACGAAGCCCTTAGCGTGCTTCACCACTTTTTCGTTCTGCTTTTTCTCGTTGTTCCAGATCAGAAGCTCTTCCTCTGTCTCGCGATCAAGATCGAGATGTAGCATCTCGGTCTCTATACTGCCACCCGGGCACTGCTCACGAAACCAAACCAACCGCCACTGCACTGGCAGATAGTCCCGTAGCCCGTCCTTTGTTTGAAGCTGAGTAAGGTGTTCATTAGGATTGAACGTTCGGGAACGCTGTGTGTCAGAGTTATTGCCGCTTTTCTGTTCGTCCATCTGCTTGCTCCTTTTTGAAAATTTGTTCTAATCTATTATATTCTGTGTAACGTGCTTCGTCAAGTTGGGTTGAGCTGGCTATCATTGTGATAGCCAGGCTTTTCTACTCTCTGAGGGATATATTCTTTTTCGTGGTTGAAAAGGTGGTTATTAGGAGTATAGATGATAGAGAAGTAGAGGATGCCGTCTCGAATGTTGTGTAAAGGTGTGCAGAAAACAAAAAGCTCTAGAAACAAGATGTAGAGAACTTGTAGGCATGATCGGGCAGAAACCGCTGAAAATCTCTTGCTCCTTTGCTTAAAGCATATCTGATGATGAACCTATGCTTACAGCATAGAAATAGAGTTGGAAACATGCTAAAAGCAAAGTACACTCGAAGCGAGGGAGAAGAGGGCAACGTGTGACTAGAGAACAGACGAGACGCCCTCAAGCACATTCGGTTCGCGAGGGAAAGCTTCATGTCTGGTTTCTTTGCTCTTGCACCTCTCTGGCATTTGAAAGGCGATTTCTGGAAATTCTGGAGCGGGCAGACCATTTCTACGCTTGGCAGCTCGGTGACTGGCTTCGCATTGCCCTTGCTTGTCTTCAAGCTGACTAATTCGCCGCTCAACCTTGCGCTGACGATGGTTTTCACTGTCTTGCCATATCTCCTCTTCGGATTAGCGATCGGTGCCTGGGTTGATCGCATCAACCGCAAGCGCGTCATGATTGGCACTGATTGTGCCCGTGCGTTGGTGATTGCCTCGCTTCCTCTCCTTACTGTCCTGGGCCTGTTGTCGGTCTGGTGGATTTATGCTGTCTCGTTCGTCAATGCCACGCTGACTATTGGTTTCACTGCCGCCAACTTTGCCGCTCTTCCCAGTCTTGTTGAACCGGATGCTCTGATAGCGGCAAATGGGTATATCCAGGCCAGCTTCTCACTGGCCAGTATCATTGGGCCGCTTGTGGCAGGGCTCTTGCTCGTGCGTGTTCCACTGCCCCTGTTGCTCTTGATTGATGCCGCCTCGTTTCTCGTCTCCACTGTCTCGCTCCTGCTCGTCAAGAGGAGCTTTAACGCCAGCGCAAGCGAGAAGCAAGTGGCGGCAGGAATCGGCAATGCTATCCTTGAAGGACTGCACTACGTGCTGCGCTCCCCGATCTTGTTCTGGCTCACGCTGCTGCTGCTCCTTTTCAACTTCATCCTGCCGACGGCTGATGTCCAGATCGTGTTGTATGCGAAACAATGGTTGCGGGCAAGCGATACGCAGATAGGGCTGCTTTATGCCAGCGACGGTATTGGGGTCATTGTGTTTTCCCTGCTGACGAACCGCTTGCGCAAGCGCTGGTCGTTTGGCGTCGTCGCGTTAGGATCGATAATGGTATTGGGGTTGCTTACCGTGCTCATGGCATTCACTCGCTGGTATCCATCCGTCCTCGTGATCTGGGCCTTGCGCGGCGGGACAGACGTACTCTTTCTGATCAGCGCCTACAGCATGACCCAGCTGATCGTTCCTAACGCGTTGCTTGGACGCGTCATCACCTTCACGAGAGTACTAACATGGCCAACTGGCTCGCTGGGGGTGCTGCTTGGCGGTCTGGCACTTGCGCAGACCGGGAATGTGGGCCTGGTCTACGGCAGTGTTGGTCTGCTGGTCTTTCTCGTAGCGTTCGCTTTCTGGTTTACTCCACTTGGTCACGCGGAGCGCTATGTGCCAGAGACGGAAGTGGTCCAGGGTGGTCGATAGGCCTTTTACCTCGATTCAAATTATTGGGAGAGGCTCTGGTTGAGGCGACTGATCGTGCTGGCACTGGAGGTGACTCCCATGAGGGTTTGAGGGACTTCCCCCACCTTGTGCGTGCTCGTCCCAGCCACGAACATCTGTGTCAGACCTTCGGCGATATGCGGTTCATAGCGACGGTAGCGTTCAAACTCCTGGATGTGGAACTGACCTTCCCGATCTCTGGGCACTCTAATGTTCTCCAACCGACCAGTCGATGTCACCCGATCACGGGTGGAGGTGCCGTTGCGGTAGCCTTTGCGCTTGGGGCTGCATTCTCCCCACGCCGCTCCAATGAACGCATTTCACTCCTTACGCATCACCAGTTCCAAGACCGTCTGCACAGCGCTTTGAGCCAGGGCACGCAGATGCTGATGAAATTCTTGCTGCTCCGGCAGCAGGTAAGAAGATTGCTCCGATTTTGAAAGGGCAGCCTCCGATGGGATATGCTTTTTCTTGGATACAGGCAGAGTTCCCTCCTTGTTGAACTTGAAGGTTTTGAGTGAAAGGGACAACTTCTGCCTGTATTATCCGCTCTCTACTACCTCTTTGAGGAGTTCTTCTTTACACAACTTTCGGAATGGCATCCGTTTTCTGATAGGCTCCTCTTGCGGAGTGGATGGCATTTTGTAGGAACAGAAAACAATTACTGTTCTGGACCTGTACAAATAACCGCGAATACACGATGCGGTACCTCCAATGGCTCCCGAGGAAATCGCTCCTTGAGCAGATCCCAGAGTTCAGCATCAAAGCGAGCGACCTGCTCTGGTGGAAGACTGGCTGCGACACCTGCACTCGCACGAATACGACCTCGCCATGCTTCGTGGCTGTAAGGCACCTGGACATCGAATGAGAAGGTTTCAATATCCTGGAAACCAGCGATAGCCACATCGGTCAACCATGCCGGATACAAGCCTGTTCCTCCTCCCAGTTTCCAGGCAGGATTGTGCTGTTCAATCAGCTTTTCGGTTGCCTCGACCACATTGCCTGACAATGGTATCCAATCGAAATGGGCAATGACTAATCTACCATGCGGAACAAGGAGACGACGGACTTCTTGCGCCACCTTTTGACGCTCGAACCAGTGCCAGCACTGCCCGGCAGTCACCACATCGAAATTGGCCCCAGGTAGTCCTGTCTCTTCAGCCCTGGCAATGACGTATTGAATAGTCACACCTGCTGTCTGGTCGAGTTCTCTGGCTGCTTCGATAAGTGGAGCAGATGGATCAAGACCTGTAACAATGCAGCCACGCAAGGCGAAGCCACGAGCGAGTGTTCCCGTACCTGTGCCAAGGTCGAGGATGCGCTGACCAGGAGTGCCAATGCCGTAAGCAGCGAGGCGCTCAAAGAAGACAGGTGGAAAGCCTGCACGGTGGCGGCTGTAGTCCCAGGCAGTTTTGCCGAAGTCGATGTTCATAGACGGAATGTTCTCCCCTCTTTTTATGTTATACTGTTTATATACCTACTATTCAATGTATGAGCATAACACGAAGCATAGGTGAAGCGCGAATGGCTACCACAGCAATATACAATGAAATCCAGGCATCCTTACAGCGTGCAGAGCGTGTAGGAATAGCGACTGTCGTCAAAACTATTGGTGCCGCTCCATGTGGCATTGGGACCAAGATGTTAGTACGTGCAGATGGTACAAGGAGTGGGAGCTTCTCGGGTCCTAAGGTGGACGGACAGGTTGTTGATGAAGTTTTGCAGGCAATGCAAGAGGGACGCTCTTACCTGACCCATGTCCATCTTGATGCTGACCAGGGTGAGGCTGTAGGAAGCTGCGGAGCGACCTTAGAGGTATTTATTGAAGTGTTGCGTCCCGAACCACGACTGATTATTGCTGGTGCCGGTTATGTTGCCCAGGCCCTGGCACGACTGGCCTCTCGACTCGACTTTCGTATCGTGGTGGTCGACGATCGTCGTGACCTGGCCGATCCACATGCTTTTGGCGACAAAGTGCAGCTCACTTTTGGAGATATCCCGCAAACAATTCGCGAGCTGGAGCCAGATGAGTCAAGCTGGGTTGTCGTTGTCACTCGTGGTCACCATCTCGATAAGGATGCACTGCGAGCAGCTATCGAGAGCAGGGCGGCGTATGTTGGTATGATTGGTAGTCCAAACAAAGTCAAGCACATCTTTAAGGACTTACTCAAAGAAGGGATATCGCGAGAACGGCTGGCGCAGGTGCATGCTCCCATCGGACTAGACCTGGGAGCAGAGACACCCGACGAAATTGCGCTCAGCATTGCCGCCGAGATGGTCATGCTCCGCAGGGGAGGCACTGGTGCACCACTCAAGACGATGCATCAACTTCTGGAGGATGCTGAGCAGATGCAGATGTCGCAGGTGTCTGCTGATAGCGACCTGGTATCTGCAAGAGATGCTGCCCCGTCTAGATAGCCAGAAGAACATCTCCTCATAAAATCTGGGCGCTCGCAAGGGTGCCCAGATTTTATGAGGAGATGTTCTTTATTTCTTTACTCCTCGGATAAAACTCACCGCCGCAGTTCCAATCAGGCAGTAGATGATAGACATGCCGAAAAGCACCTGGTAGCCAAGGATGGGCTGGTGGGTAGCCGTGAAATGGTCAATCAGTGGACCTCCGAGGATCGGCGCGATGACCTGGGGTAACGAGAGCGAGATGTTCCAGACGCCCATATCTCGTGCATAGTTTTTGTGGGATGGTAGCACATCGGCCACTAATGCCCAGTCAACACTTGTATATGCGCCGTAGCCAAGGCCAAAGATTGCGGCCGCTACGAGCACAATAGGCAGGGATTGCGTGATAATAAAGACGAGTCCCACGACGGCCATAAACCCACCAGAGAGGTAGACCATACGCTTGCGTCCAAATTTATCCGAGAGCCAGCCCGCGACGAATGCACTGCCCAGACTGGTTAGAGAAACGATGATGACGAAGCTGGTTGTTTCCTGTTCAGGGTTTGGCACGCCAACTGCATCACGCAGGTAAAATTGGAGAAATGTCTGGATGGTGTAGATGCCGAGCATCATTACGAGACGTGTCAGCAGTACCCAGGCAAAATCGGGATCGCGCCGGGGATGGAAGTCGAACAGGCGCAGCAAGCCGATCGTCACAATCACCTCAAGAATAAGCTGCTGTACATCCCCACTGATCAACACACCGGCGAAATGGACAGCATTCCAGAGCGTCATAATACCCCAGGCTATCCCTGCAACGATGAGCGTTCCAACAACGTTAAGTACTGTGGAACGTGTAATCCAGGGACGCCGTGCGGGTTGCTGACTTGATGAAGGTTGCTCAGCAGCTTGCGCTTCTTCCTGGGCAGCGAGTCGGGCTGAAAGTCCTCTCCTCTCACGTACCGAAATGATGGTGATGAGCATAAAGGTTAGCAGAACGCCGATGATGATACCATAGGTGAGCACGAGTTTCTGCTGGTAGACCGGGAGAGGGTTTCTGGCATCGATTAGCATGCCTGCCAAGATCACTCCGCCGATGCTGCCGATAGTGGAGAGGAAGCCGATAGTACCGGAAGTTAAGCCGCGTTGTTCGGGTGGTACGAGGTCTGGCAGCAAGGCGTGAAAGGTTGCCTGGGCAGCGTTGCTAGAGAATTGCACAAGAATATAGGCGAGAGCCAGCGAAGGGATATCTGGTGCTACTGCCATCCAGATCAGGGCCCCGATGTTGACAAGCGTGCCGAGCAGAATATATGGGCGGCGGCGTCCCCACGAGGCTAACCAACCTCGTGTCCTATCGCTAAGCATGCCAAAGAATGGGTTGGCGAAAAGGGAGACGAAAGCTCCAGGCACCAGCACAAAGGCTAATGCCTCCCCTTTATGCAAAGCACCAACCAGCTTGAAAACCTGGCTGGGAAGAATGATAATACTGATAGCACTCCAGTGAAAGTTAAGCGCGAGCGCAAAGACGCTGATTGCCAAAATTTGTGTCCATCGGACTTTGGGGAGAGTGATTGCTGGCTGGCGTGGAGAGTCAAATTCCGCGCCTTCTTGTTCTAGCGTAGCCATGTGCTGCTCCTCTACGGTTAACTTTTGCCCAAATCCAAATAGCTATACGATATAGATATAGGATGCTTCTCTAATTCTGTAGAGGCTATGATCAGGAAGGATACAACATGCTAGCCCGGCTTACCAGTGTCAAATGCCTTATGGGTGAATCCCGGCCTGGAGGCACTCAGGATGGCCCCAGAACCCCGCCCCATGACACCCACAAGGGGTGTCACTACATATCTAATGGCCAATACCCGACCGTGCCACCCCGTTCCATACCCTGGATCTTCACCACGATCGTCTGCACCTGCTTTCTCCTCATTTTGCTCACATCCTGTGCCAGTTCGTCCCCTCCTGGCGTCGTTCCTACCAGAACCGCCGTATCTTCTCCGACCGGGGGTGTTGCTTCACCTGCTGCAAGCCCAAGCAGCGGAGCAGATACAACACCAACTCATTATACGTCCCGTGTAGTTCTGCAAGGAGTAGGACGACCCGACGATCTGGTTTTCGATCAGCAGGGGCGGCTCTTATTCAGTGACTTCTACAATGGAACCATCAGCCGGGTGAATGCCGATGGCTCGGTAACTGTGCTCCTTCGAGGAGTGGCCGGGCCAGAGGGCATGGTTGTTCTACAGGATGGCACGATGATTATTGCTGAGCAGCATACGAATCGTATCCTCTCTCTTCCGCCTGGGGCACACTCGCCTACAGTTCTGCGCACATTGCCAGGCACACCGAGCGCAGCGCCCTGTAAGGACGGTGTAGATGGCATTGCTTTTGATCCCACCACGAATACGATCATTGTGCCAGATAGTCCAACGGGTGAGGTATACCGCATGAGCCCGGATGGGAAAACACTCACGCTCTTAGTCTCTGGTATTGTGCGACCCGTCGGAGCAGTAGTCGATGCCCAGGGAAATATCTACGTTGCCGATGAATGCGGAGGTACGATTTGGCGTATTACTCCTGCAGGTAAAACGACACGCATGGGAGGTTTTGGCATGCCGGATGATGTTGCAATCGATAAACATGGTAACCTGCTCGTGATAGACCTTAAACCATCTATCCATGCGCTGATTCGTGTAAGACTTAGTACAGGTAAGCATGAGACACTGGCAAGCAAGGGATTCATCGAGCCGCAAGGGCTTGTTGTTGATGGCAACGATGATATCTTCGTTTCGGATGATTATGCAAATATCATTATGGAGTACAAACCAGCATGAGCAAACTACTCTCTATGACTGAAGCCATAGCTCGATACGTCCCTGATGGAGCATCAGTTGCCCTGGGACTGGCTCTCGAACCACTCATTCCTTTTGCTGCGGGTTTTGAGATCATTCGCCAGCAACGGCGCAATCTGACACTTATCGGGCCTATTTCAGATATGCTGTTCGATCAACTGATTGGGGCAGGCTGCGTCGAGAAGATCAAAGCAGCGTGGGTAGGTAATGTCAGCGAAGGACTGGGCCACTGCTACCGTCGTGCGACAGAAAAGTCTATTCCCAGGGCGATCACTATCGAGGAACATAGTAATCTCACGATCGGACTGGCATTGCTGGCAGCCAGTCTCGGTTCTCCTTACATCCCTACACGCTCGCTACTCGGAAGCGACATCGTACGCCAGAACCCCACCTTCCGTCAGGAACAATCACCACTGGATGGCACACCCCTGCTGCTGGTACCAGCCGTTCAGCCGGATGTCGCAATCATCCATGTGCAACGCAGCGATGAAAATGGCAATGCCCACCTCTGGGGCAATATCGGCTTGTGCGAGGAAGCAATGCTTGCAGCACGAGATGTCATTCTGATTGCCGAGGAGATTGTACCCCGCGAGGTCATTGTGAGCGACCCGAATAGAGTGCTGGGGCCATCCTTCAAAGTACGTGCCGTTGTGCATGAACCCTGGGGAGCGCATCCATCCGCCGTGCAGGGCTATTACAACCGCGATCATGCGTTTTACCACGAATATCATGTGCGGACACGCACCCTGGAGGGTTTCCAGAACTGGCTTGAGGAATGGGTTTTGCAGATAGCAACTCGCACGGAGTATGTCACGAAACTGGGTGAGGAACGGATACGCGGATTGGGAGTCAAAGAGCACCATTATGCTGCGCCTGTAGATTATGGGTATTGAAAATTTGTGACCGAAGGGCTTGTAAATTAGTAACATATATGTTACAATCTGCTTATGAAATGGACAATTGAGTATTTTGAGCAAGCAGACACGGCCCAACCAGCCGAGGTCTTTGAAGACGCTCTGAGGACTAGACATCCCAAGCTTTTAGGAAAGTTGTGTCATACTTGACCAGTTAGAGCTTCAGGGCTATCAGCTAGGCGGCGGGTTTATAGAAAAATGTTATGGTTATGAGGGACTGTGGGAGATTCGTACCATACATAGTAGAACGCTTGCTCGCGAGTTATTTGGCTTTGAC
>Ga0137380_10001247_pt1 | contig 20528 bp, 18 predicted proteins | sample SagtaG_17_FD_104809 | JGI IMG/M metagenome (GOLD analysis project Ga0137380, IMG submission 104809) | Vadose zone soil microbial communities from Sagehorn Ranch, Mendocino, California, USA - Sage2_L_100_16 metaG | ecosystem: Environmental > Terrestrial > Soil > Vadose zone | place: USA...
CCGCCCGCGCGGCCACCAGCCCGGCGAGATCGCCGACCGTGCGCACCTCGGCGGCGTCCTGCTCCGCGAGCGCGATGCGGAAGTGGTCCTCGAGCCCCACCACCAGGGTCAGCACGCCGACGGAGTCGAGCTGCAGGTCGGCGAGCAGGTCGTCCTCGGCGCGCACGTCCCGCGCGATACCGAGCTCCTCGCGGAGTACGCGGCCGATCACGGCGAGCGCCTCTCCGCGGTCAGCCACGGCTTCCTCCCCCGGGCAGGAAGCGCGGGCGTCCGGCGAACGCGTCCTGCCAGGCGGCGCCGAGCGCCGCCTCCTCCGCGCGGATGCGCACCCGCAGCACGGCGAGATGGAGCGCCGAGAACACCAGCGCCGTCGCCCAGCAGCCGTGCACCAGCGGGACGGCCAGCATCTCCAGGACCACGGCGGCGTAGTTCGGATGGCGCACGAACCGGTAGGGCCCGCGCTGCACGGGCGGCTCGCCGGGGACGACGATGACGCGCACGTTCCAGCGATCCCCCAGCGACGCGACTGCCCAGTACCGCAGCGCCTGGGCGCCGAGCGCGACCGCCAACGCGGCCCAGCCCAGCGCGCCGGGGAAGGGCCGGAACGCGGACTCGACGGCGCACGAGGCGAGGAAGGCGGTGTGCAGCGCGACCAGGACGGGAAAGTGCGCCTGTCCGGATTCCCGGCCGCCGCGCGCGAGCGCCCGGGCCGCGTTGCGGCGCGACAGCGCCAGCTCGAAGAGCCGCTCGGCCGCGAGCAGCAGGAGGAACCCGAGGTACAGCGCGCGGGAAGTCACCATCGGAGAAGCACCAGCTCGGAGCAGAAGCCGGGTCCCATCGCGATGAGGAGGCCCAGGTCGCCCGGGCGCGCCTCCCCGGAGTCGAGCAGGTCGCGCAGGACGAAGAGCACGGAGGCGCTGGAGAGGTTCCCCACCTCCTGCAGCGAGTCCCAGGTGCGCTGCAGCGCCGCGCGGGGCAGCTCCAGCGCTTCCTCGAACGCTTCGAGGACGCGCGGCCCGCCGGTATGGCAGATCCAGTGCCGGACGGCCGCCCGCGAGACGCCGTGCGCGCCGAGGAACGCGTCCACGTCGCCGCGCACGCGCTCGCGCACCAGCTGCGGCACCTGGGGCGAGAGCACCACCTTGAAGCCGGAGTCGACGACGTCCCAGCCCATCACGCGCTCGGTGCCGGGGTAGAAGACCGACCGGGTGGCGAGGACCCGCGGCCCGCGCGCCGGCCGATCGCCGCCGCCGATCAGCGTGGCCGCCGCGCCGTCGCCGAACAACCCGCTGGCGATGATGTTGGCCACCGACAGGTCCTCTCGCTGTAGCGTCAGCGAGCACAGCTCGACGGAGACGAGCGCCGCCACCTGGCCGGGGAAGGCGCGCACCGCATCGGAGGCGCGGGCGAGCGCGGCCGCGCCGGCGACGCACCCCAGCCCGAACAGAGGCACGCGCTTCACGTCGTCGCGCAGGCCCATCCGGTTCACCAGCCGCGCGTCGATCGACGGGGTCGACAGGCCCGTCACCGTCACGAAGTAGAGGTGGTCCAGGTCCCGCGGCCGCAAGTCCGCGCGGAGCAGCGCCTGCTCGAGCGCCTTCTCCCCCAGCTCGACGGCCGCGGCGATCCAGGCGTCGTTGCGCTCGGCGAACGAGCCCAGCTCCGTGTAGCGGCCGAGCGGCAGCGCCAGATGGCGGCCGCCGACGCGCACCGAGCGGTGGAGCTGCTCGAGGCGATCCAGGTTGAAGTGCTTCCGCCCCCAGTGCGCGCGGAAGGCGGCGAGGAGCGTCTCCTGATCGACGTAGTTCTCCGGCAGCGCGGCGGCGGCGGAGAGGATGTGCGGCTCGCCCACTCCGTCCTCCTACCTGCGGACCTCGAGGGGCAAGGTCACGCGCACCTCGCGCTGGCCGGCGTCGCGCAGCAGGCGCAGCGGCACGCGGAACGAATTCTTCACCGGGTAGCAGGCCTTGTGATCGGCCGCGTCGCACGCGACCGCGCGCAGCTCGACCAGGAGCTCCGAGTCCACGTCGTAGAGGTGCTGCGCCTCGACCCGCAGCTCGATCTCCTCGGTGCGGCCGCCGCGCGCCTCGCCGCGGGTGAATTCCGGCGCGACCTGCAGCAGGTCGCTGCGGCGCGACACCTCCAGCGCCGCGGACCAGGGGGCGCCTGCGGAAAGCTCGAGTCCCTCGGGGGCCGCGATGGTCAGCACCAGCTTGCCCGCGCCGGGAGCGAATCCTTTGTCACGCGGCGCCGCGAGGATGGCGGTGAACCATCCGGCGCCGCCCTCGCCCTGCGCGGGGGCCTTCGCGTCCGCCGCCACGCCATACCGCGGAGGGGGAGCGCCGCGCACGGTCAGCTCGTACGCGCGCTCTCCGTCCGCGCTCACCTTGACGATCCGGTGGTGGTTGGTGTCGGCGACCAGCACCTCGCCCGAAGGCAGGACCGACAGGCCGGCCGGCTGCGAGAGCCTGGAATCCACCGCTCCCTCGAAGAAAGGGTCGAGGCGCGCTCCGTCGGGCGAGAACCGCTTCAGCTTGTCGTTGTAGGTGTCCGCCACGATCAGGCCGCTCGCCGTCGCCGCTACCGCGAGCGGGTGCTGCAACATGCCGGTCTCGACCTTCCCCACCCGATCGCCGAAATCGAACAGCCCCGGGCCGCCGGCCAGCGTGTAGACGCGCCGGGTGCGCAGGTCGATCGCGCGGACGCCGCTCGACTCGCTGTCCGCCACGTACAGCACGTCGTTCTGCAGCGAGAGCCCGGAGGGCTGGGCCAGGGCAGCCTGCGGGCCGGGACCGTCGAGCAGCGCCTCGCGGCCGTTGCCGGCAACCGGCTCGATGGTGCCCTCGTCGAGCGCGATGACGGCGACCTGGTGCGAGCCGGCCAGCGCGACGTACAGCTCGCGGTCGCGCAGCGCCAGGTCCCAGGGCGAGCGCAGCGGCGTCTCGAGCGCGCCGGTGCGCTGCGAGAGCGGTGTCCGCCCCAGCTCGAACGTGCCGGCCAGGCGGTGCAAGGTGCGCTTGCGCAGGTCGGCCCGGAACACTGCGTGCGCGCGCGCATCGGCGATGTAGAGCGAATCGCCCGAGAGCGCGAGACCCTGGGGATCGTCGAGCGCGGCCTCGGCGAACGGCCCCTCGCGGTGCCCGCGCAGGCCGCCGCCGATGGTGTCCTGCACGGCGCCGTCCGGGCCGAGGATCAGCACGCGGTGGTGCCCGGAGTCGGAGACCACGATCCGGCCGTGCGAGGTAGAAACGACCTTGCCCGGGAACGAGAGCGTCTGTTCGTCGCGCCTCTCGGTCCGCGGAAGCCGCAGGGGAGCGGCGGCCAGCGTCCCATCGTCGCGCGCCCGCGCGAGCTGCTCCGACACGAACGCCTCGAGCACGGAGGGATCGGGCTCGCCCGGGGCGACTGCCGCCAGCGTCCCGTCGGGCCGGATGATCACCAGCGTCGGCCAGCTGCGCACGGCGTACTGCGACCACAGCTGCATGTCGCTGTCGACGGCGACCGGGTGCGACACGCCATGGCGGCGCATCGCCTGCAGGATGCGCTCGGAGTCCTTCTCCGCGTCGAACTTGGCGGAGTGCACGCCGATGACCACCAGCGGGTCGTCGCGGTGCCGCTCCTCGAGATCGCGCAGCACCGGCAGCACGTGCATGCAGTTGATGCAGCAGTAGGTCCAGAAATCGAGGATGACGAGCTGCCCGCGCAAGTCGCGGATCGACGGCGGCCGGTCGACGTTCAGCCAGGCCGTCGCTCCCGCGAGGTCCGGCGCGTGGATGCGCTCGCGCATGGCGTCCCTTGTAAATCGCCTGTCCGACGCCCTGGCAAGCAAATCGGCGCGCTCGAGGCCACAATCGTCCGCGCTTTGGAAAGGCGTAGCGCCGCCGAATACGGCGGCGACTAGATCATCTCCTTGCCCGCCCGGCCGTTCACCGCGCTCCGCAGCGCCTGCAGGTCGGACTCCTCGGGGCGCCACTCGGCGAGGTGGGCCAGGCGCCGCTCGGCGAAGCGGTGCGCGGCGTGCACCACGGGACCGTGGCCGTGGTGGCGGGCAAAGGACTCGCGCAGGACGCGCGGGCGGTGCTCCGGGTCGACGCGCCCGTCGCCGCGCACGCGGATCTTCGAGAACCACACCCGCCGCACGGCGCAGGGCTTTCGGTTGCGCAGCTCGACGGCCATGCCGATGCAGCGCACGTAGCCGTCGCCGTCCTGCGCGAGCGCCCGCTCGCCCGCGAGGAAGCGCCGCATGGACGGCAGCGGGATGCGGCGGATGTTGCCTGGAGAGGTCCGCTGGAAGAACCAGAGGGCCATGCTTCCTCCTGCGCTTCTGGTACCACGGAAGCGCTCCGCGGCCCCGGCGGCGGAGCTCCCGCTGTCGCTCGATGAACGGTTGGCGCGGGCGGCGCGCGCCTCGATCAGGCCCGAAAGGAGCGTGCGGTGGCAGCGCGCGGGGTCGGTGCAGGCGGCCGAGCAGAGCAGCGTGATTCGTCGCACGTTTCATTCCCTTTCGGGAGCCCGCGCGGACGGTACCGGCAGACGAGGATCCGCAGTCCGTCGCCGGGCTGTCCCGGGTCGTTCCAGCGGCGCGTACGAAGGGGCATGTGTGCGACGATCTCCGTCCGAATCCATTCTTTTGCACTCGCAGGACCGTAGAGTAGGCTTTCGACCATCGTGCCGGCCACTCGCCTTCTCGTCCTCGCCGACCCGAAGATGCTGCCAGCGCTGGCAAGCGGCCTGCGCGAAGGCGGCAGATTCGACGTGCTCACCCTGCCTTTCGGCGACGCCGGGGCGGCGGCCGCCGCGCAGCGCGCCGACGCGCTGGCGGTTTTCTACGGCACTCCGGACCGACCACTGCAGGCCGCGCTGCAAGCGCTCGCCCCCGCGGTGCGCGGCCGGGGCAGCCGCGTCATCGCGGTCCTTCAGCGCGAGCAGGCGGCGCAGCGGGACGAGTGCTTCAAGGCGGGCGCGAGCGACCTGCTCTTCATGCCCATGCCCAAGGAGCAGTTCGTCGCGCGCCTCGCCGACGCGGTGGGGCTTTCGTACGCGGCCGAGCGCGGGGCGCCCGCCGCGGTGCAGGTCGGCGGGCGGGGGAACCTGGTGCCGCTCGCGCAGACCACCGTGACCGCGTCGGGACTGCACGCTGGGGTGGCGCTCCCCTTCCAGCCGGGCGAGACGGTCCGCCTCTCCTGGGGTCCCTTCGAGACGTGGGGGCTGGTCGTTCGCGCTTCGCCCGACGCGCAGATCCGGTTCGCGGGCGTGACGCCGGACGAGGAGGCCCGCATCCGCGACTGGATGCGGCAGGCGATGGGCGGCGCGGCCGCGAAGCCCGCCGCCTCGTCGGCGCGGCCGGCCGCGGCACCCTCCGGCTCCACTCCCCGTCCGTCCACTCCCGCCGCGCCGCGCCCGCCCCCGGTGGTGGCGCCGCGGGCCGCGCCGGTGGTTCCTCCCGCGCAGCCTGCGCGCGCCGCTCCGCCAGCGGCCGCGAGCGGCGCCGGGCCTCCGCCCGGGTTCGCGGAGCGACCGCGCGTCAAGGACACCACCCCGGTGCGGCCTGCGCCGGGCCCCGCCCGCAGTCCAACGGCGGGCAACGGCGCGCCGCCCGCGAAGGCGGGGACTCCTCCGGCCCGCGCACCGCAGTCCGCGGTGCCGGCGGCGCCCGCGGCCGCGCAGCCGCCGGCAGGGCAGGGACTGTCCGATCTCTTCGAAGACGGCGGCCCGGCAATCGCCGCTGCCACGCCGGCCGATCCCGCCCCGATGTGGCCGGAGGTACCGCCCGCCGAGGCGTGTCTCCTGGTCGGCATCGCGCTCGTGCGCGGCAAGAAGGCGCCGGCGGATACCGCGCCCGAGATCGCCGCCGCCGCGAAGAAGATCGCCGGCGTGCTGAACGTGGGCGAGCGCGCCGCGCTGGAGAAAGCCGGCACGGAGTCGCCCTTCGCCGATGCGCTGGCGGCCCGCATCGCGCTCGAGGTGGGCCGCGCGGAAGCGACGCGCCTTTTCACCAGCCAGCCGCCGCCGCTGGTGGACGATGGCTCGGTCAAGGCCATGATCCAGCTCGTGGACGCGGCCGCGGCGCGCCTGCAGAAGGAGGCGGACGGCGCCATCAGCCGGGGCGAGGTGGAGAGCCTGCAGCTGATCACCGCCTCCAGCGCCGCGCTTTCGCGCGATCTGCACTCCTTCAAGGAGACCGCCGACCGGCTGCGTGGCGTGGGCTCGGCTCCCCGGCTCGGCGCTGGAGCGCTCGACCCGGATGTCGTGCTCCCCGGTCAGGCCCGGCGCCTGCCGCCCAAGCCCACCGAGCCTGCGCCGGTCAGGGCCGAGCTGCGCGAGTTCCAGGGACTGGGAGAAGCGTCGCCCGAGTCGCGCCGGCGGACGACGCTGGTCGTCTGCATGCTCGCGCTGGGCGCCGCGCTCGTGAACGTGCTCTTCTTCGCATATCCCCGCATCCACGAGTTGCCGCCCGTCGCGGGCATCGCGCGCATCGAGGTGTCCGGAGAGAGCGCGCGGGTCACGCTCGCGTCCGACTTCGCCGACCGGCAGGAGGCGGCGGTCGCCGCCCTGGCGCAGGTGCTGCGCGAGCGGGGCGTGCGGACCGCCGTGCTCCTGCGGCTGAATGGCAGCGGAGCGGGTCAGCTCTCCGTGACCGACGGAAAGACCTACGGGCTGCCGCCAGCCGTGAAGCGCAACGACGTACCGCTCCCGGTAGTGCCCACGCAGGCGGCGCCGCAGCCCGCGCCCCAGCCTCCGCCCGCGCAATCCGCTCCAGCGCAGCCTCAGCCTGGCCGGGCCCCCGCGCCGGCGCAGACCGCCGCGGGGCAGCGGCCGCGGGCGCGCTGAGTCGCACGAGCGCGACGAGGGCGGAACGCGCCGGTCTTCCGAGTAGATGCGCGGGGAGATCAGAAGGCCGGGAACTCGACCGGGAGGCCCGCCGGATCCGAGCCGGTCCACGACTCGGAATACGTGTAAAGGCCGGCGCCCCGGAAGTTGCCGTGCGCCGTGAGCGTCACCGTCTTGCCCCCGTTGGTGACGCTGTACTGGTAGCGCATGCGGACGGCGCCATCCATGCTGGGCAGGTTGATCCAGTCCGGGTCGGTCGTGTTCCAGGCCGTGGCGTCGCCCAGGGGCGGAGTCCCGGTCACCGGGTCGACGGGGTTCCAGGTGCTGTCGGTGCCGCTCACGGGCGCCGGGAAGAAGCTGGTCGCGTGATAGGTGGCGATGAACTGCATGCGGAGCTTGCTGATGGTCAGCTCCATCTCCGACCTGCGCGCCCGCGCGGTGAACTTCTGGTAGTACGGGATCGCGATCGTGGACAGCACGCCGATGATCGAGACCACGATCATCAGCTCGATGATGGTGAAACCGCGGTTCCCGCTGCGCCGCACCGTTTTCCGCTCCATGTGCACGATTGTCGTTCCGACGATCGACGGCCGCAAGTCTGCGGACGTGCGCGCGGGTGCTACTTCTTGCGGGCGAGTAGGTCGGCCGGCACCACCGCCCCCGGACCGAAGCGATCGGCGATGCGGTCGAGCGAGGCGTTGAGGCGGGCCCGCTTCCGCGCGGCGGGCTGCGCCTGGGCGAAGAGCCCCAGCTGCGGAGGGGCGCCGAGGTCGCCGGCGTGCACTCCCGTGAGACGGGCCGGGCGATCGTCGACCTTGCCCAGGAGCCGCCGCGCGACCGCGTAGATCTGCGCGCCGTCGTCGGTCGGCTCGGCGAGCGTCTCCTGCCGGGTGGCGATGCGGAAGTCGGCGAACTTCACCTTGAGGTGCACCGAGCGGGCGCGCAGCCCGGCGCGCCGCAGCCGCGAGGCGACCCGCAGCGCCTGCTCGTGGATGAAGGGGAGGAGGTCGTCGCCGCGCAGGTCCTCCTCGAAGGTCTCCTCCGCGCCGACGCTCTTCGCCTCGCGGTCCGGCTCGACGGCGCGATCGTCCACGCCGTTGGCGAGGTCATGCAGCCACGGACCCACGCTTCCCAACTCGCGCTCGAGCTGCGCCCGGTCGGCGGCGGCCACGTCCCCGATGCGCTTCAGGCCGCGCCGCAGCAGCACCTCCTCGGTCTTGGGTCCCACGCCCCACAGACGCGCGACCGGGAGCGGCGCGAGGAACTCGCGGACGCCATCCTCGGGAACGACCACCAGCCCGTCGGGCTTGCGCAGGTCCGAGGCGATCTTGGCGGCGAACTTCACCTCCGCGACGCCCACCGAAGCGGTGAGGCCCAGCTCGGCGCGGATGCGGTCCTTGATCCGGCGCGCCTGCTCGACGGGCGCGCCGTGCAGCGCGACGGAGCGCGTGACGTCGAGGAACGCCTCGTCCAGCGAGAGGCCCTCCACCTCGGGAGTGAAGGCGTGGAAGATGCGGAAGACCTCCTCGCTCACCTCGGAGTAGCGGTCGAAGCGCGGGGGAACGACGAGCAGATCGGGGCAGAGGCGCAGCGCGCGCGCCATCGGCATCGCGCTGCGGATGCCGAACGGACGGACCGCGTAGCTCGCCGCGAGCACCACGCCTCGCCGCGCGCTGCCGCCCACCACCAGCGGCTTGCCGCGCAGGGAGGGGTCGTCGCGCTGCTCCACGGACGCGTAGAAGGCGTCCATGTCGACGTGGAGGATGGCGCGCCGCACGCCTGGCATCATACCTTCGCCCGCGATTGGAACCTCTCCGGGCCATCGACAACCGCGTGCGGCGCTGGCTGTTCGGCCGGGACTTCGCCGTCTGGTACGAACCGCGCTACCGGCTGCCGCTGCCCAGCCTGGAGGCGCGCACGGGGCTCGACACGCGCCGCGCGGACTTCGCCGCCTGGTTCCTGGTGGACCGCGGGGCCGTGCGGCCGTCGCGGGTGCGCAGGCCCGCGCGAATCGCCTACGACGACCTGGCGCGGGTGCACGCCCCCGAGCTGCTCGAGTCGCTCGACCGGCCGGAGACTCTGGCCCGCATCTATTCGGTCGACCCCGGCGACGTCCGACCCGAGGAGCTGATGACCGCGGTCCGCCTCGCCTGCGGCGCGACGCTGCAGGCCGCGCGGTCCTGCGTGCGCCCGCGGCCGCGCAGCGTGGCGCGCCGCGAGCTGAACCTCTCCGGCGGGTTCCACCACGCCGGCCGCGCGCGCAACGGCGGGTTCTGCCCCGTGAACGACGTGGCGGTCGCCGTCGCGGCGCTGCGCCACGACGGGTTCCGCGGGCGGGTTGCCATCCTGGACCTCGACGCCCACCCGCCGGACGGGACCGCGGACTGCCTGCGCGCCGACCGCGAGGTGTGGATCGGATCGATCTCGGGCGTGGACTTTGGACCGCTGCCGGGAGTGGACGAGACGGTCCTCGCGGAGCGCGCGGGTGACGCCGAGTACCTGAACGCGCTCGACGGGCTGCTCGAGCGCATGCCCCCGGCGCAGCTCGCCTTCGTGCTGGCCGGCGGCGACGTGCTGGCGGGCGACGCGCTGGGGAAGCTGGGCCTCTCGCTGCAGGGAACGCGCGAGCGCGACTTCCGCGTGGCGGACGCCCTGTTCCGCGTCCCGAGCGTGTGGCTCCCGGCCGGCGGCTACGGCCCGGACGCCTGGAAGGTCCTGGCCGGCACCGGGCTCGCGCTCGGGACGCGGTCGCGGGCGAGGGTGCCCGATGGATACGACCCGCTGGCGAAACGCTACTCGCGGATCGCGGCGCGGCTCACGCCGGCTGAGCTGGGCCCTCCGGCAGGGGAGGACGAGCTGTTGCTCGCGGAGCTGGGGCAGCGGAGCGCGCGGCCGCTCCTGCTCGGGACCTACAGCGCAGAAGGGCTCGAGCTCGCCCTCGCGCGGTACGGCCTGCTGGGCGAGCTGCGCCGGCTGGGCTACGGACCCTTCCGCGTCACCGTCTCCAACGACGCGGTCGGAGACCGCGCGCAGCTGTTCGGGCGCGGCGAGGACGGCGAGGAGCACCTGCTCATCGAGTGCGTGCTGGAGAAGCGCGAAGTGGCCGGCGAGCCGGTGCTCTACGTGCACTGGCTCACGCTGCGCCACCCGCTGGCGCGGTTCTCGGCGCAGCGGCCGCCGCTGCCGGATCAGGAGGTGCCGGGGCTCGGCCTCGCGCGAGAGATGACCGCGCTGTTCGCGCGGATCGTCGAGCGGCTGGGGCTCGCCGGTGTCGCCTTCCGGCCGGCCGGGTTCCACACGGCGTACGCGGGGCGCGCGCAGCTCCGCTTCGTCGATCCGGGGAGGCAGGGGCGGTTCGAGGCGTTGATCCGCGACCTCGCCGGCATCCCGCTTCCGGCGGCGACCGCGGCCGTGGCCTCGGGACAGGTCCTGCTCGGCGGGGAGCCGTACCGCTGGGAACCCGACGAGATGGTGCTCTGGCGGGCCCCGCACGCCCAGGATGAACAGGCGATCGCCGCCGCGCGCGAGGCCGCCCGGTTCACCGTCCGCGGCCCCTGACCACATGCCGTGAGGTCCGCGCCGTGAAAAGCGTAGCGCCGCCCTATCGGCGGCGGCTAGGGAACCGCGGTCGGGCGGCGGCCGGTGAGGAAGCTCAGCACGATCATCACCAGGCCGACGATGAGGGCCAGGTGGATCGCCCAGAAGGTCACCTTGAAGGCCAGACCGATGAGCCACAGCACGATCAGGATGATGCCGATGATCGCGAGCATGCGCGCACCTCCTCGGCGCTCAACATGCATCGCGCTCTGCCGGTGTGCCTGCCCGGCTGCCCGCCGCCGCTCCTGGGGCGCCGCTGTGCTCTTGGAGCGCGGAACCGAGATGCGCTTTTTTACCGTCCGTCGATGTAGGTCTGCAGCTGTTCGATGAGGAACTGCTTCTCGTCGAGCATCAGCTGGATGACGTCGCGCATGGAGACGATCCCGACCACCTTGCCGCCGTCCTCGACCAGGAGGTGCCGGGTGAAATGGTCGCGCATCGTGTTCGCGCACTCGCTCTCGCTCGACCGGGTCGGGATGGTGGGCAGGTCGGTGCGCATCGCCTCGCCGATGGGCATCGAGCCCGAGTCGCCACGCGCCAGCACGCGCCCGACCAGGTCGCGCTCGGTGACCAGGCCGATGATCCGGCCTCCCTCGCGGACGGCGACGGAGCCGACCTTGCGGTCAGCCATCAGCCGCGCCGCCTCGCGGCAAGGCGTCATGGAGTCGAGCGCGATCACGTCGCGCGTGACGTGCCTCTCGATGCTCGCCATGCCTTCCTCCGTCGGGCAAGTGTAGCGACGCCTCCGTCCGCGGAGTCAAGACCGGCCGGCCGTGCGTTTCAAAAAATCCAACTCCGTGTACTCCGTGAGCTCCGTGGTGCGATTGTTTTGGCTCGGTAAGTCGTCTTCCGCGGCTGTGTGGTGAGTGTTAAGGTGCGCGGCCCATGTTGGTGGAGGCGAGCGAGCACGACTCGGGCGAGCTGTGGACGGAAGCGCTGGAGCGGGGGCGCATCGTGCGCTTCGCCCGGCCTCCGTTCGAGCTGCCCGCGCCCGGGGAGCTGGACTTCCTGCGCGAGGGCCTCGCTCCGTTCCTCGAGCGCAAGAACGTCAGCTACTACCCAGAGGCGGAACGGCTGACCGGCCTGCGCGGGCCGCCCGAGGTGCGGCGGCGGGCGCAGGCCATCCTGCGGCAGCATTCCAGGCGCGTGCGCGGTTTCCTCGAGCGCGCCATGCCGGGGTTCACACACGGGTGGCAGCCGGGCACCTCCAGCTTCCGCCCTCTCGAGGAGCAGGGGCGCAACCTGTCCGCGCACGCGAGCAACGAGCTGGTGCACGTGGACGCGGGCGCCTACGGCGCGACGCACGGCGACCGGATCCTGCGCTTTTTCGTCAACGTGAACCCGGAGCGCCAGCGGGTGTGGGTGACGAAGGGGACCTTCGCCGAGCTGTACCGCCGGCACGCGCGGGACGCGGGCGTGGACCGGGTGGAGGTGGCGCCCGGCGTGGCCGAGCGGGCGCTTTCCGCGGTCGTTCGAGCGGGCCGCCATGCCGTCCCCATGCTGCGCGTCATCGAGAGCTCGCCTTACGACCGCGCCATGCGCCGCTTCCACAACTGGATGAAGGACACGCCTTCCTTCCAGCGGAGCGAGGAGGGGCTGCGGGAGATCTCGTTTGCCCCCTTCCAGGCGTGGATGGTCCTGACCGACGGCGTGTCGCACGCGTGCATCCGCGGCCAGCACGCGCTGGTGGACACCTTCCTGGTGCCGCTCGCCAACTGCCGCCTTGCCGCGGAGACGCCGTACCGGATCCTGGCCGGCGCGCGCTCATGAATCCGCCCGGGAGCGTGCTGGTGCTGCGCTTCAGCGCGGTCGGCGACGTCGTGCTCACCGCGCCCGCGCTGGAGGCGCTGCGCCTCGCCTGGCCGGGGACGCGCATCGTGGTGGCGGTGAAAGAGCGCTTCGCGCACCTCTTGCGGCACAACCCCAACGTCGACGAGGTGCTGGAGCTGCGGCGCGGCGAAGGGCCCATCTCCTTCGCCCGGCGGATCCGCCAGAACCGTCCCGGGGCGGTGCTCGATCTGCACAACAAGATCCGCAGCAAGCTCCTGCGCTGGCAGCTCCCCGGCGTTCGCGCGGTGGTCTGGCGAAAGCGCGACTTCCGCGACACCCTGCCGGTGAAGCTCGCGCTCCGCCCGTACCGCGCTTCGATGCGGTTCACCGATCGCTACCACGCGGCGGTGGAGGAGCTGGTCGGGCGCGCGCTGCCGCACGGCAAGCTGCGGTACTTCCTGGGCCCGCAGGATCGCGAGGTCGCCGACGCCGCGCTGCGCGCGCAGGGGCTCGATCCGCGGCAGCCGCTCGTCGGGATCTCGCCGGGAGCGAACTGGGAGACCAAGCGGTGGCCCGCGGAGCGCTTCGCCGGGCTGGCCCGCCGCGCGCTCGCGGCCGGGCTCCAGGTGGCGGTGCAGGGCAGTAACGCAGAGGCGCGGCTCGGCCAGCTCATCGCGCGCGACGCGCCCGGCGCCGCCGACCTGACCGGCAAGCTCGACCTGCCGGCCCTGGGCGGGCTCATCTCCCGCTGCACCGCCTTCGTGGCCAACGACAGCGGCCCGATGCACATGGCGCGCGCGCTCGGCGTGCCGACGCTGGCGATCTTCGGCTCGACCGACCCGGGCATGTTCGACTTCGCCGGGCACGCGATGCTCTTTGCGGGAGTCGAATGCGCGCCGTGCTCCTTCTTCGGCCGTTCGCGCTGCCCGCGCGGGCATTTCCGCTGCATGCTGGAGCTGACCGAGCAGCGCGCCTGGGACGCGCTCGCGCCGCTCCTGCGCGCGGGCCGGCGGCTGCCGCTCTCGGCATGAGCTGGCCCCGCGCGGCGCTGCTGCTGGTGGCGAGCTCGTCGCGCACCGGGCCCGCCGAGGGGCTGATTTCGCTCGGGCGCGAGGCGCGCGCTCGGGGAATCGATGCTCGGTTCGCCGGAGACACGGTCCGGCCCGGCGAGGACCTCGGCGAGCACCTCGCCCACGCCGGCGTGCCCTGGGAGAAGGAGCTGCGCCTGTCGCGCAAGGTCCGTCCCGGCGATCTGCTGCACGACGCGCGTCTGCTCGCGGACTGGGCGTGGTCCGGGCGCTTCGACGTGCTTCACGCCGCGTTCGCCCACGACCACCATCTCTGCCTGTGGGCGGCCTCCCGGGCTCCTCGGGCGGACCTGCGCGTGGTCAGGGCCGCCCAGCGGAGCGTCGACGTGACTCCGGGCGCGCTGGGGCAGCGCCGCTGGGCGCTCCGGCGCAGCGACGGCGTGGTCGTTCATTGCGCGGCGTACCGCGAACGGCTGCTCGCGCAGGGGCTGGACCCGGCGCGCGTGGCGGTGGTCGCGGCGGGCGTGGACGCACAGTGGTTCTCGCCGGGCCGGTCGCCCGCGCTGCGGGCGCGGTGGGGGGTGACCGAGGAAGCCCCGCTGGCGGGCATCGTCGCGCGCATGAAGCGGGAGCGCGGCCACCGCGTGCTGCTGGAAGCGTTCGCCCGGGTCCTGGCGCAGGTCCCGGACGCGCACCTGGTCCTGGTCGGCCGCGGCGAGGACGAGCCCGCGCTGCGCGAGCTGGCCGGCCGGCTCGCGCCCGCGCGCATCCACTTCGGCGGCTACCTGCGCGGCCCGGGGCTGGTCGACGCGTACCGCGCGCTCGACGCCGCGGTCTGGCTGCGCGAAGGGAACGACGGCGCCTGCCGCGGAGTGCTGGAGGCGATGGCGTGCGGCGTGCCGGTGATCGCGGGGAACGAGGGCGCCCCCGCGGAGCTGGTGCGGGACCGCGAGCACGGGCGCGTGGTGGATGCCGCCGACCCGGCGCTGATCGCCGCCGCGCTGGCGGGGCTGCTCGGCGATCTGCGTGCTGCGCGGAGGATGGGAGCGGCTGGCAGGGCCCGGGCCGAGGAATTCACTCCAGCGCGCGCCGCGGAGGAGACGCTGGCCTTCTGGCGCCGCCTCCGCGACCTGCCCCGTATTTCCTGAGGTCGAGGGCTCAGCGCTGCCGCTTCAACACCTCGAGCAGCGCGACGCCGAACGCCGGCAGGTCCTTGGGGACGCGAGAGGAGACCAGGTTGCCGTCGATCACCGAGGGCTGATCGACCCACTCCGCGCCCGCGTTCACCACGTCGTCGCGGATCCCCACCGTGCTGGTCATCCGCCGGCCGCGCACGATGCCCGCGGAGATCAGCACCCAGGGACCGTGACAGATGGTGCCGACGAGCTTGCCGGCCGCGTGCACCTGGCGGACGCGCTCGAGCACCTCGGGGTCGCGGCGGATCTTGTCCGGCGCCCAACCGCCCGGAGCGATCAGGCCGGCGAGGTCCCCTGCGGCGAAATCGCGCACCGTTCCGTCCGGCTTGCAGGGATATCCGTGCTTGCCGCGGTACTCCTTCTCTCCCAGGCCGGCGACCTTCACCTCGTAGCCCGCCTCCTCGAGGCGGAGCTTCGGGTACCAGACTTCCAGGTCCTCGTACTCGGGTCCGACGAGCATCAGCACGGTTCCTTTGTCCATGGCATGCGCTCCGCTCAGGTGTTAAGCCCGGGCCTCTTGGCGGAGGTCCCGATGTCCGACGAGAAGCTGAAGATCACCCGGCGCGGTTTCGTCAAGGGCGCGGGCGTGCTCACCGGCGCCGCGGCGCTTCTGGGAGACACCCTGGAAGCGTCCGCTGCCGCGGGGCAGGCGAGGAAGCTCGGGCCCGGCGCGGTGCAGATCGAGCTGACGGTGAACGGCGAGCGGCATCGGCTGGCGGTCGAGCCGCGCACCACGCTCGCCGGCGCCCTGCGGGACGACCTGGGTCTCACCGGCACGAAGATCGGCTGCGACCGCGGCGCGTGCGGCGCCTGCACCGTGATGATGGGGGACCAGGCGGTGCCCTCGTGCAGCGTGTTCGCGCTCGACGCGGTCGGCCAGCCGGTCACGACCATCGAAGGACTCGCGCAGGGCGAGCAGCTCGCTCCCATCCAGGCAGCCTTCGTGGCGCACGACGCGCTCCAGTGCGGCTTCTGCACGCCCGGCATGGTGATGAGCTGCCACGCTCTGCTGCAGCGCAATCGCGACCCGTCCGAGGCGGAGGTGCGCCAGGCGGTGTCCGGGAACCTGTGCCGCTGCGGGACCTATCCCAAGGTGTTCGAGGCTGCCCTGGCCGCCGCTTCGGGCAAGGTCGCGCTCGCCGCGCAGCCCGAGGCTTCCGGCGGCAAGGACGCGAGCTCCGCCGCGAACCCGAAGCCCGCGGAGGGCGAGCAGCGCACGGTCGCGGTGGGCGTCCTCGGGGCGGCAGTCCGCCGCGAGGAGCGCAAGGTGCCGGCCGGCGAGCCGCCGACTTGGGACGCCGACGTCCGGCTCTCGGTCGTCGGCCGGCCCATGCCGCGCCTCGAAGGGCCGGAGAAGGTCACGGGCCGCGCGCGCTACTGCTACGACGTGCGCCTGCCGGGCATGCTGCACGCGGCCATGGTGCGCTCGCCGCACGCGCACGCGCGCATCCGCAGCGTCGACGTGAGCGCCGCGGAAAAGATGCCCGGCGTCAAGGCGGCCTACGTCGTCGAGCGGGTCCTGGGTCCCGCCGAGCTGCGCATCAAGGCCAAGGCGCCCGGCAAGTACCCGACCGTGAGGTACGAGGGGCAGCCGGTGGCGGCAGTCGCCGCATCGACGCGGGCGCAGGCGGAGGACGCGGCGCGCCGGGTGCAGGTGGACTACGAGGTGCTGCCGCACGCCTCGGACATCGAGACCGCGCAGCGCCCGGACGCGCCGCTCGTGTTCGAGGGGCCGGTCGAGCAGCCCTCGACCGCGGGCGGGGGCGGAGCTCCGAAGGGCCTGCCGCAGCGGGGCAACGTGCGCGGCCCCAACGTGCAGACCATCCCCAAGGACGCGAACGTCGACGAGGCGCTGTCGGGGAGCGCGGTGACCGTGGACGAGCGCTTCTGGACGGAGGTGCAGACGCACTCCGCGATCGAGACGCACGGGGCGGTCGCCGACTGGAAGCCGGACGGGCTCACCGTCTACGAGAGCACGCAGGGCATCCACTCGGTGCAGGAGGAGCTGGCCACGCTCTTCGACCTGCCGAAGAGCAAGGTGCGCGTCGTCTGCGAGTTCACCGGCGGCGGGTTCGGGGCGAAGTTCGGCGCCGGCAACCACGGGGTGATCGCCGCCCACCTCTCGCGGAAGGCGCGCGCGCCGGTGCGGCTGTTCCTCGACCGCCGCGGCGAGCACCTTGCGGTCGGGAACCGCCCCAGCTCCATCCAGCGGCTGCGCATCGGCGCGACCAAGGACGGCAAGCTCACCGCGCTGCGCCTGGACGCGTTCGGCAGCGCCGGGTGCGCGGCGGGCGCCGGCTGCTCGGGGCCGGTGAAGAACGTCTATCCCGCCAAGGTCGTGCACATCGAGGAGTCCGACGTGTTCCTGCACGCCGGGCCCGCGGCGGCCTTCCGCGCGCCGGGGCACCCGCAGGGCGCTTTCGGGCTGGAGCAGGCCATCGACGCTCTCGCGCACCAGCTGGGGATGGATCCGCTGGAGCTTCGCGACCGGAACGACCCGCATCCGGCCCGTCGCGAGGAGCGGCGCATCGGCGCGCAGAAGATCGGCTGGGCCGAGGCGCGCAAGGTGAAGCCGGGAGCGCAGCCGGGCCCGGTGAAGCGCGGCGTCGGGTTCGCCCAGGGCGTCTGGTACAACTTCGACGGCCCGCCCTCGGCCGCGGAAGTGCTCATCCACGACGATGGCAGCGTGGAGTGCCGGTCCGGCGTCGCGGACATCGGCGGCGGCATCCGGACCGCGGTGGCGCAGGTGGTCGCGGAGGTCTTGGGCGTCCGTCCCTCGGAGGTGCTGGTGCGCATCGGCGACACCGGCTTCCCCATGGGTCCGCCGTCGGGCGGCAGCATGACCACCCAGATGCTGACGCCGGCGGTGCGCCTCGCGGCCGAGAGCGCGCGCGAGCAGCTCCTGCGGCTCGTCCCCGGCGAGCAGGAGCTGCGCTCGGCCGCGCGCAAGCTGAAGGGCCGGACGGTCCGCGGCACCGGTGAGCGCGCGAAGGACTACGGCGGCTGGAAGGAAGACCGGTACGCCACCACCATCGGCGGCGCGCAGTTCGCCGAGGTGGAGGTGGACACCGAGACGGGCCTGGTGCGCGTGCTCCGCGTGGTCGCCGTGCACGACTGCGGGCGCCCGGTGAACCGTCTGGCGCTCGAGTCGCAGATCAACGGAGGCATCATCCAGGGCATCTCCTTCGCCCTGTTCGAGCGGCGCGCGCTCGATCAGGCCACCGGCCGGATGGTCAACGCCGACCTGGAGCGATACCGGATCGCGGGCAGCAAGGACGTGCCGAGGATCGAGTCGTCGATCGTCGAGAGCTACCTGGGCCGCACGAACACCGACGTCAGCGGCATCGGCGAGCCGGCCACGGTCCCGACCGCGGCGGCGGTGGCGAACGCCGTCTTCCACGCCACCGGGAAGCGGGTGCGGCACACGCCCATGACGCCGGCGGTGGTGCTGGCCGCGCTGGGAGGTGCCGCGTGAACTCCTTCACCTGGATCGAGGCGGCCGACGTCGCGGGAGCCATCGCCGCCGGCGCGCAGCAAGGGGCGGTGTTCAAGGCGGGCGGCGTGGACGTGACCGATCTGATGAAGGAAGGTGTCTCTCAGCCGGCGGCGCTGGTGAACCTGCGCCGCATCGGCGAGCTGGACTTCCTGCGCGAGGAGACGGGGGCGCTGGCCATCGGTCCGCTCGTCACTCTGGCGCGGCTGGCCGAGGATCCCCTGGTGGTCAAAGGCGCCAGCGCGCTGGCGCTGGCGGCGGGCTGGGCGGGCACCCCGCAGGTCCGCAACCTCGCCACCCTGGGTGGCAACCTCGCCCAGCGCCCGCGCTGCCCCTACTTCCGCAGCGAGCTGTTCCGTTGCCGCAAGAAGGGCGGCAGCGAGTGCTTCGCGATCCCGGGCGAGAACCAGGACCACGCGGTGTTCGACAACGACCTGTGCGCGATCGTGCACCCCAGCGGTGCGGCGACCGCGCTGGTCGCGCTGGGCGCTTCGCTGAAGCTGAAGGGACCGCGCGGGGAGCGCACCGTGCCGATCGAGCAGTTCTTCCTCCGCCCAGGGCAGGACGTGCTCCGCGAGAACGTGCTGCAGCCAGGTGAGCTGATCGTCGAGGTGCGGGTCCCGACCGGACGCCGGAGCGGCTACGTGAAGCTGATGCAGAAGCAGACCTTCGACTGGCCGCTGGCGGACGCCGCGTCGGTGCTCGATCTGGACGGCGGGACCGTGCGCGAGGCGCGCGTGGTGCTCGGCGCGGCTGCGCCGGTGCCCTGGCGCGCGTCCGCGGTGGAGAAGGCGCTTCTGGGCAAGAAGCTCGACGAGGCCTCGGCGCGGGACGCCGCGCGGCTCGCGACCGAAGGGGCGACCCCGCTCGACAAGAACCGCCACAAGCTGCCCGCGCTGCAGGCCGCGGTGCTGCGCTCGCTGCGCGCGGCGGGAGGGCTGGCATGAGCTCGGAAGAGACGCCGCGCCTCTGCAAGTTCCTGCGCGCCAAGACCAGCGGGGTGCACGGCGACGCGCGAGCGCTGTGGGCCATGCGCAACGAGTCCAGCGCCATCTACTGGTGCCTGCTCACCATGTCGCCGGCAGGTCCCGACGACCGGCTGGTTCACGTCTGCGACTGCGGGGAGGAGCGCGTCGGCTGCGTGCCGGCAGGCGAGGCGCCGAGCGTCTGATCGTCGCCGGGCGGACAAAGGCTGCGTCCGTGATAAGCACTCGGGATGGAGCCGGGGGACCGCACGGTGGACCTGGTGCACCGGATCGTGGACATCGGGGACGTGCGCCTGCACTGCGCCGAGATGGGGCAGGGTCCGCTGGTTGTGCTCCTGCACGGCTTCCCCGAGTGCTGGGTCGCGTGGCGCAACCAGATGCCGGCGCTCGCCCGATCCGGGTTCCGCGTGGTCGCGCCGGACCTGCGCGGTTACGGCAAGTCCGACAAGCCCGAGGAGCTGGACGCCTATCGGGTCGAGGTGCTGGCCCGCGACGTCGCGCGCCTGGTGGAGGCGTTCGGCGAGGAGCGCGCCCACGTGGTAGGCCACGACTGGGGTGGCGCCGTCGCCTGGTTCTTTGCCATGTGGCACCCGGATCGGCTCGACCGCCTCGCCATCTTGAACGCGCCGCACCCGGCGCGGCTCTCGCGCGCGCTCAAGCGTCCCCGGCAGATCCTGCGCAGCTCGCACGCGCTGTTCTTCCAGGTCCCCTGGCTGCCGGAAGCGCTGCTGCGCGCCGGCGACTTCTTCCTGCTCCGCCGGTTGTTCCGCCACGATCCCGAGCGCGCCGGCGCGTACGCCGACGAGGACATCGAGCAGATCGTCGCGGCGGCCCGCGAGCCCGGTGCGCTGACCGGGATGCTCGCCTATTACCGCGCCATGGTCCAGCGGCCGACGCACACGCGCTGGAAGCCGATCGAGAAGCCGGTGCAGGTCATCTGGGGCGAGAAGGACCGCTACCTGGTCCGCGAGGTCGCGGAGCCCGAGCGGGACTGGGTACCGGACCTGCGCTTCGCGCCGATCCCGGAGGCGAGCCACTGGGTGCACGCGGACGCGCCGGACCGGGTCAACGCGCTCTTGCTCGATTTCCTCAGGAATCGCGACCGCTGACCGGTTTCCAGCGCTCCGGACATCCTCTCCGTGTGTCCTCGGAAAGGCAGGCATTCGTCGGGGTGGCCGATGCGGCCATTTGATCACTCCCGCTGGCGCTGACGGGCTGATCTCGCACTTCTCATGGAGGGGAATATGAGGTTCCACAAAACCGCATGGCTTTGCTGGGTATTCGTGCCGGCCTTCTTCGTCCAGGCGGCCCGCGCCGAGTTCGACGAGAACGACCATTTCGACCAGGAGGATGGCGACGTGCGGGACGTGGGTCCCGAGATGGGCGTCCTCTTCAACCCGTTCCTCTTCCGCGGTCCCGGCGAGGTGCTGGGAAACTCCAACCGAGGCGGTACCTTCACTACACGCAACCGCGGCGAGCGCTGGCGCCGCAGCATGCGCGGGCTCCTGAATTCCGCGGGCGTGGAGGCATTCGACTTCATCACCTGTCAGGCCTGGTCGGCGCGCAGCGTCCTGTACGCAGCCACCATCGAGGACGGGCTTTTTCGCAGCGACGATTTCGCGGACCG
>Ga0137380_10001251_pt1 | contig 20501 bp, 22 predicted proteins | sample SagtaG_17_FD_104809 | JGI IMG/M metagenome (GOLD analysis project Ga0137380, IMG submission 104809) | Vadose zone soil microbial communities from Sagehorn Ranch, Mendocino, California, USA - Sage2_L_100_16 metaG | ecosystem: Environmental > Terrestrial > Soil > Vadose zone | place: USA...
AACCTGGCGCACGCGTTCGGCGCCCGGCTGTGCCGGGTCCGCGACATCGCACCCGGGGTACTGCTGCTGGAGCTGGTCCGCGCGGACACCCTGGCCGACCCGATCCCGGCACTGCCGATTGCCGGGGAGGTGGACCTGGCGGGGCTGCCGGTGGGCCGCTGCGAGGACGGGACGCCGTGGCGGTTGCGGCTGGTCTCCACGCACGTGCTGATCGCGGGGGCTACCGGGTCGGGGAAGGGTTCGGTGATCTGGTCGCTGGTCCGCGCGCTGCTGCCAGCTGTAGCGGGCGGCTGGGTGCAGGTGTGGGCGCTGGATCCCAAGCGGATGGAGCTGTCGTTCGGCCGGGCGCTGTTCCACCGCTACGCCTGCCAGGCCGCCGCCATGGTCGAGCTGCTGGAGGCTGCGGTCGCCGAGATGCACGACCGGGCAGAGCAGTTCGGCGGCCGGACCCGCACCTTCACCCCCTCCTTCGAGTTCCCGTTTCTGGTCGTGCTGGTCGATGAGCTGGCGTTCCTGACCCCTACCAGCCAGAACGCGACCTCCGCAAACGCGCCGAGGCCGCCATCGCCACCCTGACCAGCCAGGGCCGGTCGGTGGGAGTGTGCGTGGTGGGGGCCTTGCAGGATCCGCGCAAGGACGTGATCAGCCTGCGGAACCTGTTCTCCACCCGGATCGCGCTGCGGCTGGATGAGTCCGACCAGGTGGACATGGTGCTCGGCGACGGCGCTCGGGACCGCGGCGCCCTCGCTGATCAGATCTCCCCCGATCCCTGGACCGGCGCCGGAGTCGGGTACGTGCGGCTGGAGGCCTCACCTGACCCGGTGCGGGTCCGGGCCGCCTACGTCATCGATGACGACATCTGCGCGATGGCCGACGCCGTTGGCTACCTGCCCGGCGGTGGCCTATGAGGGAGACCGCGTGGCGGACTGACGAGCCGTGCCCGGTGTGCGGCACCGGGCTGGTCCTGGTCGATAACGGACTGCTCGCCGTGAAGGCCGAATGTCGCCTGTGCGGCTATGTCGGGCCGTTCGATGCCGACGAGGCCTCGGATGGTGAGTGGTGACCGGGGCGGACCGGCGGGGGACGCGGGCGCAGCGGCTGGCGATGCCGCTGGCCCGGAACGTGGTCAAGGACGTGGCTGCCGAGCACGGCGCATGCCTGCGGCCGGTGCAGCTGCGCCGCACCGAGATCGACACCGGATACGTCGAGCAGGTCCTCATCCCGTGCGGGCACACCCTGGCCTCGGTCTGCCCGTCCTGCGCCGAACGCGCCCGGATCCTGCGCGCTACCCAGTGCCGCGCAGGCTGGCACCTCGACCACGAACCGGTCATCGACCCGGACCCGGCTACCGGGGAGCAGCAGGCCGTGATTTCCGACCGTGCTGAGGCGCAAGCCGACCGGGACGCCCTGGCCAACGAAAGCCTCGACACGACCGACCTGGACGAACAGATCGGGCAGCTGGACGAGAAGATCACCGACGCCGGGATGCGCGGCACCGTGCTCCCCAACCGGCCGCGTCGCCATCGCTCCACTCGGCGCAGGCAGGACGCTGCGCCGCTACCCCGCCGCCCGGTCAGTAACCGGACCGTCGGCAAGACCTACACTGCCCCGGACGGCAAGACCTTCCGGCCCTCCCTGTTCGTGACCTTGACCTGCCCGTCCTACGGCAAGGTCACCAGCGACGGCACACCCGCCGACCCGGACAGCTACGACTACACGCGGGCGGCCCGCGATGCGCTGCACTTCGCCGCGCTGTTCGACCGGTTCATCCAGAACTTGCGCCGCCTGGTCGGCTACGACCTGCAGTACTTCGCCGCCATCGAACCCCAGCGCAGGCTCGCCCCGCACCTCCACATCGCCATCCGCGGCACGATCTCCCGCGCCGAGTTCCGCGAGGTCATCGCCGCCACCTACCACCAGGTCTGGTGGCCCACCACCGCAACCGTCAAGTACGACAGCCGACACCTCCCGGTCTGGGACGAGCACACCGCGACCTACCTCGACCCGGACACCGGCGAGATCCTGCCGACCTGGGACCAGGCCCTCGACGTCATCGGCGACCAGGACGAGCCGCTGCACGTGGCCCGGTTCGGTGCCCGCTTCGACGCCCAGGGCGTCCTCGCCGGATCCAGGGACGCCAGCCGGTGCATCGGCTACCTCACCAAGTACCTGACAAAGCACGTCGGCGACTGCCACCAGGCCACCACCGACGCCCAGACCGCCCACGCCGCACGGCTCGCCGACGCGCTGTACTACGAACCGTGCTCCCCCACGTGCGCGAACTGGCTCCGTTACGGGATCCAGCCCAAGAACTCCCGGCCGGGCCTGCGGCCAGGCTGTTGCAAGGGCAAAGCCCACCGCCGCGAGTACCTCGGCTACGCCGGGCGCTGGGTCCTGGTCTCCCGCAAGTGGTCCGGCAAGACCATCGCCGACCACCGCGCCGACCGCCGGACCTGGCTCACCAGCGCGCTCGGACTTCCGGCAACCGACCCGCGCCCCTACACCTGGGAACCGGTCAAACCCGCCGACCCCGACTACATGCCCAACGGCCAGCGGCTCCTGCACGTCGTCGCCGACCGCATCCAATGGCAAACCGCCCTCGAACAAGCCCGCCGAAGAGCCGCCGAGGCCGAACTTCCGGCAACAGGCAGGGCGGCATGAGCACCCCACCGCGGCGAGGGCAGGTCGATGACCCATTCGCCGGTCTCCCGCTCCTAATACCAGTCCCGCGAGCGGCCAAGTTGCTCGGCATCAGCCGGGCGGCTGCCTACCGCTTCGCCAGCGCGGGCGATCTTCCCACCAAGCGGCTTGGCCGCCGTGTGTACGTCGTCTCGGCCAAGCTCCGCGAGTTCATCGAGACGGAGGACGAAGCCGCATGAAGGGGCACGTCTACAAACGCAACAATCGCTGGTCTTACCTGTTCAACATCGAGCCAGACCCGCTGACAGGTAAACGACGGCAGGCGAACGGGAGCGGCTACCGGACAGAGCGCGAGGCATGGAAGGCATGCCGGGTCGCGATAGCCGAATACGAGACCGGCCGCGTGGTCAGTTCGTCTCACCGCAAGGTAGGCGACGCCCTGGAGGAATGGCTCACCAGAATCGAGCACTCGATCAAGCCGTCCATGGCCCAGAACTGGCGGAACTACGCGGCTTACTACGTGATCCCCTACATCGGGCAACGAGATGTGCAGGACATCAACGGCGCCGTATGCGACGCGCTGTACGCGAAACTGCTCGCGGAGGGACGCGTCAAGGCCAAACAGAAGAAGCGGCCGACTACAGATGCTGTCCACACGCGGCGGCTCGCACCGGGCGGCCGGGCGCTGCCGTGTCGGCCCTATAGCTACGACACCGTGCGGTGTTTCCGCACGCACGCCGAAGACGACCCGGCCATAGGCAGGCCGATCGAGGCCAAGAAGCTCGGACCGCGGGCGGCCGAGGATGCCACCGAGGCGGCACAGCGGAAGCTGTCTCCCGGCCTGGAGCCCAAGACGGTCGTGAACACGCATCGTATGCTCCACCGGGCGTGGGAGGACTTCGCGGTCTGGGGATGGGCGAAGCGGAACGTCGTGGCCGACGCGCATCCCCCTCGGGTTCCGCGCAAGGGCCGCAAGGTCTGGACGGTCACTCAGCTTCAGACGTTCCTGCAGCGCGCCCGGTCGGACCGGTTCTTCGCGCTGTGGGTGCTCGAAGCGACCTCGGGCATGCGGCGCTGTGAGCTAGCGGGCGTTCGGCGTGACCTGCTCGACCTGGCCGCGGGCACGCTTGAGATCGATGTCACGCGGGTGGTCGTGGACGGCAAGGTGATCGAGTCGGACGGCAAGACGGAGAACGCTCAGCACGTGCTGGCGCTGGATCCGTTCACGCTGGCCGTACTGAAAGCCCATGTCGAGATGCTCGACCGGGAGCGCCAGGACCTCGGGCCGGACTACCACGATCACGGCGTGCTGTTCTGCTGGCCGGACGGCAGGCCCCCGCACCCCGACACGATCACGCGTCGCTTCAAGCAGCTGGCCGCGGCGGCCGGTCTGCCCGAGATCGACCTGCACGACGTCCGCCACAGCTACGCCACCGCAGGCCGGGACGCGAAGATCGACTGGAAGGCCCTCAGCCAGCGGATCGGTCACGCGGATGTGGCGTTCACCAGGTGGCGAACACGCTCGCGGAGCTGATCATCGGCGGGGCCCTGGCATCAGCCGTGATCTCGGACAAGGAGCAGGGCGCGACGACTGACGGAGACCCTGGCGAGGCGGCTTGAGCGACAGCCACGTTTACAAATCAGTTTACAAACGACAAGCGAAAGGCCCCTTCTCTGTTCGAGAAAGGGCCTCTGGCCTTGGTAGCGGGGGCGGGATTTGAACCCGCGACCTCTGGGTTATGAGCCCAGCGAGCTACCGAACTGCTCCACCCCGCGTCGGTATGCCTTAACCTTATGAGCTCTCGGCGGCTAAGGCAAATCAGCGCCGGGGCTCGGCAGGGCGTAACCTTCCGGCTTGACATCCTTCCCCGCCTGAAGGCGGGGGATTCCAGCTACTCACCCCAGTCAGGAGCCGAGCAGTTGAGGTTCGCGGTTCACCGGCCCGGCATCCCTGAGGCCTCCCCGCGCGGCCACGGCGTGCCCCGCCGCGGGTCCGCTTACCTATCGTAGACATTTTCGATTATAGCACAAAATGAAGGGAGGCGGCGGCGTTTTCGCCCGGCCTGAAGGCCGGGGGTCTCCACGCCGCGCATCTGATGACCGAGGTCGTGATCTACACAGACGGCGCGTGCAGCGGCAACCCGGGGCCGGGCGGTTGGGGGGTGGTGCTCCGCTGTCAGGACAAGGAACGGGAGCTGTACGGCGGCGACCCGCTGACCACCAACAACCGGATGGAGCTGATGGCGGCCATCCAGGCGCTCGAGCACCTGCAGCGCCCGGCGGCGGTGAACCTGTACACCGACAGCAAGTACCTGCTCGACGGGATCACCAAGTGGATCAAGAGCTGGCAGCGCAACGGCTGGATGACCGCGGCCAAGAAGCCGGTCAAGAACGCCGACCTGTGGCGCAGGCTGGTCGAGGCGATGAGCCGCCACCAGGTCAACTGGCTGTGGGTGAAGGGACACGCGGGCGATCCCGGCAACGAGCGCGCCGACGCGCTGGCGCGGCGCGGCATCGAGGAGGCCGCCACCGTGGTCCGTTCGGGACCATAGCCGCCGCCGTGGTCCGTTCGGGACCGGAGCCGTAACGGACCGCTACCCCCGTGAGCCGTAACGCGGCGCGAAGACCACGACCAGGGCCAGGTCCTCGGTGATATCGGTGAACGTGTGGGTCTCGCCGGCCGGCACGAACACCACGCTGCCCGGCTCCACCGGCACCGGGCCCGAGGCCGTCACCAGCGTGGCCCGGCCCGCCTGGACCACGTAGACCTCGTCCTCGGTGTGCGGCTCCTGGTCGTCCGTCCCGCTGGCCGGGATCGAGTACGTGCCCAGGCTCAGGTCATCGCTGTTCAGGTGCACGACCCAGTGGTTGGGGGCACCGCCGTCCGGCGGCGTGTACGCCCCGGCCCGCCCGATGAGATGCATTCCTGCCTCCGTCAGCTGTGCACGATGTCGGTGTGGTGGCAGAAATGCACCCGTCCGGGGTGCAGGGAGCGGATCCGCCCGATGGAGTCGCGCCAGGCCGGCAGGTCGCCGGGCCGGCCGACCTGGCCGGCCGGGAGCTTGTCGCTGCCGGGGTCGGCGTACTGCCTGGGCGTGTAGGCGGCATCGCCGATCAGCAGGTCGGGCGCGTCACCGACGCCGCGCACGACCACGCACTGGTGGCCTTCGGTGTGCCCGGGCGTGGCGATCACCGCCAGGCCGGGCAGCACCTCCGCGTCCCCGTCCAGCAGTTCGAACCGGGCGTCCATGAAGCCGAACCAGTCGTAGAGCTCCGCCGACTCGCGCCGCATCCGGCTCAGCTCGGCGCGCTGCACGTAGAAGGGCGCGTGCTTGAACACCGAGTTCTGGCCGCAGTGGTCGAAGTGCAGGTGGGTGTTGATCACCAGCCCGATATCGGCCGGGCTCATGTCCAGCTCGGCCAGCGCGTCGGCGACCGAACGGTTGACCAGGCGCCAGTCGTCCAGCATGTGCTGCGGCCCGCCGGCCCCGGTGTCGACGAGCACCGCGCCGCCGGGATGGGTGATGACGAACCCGTGTACCGGCCAGCGGCCGCCGTCCACGCCCTGCAGGCTGGCCAGGTGCAGCCGCTTGATCTCCAGCGTCATGAGCGCTCCTTTCGCCTAGCGGCATTGTCCCGCATGCCCGGGCCGGAGATTGACGCCCGCTGACCGGTCGTGCTACCGCCCCCCGGCGACGCGGTCAGTGCGCCGGCGGGCTCCGGCGCACCACCAGCACCACGGCCCCGACGATGAGCACCCCGCCGCCGATCATCGCGGGGGTCAGCCGCTCGCTGAGGATGAGCGCGCCGAGCAGGACCGCGATCACCGGGTTCACGTAGGCGTACGTCGCCACCGTCGCGGTGGGCAGCGCCCGGACCGCGATGCCGTAGGCGGAGAAGGCCACGATCGAGCCGACCACGGTCAGGTAGCCCAGGGCCAGCCAGGACCGCGCCGACACGTGGCCCAGGTGCAGCGAGGAGAACTCCCCGGCCGCCGCGGCCAGGACCAGCAGCGCCGCGCCCCCGGTGAGCAGTTCCATCCCGCTGGCCAGGGCCGGGCTGGACGGGATGGTGACCCGGCGGGCCATGATCGTGCCGAGCGCCCACGCGGCCGCCGCGCCCAGGATGGTGATCACGCCGAGCACGGAGGTCCCGCGCGAGCCGCCGCCCAGGCCGGACAGCAGCGCCACGCCGGCTAGCCCGAGCACCAGCCCGGCCAGCGGCGCCAGGCCCAGCCGGGCGTGGTTCAGCCCGGCGTCGATGCCGAGCAGCCACAGCGGCACGGTGGCGACCAGCAGCGCGGCCAGCCCGGACGGCACGGTCTTCTCGCCCACGCCGACCACGCCGTTGGCCACCAGCAGCAGGATGCCGACGATCGCGCAGCCCAGCCACTCCGCCCGGCTGGGCCAGCGCCGGGCCGGGGCGCCGGGCCGGCCGGCCCGCACCGCCGCCCGCCGGTGCCGCAGCGCCAGCGGGAACATGATCAGGCCGGCCGCCAGGTTCCGCGCCGCCGCCATGAGCAGCGGCGGCATCGTCTCCACCCCGACCCTGATGGCCAGGTAGGTGCTGCCCCACACGACCCACACGATGAGCAGGCAGATCCAGGGGACGACGCTGGCCCGCTGCGCCGGTCCCGTTGTCCCAGGATCCCGAACGACCTTGGTTGCCCGCGCTGGCACCAGGGGCGTGTCCTGCTTGCTCACGGTCTATAAGCCTGCCCGGCGGCCGCCCGGCGGTCGAGTGGCAGCATCGCCATGTTTAGGCGAAATCCTGCCAGCTTACTATCGGGTAACAAGGGGGGCTGCGCCGGCCCGCCGCGCTGTATACGCTAGCGGCGTGCCCGATCGCCGCCTGAGCCGCCTGCGCCCGGCCAAGCTAGCAGAGAACCCATGGCTGCGCACCGGGCTGCTGGCGGTCGCGGTCGGGCTCGCCGTGTACGGGCTGGCCTCGCAGTGGACGCAGGTGCACGCCGCGCTGGCCAGGCTGGCCGGCTACGACGTAGCGGGCGCCGCGGCCAGCGTGATCGCCGGGCTTGGCGCCATGCTGATGGCGTGGCGGGCGCTGCTGGCCGACCTCGGCTCGGCGCTGCCGCTGCCCGCCGCGATCCGGGTGATGTTCATCGGGCAGCTGGGCAAGTACGTGCCGGGCGCGGTGTGGGCGCTGGCCGCTCAGGTCGAACTGGCCCGCGACTACGACGTGCCGCGCCGCCGCAGCGCCACCGCGAGCCTGGTCGGCATGGCCACCACCCTGGTGGTGGGGCTGATCGCCGCGGGCGTGATGCTGCCGCTCACCTCCGCCCACGCGGCCAGGCAGTACTGGTGGGTGCTGGCCATCACGCCGCTCGCCGCCGCCTGCCTGCATCCGGCGATCATCAGGTTCGGCCTGGACCTGGCGCTCCGGGTGCTGCGCCAGCCGCCGCTCGAGGCGTCGGTCAGCGTGCGCGGCATGGCCCGCGCGCTGGCCTGGACGACGCTGGGCTGGCTCTGCTTCGGCGCGCACGCCTGGTTCCTGATCAGCAATTTCGCCGGACGGGGGGGCCACGTCTTCGCGCTGTCACTGGGGGCGTACGCGCTGGCCTGGTCGGTCGGCTTCCTGATCATCGTCTTCCCCGGCGGCATCGGGCCGCGGGAGATCGCCCTCATCGCCGTGCTCGCCCCGGTCATGTCGTCCGCGTCCGCGCTGGTCGTCGCGCTCGCCTCGCGGGTGGTCATGACGACCGGCGACCTGGTGTGGGCCGGGATCGGCCTGGCCATCGGCCGGGCGCGGGGCCCGCGGCGTCCGCAGGACGCTAGCCTGCCAGCAGCACCTGCAGATATTCAGCCCAGCCGCGCTCCGGGTCCACGGGCCTGACTCCGGAACGGAGCCGCGCCACCGTCCGGGGGTCGCTGATCTGGGTCAGCGCGCGGAGCAGGTCCGCGGCGTCGCCCGGCGCGCAGGTCAGCCCGTCCACGCCGTCGCGCACCGCCTCGGCCAGCGCCCCGGCCGTGGTGGTGATCACCGGCACGCCGTGCGCGAACGCCAGCAGGGCGTTCTGCGAGGCGGTCGCCTCCCGGTACGGCAGGACCAGCGCGTCCGCCGCCGCGAACAGCGCGGGTATCGCGGTGGCCGGCACGTAGCCGGGCCGCAGGCTCACCCGGCCGGCCAGGCCGAGCTCGGCGATCAGCTTGTCCGTTTCCGTGGTGCCGCCCCAGAACTCCCCCGCCACCGTCAGCGTGACGTGCGCCGGCGCGCCGGCCAGGGCGTGCAGCAGGACGTCCAGGCCCTTGTACGGGCGGACGATGCCGAAGAAGAGCAGGCGGCACCGCGCGGGGGGGTCTGGGGGGGTCACCCCCCCGGGCAAGCACCGCGCGGGGGCGGGTGACCCGGTCCGTTCGGTGCCCTGGTCGCGGGCGGCGGCGGGGAGGTGGGGAGGGATCCGTGCGGTCCGCACCGCCGCCCCCGGGGCGAGGTCGCGGGCCTGCGCGGCCTGGCCGGCGGAGTGGGTCAGGACGGTGCCGGCCCGGGTGAGCAGGGCCCTGGTCAGCGCCACGTCGCCGGGGCGGCGTTCGTGCGGCAGCACGTTGTGGCAGATGACGGCGGTGCGGGTGCCGCCCAGGCGGCTCATGATCGCGAGGTAGGGGGGCACCTGGAGGGGGGTGAGCAGGGTGAAGACCACGAGGTCAGCGGCCCTGAGCCGGCCGCCAGCGGCGAGCCAGCCGTCCGGCCGGTACCAGGCCAGCCGGCGGCGGGTGCGCGGGTACGGCTGGCCCTCGGGGACGTCGACGGTCTGCTGCCCGGGGTAGAGCCGCCGCGGGTACTGCGCCCGCCACGACTCGATGATCACGTCGTGGCCGGCCGCGGCCAGCCGGTGCGCCAGCTCGGTGGTGTGCCGGGCTCCGCCGCCCTTGTACGGGTGAGCCGGGCCGATCAGTGCTATCTTCACCGGGCGATCTTCACGTTTATCAGGCGCGGGAGCGGACGATCAGGTCGGCCAGCAGGGCCAGGCTCGCCAGGATCATTCCGGTCACGAAGATCAGCAGGGTGTCGTTGGCGAAGTGCAGGGGGTGCACGACCAGGTCGTAGATGCCCTTGAGCACGCCGAGGCCGAGCAGGAACAAGGCCGGCGGCATCAGCACCTTGAGCGGGTTGAAGTACATCACCATCCGGAGCACCTGGAGCACGTACCGGTAGGCGTCGGAGAAGAAGTGGAACTTGGACCGGCCGGCCCGCTTGGCGTACTCGATCGGGACGTAGCGCACCTCGTGCCCGTCGGACAGGAACGCCAGGGTGATGGTGGTGACGCAGGAGAACCCGGGCGGCAGCAGCTTCAGGTAGGGCAGCGCGACCGCGCGCCGGAACGCGCGCAGGCCCGAGTTGAGGTCCGGGATGTCGGCGTTGGTCAGCCGTTCGGCGAGCTTGCGGACGAACCACTTGGCCGGCACCCGGGCGATCTTCAGCGTGCCTTCCTCGCTGGTCCGCGCGCCCACCACCTGGTCCACCGCGGGGTCTTCCGCCAGCATCGCGACGAACTCGGGGATCCGCTCGTTCGGGTAGGTCAGGTCGGCGTCAGTCCAGACCACGATCTCGCCCCGGGCCTGCTGGGTGCCGATCCGGCGCACGGTGCCGGCGCCGCCGTTGCGCGGGAAGTGGATGACCTTGAGGTGGGGGAAGTCGGGCTCGGCGCGGCGCAGCCGGGCCAGCGTCTGGTCGGTCGAGCCGTCGTCGACGGCGAGCAGCTCGTAGCTGATCCCGCTCTTGTCCATGGCGGCGCAGATCCGCTCGACCTCGAGCAGCACGTGCTCTTCCTCGTTGAAGCAGGGCAGCACGATGGAGGCGTGCGGGATCTCCTCGCCCGTGAATGTGCTCACGAGCAGCGAGGGTACTAGGCCCCGGCGGGGGCCGGGACCGACATCCACACCGTGTAGTGGATCAGCCAGGTGCGGGTCGGCGGCCCGATCAGGTTGTGCGCCTCCTGGGTGGTCAGCAGGTCGACCACTTCCCTGGACGGCCCGGTGAGCTCGCTGCGCTGCTGGGCGAGCAGCACCGGGCGCCGGCCGACGCTCCGGATGCCGGTCACCGCCGCGTCGACGGCGGTGCTGGCGGGGCTGGCGAGCACGGCCGCGGGGGTGCCGCACATGCCCCGGATGACCTGGGCGAACCGGTCGGCGGTGAGCGGGTCGAGGATGACCGCCGACGCGTCCGGGCCGATCTGGCGGCAGAGCCGGCTGACCGCGGCCAGCTCGCCCGGGCCGATCTTCCTGACCGCCATCCCGTGTGCGTGCACGCCTCTCGACGTGACGCTGAGGCCGAGGGTGGTCAGCGCGGTCGGGATGAGCATCGAGGCGACGCCGCAGCAGGCCACGATGGCCGAGATGAGCCGGGTCCGGCCGAGCTCGGCCGCCTGGTCCTTCAGCCAGGATGCGGCCCAGATACCGCCGAGGATCAGCCCGGGCAGCACGAACGGGACCAGCCGCCGGCCGGCCCACGGCTGGTCCGGGGCGACCGCGGGACGCCACAGCACGGTCACGACCACCCAGATCGCGATCATCAGCGGCAGCGCCCAGACCCGGGCCGCGGCGCCGGGGTCCTGCCAGGTCAGCAGCGCTTTCGCGGACCGCCGGACGAGGACCGTGAGGCCGAAGGCGCCCAGCAGCACGGCGGGCACGCCGAGGTACCAGATCACCCAGTACAGGCTGTCCTCGTAGTACTGCCGCCGCCCGTTGACGGCCAGCCCGGCCAGCTTCTGGAGTTCGGCCACGTAGGCGATCGAGGTCGGGTCGGTCTCCCCGGCCACCGTCTGCACCAGCGGCCTGACCGCGAAGCCGGCGAAGATCAGCACGGTCACGATCGCGGCCGCCGCGGGCAGCCAGCGCACCACCCGCGCGGTCAGCAGCCGGCCGGCGGCGCGCCGCGCGGCCGGGCTGGCGGTGACGATTACCCCGATCACCGTGGCCAGCACGGCGGCGGCCACGATGACCGCTAGCGGGCGCAGCGACGGCGCCTCCAGGTCCAGGTAGGGGCGCGACTTCAGGTAGCCGTCGGCCAGGCCGTAGCCCACCCCGACGACCAGGGCGGCGGCGAAGGGAAGGGCCTGCCGCCGGCGCGCGGCCAGCAGCACGCCGAGGAACGGGACGGCCGGCAGGATGTCGCTCAGCCCGTCGATGCGGACCACGATGGTCAGCCCCAGGGCGAGGCCGGCCAGCGCGGCCAGCACCTTGTCCTGGCCGGGCCAGCCCGTTCGGCCTCGGCCGACGACCAGCGCGTCGGCCAGCAGGCACAGGCCGCCGAACAGCAGCACCTGGGCCAGCGGCTCGCTGAACGTGCCGCGGCTGGTGTACTGCTCGGGCAGGCTCAGCGCCAGCACGGCCGCCGCGGCCGGCGCCCACCCGGGGCCGGCCAGCCGCCCGGCCAGGCCGCCGAACGAGAGCACCGCGCACCCGCCGATCAGCGGCGTGATCACCAGCGCGGCCGGCACCCCGCCCAGCCAGATGCCGGCGGCCAGGACCAGCGGCGTCCCGGTCATGAACTGCGGCACGACCCCGGAGCCGCGCGGGTAGTAGTTGGAGCTGGCGAAGCCCAGGCCCGGGTGCGGGCCGCCGAACGCGGCCGCCGAATCCGGGATGGGCAGGGACCCGTGGTGCGCGATCCAGTAGCCCACCTGGAGGTACGTCGCGGGGTCGCGCAGGTAGATGATCTGCTCGGTCCGCTCCGCCACCTGCCAGGCCGCGAACGCCACGGCCACCGCCACCGTGGCGGCCAGCGCCCACCAGGGCACGGGTTTGCGCTGCTTGCCGCCGTCGCGCAGGAAGCTGGGCCAGCGGGCGGGCAGCTGGCGGACGGCGAAGTAGCACAGGCCGGCGGCCAGCGGGGCGAACATGAACACCATCGGCCGGGCCGCGAGCCGGCCGGCGAGCAGCAGCGGGAAGGCCGGCAGCAGCCAGGCCGCGGCCAGCAGCGCGGGCACCACGGTGACGGCGCCGAACAGCCACCCGGCCCGCCCCGGGTTCTCTTCCGCCGCGGGAGCCTTCGCTGCGGCATCGTCTGCCGCAGTGACCTTAGTGACCCCAGTGGCACGTGGCCCAAGACGCACGAACCCACAATAGGCCCTGCCCCGGAACGCCTCGCGCGGGCGGACCGGCGGGCGCGGCTAAGCCGGGGACGAGGGCCTCGGGCTCGCGCTGGGGGGCGGACTTGAGGCCGGCCTGGGAGACCACCAGCCACAGCACCATCGCGGCCGGGTAGATGAAATAGCCGAACCGGGTCGAGGGGGCCAGCACGAACATGGCCGAGAGCCCGAGGACCAGCCGGATGGTCGCGGCAGGCACGTCCCGGGGCGGCCGGAGCACCAGCGACACGGCGATCGCGAGCCCGGACCCGATGAGCAGGATGACCACGATCGTGTGGCCGAGCACTCCGGTCTGCGCGAGCACGTGGCCGAGCAGCGGGCTGGCCGCCTGCGACTTGACGCTGGCCAGGCCGAGCGGGAACAAGACGGTGTTCTTCACCAGCGCACCCGGCTTGAGCACGGCGAACGGGCCGACGATGACGGCGACGACGGCCAGCGCCACCACGGTGAGCCGCCAGGCCGCGCGCTGGCCGTCGCGCACGTACAGCAGCGCGAACGCCACCACCAGCGCGGGCCAGGCGGTCGCCTTCATCGAGGAGGCGACGCCGAGGGCCAGCCCGGCGGTGACCGGGCTGGCGGGCTGCGCCCGCCAGAGCAACGCGAAGCCGAGGCACATGAACGCGACCATGGGCACGTCGGTGCCGCCGACGCACAGCTCGAACGCGATGATCGGCGAGGCCGTCATCAGCAGCGCCCACCGGACGCTGTCCCTGGCCCCGGCGATCCGCAGCGCCACGGCGAACACGGCCAGGAATACCGCGCCGAACCAGACCCGGGGGTCGGTGAGCAGGCCGTGGCCGAGCAGCGCCTGCGGCACGCCGAACACCGCCATCAGCGGCAGGTAGGGGTTGTAGTTGTTCGGGTCGGTGGTGCTGGCCAGCGCCTGCGTGCTCCGGTACGGGGTGCCGTCCTTGATGAGCGTCTTGGCGGCCGTGTCCACCACGCCGACCTCAGGTTCCCCGTGGCCGTGGGCGACCATCCAGAGCAGCGGGAACAAGATGGCGCCGCAGAGGATCAGGCCGAGCGCCACGTCGACGCCGCGGGTGCGGCGGGACCGCCAGGCCAGGACCGCGAGAGCGGCCAGCGCGTAGGCGCAGGCGGCGGACAGCCCCCACATCCGGTGCAGCGAGTCGTGGCTGAACAGGGAGACGCCGCCGGAGAAACCGGCGCAGGACAGCAGCCCCGCGCTCAGCCAGGCCCAGGGCATGGTGGTGACGGAATGCCAGCCCTTGGGCATGGTTACCTCCGCGCGGCCCCTGACCCCCGTCATCGGCGCGAGTACGCGAATATCGCGACCCTCCACACGACATATCGTACGCGCCGCCTCCTGGGCGGTCGTCATCCCAGCGGGCGATTAACCGTCACCCGGGCGGCGGACGTACCCGGTAGCCGACCGGGAGCAGCGACCAGCCGAACCGGTCGCTGGCCAGCCCCCACAGCCCGGGCGAGGCGACCAGGGTGGCGATCACCGCCAGGCCGCCGACGATGACCAGGTACCAGGCCCCGTAGGACGACAGCGCCTCCTGCAGCCCGAACAGCACGAGCGCGCCGAGCACCGGGCCCTCGATCGTGCCCATCCCGCCGATCAGCACCATGAACAGCATGTACACGCTGTACTGGATGCTGAAGACCGAGGTCGGCTCGACGTACAGGGTCTGCAGCGCGATCAGCCCGCCCACCGCGCCGGCGCCGCCCGCCGCCACCAGGTAGGCCAGCCGCCTGATCCGGCCCACCCGGACGCCGGCGCTGGCGGCGGCGACCGGATCGCTGCCGACCGCCCGGGCCTCCAGCCCGAACGTCCGCCGCACCAGCAGGTAGACGCCCGCCACGCTGACCACCGCGACGGCCAGCGTGGCCCAGTAGATCAGCGCCTCGCGCAGCACCGGGTCGTAGCCGGCCAGGCCGGGGACGCTCACCCCGGTGGTGCCGCCGACCGAGGGCGACAGGGTGGCCGCGATCTGGAACACGGCCGCGATCACCAGGGTGGCGACGGCGAAGTAGCCGCCGGACAGCCGCAGCACGAGCGCGGACACCGGCAGCGAGATCACCGCCGCGGCCAGCGCGGCCGCCACGATGGCGGCGAACGGGTTCACCCCGTGTGGCTGCCGATGCGGAAGCTGGCCAGCACCAGCGCGCCGCCGTTCAGCCCGCGCGGGTCGGACGTGGCCGCCACCTGCAGCAGGTTCTCGATCATCACCGACAGGCCGAACGTGACCAGCACCGGGGCCAGCACGCCGTGCCGCAGCGCCCGGCCGAACAGCAGCGCCTGCAGCGCCAGGCCGACCGCGAAGGCCGCGGGCAGCAGCACCGGCAGCAGGTACCAGACCGGCACGCCGAGCGCGGAGGACAGCACCAGGCCGAGGTAGGCGCCGCAGACGGCCAGGTCGCCGTGGGCGAGGTTGACGATCCGCATTACGCCGAACGTGAGCGAGAGCCCGCACGCGATCAGCGCGTACTGGCCCCCCAGCAGCAGCCCCTGGATGACCGCGTTGACCCAGGTCACGTCGCGGCCTCCCCGAAGTACGCGGCGACGACTTGTTCCCTGGTGACCTGCGGGACCGGGGCGGCCAGCGCCACCCGCCCCTCAAGCAGGCACACCAGGTCGTCGCACTCCGCCATGGCCCGCCGCAGGTCCTGCTCCACGATCAGCAGCGTGGCGCCGGCCTCGCGCAGTTCCGCCAGCGTGCGGTACAGCTCGCCGACCACCCGCGGCGCCAGGCCGAGGGAGATCTCGTCGAGCAGCAGCAGGGTGGGCGCCGCGGCCAGGGCGCGGGCGATCGCCACCGCCTGCTGCTCGCCGCCGGACAGGGTGGACGCGCGCTGCCCGCGGCGCCGGGCGAGCATCGGGAAGACGCCGTAGATCCGGTCAAGCGGCCAGTCTCGCGACCCGGCTGCGGCCGCGCCCACCTGGATGTTCTCCTCCACGGTGAGGCTACCGAACAGCTTGCGCCCCTCCGGGACGAGCGCGATCCCGGCCGAGATCCGGCGGTGCGGCGGGGCGCTGGTGAGGTCCCGGTCGCGGTAAATGACGGACCCGGCGGCAGGCGGCTGCGCCCCGGCGATCGTGCGCAGCAGCGTCGTCTTGCCCGCGCCGTTGGCCCCGACCAGGGCCATGGCCCGGCCGCCGGCCACCGTCAGGGACACGCCGAACAGCGCCTGGAAGTCGCCGTAGAACACGTCGAGCCCGGCCACCTCGAGGAGCGCGGTCACAGCACGCCCCCGCCGAGGAATGCGGCCCGCACCTCGTCGCGGGCCAGCACCTGCGCGGGCTCCCCGTCGGCGATCACCTGCCCGTCGGCCAGGCAGACCAGCCGGGTGGCGACCGCGGTGAGCACGCGGATGACGTGCTCCACCCACACGATCGTGGTGCCGCGCGCGTTCACCGCGCGGATGGTCTCGATCAGGATTTCCGTTTCCGGGTCGCTCAGCCCGCCGGCGATCTCGTCGAGCAGCAGGACCTGCGGCTGCATGGCCAGCGCCCGGGCCAGCTCGAGCCGCTTGCGGTCGAGCAGCCGCAGCGATCCGGCCCGGGCGTTGGCCTGGCCGGCCATCCCGGTGCTCCGCAGCGCCTCGTACGCCGCGCCGTAGGCGCGCCGCCCGCGCAGGCCGCCCGCCCGCATCGCACCGACCAGCGCGTTCTCGAACACGGTCAGGTCGCCGAGCGGCATGGGCACCTGGAAGGTGCGGCCGAGCCCCATCCTGGCCCGCAGCGGCGGCGGCAGCCGCGTCACGTCCTGGCCCCGCAGCCAGACCCGGCCCGCGTCGCACCGGCCGGTCCCGGTGAGCAGGTCGAGCAGGGTGGTCTTGCCCGCGCCGTTCGGCCCCACGACGCCGACCGCCTCACCCGCGCGGACCGCGAGCGAGACCGAGCTGAGCACGGCCAGCGAGCCGTAGCTCTTCGTGACGCCGGCGACCTCGAGCGAGGGCGGGTCCGCGGCGGGTGTCAACGGGGCGGGCTCACAGCATCTGCAGCGGGCTGGCGACGGGCACCGCGGGCAGCTCGGAGTTGTCGACCACCACCAGCTGCGGGCGGCCCGACGTCAGCCGCCACTGCGCCAGCAGCTCGGGGATCTGCGACACGTGCGGCACCGGGCCGCTGGTGAAATCGTAGTCTCCGGTGATGGCCTGGCCCTTGAGGCTGCCGATCGCGCTGGCCACCGCGGTCTTGTTCTTGGGGTCGCCGGACGCCTTGAGCGCCGCGACCGCGATCTCGAAGACCGCGTAGTTGAACCCCATCGGCTGGGTCCAGTCGTTGCCGGTGCTGGTCTTGTAGTTCGCCGCGAACGCCGACGCCGTGGTCCCGTCGAGGGAGGACTTGTAGGGGAACTGCGGCGTCCACCACAGCGGCGACATCACGTTGGTCACCAGCGACCCGAGCGCGGACGCGGCGCTGGGGAACAGCAATGCCTTGGAAATGGACGCGATCTTCGGCACGAAGCCATTCTGGTGAGCCTGGCGCCAGAACGTGATGAAATCCGGCGGAATGGGCGCGGCGTGCAGGATTTCCACGTTGGCGGCCTTGAACTTGGAGATGATCGAGGCGAAATCCGACGTCCCGTCGGCGTATCCGCCGGACGGCACGACTTTCCAGCCGAGGCCGCCCAATTTCGCCTTCATGTACTTCTCGAATCCCGCGCCGTCCACGTCGTCCGGCCACAGGCCGCCGACCACGTGGTTCGTCGGCGCCTTGCCCCAGACCTTGGCGAACAGGCTCGTCTCTTCCTGGGTGCCGAGGAAGTACATGTAGGAGTACTGATGAGTGTTCGCGGCGCCGCTGCTCGTGTAATACCACTGCTCCCACGGGCAGATGGTCAGCACGCAGGGCACGCCGGAGGCCTCGGCCTGCGCGGAGACGGGGATGACGGTCTCCGGCGTGGCGGTGCCGATGAGGAAGTCGACCCCGCTCTGCTGCACGAGCTGGGACGTGACCGTCGCGGCCCGGGCCGAGGAGGACTGGCTGTCCTGGGCGATGATCTCGACCGAGTACTTCTTCCCGCCGATGGTCAGGCCCTTGGCCAGCGCCGCGCGCACCCGGCCGAGCACGTAGCCGTTGGACTGGGTGAACACGGAAAGCTGGCCGGTCTCCGGGCTGACGAAGCCGATCTTGATGGTGCCGCCCGGGCCGGACCCGGCCGGCGCCGGCGTGGCGGTCTGCTTGAGCGCGCTGGAGCAGCCCGCCAGCCCGCCCGCGGCGGCGACGCCCGCCGCGCCGAGGAATCCGCGCCTGCTCAGTGTCATCGTGCCTCCGAACGTGAGGTCAAGACCGCCGGTTCCCCGTGTCGCGCCATTGTCGGCCCGGGGCGCGCCGCCGGTCTTGCACTACCGGGCACATCCCTTGACCATCCGCGCATCCGCCCGCAAGCTTGTAAGTCATGCCTGACGTCGCGATTACGGCCGACCTCCCCGCGGGGCAGCGGTTCGAATACTGGAAGCACGTCTTGTCCAATACGTTCGTCCCGCTCGAGGTCTCCACTCCTGGCGACGAGGACGATTTCCGCGGCCGGCTGCGCGGCTGCGAGCTCGGCAGCCTGCGGTTCATCGAGGTCTCCGCCGAGGCGCACACCGCCCGCCGGACCGCCCGCCTGGTCCAGGCGGCCCCGGCCGGCTGCTACAAGCTCGGCCTGCAGCTGCGCGGCAGCTCGGTGCTGATCCAGGACGGCCGGGAGGCGACCCTGACCCCGGGCGACTTCACCGTCTACGACACCGACCGCCCGTACACGCTCGCGTTCAGCGGCCCGCACCGGATGCTGGTGCTCGTCTTCCCCCGGGACATGCTGGGGGTGCCGCAGTCCCGGCTGGCCGGGCTGACCGCGACCCGGCTGCCCGGCGAGGCCGGCGGCCTGGCCACCCTCATCGGGCCGTTCCTGGCTCAGGTGGCGGACCTGCTCGACGAGGTCGACACCCGGGACGGCATCCGGCTGGCGGGCAACGTGCTGGACTTGCTCGGCACGGTACTGACCGAACGGATGGGCTGCGCGCCCCCCGACCCGGACGCCGCGCACCGCGCGCTGATGCTCCAGATCACCGCGTTCATCGAGGAGCACCTGGGCCAGGCCGACCTGGCCCCGGCCCAGATCGCGGCGGCTCACCACATCTCGCTGCGCCAGCTGCACAAGCTCTTCCACGCCAGCGGCACCACCGTGGCCGGCTGGATCAGGCAGCGCCGCCTCGAGCGGTGCGGGCACGACCTGCGCGACCCGCGCTGGTCCGCCCGGCCGGTGGCGGCCATCGGCGCCCGCTGGGGCTACCCGGACCCGGCCCACTTCAGCCGGCTGTTCAAGGCGACCTACGGGCTGGGCCCCCGCGACTACCGCGCCAGCGCGGGGATGTGACCGGGGGCACCGTACTCTCCCGGTCAAGCGGCGTGCGCTGGCGTGCAAGACTGGCGGCGGCCAGCCGCGTGAGCATGGGCGGCATGAACCCCACCGAACCCAGGGGGCTGCTACGCGGCCGGGCCGCCATCATCACCGGCGGCGAAGGCAGCATCGGCATGGCCACCGCGCGCGCCTTCGTGGCCGAGGGGGCCCGGGTCTGCCTGGTCGGCCTGGTCACCGAGGAACTGCGGTCCTGCGCGGCCGAGCTCGGCGCGGCCGCGATCTTCGTGCCGGCCGACGTGACCAGCTCGATGCAGGTCAAGCACGCCGTGACCCGGGCCGCGGAGGTGTTCGGGCGGCTGGACGTGGTGGTGAGCAACGCGGGCATCAGCGGCGTCATCGCGCCGGTGGCCGACTACCCGGAGGACGTGTTCGACCAGGTCCTCGCGGTGCACGTGCGCGGGTCCTTCCTGGTCTGCAAGCACTCGCTGCCCTACCTGGGGGCCGGCGCGAGCGTGGTGATCCCTCCAGCGTGGTCGGCCTGACCTCGGACGCGGGGATCTGCGCCTATGCCACCGCCAAGCACGCGCTGGTCGGGCTGATGCGGACCCTGGCCAAGGAGACGGCGCCGCGCGGCATCCGGGTGAACACGATCCACCCGGGCCCGGTCGACAACGAGTTCCAGCACCGCATCGAGGTCGCCGCCACCGGCGCCGAGCGCGACCGGGCCGCCGCCATCTTCGACGGGCTCATCCCGCTGGCCCGGCACGCCACCCCAGGCGAGGTGGCCCGGGCCATGCTCTTCCTGGCCAGCGACGAGAGCTCGTTCGTCACCGGCGCCACGCTGACCGTGGACGGCGGGATGTCGATCTGAGGATCAGCTGACTCTCATATCACTGCGTCATATCACTGTGTCATATCACTGGGGGACGGCCGGCCTTGGCCATCCGCCAGGCGGTGCGCAGCGAGATGGGACGACGCGGGCCCGGGTCGGTCCGCCAGCCCTCGGCGAAGCCGGCGAACCAGGGCCGCAGCCGGTCCCGCTGCCCGCGCTCCCGGGCCACGGTGAGCGCCATCCAGTCGGCCAGGTAGACCGCCGCCAGCGGCCAGGGCAGGTTGCGCCGGGCCAGCAGGACCCGGTTCCGCCCGTCCTGGCGGCGGAACGTCGAGTGCCGTGCGTTCGGCAGCGTGTGGTGGCACATCCGGGCGGAGGCGTCGTATTCCAGCCGGTAGCCGCGGTCCAGCAGCCGCCAGGCCAGGTCGGTCTCCTCGTGCCCGTAGAAGAACAGGTCCGGCAGGCCGCCGACCTCCAGGTAGGCCGAACGCCTGATCGCGCAGGCACCGCCGAGGAACGTGGTCACCACCGAGGACCGCTCCGGGTCGCCGGCCCGCAGCCGCGGCACGTGCCACCGCGCGCCCTGTCCGCCGTCGGGGTCGACCAC
>Ga0137380_10001255_pt1 | contig 20452 bp, 18 predicted proteins | sample SagtaG_17_FD_104809 | JGI IMG/M metagenome (GOLD analysis project Ga0137380, IMG submission 104809) | Vadose zone soil microbial communities from Sagehorn Ranch, Mendocino, California, USA - Sage2_L_100_16 metaG | ecosystem: Environmental > Terrestrial > Soil > Vadose zone | place: USA...
AGCGAAGCGAAGCATCTCTCTCGAGATTGATCGACCGTAGGGGCCGATTTATCGCACCCACCGCCGATTTATCGGCCAGTCGCTGTCCGATTCTTTTGTCAACACCCATTAGAGGGCACCCTTTCTGAGAGTGCTGCCCTGAAAGAGCGAATCCAAAAGGAGGCGAGTCATGTCTAGGGCTCGCGGCTAGGTGGTCGGCTTTCTCGAGGTGGTAATCTGGTAGAGAAATCTTGAGCAACCCTCTGAGTGTATTCGTCAAGCAAAGACTTCACGCGATCAGGGTCTTTCGCCGCCACAACGAAGCCCACATGATGCCGCTTGTTCAGTCGCCAGACAATCTCTGGATCCTGGTATGCTGAGGTATCTGGAAATTCCTGGCGGGCCAGCGTAACCATGACACCTGCATAATTTTGCTGATGCTCCGGCAGTTGATATGTGCCCTCCTCCCCTGCGATCTCAATTTTAGCCCACTCACGCCAGAGATTAATGCCTGTGGCCGCCTCGATCGTTTCTACGATATTGGCCCCGCCCACACGCGCAGCAGTCTCAAGAAAGTAGAAGCGGCTATCGTCTTGTCCTTTGATAAATTCCATGTGGGTTGCCCCACGCACCAGCCCGAATGTGCTGATGACTTGCCGGTTCAGCCCCTTCAAAGTGTGCTCTTCCTCTGATCCTCGGGGAAGTGTAGAGGACACAAAAATTCCCCCTCCGTGAAATACATCCAGAGGTGGACGCGCATACTGGTGGGCCTCCGAGAAGACAACCTCGCGATCCACAGTCAGAGAATCGACATGATACACTTCGCCAGGAATATAACGCTCTAACAGGTAGAAGGATTGCTGATCACCGAGCGTATCCAGGCGCGGCCAGAACTCTTCCGGTGCGTTGATCTTCGCGATTCCAATAGTGGAAGCTTCAGAGCGTGGTTTGAGCATCCAGGGGGGTGGCACCTGTGCCATGTACTCGCGAATTCTATCGTAGTTCAGAACAGGGACAAAGTCTGGTACAGCAATGCCATGCTCCTGTGCCTTGACACGCATCGCCAATTTGTCACGAAAGTAGCGAACCGTGGTATCGCCCATCCCTGGTATGCGGAGATGTTCTCGTAGGGCTGCGGCTGTCCACACATCATAATCGTCCAGTGCAACGATGCTATCAATGATGCGCGAACGGGCGAGAAAGCTGACCCCGCGCATCACATCCTCCACCCTGGACAGATCAGGCATGTAGAATATCTCATCAATGCTCTCACTGGGCCAATTCGCATGCTCTAGCGCTGTCACGGTCAGCAAGATCACATGACACCCCTGCCGCTTGCATTCGCGGAGAAACTCTTGCCCCTTCTCATAACTGCTAAGGCAGAGTATAGTTTTTGCAGAGAAGTTTGTCATCCTCATTCTCCTCTTTCATGCGCTACACGATGTGAGAGAGCTGCAAGGGCCACTAGCTGGGCTGTCCCGGCTAGGGCCTCACTCCAAGCTGTTGTATCTGATGTAGGGTATCCATCTCCATCCACCCTTCCACCGCCTTGCCGTCCACAATGCGGTCGATGACGATCCCTGTTACGGTCATCTGCTTGCCGGTTGGGCTGTGGCCCTGAAACATCCCTTGGTGGGTGCCCTGGGCTGACCAACGCGTCACAACCAGATCTCCTTCGGCGATCTGTTCCTCAATCGTGGCGTGGAAGTCGGGGAAGGCGGTACGAGTCCTGACGATGTACTGCTTGTAGAGTTCGCGGCTAGGTGGCTGGTTGGGAACCAGAGAGTGGTGACCAACATGGCCGGGGGCCATCAGCTCGTCCACTGTGGCCAGGTTCCCCTGGTTCCAAGCCTCTTCAATAATACGCCGGGCAAGGGCCTTATTCTCTTCTGTTGACATGGGATGTTCTCCTTTCTTTCTGTGTGGCTTCCTTCCCAGGGCGTGTTTGCAAACTATCTTCGGCTTGCCTCGCATTCTTTACAAGAGCCTTGAGCACTTTGCAAACACGCCGTGGTCACTCGTAGGCTCGTTGCTCGGCCTTGCGCACACGGCGACTGAGAAGGGCTAGCAGTTCAATCCCGGCATCGGGCTCGGTGCTGAGTATATGGCGCAGTATCGCCCGGAGTTCCCCAAACGGCAGCACGAGCGCGGTGACCTCATCTACCGCCGTTACCGTAGCAGAGCGGGGCATATCATCCAGGATAGCCATCTCGCCAATGATATCCGCTATCCCTGCTGTCCCCAGTACTTCCTCCGCTCCATCAGGGCTGTTTTTCCGGGTAATGCGCACTGTCCCTTTGGTGAGAATAAACAGCCCTAACCCTTTTTCGCCTTGAGAGATCAGCACCGAGCCTGGGCTATACTTGGCCACCCGACAACATTTTGCCACTTCCGTTAGCTCCTTGAAACGGAGGACGGAAAAGAGGTCTACACGCGCTAAGGCATCCTCGTACATGGTCTGGAACCTCCTTTTTCGTCGAGTACTACCATAGAGATCAGAAAGGTAGAGTCTACTGGACTTATTTTATCACAGCGCATCCATCATTTTCATAGGGTTAGGTTTGTTTTGTTTGCTTGTAGCTTAATGATGAGCTTTCCCTCACCCAACTCTAGCCTTCCCTTCAAAACTGTGCTAGAATCCCCTCGTAACTCGTAACTACGAACACGGCAAGCAAGGAGAGATGCTCGTTTGACAACACACGATAAACGATACGTAATCATCGGCAATGGGATCGCGGGCACAAGTGCGGCTGACATACTGCGCAAGAACGACCCAAATTGTAGCATTCATTTGCTCACCAACGAACCGTATCCGCTCTACAACCGCGTTTCCCTCCCACGCTTTTTGCAGGGAGTAATTACCGAACAGAAGGTGATGATTCGCGACTTTGCATGGCATGAGCAAAGAAATATTCAACTGGTGACAGAAACAATGGTCACCGGCGTTCATACTGATGAGCGTGTTGTCGTCACAGATAAGGGTCAGCATCTGCCCTATGATGCTTTACTTGTAGCAACTGGTGGCTGGGCAAACCCATTGCGTGTACCTGGAGCGCAGGGTACGAAGCATATTTATAATTTTGTGACGCTTGACGACACAAAAACGATTATTGCTCGGATGCTTGAGTCACGCACAGCCCTTGCCTACGGAGGCAGCTTTATCTCGTATGAGCTGTGCGATGGATTCGCAGTGCGTAAACTGCATACAACCTGGCTGATGCGAGGTCCCTACTGGTTGCGTAGCGCACTCGATCCTGAAGGTGGCGAAGTCGTGGATAACATCGCCAGGAAATTCGGTGTTGAAGTCATCCATGGTGACGAGATTGAATCTGTGGTTCCCCAGAACGGGGTTCCTGCCTATGTGAAGACCAAACAGGGGCGCGAGATACAGACAGATATGATTGGCGTTGGCTTAGGTATCACCCTGAACACAAAGATACTGGCGAATACACCTGTTGAGATGCGGAGCGGCGTGGTCGTCAATGAATATTTGGAGACCAATGTGCCGGGCGTCTATGCAGCCGGGGATGTCGCTGAATTTTACGACCCGACAATCGGTCAGCATCATACGATGGGTACCTGGGACAATGCGATGGCGCATGGCCGCATTGCCGGGGTAAACATGGCAGGCGGACATGAAGCATATATCGATGTCCCGACCTATACAAGCCCATTGTTTGATGTGAATATTGCTGTTGTGGGAACAGCCGAAACGCATAGTCCCGATTTGGAGAGTATCGCTCTCCGCGAACCTGGAGAGAAAGGGAATGAAAACTACCGCAAGTTGTTCTTCCGCGAGAATAAACTTGTCGGTGTTCTCATGATAGGCAGTCCGAAGGGCCGCAAGAAATTAGTCGAGATCGTCAAAAACCAGCAGGTTTTCAAAACTGCTGCTGAGCGTGAAGCACTGTTGACGCTAAAATAGCAACTTAGGCTATGCTACTTGACGGAAAATGATGTTTAAGATACCGTTACCGTAGTGTAGGTGCACCGGTCGCTATATTACATTGGTTAAAGCAAAGGCAGGCAGGAGAGGTTTCCGTGGCAAAACAGTGTACAAGTTGTGGGCAAACCTTGCCCAGAGATAATGCTCGGTTCTGTAATAATTGTGGAGCCCGTACTTCGCCTGATGCCCCCGCTTCCAAACGGCCATCCCCGGCTTCGCATGAGACCGCTTCGCCTCCTTCTGTCGGAAGACCAGGCGACAGTAGACCAGCCTTGCGTGAGCAAATTGCCTACCAACCTCCAACTCGTCCTGCGCATCGTCCGACCCCTAGTGAACCACCCCCATGGATGAGCCAGCTCGAAAATCGGGGAAGGACATCTTCTGATAGGCTCAAACTTGAGCGAACAGGAAAATCTCCCGACGTACTCAGATCTGGTCAGTCCGAGGTATCACCTGCTGGCAGCAACGTCGGGCGAACAGAGATAGCTCCTGGGGAAGACAAAAGAGATCGAAGAGAAATCCCTTCCAATGGGAAGAAGTCGGATGGGTTCGAGCAATGGTCAGGTGAAAGCAAGGTTGACAGGACTGAGGAAGATGAGCAAGCTGCTCCACAGGTGGATTTTCCAATTCCAGAGCCAATGCATCGCCCCACTCCCTCAGTTCGCGAACTGCATGTAAAGGTATGGGAGCAGGAGGAGCCTCTCAACTCTTCCCTTAGCGACCTGGAGAACGAGCTAGCTTCTCATGGAGAGGATGCTGTTGAAGACTTGCCAACTGGGCCGCTAGAGGCAACCCCTCCCAACTTGCCGGTTCAACGTGCCTCAACGTCGTCCCCTGATCATGATAGACGAGAGCTGTCTTCGTCGGGTGAAACATTGGTTTCCCCCAGGGAAGATGATGTTGAGGATTTGCCCACTCGACCTCTTGCAGCACCTTCAGAGCTACTCATTCAGCGAGCCTCGACACCGCGTCCGGTTCGTCCCAGGCAAGTGCCCCAGCGTGATGATGTGGAGCTAGTTGATACCCTCCCACTCTTGACTCAGAAACCTGAGTCTCAGCTATCAACGGGGATAGAGCAGCAGGCATGGTCAAGGCAATCACGTGTCCCGCCTGCAGATCGTGCTGCCAGCCAGAAGCCCGTAACGGCTGCACCATCATTCCCTCAAAGCACCCAAGCAGTGCGAGGATTCTCAAATGGTCCTTCTGTCTCCTCAGCACCTACGTCAACTCAGGGATGGAGCCAAACACAATCACCTCCATCTCGGTCAGTATTACCAGCAGCTCATCAGAAAAGCAAAAGAAATCGGAAGCCCCCTCTGTTAGTATCACCGGCGGCTTATCAGAAAAGCAAAAGAAATCGGAAGCCGCTCGTATTTGTGCTGGTTCTCTTATGCCTCCTGTTGGGAGGAGGTGTTGCTACCTGGATCGTGCTCGCCCAGCCCTTCACTATTGCCCCAATTACCAAACCCTGGCAGGACTATCGGAGCACTGCTCTTGGGGTATCCATGCCCTACCCTACGGGGTGGAATAAGCAAGAAGATCAGAAGAACAGAGAGGTGCACTTCTACGATACAAGTCATACTGTGCAGGTGAATCTAGCAGTGGCAGACGCAAATGGGCAGAGTGCCGATCAATATCTGCAGAAGCAAGCCACGAGTATGGGTCTGACCGGGGCGAAATCGGGAGAGCCTCTTACGTTTGCAGGGGCATCGTGGCAGGAGGTCCAGGGCAGCATGCAGCAGCAGGGTGCAACCTATACCGGGACGATCTTAGTTACGCTCCATGGAAATACCCTCATTACGCTCACACAACTTGCCCCCCAGGCAAGATATGCTGATGCAGAGCAAACCATCTTTTCTTATATGCGTACATCCTTTCAGTTCCTCTCATAAGCTGTCTGTGGCGTTTATCGCCAGGTATGCTATAATATGCGAAACGCTACACCTGAAGCGCCAGTTCATAGTTGCGAGAGACTTCACCTTCCTGGAGCCCCTCGACTAGAAACCTGGAGAAGAGAAAGGAGGGCGCAGCAGAAGTGCGGGCTGCGCATCTAAAATTAGATTATGGAAGATATTCGGTTTGATCGCCATTTCCGAACACCTTACTCGGAAAGCTATTACATCGTGCAAGGCAACAGCTTGCAGAGTAGCAATCGCCTGGGTACCATCGATATTCACTTCACCACGACAGTAGTTCACGGCATACTTATTCTGGAACGTGAACTCGAAGAGTCTGACTTAACCAAGCTCATTGAACAGATTGATGAAGACCTGGTGCTCTCTGCTGATATGCCGCGAGATGACTTTCTGGTAGATGTCTATGTCGGGAAAGATGTTGGTTTCTATAGCGACGAATATTTTACGGAAGAGAGCGACACCAGTACCGACTTTGAGGATGAGGACGAGGAGTAATCCTGTCTGCTCACTCAGTCTTCGAGCAAGCCGCGCCGCATCGCATATTTTACCAGTTCGGCGCGGCTGTGCAGATTGAGCTTATCCATAACATGCGTGCGATGTGTATCGACTGTCTTCGGACTGATGACCAGGCGTTCCGCAATCTGGTTATTTGTGTATCCCTCTGCCACCAGCTTCAGTATTTCACGTTCCCGCTCGGTTAAGCTGCTATAGCTATCTTTCTCCTCACCCGAACGCACCCGCTGCAGATAGTCTCCTACCATCACCGATTGTGCAATTGGCGACAGGTAGAATTGCCCACTATGTACTACGTGGAGTGCTCTGATCAGATCGGTATCTGCTGCCTCTTTGAGCAGGTATCCTGATGCCCCGGCACGTAGCGCCTGGAAAACGTACTCATCGTTTTCATGCATGGTCAGCATCAGCACCTTTGCTTCTGGTAACAATTTTTTAATTTGCCGCGTTGCCTCGATTCCATTCATATCGGGCATAGTGATATCCATCAGGATGATATCAGGATGGAGGCGTTGTGCCTCGTAGATCGATTGCCGTCCATCCTGCGCTTCCCCAACAACCTCCATATCGGGTTGGGCATTCAACATCATTTTCAATCCAGCGCGTAAAATCGTATGATCATCGGCCAGTAAAATGCGCATCTTCATATCTATACTCATGTCCAGTTGGGAATGGGGGTGCAGGGGGCAAAGCCCCCTGCCGGGGCGCGGGGTGCCCCCGCTTCTTTCCCTTTTCCCAAAAGGTGTGTTGATTCTGCACTAGCTAAAAGTTATCTGAGATTGCGGGCTCAGGAAACACCTCTATTTGTGAAGACCCGATCGACTGCAGGGGGATACGAACCTCCACGGTTGTCCCCTGTCCAGGACTGGAATTGATTGTCAGTGAGCCATCAAGTAAGAGGGCACGTTCCTTCATTCCGGCCAGTCCCAGGCCACGCTCTTGACCGGGAGTTTTGAGGAGGGTTTCGACATCGAAGCCATGACCGTCATCAGTAATTGTAGCATAAACCTCATCGGCCTCCTCGTTCAAGACAATGCTCACTTTCCGAGCGTTAGCATGCCTTGCTGTATTGGTCAAGGACTCCTGGACGATCCTGTAAAGGGCCGTCTCCATTTCTGCCGGGAGCCGCTCTTTGAAGCCCGTAGCAAGGAACTCAACCTCAATTGAGCACTTTTGTTGATACTCCTTGACATAGGAGCGAAGAGCGGGCAAGAGCCCCAGGTCATCCAGGGCGCTCGGACGCAGGTCGATGCTGAGGTTACGGATTGCTCGCAGGGTCTGGTGGGCCAGCCTGCGCGTATCAGCTATGCGTTCGCGCGCCTCCTGTGTTGTAATCGACTCTTCAAGGATAGCAAGGCTAATCAGCAGCGAGGTCAATACCTGGCTGGTCTCGTCATGCAGCTCGCGGGCGATACGCTTCCGCTCTTGTTCCTGCGCGTTGATGATCTGGCTTGCCCGCAGGCGTGCCGCTTCATCAACAGCTTCTAGCACCATATTAAACGTGAGTGCCACCTCGTCCGCCTGGGAATCGAAGCCTGTGAGCGGGGCGCGTAACGAGCGTTCTCCTGCCTGTATCCTTCTCATCACCTTGACCAGCTCGATCAGTGGACGGAAGGCAATCTGGAGGACGACGAAATTGAGTACCACACTGACAAGCCAGCCGGTCGCAACGAAGATAGCCAGCGCGGTCGGTGTTGCCAGCCATACATGATTATCGTTCAGGTGTGCAGCCAGCCAGGTACCGCCTGTTGCGCCAACAAAGATAATGAAACTATTGGCAATCAGTACTTTATAGAAGATAGGAATGCCAAGCAGTGACCTGAGCAGTCGGTTCCTCTGCTCGACTTTCTCCTGCTTTTTTTCGCGAAGGGTCATAACGGTTTTCCTTTTTAGGAATCTACACTTGTGCCTATAATGTAATTGTAGCGGTACTTCTATGTGCTGTCAAACAACCTGCGTTTTTGACAGGGCGATGGAAAAGTCGCCCTGCAAGGGAAAGGGGGAGTGCAGAGGGGGCGAAGCCCCTTCTGCCGGGGACTGGGGTGTCTCCAGTTTCTCTCTTTTTAGAGGAGAGGGGTGGAGGAAAAACAACTTTTCAATCGCCCTACGTTTTTGAAATCAGGTATGCTGTACCCAAAAATCAGGTGAGCACCTGATGCAGGGAAGGAAATCCTGGAGTAATGTAACATGATAGAGGATTCTGTGGAAAGGGGGAGTGCAGAGGGGGCGAAGCCCCTTCTGCCGGGGACTGGTGTGTCCCCATAAGCGCGAACTTAGGACGAATTTCCAGGGTGGGGACAAGCCCCACTCCTACTATACACGGGCCTGATAGGCTGATCCGTGGTCTGGTAGGGGCGACCCTTGCGGTCGCCCTGGGTGGCGGTGGGGTCTGGCTTTTATCTCGCCCTGTTTCGAGAGAAGAAAGGGGTACTCAGAAGGCGTAATTCTGTGTTATAATCTGCCTCAGAGAGCGATGGAAAGCCTTCTGAAATAACCCGGCCATTTTCCAAACCAGGCATTATCCTTTGAGGAGGCAACGTGAATTCCACTACTGATAAGAAAAGCTTACTCGATACAGCTACGCAGAAGATGGTTGCGAGTCAACTCTGGCGCTCGATTTTCCGTCATGGCTATCCTGACACTCCGCTGAACCAGTCGCTGGTCATGATGGGGAACGTATTTCTACATCTGCATCCCGTCAAAGTCAGTCGCCAGGCCATGAAGATCACTTACACATGGTGCATGGGAGGTATTTCATTCTTCTTGTTCCTCCTGCTAACTCTGACCGGTGTCTTCCTGATGTTCTACTACATCCCGGATACCCGGCAGGCCTATCAGAACGTTCAACAACTGAGTAGCGCCGTCTCGTTTGGGAACCTGGTGCGCAATATGCATCGTTGGGGAGCCCACCTGATGGTCGTTTCAGTAACGCTGCACATGATTCGCGTCTTCTATCATGGAGCATACAAACCACCAAGAGAATTCAACTGGGTGATTGGCGTATTGCTCTTCTTTTTCACGCTCTTTTTGAGTTTCACTGGCTACCTGCTGCCCTGGGATCAGATCGCCATCTGGGCTATCACTGTGGGAACCAACCTGGCACCCTACACCCCGCTATTGGGTGATACCGTGTACAAGATCATGGTTGGTGGCCCGGCGGTAAGTCAGGCAACACTGATCCGCTTCTATGTGGCTCATGTGATCCTGCTCCCATTGGGCACAGCCTTGTTGATGGCCGTTCACTTCTGGCGCATTCGTAAGGACGGTGGCGCGGCTGGTCCTCCACCTCCCTCTCGTCGTGAGTTGGAAGCACGGGTAGAGCGTGCTACGGCTGGCACTGCCCGCTAGAGATGGGTACTCCAAGGAGTATCCATTGTCTGTCCTGTATCGTGTTCACTGGTTCTTATTGAAAGGATACAAAAATCATGGCGATTGAACAAAGAGAACCACAAGCGCAGACGCAAGGGGCGGCGACCCAGCGGCGGTATCGTACCCTGGCAGTCGTGAGGCAAGAAGCGATCACCCGCGTTGAGAAACCCCTGGAAGACTCGGTTTTCGTCTGGCCGCATTTGCTGGTGCGAGAATTTTTTGCTTCCACGATTGTGACTGTGATGGTGACACTCCTCGCGCTCGTGATCGACGCACCCTTGCGTGCGCCAGCTAACCCGAATCTGACACCAAACCCTGCAAAGGCCCCCTGGTATTTCCTGGGATTGCAGGAAATGCTGCACTACTTCCCGCCTACTACAGCTGGTGTGCTTGCTCCCGGCCTGGTACTGGTTGCTCTTGCGGTATTACCCTATGTAGACCGCAATCCAAGCCGTGCGTACGCTGATCGCAAGGTCGCCATTGTCACCTTCACGATGTTTGTCGTCTTCTGGGCGGTTGTAACCCTGGCAGGCAGCTTCTTCCGTGGCCCAGGCTGGTTGTGGATCTGGCCCTGGCAGTGGACACAATCATACTTTGACCTGTAAGCGCGGGTAAAGACAGAGAGGATAACCAATCATGAGTATCGATAGACCTCCGGTCACACCACAGCAGTACGAAATCCTGCATGGCGGAGGTGCCGAGGCGGCTGAGATCGCAAAACAGCGCCTGTCACGCAGACGTTTCCTCCGCAGGTCTATGCTGGCAGTATGGGGAATATCTACAACTGCGGCAGTGGCTGGCTCATTATACATGCTTTATCCCAACCTGGCCGGTCAGTTTGGCTCTGTCCTGAACGTCGGTAAAACAACCGATTTTGCGGCCGCCTTGCCTAATGGCTTCAAAATAAACCAGGCGGGTGTATTCTATCGGCAGCAAGCCAAGACCTACCTGGTGCACTTGTCGAAAGATACAAAGTTTTTATTGACTACAGGTCTTCAAGACCAGCTCGATGCAGAGAATGTTGTCGCCGATCCAAAGGGCGATGGCCACTGGATTGCCCTGTACCAGCGCTGCGTCCATCTGGGCTGTACCGTGCCATTCCGTGATGAATGCGTGAGCTTCAAGTGCCCCTGTCACGGGTCGCACTATAATGTTGATGGGGAATTTCTGGATGGCCCTGCACCTAGAAGCCTGGACCGCTTTGCTCTCTCTATTCAGGGAGACAATGTGATGGTGGATACGGGCACACTCAATAATAAAGTGCCCCATCCCGACCCCACCACTCGCTTGATCGCATTTCCATCCAAGCCATGCGCGTAATGTAGTGTAAAAAAGGTGAGTTACTATGATAGATCCTGGACAGGCTGTCGTTGGCATCATCGTCCTGCTCATAGCCGTGGGAGGGCTATTATACCTGTTCTATTCTCGTACAAACGCTGTCGAGAAGACCGGCTATGGTGCCCTCATCATGCTGGCGATTGTCTCTCTGATGATCCCGGTTTTCTGGATCCTGGAGAGCAACGGCGAGGCGATGGCAAAGGCCGAGCAGCATAAGATCGCAGTACAACGCGGTGCAACACTCTATGCTCAGTATTGTTTTCAGTGCCACGGTACTCGTGGGCAGGGGCGTGTCGGGCCGAAGCTCAATGGCAACCCGGCTGTGAACAAATTGAGTGACGCTGACCTCCTCCGCATCATCAACGGTGGTATTTACAATACGGATGTAACTCAGCTTGATAAGCCGGTTATGCCGGCATGGAGTCAGGACTATGGTGGCCCCCTAACCAACAATGACATTCAGTACCTGTTTGAGCTGATCCGTTCATCTGATCCCGACTACCTGGCAAAGAATGGCTACCAGGGCGATAGTGCCATCAATGGCTTTACCCTGGTAGAGGCTCTTGAGCAGGCCAACTCTGCCAATGCCTATGCCACAGCGAAGGCTCAAGAATCGAGCGGCGCATTTGGCGCTCCCACCGATATGACGAAAAAGAATGCTGTGACCATTAACATCGTGGCTCCACCACCTAACGCTACCTGCGCTCCCGCCTGCTTTGAGATACTCAATGTAAAGGTCAAGGTAGGAACGAAGATCACCTGGGATAATAAAGACCCTGTAGCCCACACAGTGACAGCTCTCCAGGGGACCAACGTAGAGACGCCTGTGCCTGCGAAAAATATCTTCGATTCCGGAAATCTCCCGTCGGGTGCTACTTTTGAATATACCGTGTCGATGGCCGCCTACAATTTCAATCCAAATCACACGGTCATTTACTATTGTCAGTATCATCCCAGTATGCTGGCCGAACTGACGATTGTACCATAGCGGAAGGGAGCTTCATCCATGCAACAAACTCAACAAAGGGAGATTCCAGAGCGAATGTCCTGGGCGCGTGCGATGATTTTTGCTACTGGCTTTTTTTTCATCTCTGCCATTTTCATTGGACAGCTCCCCGGCTATGTTTTCTTGCAGATGACTGCCGCCACGCTCCAGGGGCTGGAAATAGGCTCACTGGCGTTAGCGGCTGTTGGCATCGGGGCCTTCATCGTCATTCAGGTGATTGTGCTCCTCTTTGACCCCAAGCCCCTGGTCCTTCCCCGCGTCTTTAGTGTCCTGGGTTTCTTGTTCGCTGCTGGTGGCCTGGCGCTCTTGCTCTGGGCGGTCCTGACGGGTAACCAATACTTCCCCCATGCCGGTTCCACCTGGAATCCTGTCCTGGGTGGCACCCTGCTCTGGTTCGAACCGGGGGCAGTTGATTTTGCAATGGTCGGCGCAACACTGCTGGGAATAGGTATTGCGATGATGTTCTATGCCGAACTGGCAGTGCGTGAGCAGCGCAATCCCGACCGCAGCGATCCAGGCACAACCCCCGCTATACGCACAATGATCGGTCTGGCGGCCTCTCTGTTGCTGCTGTTCATGGTCTTCTATACTTTTGTTGATGATAAGGGATTAGCTCGCTTTTTTGACCCTACTTCCGGCGTTGCACAAACCCAATTGATCATTGATCTCGTCATCAACAGCATCCTGGGTATAGCGATCTTCCTGGCGCTTGGGGCCTTTGCTCTGCGTTTGCACTATTTGATGCGTCCTGTGCGCAAACGCACGATGTCCAGGTTCTACCTGATCGGTGCTCTCGGCCTCGCCCAGATGGGAGTGATCTTCTTCCTGGTCTGGCTCCTGGTCTATCCGGCAATCACCTGGATGCACTCGTGGACGTTCATTGGCCTGGGTGATTACCTGACCCTCTGTGCTAAGAAGACTGCCGTTCCCGCCTCGTGTTCGTTCTCAGCCCAATTCGGTTATCTCGTTGATGCCATTATCACTACAACCTTCTTTTTTGCCTTGATGGGATCCATCTGGGCCTGGAAGACAAACCGGAACCTGGTCGTCATTGGCGGCGTTGTGATAACAGCTGTGCTTGGTTTGGCTACTCTGCTGGTACATCTGCACCCGAATGAAGTCCTGATAGCCCTCTTGCTCTGTGGTGGCATACTCATCGTTGCAACGCTCTGGACAAATGTTGCCCGCCGCGAGTTCGCTATTGTCGGTGAAAACAACCTGGGCTGTATCGGCATGTGGCTGGTGGTCGGCACCTGCCTGTTCATCTACCTGGCCTCCTTTGCCTTCTTCGCGATACCAGGTTTCAACGAGACAGAACCCAACATTCCATTCGTCCCCGGCGTTGCAATCTACGCTAGTGACAAGGGCCGTCCTGATGCCATCATCATGATGCTGATCATCGGAGCCCTGGCTGGTATCCAGTTCTTCTTCCTGGTGCGCAACCGCTATAAGGTGTAGTAATTCCACGACCCTCCTACTCACAGGGAGATCACAAAGAACCGCCTCCTAAGCGGAACTGCCCAGTTAGCTCAGGAAGCTAACTGAGCAGTTCCGCTTAGGAGATGGTCCCTCATGTCTCCCAGATGCCTCCTCTCATCAGTAATACAGCCGTCACTGAGAACACCACTTTGAGGTGCACCCTGTAATCTTACAGGGTCATCCTCCAAATGGTCTCCTCTCCATCACGTCCAGATCCAGCATCAAATCCTGTGATTCTACAGATGTGTTCTCGCCTCCCACCACGTACACTCTGAGCAGTGAATAGCTCATGTTCTTGCAATGATAGCCCAGGGAAGAGAACGAAATCATCGCCTTCCTGGAGATCGAGCGAAAAGGGTAAGAGAGACGTGATAATCGCACGAAAAAGGAGCTTCAACTATGACTCTTGCCGTACCTTCAGAACCTCCACTTCACGCACTCAGTGTATCAGCGCTTGCAGCTCGCTGCACAAGCGAGATCAGCAAGTATCGATGTGGAGAGCCTTACAATGATCAGTATTGTGTAGAACTATTCCGTCGTGCTATGGTGCAACACGACCCACTTGCCTGGGAAATCGTGCAGCAGCGCTTCCAGGAGACAATGCTTCGTTGGATGCGCGCTCATCCCCAAAAGGAGCTTGCCTGCCGCCTGGATAGCGAAGAGAATTATGTGGCCCAGGCATTTGCACGCTTCTGGTCGGCAACGGCCAATAACCCCACATTAGAGTTTAAGACATTGGCTGCCGCCTTGCGCTACTTACGTGCGAGTCTGAATGGCGCTATCCTGGATACACTACGAGACTACTTGCGACCAAATGCGGTCCCGTTGCCGGAGCCAGGAGAGCCAGGAGAGCCATTCGCGGAAGACAGCCATGAGGGGTGTGAGGTCTGGGAGGTCATTCAGAACCTGCTTCCCGGTGAACGTGAGCAGCGTGTCGCCTACTTGCTCTTTCACTGCAGCCTCAAGCCACGAGAGATTGTTCGCTTCTGTCCAGAAGAGTTCAGTGAGGTGAAAGAAATCTATCGCCTGCGGCGCAACATCATGGAGCGACTGTTACGCCACACAGATTACCTTCGCTGGCAGTTATGAGCGCTCCCTTCTGGTGGATGCGCAGCTCTTTGCCCACTGGAATGTCATCTCTGTATATCGTTTGCCTGGTGGATTTTAGACAAGGAGGTTTAGCCCTATGTCTATGCGTAAATCGTCTCCTGCCGTGCCTGCCCAACCGACGAAAGCGGGTCGAGGCTTCCGCAGGCTTGTGAATGTGCTGCTTACTCTTTCGGCTGTGCTCGCTTTCAGCTACGCGGCGATCTCGATCTATATCGATACGAAGTTGGTCTATGAACCACAAAAACCCCTTTATGCAACGCCAGCATCGCTTGGCTTGCAATACAGAGACGTCATCTTCCCTAGCCGTGAAGATCATCTACAACTGCATGGCTGGTTCATTCCTGGCGTCCTCTCAAAGGGCCGCCTGACGGCACAACGCGTGATCATCACTGTCCATGGCAACCGTGGCAATCGGGCAGATAAAAGCGCAGGTTTGCTCAATTTCAGCGGTGCATTAGCGCGTCATGGCTTCGCCGTACTCGCTTTCGACATGCGCGGCAATGGTGAGTCTCCTCCTGCTCCGCTTTCACTGGGCTACTTTGAACAGCGCGATGTGCTGGGTGCCGTGGATTTCTTGCGGTCAGGCCCACTTCCTTACCCTGATTTGGGACGCCCGCGTTCTATCGCTGGCTGGGGCGTCTCACTGGGTGCGTCTACACTGCTTCTCGCCGCAGCACGCGAACCGGCTATTCGTGCCATTGTCTCGGACTCTGCATTTACTGATGCGCTTCCCCTCCTGGAACGTGAAGTTCCCAAGGGAGGTCATCTTCCACCATTTTTCACTCCTGGCGCACTCCTGGCGGCTCGTGCCATCTACGGTATGGACTTCTATGACGTTCGCCCGGTAGATGTGGTCGCTCAGATTGGACCGCGACCGCTCTTCTTCATTCATGGTGATGCCGATAGCTTTATCCCTCCATCCGATATGAGCGACTTAGCTGCAGCTGCTCGAACGGTGTCCAATGCTCACGTCCAGACCTGGCTCGTGCCGGGCGCCACTCACGCACGGTCTTACACTACCCACCCACAAGAGTACGTGAGCCGCGTAATCGCCTTTTATACAGCAGCGCTTGGACCAGATAGTAGTGCAACATAATCCAGTAAATGAGAGGATACAAACGATGTCTACACTTCCTTCCGACTCACAGAAGCTCGTACCAGCACCAGGTCTTCCAGAAAGCATACTACGTGGTACGCTGGTTGGTCTGATCCCACTGGGACTCCTGGTGGTCGTTCTCGCCTTCGTGCTAGCCATCACCGCGCTGACTCGCCAACTGCTCGCCACATCTGGATTCTTCGTGCAGCAAGAATGGGTATTGATCGTTCTGATTGCAGGGATGGTCTTGGCCATTGTAGTTTACGCCGGAAGTATCTGGCGCATATTGCGGCGCATGGCGACTTGGCAGCAAGCAGGCATGAGGGAACAGGCACGATCTGCGCTGTGGGCACTTGGTGCTACCGCCCTGGTTGTTATAATCCCAGTCCTGCTGACGCTCCTTCTGCCCCAGCGTCCCGCTCCGTGATTCGGGGACAATGTCCCAAAACGTAATCATATCAAATCCGCCAGAAGAGTGATCATAGGAGCGGGAGTGCAGAGGGCGGCCAGCCCTCTGCTGGGGTTTGGGGAATCCGCAAAGAATCCCTCTTTAAACGGATTTGATATCAAAGGGTTATGAGGGGCTACATATCAAGAGCCAAAAATCAGCCAGCCACAATAGAAAATCTCCTTTGGCTTTACAGGCGGCTTCAACTGGGGGAAGTCCCAAGGAAAGGAAGGAACTCAGATTACCTTCGTTGGCGGTTATGAGCGCTCCCTTCTAGTCAAACCAAATTATGCTCAAGGGCATAGCGAGTGGCCGCACTGCGCGAGGACACCTGAATCTTGCTGTAGATCGTGGTCAGATACCAATTGACGGTGCGACGAGTGATGACCAACCGCTCGGCAATCTGGGCATCGGTCAGTCCTCGTGCTACCAGGCGTAACACCTCCACCTCGCGAGGCGTCAGTCCGGCGGGAGAGGCGGTCGGTGATTTCGCTGGAGGAGCAGGTGAGGAAGCTTGCGGAGTTGGTGGAGGTGGCGTTGGTGCGGGTATCACTGTCTGTCCTTTCGCAGCAAGGGCTTGCTCTGGCGTCATCATGCGTCCCTCTGTCCAGGCAGCAGTGAAGGCTTTCTCTCCAAGGTGGGTGCGTGCAGCAGCGACCGAGCGCTCATAGTCTGCACGGAGGACCGGTGGCAGAGGGGAGCCGATCGTGTCGCGTAGGGCTTCAGCTACTCCCCAGAGCCGTGCCGCCCACACTGTCTCTCCCTCTGCCGTGCCTACCGCCGCCAATTCTTCCAGGCAGAAGGCAGTGAGCCATTTGTCTTGCGACGCTCTAGCTATCGCCAGGCTCTCCTCGTGCAGGGCACGCGCCGCCAGCAGGTCACCCCGGTAAACTGCTATCTTCCCCAACATGCCGAGCGACAAGGCCGTATACCATCGGTTCCCTATCTCTCGCCAGAGCGCCAAACTCTGCTCTACCAGGACATGGGCGGTTGCTGGATCGCCCTGACTAAGCGCTACCCACCCCGAGATCCAGTAATAGAAGGCCATCCCGTCCTTGTCGCCCAACTCTTTGAAGAGCGCCAGGCTCTCCTCGAGCCGAGCGCGTACGATCGCTTGATTACCTTGGGCAATAAAAAGCCACATGGCGGACTGCCTGAGAGAGTTGGCCATGCCTCGCTTGTTCCCCAATTCCCTGAACATTGCTAGACTCTCCTCGAGCAAGGCATGCCCTCTGCTATACTCTCCTTGCATGCTGACATTGTCGGCCAAGAAAATAAGCGACCAGGCGATGGCATCCTTGTTACCCACTTCCCTGTTGAGTGCGAGGCTCTCTTCTATTAGCGAGCGTGCTGCTGCGAAGTCGCTGCTCTTCCTTCTGTCCAACCACGCGAGCAGGGTGAGGGAGGTGGCGATGCCTTGGGTGTCTCCGATTTCGCGGTACAGGACCAGGCTCTCCTGGCTCAGGGCTTTTGCCCCATCATCATCGCTCTGGAGATAGGCCAGGTTGGCAGCAGCGCTGAGCGCCTTCGCCCGCACCGGGGCTGCCGCTCCCTCGCTGCCAGCCAGGGCCCGCGAAAGCTCGGTCCGCCCCTCACTGAAGAGACCATGCACGCTCCAGAACTCCCACAGGGCTCCCCCCAACCGTAAGGCCATCTCACGGCTCGACCCCGCCGCGTCCCGTTCGAGGAACCACCCCAGCGCGGCTCGCAGGTTGTCATGCTCCTGCTCTAACCGCTCCAACCACGCTGCTTGCTGCGGACCCCGTAGCTGCGGGGCTGCCTCTTCTGCCAACGCGAGATAATAGGCCGCATGAGCCTGGCGGGTTGCCTCCGTCTCCCCTGCGCTCTCCAGGCACTCCAGTCCGTACTCGCGGATCGTCTCCAGCATCACAAGGCGTGGCTCCTCCCTTTGTGCTCTCTGTTGCGTCAGGCTCTTGTCAATGAGCGAGGCCACGCCATCGAATACCTTCCCTGTCTCGTCACCAGGCGCTTCATAGATGGCCTCCGCTGTTTCGAGCGTACAGCCACCGACAAAGACCGAGAGTCGCCTGAAGAGCTGCTGTTCCGGTGCATCTAAGAGGTGGTAACTCCACTCGATGGTGTTGCGGAGTGTCTGTTGCCGCGCTGGTACATCCCGTGCTCCACTCGTCAAGATCTGCAACCGCTGGCTCAGCCGCGAAAGGAGGGCCTGTGGGGACAGGAGTTTCATGCGGGCGGCGGCCAATTCGATCGCCAGAGGCAGCCCATCGAGCCGGGCACAGATCTCTGCTATAACTCTTGCATTTGCGTTGGTCAACTGGAAGTCGGGCTTGACCGCCTGCGCTCGCTGGAGGAAGAGAGCCATCGCCTCAGACTGGGAAAGTGCCGCGAGATCGTGCAGGTGTTTGGTATCGGGCAGTGCGAGCGGAGGTACAGCGAACTCGCGCTCAGACCGCACATGCAGCACCTCCCGACTCGTCACCACCAACTTGAGTTTCGGACAGGCAGTAAGCAGATCCGCTATCTGTATGGCTGCGCTCAGCACCTGCTCGAAGTTGTCAAAGAGCAACAAGAGTTCCTTCCTGCGCAGTTCTTCCTTCAGGCGTTCCAACAGGGGCTGACTCCTTCCCTCTCGAATGCTGAGCGTCTGGGCAAGGGTGGACACCACCAGCGTGGGATCGCTCAGAGGGGCCAGGTCGACGAAAAACACTCCGTCGGCGAATCCGTCAGTGAGTTCGGCTGCCACTTGCAAGCCCAGGCGGGTTTTGCCGATCCCACCGGGGCCGGTCAGGGTCACGAGCCGCATGTCTTCGCGGCGCAAGAACTCACACACCGTCGCCACCTCCTGCTTGCGCCCAACGAGCGGGGTTGGCTGAACGGGCAGATTGGAGAGGGAAGTCTGTCTGGGTTCGGTGGAGCGCTCTTCTGAGGGAGGTACCAGGATGGTTCGTGCAGATGACTCTGCTTTGCTCGCCTCTTCTAAAGCCAGAGCGAAGTCCTGGACCTTCGTGAAGCGCTGTTCGGGGGCCTTGGCCAGGGCCTTCAATACCACATGCTCCACTACAGAGGGGATGGTGGGAACCTTCTCGTGCAAAGGCGTGGGCGCAACTAAGGTCTGTTTCGTGGCAACCTCAGTGAACAACCCGGAAAAGGGGCGCTCGCCGCAGAGCCACTCATAGACCACGATGCCCAGGGCATACTGATCACTGCCAGGTTCGGGATGCCCGTTGATCTGCTCGGGAGCCATGTAAGCAATGCTGCCTGCCGTCTCGTGAATATTCTGATAGTGCGAGCTCTGGGTAATGATGGCCAGGCCGAAATCGCTCAGCAAGACTTCGTTGTCGGGCCCCAGCAACAGATTCTCCGGCTTGATGTCTCGGTGGATCAGCTTCTGGTCATGGGCATACTGCAAGGCCTCAGCCACCTGCTTGATGTAGGAGACGACTGTCTCGAGTGGGAGTCCCGTCCCTTTTGGGTGCAGCTTGCGCAGGTTGCCACCCGGCGCATAATCCATGACGAGAAAAGGTGTCCCATCCTCTACACCAAAATCCAGCACTCGCACAATATGCGGATGGTGTAAGCGAGCAATGGTGCGTGCCTCATTGAGAAACCCTTCGAGGTCATTGCCTTCCACCTGCTCGTGGAGCACTTTGATGGCCGCCTGGGTCTTCAGATGTATATGCTCCCCCAGGTAGACTTCCGCGAAGTGTCCCCGCCCCAGGAGATGGATGAGACGATAGTTGCCTAGCTGCTGTCCTACACGGTCGGCCATGCTCACACCTCCTCCAGGCAACGCACTGACAAGAGAACCAGCAAGCAAGAATGAATTCTCTCTAAAGAAGAAACATCACTACGAGGTGAAAGATGCAGTAGATGCTGCCATAGTAACTATACTCTACTGAAGGCGGAACTTCAAGCCCTGCAAGGGAAAAGGGGAGTGCAGAGGGGGCAAAGCCCCTCTGCCGGGCACCCTGCCTGGGGGAGTGCAGAGGGGGCTTTGCCCCCTCTGCCGGGGTCTGGGGTGTCCCCAGTTTCTACCTTTCGCCTCTCCCTTTTTGCTGCTATAATGAAGCTGGTTCCTTATATCTGTCAAAGCTCTTAGCCGTACCGTAGGTGCCAGAAGTAAAGACGTGTTTGAAGGTGGTGGTCCACTATGGAAATGGAATACGAACAACCTCTTAGAATCCTGATTCTCGCTGCTGAGATTGTACCCTTTGTCAAAGTCGGTGGTCTGGCCGACGTGGTGGGAGCCTTGCCAAAAGCTCTCGCGGCA
>Ga0137380_10001262_pt1 | contig 20414 bp, 22 predicted proteins | sample SagtaG_17_FD_104809 | JGI IMG/M metagenome (GOLD analysis project Ga0137380, IMG submission 104809) | Vadose zone soil microbial communities from Sagehorn Ranch, Mendocino, California, USA - Sage2_L_100_16 metaG | ecosystem: Environmental > Terrestrial > Soil > Vadose zone | place: USA...
CTTGTGGTACCTGACCAGCTCGTGGACCGCACATCCGGCCGAGCCCAGACGTTCTTCGACAGCGGCGGCGCGGTGCATGTCCAATTCGCCGATCCGTATTGCCCGCGCGGCCGCGCGCACGCTCTCGCGGTGGCGCGGGCTTCGGGCTGGGCGCCGGTACCGTCAGGAACGATCGTCATCATCGAGGGGCCGCGGTTTTCTTCCCGCGCGGAGTCACGCTGGTATTCGGCGCAGGGCTGGACGCTCGTTGGCATGACGGGCCACCCGGAGGCGGTTCTGGCCCGTGAGCTCGCGCTCTGCTACACACCGCTCGCCCTCGTCACCGACCTGGACGCCGGTGTGGAGGAGGGAGAGGGTGTCACGCAGCAGGAGGTCTTCGAGGTCTTCGCGGCGAACGTGACGCGGCTGCGCTCGCTGCTGTTCGAGATCATCGCAACACTTTCAGCCGAACGTTCCTGCCCCTGCCCGCGTACCCTCGACGGTATGCACCTGCCGTTCGCGCTACCCTGAACCTGCTGTTTCCCGGCTTTGGATGGGTGCGGCGCGACCGCGCGTGGGCAGCCGTGCGGCTGGGTAGGGCGTTGTGCGGCTCTGGCCCCGATAGCTCAGTGGATAGAGCGAGTGCCTCCTAAGCACTAGGCCGCAGGTTCGAATCCTGCTCGGGGCGCTACGGTTTACAAGTTTCGATTACGTCGCCGTGCCCGATGCGTGCCCGATGGCCTTGAATTCGGCCTCTTGCAGGGCAAATTTTGCGCCTATCGAGAGGATGGCCAGGAGTGTGGATCACCGCCCGTCCCGGGTTCGAATTGGTGACCGCTAGCTCCTTGCCTACTTACTCTTCCGTACCGCACTCTTTTCCAGCCGCTGCGTATCGCGGGTATCAGGAATCTGGCTACACTGACAAAGCTCCCAATTGCTCTACGGGCAATGAAAATGCTCAATACAATAATTACAAAAATAATTAGAAATCCATAAACATGCATACTATATCTCGCTCCCCGGCGGAATACGCTCAATAATACCCGAAGGAGCGCCTACCGAGAAGAGGTGCTGCACGAAAATGCGGCAACCAGACCGCCTCTGACGCGACTAGCCGCGAGCGGCTCAGGCCGCCAACCTGCGTAGATGACCCTCACCGGCCACGCTGCGGCTAGTTCGCATCGAGAGGGTATGCGGCCCTGCGGAACCTCGAGCGTGCCCGATCAACCGGTGGAGCCGTCCCGTCAGCTTCCCCCCGGCCATCGCGTGTCGTCATGCGGTGAGTTCGTCGGTGTAGTCGATGAAGGTGGTGGTGTTCTGGTCGAAGTCGGCGACAAGTCTTAGGTGGCCGCCGATGGCGGCGACGTAGGCAGCGATCGACTCGACCTGCATGCGGTCCACGTCACCATGTTCCATCCGGGAGACCCGTGCCTGGCTGACCCCCATCGTGCGCGCGACTTCGGCCTGGGTAAGGCCGCGTTGCTTGCGCATCTGGACCAGGTGGTAGCCGACGTCACGGGCGTTTCGGATGTCGCGGGCAGCCGCCCGCCGGGCGGGATCGTCGATGCCGGGATCGGCGCGGCGGCGCTCATCCAGGGTGGTGTCCCACCGGTAGTGTTTGGTCATTGAATCTCCTCGGGCGGGGTGGCGAGGAATCGGACGTAACGGTCCTCGGCAAGCTTGATTGCGTCGCGGTACCAGCGGGTCCAGTGGCCGGCCTTGTCGCCCGCCACCAGGAGCACGGCCCGGCGTTGCGGATCGAAGATGAACAGTATTCGTATCTCGGTTCGCCCTGCGGAGCCCGGCCGCAGTTCTTTGAGGTTATGCAGTTGGGATCCGGTCACCCGATCCGCTGCCGGACGCCCGAGGGAGGGGCCGCGCTCGGCGAGCAGTTCGATCGAGTCCCTCACCAGGCTGGCACTGATGTCATCGAGGGCCATGTACCAGTCGTGTACTTCGGGGACCAAGATGATCTCCCAGCTCACTGGAAAATTATAACCTAGAAGTTAAGCCCGCCGCCTCAGATTAAGGGCTTGATGATCAGGTGAGCTGAGGTGGTACCGAAGCGTTGCGTCGGCGACTCGTCGGTCGCTGCTAGAGCGCGCCAGAGGGCGATGAGCCTCGACGGCTCTCGTCGAACGTGAATCAACGGTGCACTCTGCGTGATCAAGATGCGATCCGAAGATCTTTCAGCCAACGAGTGCTTCTGGCTGCTTCGCTTCGCGGTGACCTGTGTGTTCGCTGGTCAGCACAGCGCTTGGGCGGTTATGCCTCCTAAGCACTAGGCCGCAGGTTCGAATCCTGCTCGGGGCGCTACTCGGGGCGCAATGCTCGGGAGAGTCGAACATCCGCGCTACCGAGGGGATCCGGCGGTGGCGCACTCCTGAGAGCGCGTGCCGTGACTTTCTCACGGCGGCTAAATTCGGCCGAACCGCCTTGTGGTGCGCGGCCTAAAAGCGCTTTATGCAGCCGATTCCGCCAGCCGGGAGGAAATCCTCATTGTCACCCGGCCACGGCGGCGTTCGCTGTTTGCGGGCCGTCCGGCTATCGGCGAGCACTGTCTAGACGTGTTCCAGGCGCGTGAATAAGCTTGTAGCGATTAACTGCGTCGGCCGGGACCAGGAATGGAGAATTCGTTCCAGCGAGGCGTGGAGTCGCAACATACGTCCGCGATCTTTGCGGCGAGCCGCCCTATCGGGCTGTCACATCGTCTCGCTACCATGGCCGTCATGAGTGAGCTGCCTGCGGACGACACGCATGATGTGATCCACCGTGGCGGGCAGGTAGTTGCGGTCGTCGTGCCAATCGCGGAGTACCGGCAGTTGCGCCTGGCGCTGGCGGAGCAGCGGGTCAACGAGGAGTTCGATGCCGCTCGCGCCGATTATCTGGCACGCCAGAAGGCAGGGTGGTGCAATATGTCTCGCACGAAGAGGCGCGTCGTTGCTTGGGGCTGTCTGGCCGGTGACTTACCAGATCAACTGGGAGATCCAGGCTCTCAGCCTTGCCGTGGGATTCCTCAGTGACGACCCCAGCGGGGTCACTGCGCACCTTTGCTCGGAGTGCCTGCACCCTGCTGCACGGCAGATGAGGTCTTTGTCCTGACTCTCAAGCGGGCAGTAGCGCCACGCCGTAAACATCAAAGCGCTTGTCGCGCGTCACAATCGTAAGCCCTTCGATATGCGCCTGGGCTATAAGCATCCGGTCGAAAGGATCCTCATGGTGATAGGGAAGTTGTCCCGCCGCAACGCCGTGAGCGATACTTATGGGCAGCGGCAGGAAGCCGCCTGTCTGCACCTGCTGTTCAAGGTCATCCGGCGCTGCCAGTTTCCCCAGCGCCTTCTTGATGGAAATCTCCCACGCGCTCGCGGCCGATACGGCAACGAGGTTGGCGGGATCGGCGATCGCATCCCGCGCCTCGGTGGTCAGCCCTTCGTCGGCCAGCCACCAGAGCAAGGCGTGCGTGTCCAGTAGAAGCCTCACGGACGCTCTCCGCGAAATGCGGCATGGATCTCTGGCGGAAGTTCGTCGAAATCAGCGGTCATACTCACCCGGCCACGCCATCCGCCTGGCACGCGCTTTCGTGACGAATCGGCTAATGCCACAAGACGCGCGACCGGACGGCCTGCTCTCGCGATGATGATCTCTTCGCCAGCAGCAGCACGATCTAGCAACTGCGACAAGTGGGTCTTGGCCTCATAAACGTTCACACTTTCAGACATGCAACCAATCTAGATGTCTAGTCTAGTCAAGTCAAGTCAACCTATGCGTTGCTTCCGTGCGGCGGGCGGGCGCGACAGCGTGGCTGGCCACCTCAAGCCCTCGCCACCACCTGCTGGTCCGCCGCAGCCAGCTCGCCGTGCTGCGGCTTCTTGCGCGGCGTGACCATTCCGCAGCCTTGATATCCTTTATCAGCGATACCACCGCCAGAATTCCGGACGATCTCCGCGGCCGGCGTCTCCGTGAACGCCCTGGCGTCGTGCGTTTTACCGGGCAGCGGATCGGAAATGTATATAGCCGTGCCGTCCAGCAGGCACAGCAATTGCGCATTAAACCCGGTGGTGCCATGCTTGCGGCTCCACAGCTCGTCGCGGTCCTCGTAGGACCAGCAGGGCGTGATGGTGCCGTCGACCAGGCACACCCGGCCCTTCACCATCGCGATGGCCTCCGCCGCTTCCGGCACGAATTCCTCCAGCGCCGCTTTAACGACTGGTACCAGGGCGCTCACGATCCGCGACACGGTCGGCTGCGAGATGCCGCTCATATCACCCACAAATTCCTGCGTGCAATTCTGCCGCAGGTACATGCACGCGATTTCCACCGCCGCATAAAGGCCGCAGGCTTTCGGCCGGCCGCTTCCGGACTTCCACGGATTAATAAGTGCCACCTGAACCCGGTACACGAGTTCCTGCATCTGCGACAACATCAGGCCTGTAGTACGATGGTAGCGCAACGGTTCTCCTGGAGACGAGAATTCCTTCGACAGAACTCTCAATTCTCTCGGGAGAACCGTTGCCTATCGTGGCGACACGCGAACGAGCGTCATCACATTTTTCGAGAGTTTTGAATAATGTTCCATGTCTGATGTGCCCAGCGGAACAATCGTGGGCGCCAACCAGCGGAGTCTACGGTGAGGCTGTCTGAGAAGCCCCAGACATTCTTGATCGCCAAATCTCTCCGTACGAGGTGCCGTTTGTAGACAGCCCGACCACTATCGCTCATGTATTCGGATCTCTTAACTAGTTCCCGTGGCCAGAAGAATACGTACTGAGGCTGAGATATGTGAATCATCTGGTCATTTGAAGTGGTGCGGGCGCCCACCAACCTAGGCTTCCCGCGACATGTGTCAACGTTTACCCAGATGGAGGTGGATTCGGCGTCGGCGAGCGCGTGCCACGACCAGCCTTTGACAAATCTGGTCAGGCGGGAGTCGGCCCAGTTATGGTCTTGGTAGGCGTAGCCTTGGGCGTCGAACGTTGAGCCGTCGGGTATCGTTAGCTTGCCGTCCCATCGACCCCGGGGCATGGGCACCGACCAGTGCATTTCGTGTCCGGCATCATCGGTGACCAGGAGGCTATCACAGATTCGCCAAGGCGGCGAAATACGTCGTATCTTACCACTAATGGCCCAGCCGTCTCCCCGCAACGCCAATTTCCAGCCCGCGGAAGACTCGACTATCTCATGCCGCAGCGCCAGGTGACCTTCACTGGTCCAGCTCAGCTCTCTTTGGTCGAGCGGTATGCGATCATGAATCACTCGTTTACGGGGCCAGGTAATTGTGACCGACACGTACGGGCAATCGACAGCACCACCCAAAAGCGCAGTGGTATGCAAGGCGAGTGCGACGGAGAACCGGCTGGTCCCAATCTGCAGATACCACCACTCGAACCCATCCGATGGTGAACTGATGCGCCGATGGTTCCCAGTATGGGAACCTGGCAGTTGGTCTGTACCGGTCGCTGCCACTTCCGCGTCGCCTGCCCCCCGTGGCGAACCTGATCCCAAACCTGACCTGAGGTCTCCGTTGGCTAACACCAGGCCGTTGCTCAACCGCGAAGGAGTCACTGGCGGCTCCTTCCTCCCCGCTGAAGATTACCAAGGACAAGATTCGGGCAACTGGCCTGGAAAAGGCAACCAGGCTCGCCGATATGCCTCATCAGACGGTGTAGTTTCCCCTGCGAACCGCGTGCCGGTGCCTCCAAGCCGATCGGCTTGGAGGTCCGGGGCGATGGCACTCCGGGATGTTGCGGTGACGGAGATCCGTGAGGTGCTGAGCGTGTGGCTGTCAGGGTGCGGGCCCTGCGGAGGGGCATCGGCGCAGGCGGGGGTGGACCGCAGGACAGCCCGCCGGTGTGTGGACGCCGCGGTAGGCGCCGGCCTGACCCGTGGTGGGTGGACGGACGCGGCGAGGGTGCTGATTTTGACAGGCCCAATCTTTTCCGCCGAAGCGACGCTAGCTTGCGCTCATCTCCGTCTGTGAACCGCTCAGCGTCGGCGCACCACTCGGCAGCCAGCAGCGTCCAGTCGCCGCATTAGCGCCTCCTGCTTCGCGGCAGATTCATCCAGGTCAAGGCACTCATCATCCAGCGGCCGGATCGGCCGGATCTTGCCCTGGCGTACCAGGACCGTGCGAGATGGGTCCGTCATCCACGCCATGGCGGCTGCAATGAGTACCCACGATTCGGGCACGAATTCGGATTGGACGGCCTGCTTAGCCGCGCTGCTTGCGCTGCTCCCCACTACCTCAAGTTCGGGTGTGAGCATGACTATGACAGCCTGCGCCTCACTGAAAACCCGCTCCATTGCCTGCCGGCTCGAGAGCGTATCAGAACCCCATTCCGCACGCTCGAATCCGATCGGATCGAGTTCGAATGACTTAAGGAGCTCAAATATCGCACTCTTCGCAGCCCCTTCGCCAGCACACGCCACCGCTACCGCCGTGCGAGACTTCACCGTGCCAGTAGGCTCGCGCAGCTTGTTCGCAAGCTCCTCAGCGATGGAATCTCGTGCGGCGACGATGAGATCATCTCGCTGATACAGCGTCACGCCCAACTGCCGACAGACTGTTCGCCACTCCTGGAATCTGGGCGGGCCCGCGCGGGTGAATCCGACAACGACAGGAACTCGAGCCTCCAGGGCCGCCTGCATGACATCGGTGCCTCGCTGGGCATGTTCGGTCACCGGTGCGTCCAGATGCCCTACTGGAGGAAACAGCATGTCCGTCATGACCAAGTCATACGGTGCACCTTTCCGGAGTTCGCTGACGGCGTCCCTGGGATTAACGCGGGGTGTGATGCTGATATCAATATCGTGCTCGGCGAGTCTATCCTCGAGAAGCTGACTGGCATCCTTTGAGAAATTCTCATCGTCGTCGACCAGTAGCCCTCTCAAAGATCGCCGTGACGTGGGCGAAGTGCTGTCGGCCATCTCCATCACTTGCTTCCCGCCATCGGGTACACGGGCCTGAACCTTGGCAGCACAAGCAATGCCGCGTACGTCCACTTAGATCCATCATGAACATCTTCGCCGGTCAATCGTCCGCCGTAGCTATTGACGTATCGATTGAAGTAAGAAATTCCCCTGCCCGTTGGTTCACGAACCCGAGTTCCATCGTTCAGCATGCGAATAACAACCTCACGTTCATTCATCGACGGGTCTATGCGAACCGAGATAGGCGCTATTCGGCCGCCTTCCGCGGCGTGTCTCTCATCGATCGCGTTCTCGAACAACTGCCGAACTATTTCTCGCACCAGCCATTTGTTGCAGAACACTTCCTCCGTGAGCGCGGTAGTAACCGGTGGCTCTTGGACCAATAGGGGCCGACCCATGCTTTCGGCAGCTTCTCTGCTGCTCGTCAACGCCTCGGCTATGGCGTCGCCAACCCGGCAGGGACAATCGCTGAGCAATGCAAGCAAGCCGTTTCCCTCCGACTCCGCTACGGCGGAATACTTTGCGAAAAAAAACCGATGCCACCAAGTGATCAGCCGTCTTGCTTCGTCCCTTCGCCTGAATGCATTGTCAGCATCCTCGACAAACCCGACCAGCATTGAATTTACTTTCTGCAGGTCCTGCAGGACTTCCGGCGTGCAGGCCAGTCGCCATCGCTCGATATCCTCGTCTCCTCGGTCATACAGCCGCGCGAGCACGATATCTCTTATCTGCGGAAGCAACGGTAGAACCCGCTGCGTCAGGAACTCCTGCGTCGTCTGCCAATCCCTAAGCGTCGCCTTCCACATTTCACTGGATCTGCTGCGGTTCAGTTGAACGGCCACAAGCACCGACGACATCCGGGCATCGACGGTGTGGTTTATGACTGGCAGCCAGTAGTTTCCACGAAGGTCTGCCCATGCGTCTTGTGCCGACAGACTCGAAGCTTCCCTGCGGCTGCTATACCGTGTGTGGGCAAGCAGTTCACTTAGTGTGTTGGCGATGCTAAGCACGTCGCGGTCGGCCATCAGGTCGGCGTCATTCTTAATGTCGTCCAAAGCGCCAGAAAGGGCCCTCTCCGCGAACTGTGCGTCGTGTGCCGACCGGTGGTACGGGCGGCCCAACAATGACCGTATGCCCATGAGCAGGTCCAAGGCGATAGGCAGCATCTCAGGCCTGCGCAGGTACTGCACGAGCCATTGCCGGAAGTGGCTGAGATAGTCTTTCTTTGCTATTGCCCGGAACAGTAATGTGTACTGCCGACGCAAATCTGGTTCCATCGTGTCAGAATCGACATCCTCAAGTCGCGCCGTGAGCCTTCCGTGTAGCGCATCTCGCAGCTTCCTGTGGCGCAGCGGAGCCACCTTCAGGAAGCGCGGTTCGAGGACTAGCAGCCGCACGAGACTGTCGAGATCGGTCTCCGACATACTCTCGAGATCGTCCAGCAGGGTCAGCCGGACGGCCGTAGACAACCTCGCCGCTTCCAGGTTCCCGCGTAGGCGCATCAACCGGGCTGTCTGCGCCGGAGACAGGGCCAGGCCCAGCGCGTCGTGGGGACCGTCCTTCCTGCACTCGGCCAGGTTCTTCGGCGCCAGGCACTCCGCAAGCTTCTTCGCGTGCCTCTTGAGCAACTCCGAGGATCCCCGCTGAGATTCGTCAGAATATTCGCGAGAGTAGCGGCAGGGAAGGCATTCCCCCGCTGACGAGTATCCGACGTGAAACGATGACAGGAAGTGGATTTTCGCCGGTATCTCGCCCGCGACGGCAGCACCATCGCTTTTCCGCCGCCCGCTCGCGCCGCGTCCTTCCAGGTCCCGGCCGGCTGCGGGGCGCTGTCTGGCCACCGACCGTATGTTCCGCGCTCTCTGCTCGTCGAGCCGCTCAAGCTGGCTGGTAAGGACGAGCGCCAGAATCGAGGTCGCACCCGCTTGGCTCGCCGCGGTCAGCAGGCCCATGATTGTGTTCAGGGTGACTGATCCCCAGTCAACGATCAGAACGGCTGTCCCCTCGGGAAGCTCCTCAGCGGGCGGAAGAACTACAGCGCGGTCTGCGACAAGAGTTCTTGGCAACTCAAAAACTCTTAGCGGCAACGCATCGTCGAACTGGCGTAGCATGGCCGCCGCCATCAGCTTGGCAAGGTTGCTGGCCACACTGCCGGGCTCACCGGTGTAGAAAACAGCCAACTGGCTGATTCCGTCGTCGCTCAGCGTTTCTCGTATCCAATCGCCGGTGAGTTTCCTTGTGACATCGGCTATCAGGTCGCGTACATCGTCCTTCGCCAGGAGCGGAGCAGAATCAAGGAAAGTGTGAAAATGCCGTCTCGAATGTCGTGCTATATGACCAGTGAGCAGTGCTCCTGGTGTGCGTTCGCACCACTCCAAGAACGTGTCCCTGGATATCGGGTAGTTCAGTTGAGGATCCACGTACCTGGATCGTTCCGGCACCTGGACGGGGTCAATTGGGATCACATCGCTGTGCGCTCCGCCGATATCCAGTTGCGACCTTATCATGGATATGACGGGCAACCCATCACCAAGTATGGTCAACGGCTCACACGTTGACCTTCCGTCCAGGAGGCAGGCAATCCTAAATGGACGCGCTCCCGCCCTGACGAGGTCGTTTGCCGCATGACGCACGCGCTCTGCTGTGATGAGCGTTGAAGTCAGCACGACAAAGCGGCTTCCAGCGGCCACAAAGGGTATCTCCGGATCATCGTACAGTCCGACTTCGCCGGAGAATGGAATGACCGGCCCGGTTGACCCGAGCGCGGCGCGGAAGCTTTCAGCCGCCTTCGGCGGAAATTTCCCTACGATTGCCAGTGACACGTCGTCGCGGAACTCGCTTTCGAGCCTAGTGGCCAGGTGCCTGCCCAGGATGTAACCGGAAAGCCGCTCGCCGCCGAGAAAACCGATTACGGCAGCATCTGCCGTCGGCCACCGGACAGCCGCCAGAGTGGGCGTCGCGTAGATTTGCCCATGACTCTGTCCTCGGCGGCTGCCTACGTATGCCCGGGCGCTCCTCAGGACTCGCTGGCGGACCGCTTCGTCGACCGCGGCAGTGGACAACCGTAACCAAGCCCGGTCACCATCACAGTCCACCCAGTTCGCCATCCGGCGCAGGCTGTCGACGACAGCCACCTTCGACATCGCCACAAGGTCCGCGAGGTCATCGACCGAGTCACTGAACGTGGGGCGGTGGGCCAGGTGGGTAAGCAACGTGGACTGCCGCCTGTCCACGCCGAGCCAGCGGGTCTTTCCCCGCTGGTCAACGACCATCACCGGTACGCCTGCGACCTCTCCCGCCTGCAGGCGCATGTCGTCGAAGGAACGGATGCGGGGCGCGATCTCGGTCGCCGACTGCGCCAAGCACAAGTTCACCAAGAGGCCGCGGTCGGCGATCTCCTCGGCAAGCTGCAGAAGTTCTGAGAAGAAGCCGTCGCTGGCGTCCTCGCCTTCTGGGACGTCTGACACGAGGCACAGGAAGGCTGTCTCATCCGGTGATACCCGTCTGGCGAACTTCCGCTGCAATCTGAGCAGGTCCTCCTTGTCCAGTGAGCCGTCGTCCCGCCACTTTGGCTCCACCACTGCCGCCGCCCTCGCCTTGCCTTTACCGACCGGCACACCGCTGTCCGCCGCGACCGATGTGCCGGGGGCCAGCACGATTTCAATCAGGGTGCCAGGCACGAAGGCCATGCGCGCGCTGGAGACTGGTGTCCGAGCACCGCGCGGGTAGATCATGCCTGCCGCGGCATTCGCTGATCGCACGAGGATGGCCCCGGCCGATTCCCGGACCACGCGGCGCACGCTGGCCAATCCGCGCGCGCTACGCCTCGCCTTCGCGCGCGGGCCCGTGCCCCCGGACCACGGAGACAACGACCACAGCAATGTCCGCTCGCTTCTGTGCAGCTTTCTGCCCAGGTCCGGAAGGTCCACGTTTGGCGTGCTGACGACTGGGGCCCTCAGCGTGGCGCATATTCCGCGGCCCGAGTCCCCGACTACCACCCTTACCGCTGCGGAGCCGTTGTCTTGGAGCCATAGTGCGTACTCGCGGAGCAGATCGCGATCTCCGACCGCCGAATCCTGTGGCTTGCGCGTAACTGTCGCGATGACGCCAACAAGCGCCGCGGGCGGGCAACTAGCGCCCGGTGCCACTTCTGCCGCGTGTGATGCGACATTAACGACCAGTTCGCGCAGGACAATTGTCACGACCGCATCCACGTCACTGGTAGTCAACGACGGCGCTCGCAGCGCCAGAACACGTCTAATTTCATTCTCCCATGACGGGAACGCTGCGGCTGAACTCTGCCCAGTCAGCCATTGCAATGGCGCGATGTCCCGGACGCTCCGGGATCCCCCCTCCCAAACTAGCCCTCCTCGCCAGGTTCGAAGCCCGCCGCGTTCCCGCGCCGATGGTGACGACAGATTCTCCTCGTGCCCGAAGCTAACGGTCACAAGTTCTTCCACTCGCGGAACGTGCGACGGCAGGACGGCATCGATGAATCCGCAGTTCGACATGAAGATAAATGCACTTCTGCGACGACCAACCGCCGACATGATGCGCGCTGCCTCACTTGCACGTGCGGCAGGTTGCTCAGCGAGGCCCCTCAGATGGTCCGTCTCAGTCCGGCTCATCCCTTGGAACGGCGTGCTCACTCGGACGCGATGCCCGTGCCGCGCCGCGCCCTCCACGAGCAGCGCTATTTGCGCGAGGGCGGTGAAATCCGCGTACTCGACCGCAGATAGGTCGATGTCAAGACCAGACCGTCTCACCCCCGTTCCCCAGCCTTGCTGAGTCCCCGTGTATGGGTTATGCGCGCGAAGTTTCTTTTCGACTTCCATCGGGGTGAGCATGGGCGGGAATATGATCACAGTCATCGCTACCTACCGGGCCTCCAAGGCAGCAGCACCAAGGTCAACTCTCCCATGGAGCTGCCAGAACAGATTCGATGGCCGAGCTCAAGCTCATGGCTTCCCGACGCGCGGCCTCGTCGAAGTCGCTGCCGGGCGAAGCAAATATTATCGACCGGGAGGCATTGACTATAAATGCCTTTTTGAGGCCTGCGGCCGCGTGCACCGCGTCGGCAAGATTTCCACCCTGGATACCTATGCCGGGCATAAGAATCGGTAGCTCATGAGGGACGTGCTCCCGGACACGCCGCAGCTCGTCCGGGTAGGTCGCACCGATCACCAGCCCGCAGTTGCCATTGTAGTTCCAGGTCTGTGCAACCGCTTGCGCAACTCGCATGTAGAGTGGGACGCCATCCACGACAAGATCTTGGAATTCGCCCGCGCCCGGATTTGACGTCCGAGCCAGAACAAAGATAGCCTTGTCTCTTCGGGCCAGAATCGGCGCTAGTGACTCGCGGCCGAAATATGGTTGCACCGTGGCCGCGTCGGCGCCCATTTGATCGAAGAGGAAACTCGCGTACGCCTCGTTCGTATTGTCGATGTCCCCGCGTTTGCCATCGACGATTACTGGCACGCCCGGGGCGTGATCGTTGATGTACTCGATTGTCTTTTCGAGGACAAAAACTCCCGCACTGCCTAGCGCCTCGTAATATGCGGAATTCGGCTTGTATGCGCAAGCGACATCACCTGTTGCGTCAACGATTTTTTCATTGAATGCCAGCATCCGGACCGCAAGATCGTCAGCTGGTCGCAGACTCGGCGGGACCTTCGATACATCGGTATCAAGGCCGATGCACAGGTGCTTGCCGGCCGACCATTGTCGGTCGATCAGGTCGCCGAAATCCCGGTGGCTAGCGTTGGCCATGCACGCCCCCTGTGGCTGCCATGAGGAGACAGTCATTACTCACGGTCTCAGTAAGTTTACTCTACCGTAACTCCACACTGGGCACGATATGTCCTATATGACGTAATTCGTACAGGTCTCGCCCTGGCGTGTCCCGAATCGGGCGGGTACAGCTGCCAGGCATCAGGCCGGTGCTTCGCCAGCGCCCGGACCGGTGATGACGCCGGCAATGGCGACGCGGACATGGGCGGCAAGCGTCCCCGTACTGGCCCTGCTCGACCGCGCCAGACGCCCGGCGCGACACGTCAGGTCCGCCGCCGGGCACCGCGGCGCTCCGCGTCCGCCGCGGTAAAGTCCGCTGGCCACACGGTTGACCCATCAAAGGTCGCGTCCCTGAGTTTGACTTCCGAGAGCTTCGTTTCGCTGAGCACGGCACCACAGATGTCTGCCTCCGTAAGATCGGCGTCGGAAAGATCGGCACCAGCGAGATCCGCGTCACGGAGTATCACCCTGTCCAGGCGAGCGCCGTTGAGTGATGACCATTCCAGGTGGGATCTGGTAAAGTCCGTACCAACGAAATGTGCGCCCATTAGATTGGCCCGTCGCAGATCACAGTTGTTAAGCGGGGGGACATCGGTAGTGCCCGATGGGCTCGGACTAGCGCCAAGGACGGTCACAGCGCCCTGAATATCAGGAGCGCGAGCACCTAGCGCGAACAGCCGGTCTGGCCGCGTCCCGATTGGCGGCATGGCGGGGGCGGGTGGCCAAGGCGAGTTGTTCCGGATGAATGACGAGACGACGTTGTGCGCGGCGTGGCTATGGGCGGAGGAGTTCTCCGCGAGCATGCCGAGCAGGTAGATACCGCCGAGCCGCACCCCTGGGCTATCGTCACCAATGCACGCTATGGCCTTTGAGAAATGATCTAACAGGAGCGTTTCACGTTCGGACAGCCGATGCGCACGCGCGTCTTCTATTGTATGTCGCAGCTGTCTCCAGGCGACGGTCGCCCCCGACAGGACCGCTAGGCCTGCAATAACTTGAATAAGCGCAACTCTTACGTTGTTCTGCAGGGCAAGCCGGTCGTTCTGCGCGGAAATACTTGCGACCCGGCTGGCGGTCAAACGGCTCAGCTCGTGGCTACCTAATGGCGGATATAAAAGTATGGGCACGAAGATCGTTGCCACGGCGATTGCCGCGGCAAAAGCAATCAATGTGGGCCAGAGCCATGCCGCCCGGCGGCTTCGAGCTTGCGAAGTGACGCCGGAGTTGTTTGCAGGGTGGAAATGAGTCATCCGTCCTCCGACGACTGTCAATTGTTCGTTATCTGGTTTCGGTATGGCCGCCACCCACCCTGGGGAGGCGCGGGCGGTAAAGTACAGCACAACCATAATGCGTGCCCACCCAACGGCCCGATACTGGTTCATTCACCTGACACACGCCAGTTCAGCGTCTCGCCGGCCCGAAACGGTACAACGCCAGCATAGTGCTGGGGCACTGTCCATGGATCCTGCACGAGAGTGAGTCGATCCTCGTTTAGCGGCAGCCGGTAGAACCGCGCACCGTGTACGGACGTGAAGCCCTCGAGATTCTCGGGAAGATTGGCGATAGAGAACAATTCCGCCAGGATCGGCATGGCAACGGGGGAAGTGAAGATCCCAGCACAGCCGCTTGCACATTCTTTCTTCTCTCGGCTGTGCGGCGCACTGTCCGTTCCCAAGAAGAACTTCGGGCTGCCACTCAGGGCCGCCTCTATAAGTGCCTCGCGGTCACGGTACCCCTTGGCCACCGGCTTACAAAAATGATGCGGCTCTAACAAGTCACCGATCACATCGTCCAGAGTCAAAAAGAGATGATGAACAGTGATGGTCGCGGCCACATTCGCCGGCAGTTGAGCGATGCATTGCACGGCCTCGAGAGTCGACACGTGCTCAAATACAATACGTAGCTGCGGAAAGGCTTCTGCGATCGTACTGAGGGTGCTGAGGAACTCGCGTTCACGGTCGAGGACAAAGACGCCTGGCATTTCACCGTGCACGCATAGAACCATCGATTCATCCTGCATAGCGTCAAAAACTGGCCAGAGGTCGTGGAAATTCCGAATACCGTCTGCCGAATTAGTTGTAACACCCTCCGGATAAAGCTTACCCGCGACCACGCCACTAGCCTTTGCTTGACGCACGGTCTTAGCGTTTGTAGAAGTCGTAAGCTTGATGCTCATAAGTGGCCTATGCGACCATCGATTTACCGCGTCAATCTCGCGCAAATAACGCCGAGCATCATCCGCAGTCCGTATTGGCGGAAGAGTGTTTGGCATCACGAGACTGCGAGCGAAATGCCGAGCTGTATAGCCCATGACATCGCGAAGTATTTTCCCCTGACGCAGGTGGACATGGAAGTCATCTGGCTTGCGTATCTTGATGAGTTCCATATGTCCTCCAAATTGTAAAATGGCCTTAACGTCCGGCCAACTTAGCTTCGGGCGATCAATCCTCGTTGAACCTGACCACTAAAGCTACCTCTAGCGGGGAAGAGTACCTGCCAACTTGTCGGTGGTCACGCGAGCAGCTTGACATAGCCTCCAGCGTAGTCAGGATGCCGTGCCCTGTATTGTGCGCCGTGGCCTATATCCTCGACGATCGGCACGTCGTTACGGCAGAGTTCGCACTCGGCCGCGTCCACTGCTGGGAAGTTGACGCTGGTGAGGGCTTCGAGGATGGGCACCCTGAGCTGTTCGGCAGTGACGCCGCCGCGGTTGCAGATAACGCTCACGCCGACAAGTTTCGCACCATGCTTCTCCGCCTCGCGGCAGACCTTGGCGACGGAACCTCCCGTGGTCAGAAGGTCCTCTACCACCATCACCCGCTTAGCCCTGAGATGATCAACGAACCCTGCACGTTCGAAGGCGAAGTTGTCCCCGTCCTTATCAGCCCATACCGCATAGACCCGCGCTCGGCCGCGACTCGCCGCCGCCGCAGTGAGAACCGCGAGCGCGACGCCCCCCACGGCTGGTGCTGCCACGGTATCGAATGTGCGATCAAACGGGTTCGCAAGCATGGCGCAGATCTGCATTGTGAGAATGGCATCCGGGAAAAGCGGATCCATGTTGATATAGCCGGAACCGTGCCTCTTGCTTTTGTAGACGAAGTGCCGATCGAGCAAGACCGCGCCCGCTTTGTTCAGCTCGTGAAGTACGTCGATGTTGGCTTGCATTGACTTTCCTTAAGTTCGGCCCATCCCATGATCTCAGCAGCGCCATCGAGGGCGCTCGAGGCTACCTCTTCATGGTCGTATCGGCACTCCAGATGATCCGTCCGATCAGAACTCAAAGAACGATACACTTAGTGCTCCGTACGGACCTGTTCGACGTAGGCCGCCAATATATCTCCATACACACCGACATCCTCATGGCTGCGCCAATAGGCGGTTGTCGCCGCTACGGCGTCCGCTCCTACGTCTGGCTGGAGATAATCTGCCATATCGCGTCCGGTGAGAATGCCGCTCATGCCGATGATCTGGACACCCCCGTTAAGTCGTTCCCGGAACTGGCGGACCTGACCCTGACCGACCGGTTTCATTGCCTCGCCACTAAGGCCCGCGTACCCAGCACCGATCACAGGCTTGCCGCTATCGTCAATTTCGTATGAGTTGGGGAATGTGTTGCATGTTGCAATGTAATTCACCGGCAGCTGCGCTATGGTGTCAGCAACCTCTTCGAGCATACCCGGATCCGAGTAAGGAGACAGTTTAATGCCAATTCGTGCTTTGTTCACTGGCACGCGTCGCTCGACGGCTCGTAGAATGCTCACGATGCCTGACGGGTCGAAAGAAGCAATCCGCTTTTGCTGGCCTTCCGCCCAGACGTTTGGGCAGCCCAGGTTGAGTTCGATGTAATCGGCACCGCCCTGGAAACCCACTTTCGCCAGCACGCCGTACTCTTCAGGGCGGAACCCTGCTACGCTGAGGGTAAAGCCTTTACCATTGGCGTGACAGAGGTCCGCCATCTCCGGAAGATTTTGCGCGTAGTAGGCGTGGCCGGGGTTGGGCAAGCCGAGTGAGTTCAGTGCGTAGTGTAGGCCACTCCAGTAAGTGTTGCCGGGATTGGATGGTCGATCGAGGACGGTAATGGATCCGACGTTGACCGCGGAAACTGAGGACCGGGCAAACCTCCTAACGTCTTCGACTGTTTTGCAGGTTCCTGGGCCATTCATGAGCGGATGCTCGAGTTCGACGCCCGCGAGAATTGTTACGAGCCGCACTTCGCACACTCCTATTCAGCGCCGCCAGTCATCGTAACTGCATAACCCCGTGCGTTATGAGAGGCATCTCACGTCAGGCTTCACGATGCCGGTCACGTTTCAATGCCACCACCCGTCCGCGCTCGAGCGCAAGAGGGGCGGTCAAGCAAGGCGGCCAGGGAGCCTTAATAGCGCTCTCGTTGGTGACGGTATCTTGGCATCACGGTCCACCGAGGTGGCGATCACGAGCGAGGCCATGAATGACTCAACGGAGCCAGCGGTATGGCCGGTGAGCGTCGCGATATCTGTCGAAACCGGGGCGAAGCGCCTATGCCTCGGTGGCGCGGTGGTCGGCACGTAATGGAACCGCGAGTCAGGCCGACCTCAAGATCAATACTGAAAAGGGCATCACTACCGCTTCAGGATCCACATCGTGCCGGTGCCGGGGCGGTACAGGGCGAGGTGGTCCAGTTTGCCGGTGCTGTCGTAGTCGAAGGCGAACGCGCGGTCGGCGAGCGAGCGGAGGTCGTAGCCGCCGATGCCGCTGCCCGGGTCGCCCTGGGCGTAGACCGGCGCGAACTGTTTGGTCACAAACGACGACCTAGGTCCATCGAGCGTCGCGTCCATTCGCGTGACCTGGCCTGCCGTAAACATGAACATACACGCATCATCGGTGTAGTCCATATAGTTCATGAACATGTCGCCGTTCGGGCCGTTGCTACACGTGACCGACGGAAAGGTGGGACAGCCGAAATTGTGGTCAGCTTGGTTAGGGGTATCCGCAACGAAGTCGCTGCCGGTGCATCCGCCGCCGTCATCACCCCAGATGTGGAACAGGTTCAGCCAATGACCTATTTCATGGGTCGCTGACCGGCCAAGGGCGAACGGTGCCGTGGCCGTCCCATTGGTGCCGAAGCCGGTATGCGTGATGACCACGCCGTCTGTCGACGCCGCGCCACCTGGGAATTGCGCATACCCGAGAAGGCCACTCTGCAACTGGCACACCCAGATGTTTAGGTACCGGTCGGACGGCCAGGGATCCGCTCCGCCGCTGGCAGCCGACTTAACGGCATCATTCGTGGTGAAACCCGTCACCGTGGTTGCTGTGCGGGTGATACCGTTCGTCGGATTGCCGTTCGGGTCGGTCGTTGCGAGGTGAAACTCGATCTGGGCGTCCGCCGTAATCCCTTGCCAAACGGCCGGCACTCGAGAGACGTCTGGATTCTGACGGCGGTAGTCCTGGTTCAACACAACGATCTGGCTTTGAACCTGCGAATCTGAAATGTTCTGGACAGCGGTATTATGCACGACATGGACAACGACGGGGATCTGCGTAACACCCACTCTGGCGGAGATTCGCATGCCGCGCTCATGCGCAAACGCGAGGTTCTCGATTACTGTTCTTGCGGCTACGTACGATGGATCCTCGTTAAGGAGCCTGCGGTGCACCTCCATGGTGCCGCAGTTACGCTGCGCCGGTAACTCGAAAGACACGGTGTCGGTCAACGAAAACGCCCTCCAATGGCAGAGTGCGTCCTACCCAGGGGACACCCAGGGGACACCCCCCAGCGCAGATTTCCCCCGCCCGGTGTCAAGAAGGTGTCTAGATCACACTAGACAACAGTCCCAGGCTGCCGAACTACGGCCTCGGTGTCAAGGGTTCGTGGACGTGCTCCGTTACGGTGCCGTGGCCGGACCAGCCGCTCGCCGGACGACCGGCAGCCGTCGGCTCGGTGAAGCCGTCGGGTGCCCCGGCCGTTCTGCAAATCAGGCGGATGCGGATCGACGAGACTTCGCCACGCTGCGCCGTTGTAGGTACCCCCAACCGGCAGAACCTTTCGCCGCCGCCGGTCCGGCCGGCGCGGACGACGTCCGGCAGCGCTGAGGAGGTCCTGGCGATGCCCGTCAGGAAGCGACGGCATAGCATGGTGTTCGACCCAATGATAGACAACTGCGCGCGGCCTGAGTGGGTGGAACGTGAGCGACCTGCCAAACGGCATCTTCAAGCGGTGGATTCACTCCTTCGAAGAAGACTCGGAGGACGTAGCCGTATATCGTCCGCCCGACTTCGATTTTCCTTTGGCGCGGGGCCGAAAAGGTCTGGAATTAAAGGAAGACAGCGAGTTCATTGAGTACACGATCGGCCGGACCGATGCTCCCCACGGTAACCCGGGTCGATGGCAGCCCGAAGGGGCGAACCGAGTAAGAGTCACCTTCACAGACGAGCGTATCAGCCCACGCACCCTCGAAATCCTGTATTGCGATGGGAAGATCCTTAAGCTCAGAAAATAGAACCTGTGTAGTGTCAGGTGTTTCACGAGCCCTCCGAGCGCCACATTGTGGCGGCGCGGAGCGGCCGGGCGCTGCGCGGACCGGTTTAACCCACAGTAAAGGTCGAGCTCTCCTCGAGTTTGGCTTGCGCTGAAACGGGAATTCGGTCGTCTACTTTCGTGAACTCCCAAACCATCCAATTGCCATCCCGCCCGTATATCCAGCCGCCATCGAGTCGGAGCGTCCCAAGCTCCCTTCTCATCTGGAGATATACCAACCCCGCGTTATCGGGTGGCGACCGAGTCGGCAGTTCGTTCCACCATCCGTCGAACACGCCTTCATGGATCGTGCCTTTTATCCTGCCGTCCTGGTAATCGTAAATTGCCTTCACGCTCTTACCGTCAACCTTGAAGTAGGCATCCCCGAAGGATCCATACCAATGACCTTCGAGGTGTTGGGCATCAATCGGAATCTTGCCACGATTGACCCTGGGCGCAGTGCTATACCCGATGGCGGCACCAAAAGCTGTAAGCACAAGGGCGGCGATACATACGACAGCCACGAGCGACCAGCGTGGGAGGCCCTGTAATACGGCGGCCTCGACAGCTACGAAAGCGAGGGCCGCACCCGTGAGCGCCCAGCGACGTATAAGACGTACTCTCGTCCTGTGGGGAGAGTTGACCCTGAGGACGACGGCGTTCGCCGCTTTGTCGCCCGCCATTACCGCTATGACCCGCAGCGGCATGAGCGGGCGCTTGCGCACGGTGTCGCGCCCGGGCACTGGATGGACGAGCTGGAGATGCCCGCAAACGTGGCCGTGCTGCATGGCGAGACGTCTGCTGGCGGCGGGCCCGCGATGGGCAGGTCGCTTCCTCAGGCCCGTTCCGCGCTGGTCGGCAGGATCGGCAGGCAGACTGGTCTTGAGCGTCGGAGGCGCTCCTGTGACCACAGGCGGTGACCGCTCGGGTAGCGGTCGGCGCTCGGGGGTAAGCGAAATGTGGCGGGATCTGCACGTGCTTCTGCACGTTCCGCGTAACGTGCAGGATTCTCGCGTGCAAGGCTTGACGTGTGTCATCGCGACGTGTGAAGGCGAGCCAGGGTGGGAGTGGCCAGGTGACCGCCCCGATACGGCTCGGCCCACGCTGCCCGGCGCAGCGGCGAGTACCGGCATGCCTAGCGGTGAGCGGCTCTGCATCCGTGGTCCGCGTGTGCGCCGAGACCAGAACCGACGCCGGGGGGCGGCCGGACATCTCC
>Ga0137380_10001267_pt1 | contig 20366 bp, 16 predicted proteins | sample SagtaG_17_FD_104809 | JGI IMG/M metagenome (GOLD analysis project Ga0137380, IMG submission 104809) | Vadose zone soil microbial communities from Sagehorn Ranch, Mendocino, California, USA - Sage2_L_100_16 metaG | ecosystem: Environmental > Terrestrial > Soil > Vadose zone | place: USA...
GTTTCTGACATTATACAGCATCCCACTGAAACGCATGCACGTACATTATATCAAACGAGTTCTATATGCGTAATCATGGCAAAGGATAGGGGCTTGTGCTGTTGCAGGTTTGGCAGGCGCAGTCCGCCAAACCTGCAACAGCACAAAGATAATTCATAGTCCCTGGCGGTGTCGGCTGTACCATCTTGCCAAATGGAACGGAGTAGTGTATCGTACCATTAAGATACTTTCAGTGCGAGAGTAGCAACACTCGTTTTATTGTGATATATGTAACGGATATTCACACACCTTGTAGAGATGTGCTAATATATTTTATGTAAAGAATAACCTGCCAGCCATGCAGACGCCTGAGAAAGTTGAGAAGCGAGACGTATGAGTGTTAACACAGCACCAACTCAACAACCACCAGATCGTGATGTGAAACCTGAAGAAAAAAAGGTGAAGTCTACACCTATCAGGAAAAGAACAAGCCAAACTCCTACCGCGCGATTCTTCAAGGCAATCTTTCGCCCTATCTTCAAGGGCATCTACTATCTATTACAAGCGATAAGGAAGCACAAGCTGGTCACTTTTCTCTTGCTGCTCCTTCTTCTCGCCAGTAGTGTCTTCGCCACCTATCTGGCCACGCATACATTGCCCCTTGGCGTTGGCAGCGATCAATTCAATTTCCGTGTCAATGGGAAAAACTTCAGCGGGGAGCATGTAAAAAACTGGCTCTACGCGCTGCGTGATGGCGACGCCTCTACCCTTTCGCTCATTGGACAGGAGACGGCGCAGGTAATAGAGCTAGCGGCATCCGGCACGTCATCTGCGGCCATTAACCCGGCTGATACGAGTACGCTGATCAACTCGTTCAGCCAGGCGAAAACCCACCTTACATGGAAAACTATTACTGTTCTCGGCGTTTCCACTGCGCCAGATACCACCGTCGATAGCTTCGTAGAAGTGGATACCGCCAGTTCGGGACCAGGGGGCAATGTCAGTGGTATCATGATCTGGCACTTCATTACAACACCACAAGGTAGGCTTCTTGCTATCAGCCTCGTCTCTTTCCGTTCACCCTTACAGTAGTGCGAATGCAATTGATCTCAAGAGCAGAAAAAGGAATACACCGCCATGGCAGAAAAAACCAAGACAAAAAAAAGTAATCTGGATAGATCAATTGATCTGGGCATGGACCAGTTTGGACGTTTTGTCAGACTACGCTGGTTCTGGCTCGTCGTTGTAAGTATTATTCTCTGGTACACGTTCTTCTTTATTGTGCCGCAGATGAGCGCGCCAAACCCTGGATCAATCTTATACTATGCCTTTCAGATCAGCTTTGCCCTGCTTTTTGGTATCATGCAGTTCGTCGCCATCTTCTGGTTCCTGGGACGTCCGCGACTTTACTGGGTGATGCCGGGAGAGACCGGTGTAACGTTTGAGGACTACAAGGGCAATCCAGAAGTGCTCGAGGCTGCCCGGCGTATCGTCGCGTTGTTGCGCGGCATCAAAGAGTTCCAGGATATGGGTGGCTCACCTGTGCGTGGCCTCTTGCTCTCCGGCCCTCCAGGAACAGGAAAAAGCTATCTGGCACAATGTATGAGTACTGAGGCGGGTGTCCCCTTTGCGTATGCCAGTGCCGCGAGCTTCCGTGCGATGTTTATCGGCATGGACATATTGATGATCAGGAGGTTATATAGCAAAGCCCGGCGCCTGGCCCGTGAATATGGCGGTTGTGTCGTCTTCATGGACGAAATCGATGCGATAGGAGCTTCTCGCGGTAGCGGCGGTATGGGACTGGGCGGAGGCATGATGGGCCTGATGGGCGGCGCCGGAACCGGTGGCCTCAACCAGCTCTTGATGGAGATGGACCCGCCAAATATCGAGACGGGCTGGTTTAAGAAGATCCTGCGCACCATTGGACTCTCTCATAGCCGAGTGCAACAAGAGCCAGTGCTGACCGTTGGCGCGACCAATATTCCTGAGTCGCTTGACCGGGCACTGCTGCGCCCAGGACGATTTGACCGCAAGATTAATGTTGCCCCTCCGACTGACAAGTATCGTGGTGAAGTCATCGAATATTACCTGAAAAAGGTTGAACACGATCCAAAAATATCGATGAGCGCCATGGTACAGCGGCTGGTCGATTATACGCCTGTAGCAATCAAACACGTCATCAATGAAGCGGTGATTATAGCGCACTTTGACGGTCGTGATAAGGTCACCTACAGGGACCTCATAGAGGCACAGGATGTGCACGAATTTGGCATGCGCCAGACCAGCGAGCTGACGCCGATTGACCGACGACGACTGGCCTATCACGAGGCAGGACACGCTGTGACGTCTTACTACCTGTACGATCGATACTTCCCGGCCTATGTCACCATACATCAACGAAGTGACGTGGAAGGAGCAGCGGCCTTTGCACTCCCACGTCCAAAAGAGTCGATAAAAACGTTGAGCAAAGAAGATATCGTGGCACGCATCCAGGTAGCCCTGGCCGCTCGTGCTACGGAAGAGCTCTTCCTTGATTTGAACATGAACGGCGTCACTTCTGATCTACAGCAGGCAACCACAAATGCTTTCGCTTACGTTGGTTTGTGGGGCATGGATGGCACGCTGGCCTCAGCGAGGGTGAGTGAGGTTCCCCAGACGAGGTTGGATGAGCGCGTGGAGAATCTGCTGCAAGCGCAGTTCAAAGCCGTTAAAAAGCTCCTGAAGGATCACAGCGAGGCCCTCATTGCCGTTGCTGAAGCGTTGATCACGCGTGATGAGTTGGTAGCGGACGAAATTAAGCAGTTGATTGACGAGGCCGATGCACGTCAAGTGACTAAAGAGGTGTTGAGTGACTTTGAGGCTCTGCTAGGCAACGGCCATAGCAATGGGAAGAACGGCTATGCATTGGTTGGCGGCAACGGGAATGGCAATGCTCCGTTGATCGAAAGGCCGAAAGCTGGCTCAAGCCCGTCCACATCGCCTTTGACTCCAACGAATGAGGCAGGCGAAGCAGGAAGTGTTGAGCTTCCATTTATTGATCAAAAGCGTAGGGATCTATGAGAAACTGTAGATGTCAGCACGTATAGTAGCGGATGATGAAACAAACGCCGCGAAGCCGCGCCGGAGGCTGCGCAAGGCGCTCGCCTTTCGCTGGCAGCTTGTGCTTTACTGGGGAGTGCTTTTAGCACTCCTCGCAATCGCTCTGGGCATGAGGCTCTATGGCCTGGGCCTGCCTTTTGACCGCGACGGTTATGATGAAGGAGTATACTGGCAGACATTGCTCTCCATGCACGCCGGTTACACCCTCTACCAACAGATATTTTACTCGCAACCTCCCTTCTTCATGCTCTCTACCTATTCTTTCTACACCCTCTTCGGCAGTACGCTCTGGTCCGCGCGTTTGGGAATAGCCCTTGTGTCGCTACTCGGACTGGCAGGGGCCTTGAGCATGGGCAAAGCACTGAGCGGGCGCCTCGGAGCGATCGCGGCGGTGTTCTTACTGGTGATAGACCCACTTTATCTGAGCCAATCGCAGAAGATTCAGGCGGAAGTATCTTCGACGGCTTTTTCCTTCCTGGCGGTGGGCGCGGCGTACCTGTGGTGGGAAATACCGGAAGGAGCGGTCGGTTTCTCTCTAGCGGCCATTTCCGGCGTAGCCCTATCACTGGGTATATTGTGCAAGTTGCTCAGTGTCACCAGCATCGTCCCAATCTCTTTGTTGCTGCTGGCACGGCTCTGGCAAATCTGGCGGAAGAAACCAGGCACGAACTGGCGCAGCCTGCGACCAATGATACTGCTTGTAATAGCCAGCGTAGGGACAATGTTGGTAGTTTTGCTGCCTTTCCTGGGCGCATATGCCAGTATGATACAGGACGTGATTACGTTTCATACTGACTCCAGGTCGGTACTTATTAATGACTATGCACCTAACATGTATATGTTGCAAACGTTCTTGCTCTCAAACCTGCCGCTAGTAATAGCGGCGTTCGTTGGATTGATCTCAGCCATGCTGCGGCGCGACTGGCGTGTAATTCCTCTGGTTGCCTGGATATTGGTGACCACGTACATGCTCATGTCGGTCGTTCCGCTGTTCTATCGACACTTTATCGCGCTTGATCCGCCGCTGATCGCTATGGCTGTGATGGGAGTAAGCCGCACATTTCCTGCCGATGACTTTTTGTCAAGATACAAATTGTCAAAGATCATGCCAGCCCTGGCGGTACTATTGATCCTATTCATTGGTGTGATGGAACTTTTGCAATATCCGTCATACTATCGGAATGCTAACGAGCAAGGTAGTCATGCTTCTACCAGGCTACGAATGCAGGTTGCCAGTGATTTGCGCAACACGATTACTCCCGGTCAGCTTGTCGTAACAGACGGGCAGTTTGAGGCAGCTCTGGCAGATCGAAGAACACCGCCCGGCCTGGTGGATACATCGATGGTCCGGATTGACAGTGGCTACTTGACGCAGCAGCAGCTTGAAAGCGAAGCATCACAGCCGAACGTACATGCAGTGCTTTTCTTCAAGGATCGATTGCTCTTGCCACAGGTAGCGGGCTTCTATACCTGGGTCACCCAGCATTTTCACTTGAAATACCGGTACGGACCAGGTAAAGAATTGTGGGTAAGATAGATAGGAAACACCAACTATGCAAAAGCGCAAAACATTTAGCACAATGGAAATTGTACTTTTGATAGTACTTTTAGGTTCACTGATCCTCTCCTTTATACAGTCAAAGCTGGCAGAAAAAGCGAAGCAAAACCTCTAACCCTTCCAAAAGAACAGGCTAAATGTCCTATAGCAAACGCTTAAGTGAGCGCAAGTGGTGAAGTTTCGCACTGCAATACGTTATAAATTAAGTGAGCAAATACATTAACCGATTCGCGGGAATAGACTGTCTAAAAACAAGCGCACCAGGAAGCAGGTAAATAACTGTGAACCGTCAATATGTACCATCTAATAATTCTCAAGACGACGCATCCGAACTGCAATCACCATCTGACGGCCCTTTACCCGCAGATGCAAATATTCTCCGTAGAACGCCAACTGTTCAACCGCGAGGAGATGCAGCACGGTCAATACCACAGGGTCCTGCTGGCAAGGGTCTATTATCTAGCTTTAGAAACAGTCAGATGCACCAGCCCATAAACGGAGTAAGCCCGAATGCAAACTCGCTGGTAGAACGAGACGCATTACAACAGCCCGCAACACAGGCACCAGGAAAAGAACCGATATCCAGCCCTGAGCATCTACAAAACTTATCGTGGAGGCAGATATCGCCGCATCAATCGGTGATTACTCCGTTGTCGAGCACGCCGACAAACGCTCAACAGGCTGCTGTGTCTATGCCTGGCACCAATCCAATAAGTTCGCAGCCCTTTCAACCTTTTGTATTACAACCTCTTGCGCCGGTGCCGGGAATGATCAACCCGCAGGCATATGCGCCTGGTAGTCCAATGCCTATACCTGGTCAAGCGCCTGGGGCCTGGCAGGGGCAATCGATGGGCTACCAGGGTCAAGGCCCAGCTGGTGGGCCACCATTTGTCCAGGGACCTCCGGGAAAAGGCGCCCAAAGTGGGCCACGCAAGAAAAAGCGACGTTTCCCCATATGGGCGCGCATAGCCGTGGCGATACTGACCATCTTCATTATACTGGCCGGCACCGGCTTCTACTATTACGAAGCCAACTTTGCTTCCCCGGTGAGCAATATTGTGGGTCAAACGGCGCCGCTACTGAAGGGGGAAGAAAACCCGAACCTGGCACTCGGGAATAGCAGTGACATTTTGAGTGGTGGGCGCATCAATATTCTCTTGTTAGGGAGTGATACGGACCAGAAATTTCAAAATGGCTACCTGGCCCAAACAGATATAGTCGTTACCATTGATCCCGCGACAAAGAGCGTCGGGATGCTCTCCATTCCTCGCGACCTGTTTATCAATGTTCCTGGCTATGGCATGATGAAACTGGACGAGGCATTTTATTACGGTGACGCCTATAACCATAACGGCGTTGGACTGAGCCGCCTTACCATCTCGCAAGACTTCGGCATTCCCATCAACTATTATGCCTGGGTTGGTCTGTCTGGTTTCATCAAGGTAGTAGATACCGCGGGCGGCGTCGATATCGATGTCACCCATCCAATCACTGATGATATCTACCCCAACGATACCGGTAACAGTAAAAACCCTTATACCTATAAACGTCTCTATCTCGCGCCAGGCCCACAACACCTGGACGGGCCAACTGCACTGGAGTATGTGCGATCGCGCCACGCCGACCTGGTAGGCGATTTTGGTCGCTCAGCCCGGCAGCAACAGGTATTGAGCAGCTTGAAAACCAGGCTTGTCAACTCAAATATCATTAACGAGCTCCCTGAACTGGCAAAGGATTTGAACGGCTACCTCAAAACAGACATGCAAATACTAGACATTATCAAATTGATGAATTTCGCCCGTACGATCGATCCAAGCAAGATTCAACGTGTCATCTTAAGCCCACCAACCTACTCGGTGGCTTCTGTAGCAACAATTGGACACGATAAAGGCGAGGATATCTTCAACCCCATCTGTGCTCCAATTCAGCAAGTGATTGCCAGGATGTTCGCACTGGGCAATAATGCGCAATGTAATGTCCAGGGCAACAGCAACAATAGCACAACCCCTGTGCTGGCTCAGACGACGCAGCCGGTTGCTCCTGCTGTACCTTCGACTACAAATTCGTTGCCGACAGCCAGCCAATTAACCAGTATGAGCCTGCAAGGGGCAAACACGGACGACCCCTTTGGTATTCGTAGTCTCCTTGATCTGTTGCTATTTATAGTGTTCGAGTCGCCTGCCGCTTTACAATTTTGAGAAAAGCTATGCAACATGAATAGGAAACGAACCATGGAACGATATATACCCTGGTACACATACCTCTTGCTTGTGCTTCTGGCACTATCCGTACAGGGGTGCCTTGGCATTGGCGGTAATTCTGGCAATCAGAGTTTTAAGTCAGTCAATACCGGGAATGGACATTCGTTACAGGTCAATACGAGTGATCAGGCACTATTCAAAGGGAAATTATATTTTACCCAGGGCCACGTTCTCTTAGTTATGGATGGCTCGCGCAATGTCAATGCCCTGACAACCAATAAGGACTTTGTGAGCGACCCGGCAGTCTCGCCGGATGGCCAGACAATAGCCTTTATTGTGCGCTATAAAAACTCCTCTGACCTGGTCGAAATGCCCGTCAACGGCAAGCATTGGAAGGTTCTACTCACTGGCTCTGGCCAGTATATCCCTAATCCGCCGTATCCAGCGCCAAGAAGTACGCATAAATGGTATTTTCAGCCATCGTGGGAAGACAATACGCACCTGCTCTTCCTGAGCGACTTCGAGAAGTTAACAGTGAATCCTGGCGTTGATGCCCAACTTTTGGATTTACAGGTGTTTTCGATCTCCAAAATTAACCCGAATAACCCTCAGGAAGTTGCTTACGCGTCATACGGAGATGGCGGGGATCGTGACCCGAGTTACCGTCCTCATCATACAAACCAGGCTGTGTACACACACTATATGTACGATAGTTCGCAGACGCAGCAGGTCATCCAGATATTCTTGACGGAAACAAACGCGATTGTGAATCATCCCAATGCAGGATACCATCCTGGCGTGAATGAATATGATCCAGCAGTGGCGTTGACTCCTGCTTCAACCAGTGTGCAGAATTTGATGCCCAGCTTTTCGTCCGATGGTAACTATCTCGCGTATATACGGCGCATTGACGCAACTCACATGGGATTGTATGTGATGTCGATAGCTGATAACATCACAAACGTGCCGATTACCGCTATGGAACAGAAAAAAGCCTTGCAACCATATGCGAAGTCGTCCCTTATAGTCGAGGGGCAGTATATTAGCCAGCCCATCTGGTCACCGGATGGGACACAGATCGCGTACATGTCCTACAACAACGGTGAGTTCGATATCTGGCTGGCGAATGTGGCAGTTGACGCTAAAACGGGAGCGTACAACTTGAAAGGCAACCCAACGCCTCTGACCAGTGGTGGTGTTGACGCTGAATCGCACGCGGCGTGGACGAATTAAATTAGCAATGTGACAGAGGTCAGGGGCCGCAGCCTCTGGGCCTCTGGCCACTTATCACATAACTTCATCCTACACATGGCCTATAGTGTTGACTGCATACTCAGGCGTTGGTATACTTCTTTTATAGAGAAAAACGTTCACATATTCCCAGGTTGTTTGAGGTAACAGGTTGAATCATTTTGAAGGCAAACCGCCGATTGCAGGAAGATACGAGATCCGCGAGCATATCGCGACAGGTGGTATGGCCAGTGTCTATAAAACCTGGGATCACCGCGTTGAGCGCATAGTCGCCATTAAAGTCTTGCGCTCCCTCGATAAGAACGATCTTCGCGCTGTTGAACGCTTCCGCCGCGAAGCCCGTGCCGCTGCTGCGCTAACTCACCCCAATGCTGTCACCATTTTTGATTTTGTTGAAGAGTGGGGGCAGTACTTCCTGGTGATGGAGTATATCAATGGCCCGACGTTGAAGCAGTTGATTGGCCAGAGCCGCCAGTTACCGTCACTACAGGCCATCGAGATCGCGGCACAGGTCTGTGATGTGCTCGAAGTTGCTCACGCACGCGGTTTTATTCATCGCGACATTAAACCACAAAACATTATGCTAGCGTGGGGTGGAGGATCGGCAAACGGTAGCCTTAATGGGGAGAGACCTCTTGTCAAACTCACCGATTTCGGCATTGTACGTGTGCTGGAAGAAGGAGGATTGACCAATAGCGGCATCGTGCTTGGCACGGCTGACTATCTCTCGCCCGAGCAGGCGCGCGGCGAAACTTTGACTGCCTCCTCGGACCTCTACTCACTTGGCGTAGTCATGTTTGAAATGTTAGCGGGGTGTCCTCCTTTTGTAGGCCCAACGGCTGTCTCTATTGCCATGCAACACGCATCGACCAATCCACCTACGTTGCGGCAGTTCAATCCCACTGTACCGCTCGCCGTTGAAAAGATTGTCATGAAAACCCTGGAGAAGGAGCCAGTAGATCGCTTCCAATCGGCGGCGGAGATGCAACTAGCGCTGCGTCTCTGTGCGAAGGAACTCACACGGGCAAACCAGAGCAATCGAGCCAACATGACGACCATCAGAGGGACAGATGGCAGGTATTCCGCGACTACACAGCCAGTCGATTTTGTTGTTCCTGATAGCCCACCATCAAAACGAGGGCAGTTTTCATCCTGAGACGACGATCTAGCACGAGGGGCAATATGTCTTCTCAACGGATATGTTATTTTCTGTTTTTTACGAGTTCATATAATATAGCCCAGTGAATCAACTCTTTACAAGAAAGTATGTATTACTATGCAGCGCACACCAATCAGCACAACCCATGCTCCAGCAGCCATAGGCCCCTATAGCCAGGCCATCCGCTGGGGCCAATTCGTCTACACCTCGGGCCAGATAGCCCTTGATCCCGCAAGCGGCGAGCTCGTCGGTGACGAGGTGCAGGCGCAGACACAGCGCGTCTTGCAGAACCTGCAAGCAGTTTTAACACAAGCAGGAACTTCACTGGCTAACGTGGTCAAAACAACCGTATTTCTGACGCGCATGAGTGATTTCCCAGCGATGAACGCAGTCTACGCCAGTTATTTCAGCGGAGCCACACCGGCGCGTTCAACGGTTGCTGTCGCCGAACTACCACGCCAGGCGCTAGTTGAAATTGAATGCATCGCCCTCATCGAAGACTAACCACGGGAGATTACCAAGTGAACGCAGCAGCTATATGGCGTACCATGCTTGAGAGACTGGAATCCGCACCTATTGACGAGGTAAGTAAGGCGTGGTTGCAGACCGCTCATCTGATGGACACCCCCAATCTAGGGGCAGACGATATTGATGCTGCCTCTTTTGCTCCGCAAGACCAGGCTATGTATTTCACGCTGCAAGTGCCAGGGAGCCTTGCTCGTGATGTCATCAGCACGCGCTGGCGGCGTTCCATCGAGGATATTCTGATGGATATTACGGGCCAGCCGGTCGCTATTAGAGTCACCTACAGTGTGGAAGACGGTTTCTCCGATAGAGAAATGCATTATCGCTCCTCAATGAGCGGCAACAACCAGGTAAATGGCTATTCCTACTATGATCTGCCAACGAAGTCAACTTTGCAAAATGAGCAACAATATATGGGATATAACGCCTCAGATTCGCTAGAGGAATGGGATAATGAACAGCGAGCGAACATCCTGATGCATAACCGCCTCAACCCGCGTTACACCTTTGAAGCATTTATTGTGGGCGGGAGCAATCGCCTGGCTCACGCAGCTTCGCTGGCGGTAGCAGAAGCTCCTGGTGAATCGTATAACCCTCTTTTCTTGTACGGAGGTGTGGGTCTGGGCAAAACGCACCTTTTGCACGCTATCGGGCACCAGGGGGTACAGACGGGACTGGCAGTGCTCTACGTCTCTTCCGAACAGTTTACCAACGAAATTATCAACGCCATTCGCTATCGCACCACCGAGGAATTCCGTGCCAAATATCGCTCGGTTGATATTTTACTGGTCGATGATATTCAATTCATCGCGGGTAAAGAATCGACTGAGGAAGAGTTTTTTCATACCTTTAACAGTCTGCACGAGATGAGCAAACAGATTGTGATATGCAGTGATCGGCCGCCTAAGGCGATTGTGAGCCTGGAGGAACGCCTGCGTTCACGTTTTGAATGGGGCCTCATCGCGGATATCCAGCCACCGGACCTGGAGACACGTATGGCGATCCTGCGCGTCAAGGCAGACCTGCTGCGCTACCGCGTCCCTGATGATATCGTTGCCTATATCGCGGGACGTGTGCAGACCAATATCCGTGAATTAGAAGGTTGTCTCAACCGCCTGATGGCTTACCAGCAATTGCATCACACGGATCTGACGATGGATGTGGCACGGGCAGCCATGTTATCACTGGGCAACGACAACAGGGAATCGCGCCTGAATAGCAAGCAGATTGCCCAGGCCGTGGCGGAATATTATCATATTTCTCTGGATGCAATGTGTGGCAAGCAGCGTGATAAACATATTGTAATGCCGCGCCAGATAGCTATGTACCTGATTCGCCAGGAAACACAGGTCTCGCTGCTTGAGATAGGTCAGCTTTTTGGTGGACGTGACCATAGCACGGTGATGCACGCCTGTGAGAAGATTGATCGCGAAGTAAATATCAATCCCACGTTGCGCCGTGAAATTGTGGCTATCCGCGAACAGCTTTTAAGAGAATGATATGTAACATGTTACCATATTCGACCTACCTGATTGATCTGGACGGCGTCATTTACCGGGGCAATGAATTGTTACCAGGCGCCAGGGAATTCATTGACTGGCTCCAGACTCATAACAAAAAATACCTCTTCCTCACCAATAACTCGTTTGCTAGCGAGACCCAGGTGCTGGAGAAGCTTGAACGTCTCGGCATCACGACCGAAACGACGCACCTGTTGAGCGCAGGGCAAGCGGCAGTACAAAACATCGCTCGTCGTTTTCCAGCAGCCCTCGTCTATGTCGTGGGCGAACCGCCCTTGTTTGACCTGTTGCAGCACTACAAGCTACGGATTGCCCCCCTCGAAGCGCATGAAGCCGACGTAGTGCTGGTTGGTCTTGATCGTCATTTTGACTATCAGAAGTTGACAGGGGCGGTGCTGGCTCTCCGCGCAGGGGCGCATTTCGTTGCTATCAATCGTGACGCGCTCCTGCCGGTCGCCGACGGCTTCATACCTGGTTGTGGAACGATGGTTGCGGCTATTGAAGCCGGCAGTGAGGTGATACCAGAGGTTGTAGGGAAACCGGAGCCGACGTTGCTGCTCGAGGCGCTGAATCTCTTACATAGCCAACCTGAGGAAACGGTGATGATTGGGGATGGCCTGGCCGTCGATATTCAGGCAGGGAAGGCCGCCGGCACTTATACATTGCTGGTGCTTTCGGGTAAGGACGGGCGCGAAGATGTTGCGAAATCGTCCATCAAACCCGACCATATTTATCAAGACGTGGCAGCGATTGTGGAGGAGTTACAAAAATGAACACGCCACAGGTTGCACCCTACGGTTCCTGGAAATCACCGATAACCTCAGACCTGATTGTTTCCGCGACGATTGGACTGGTGTCAATCATGCGGGATAGGACAGATATCTACTGGACGGAGCAACGCCCCTCAGAAGGTGGCCGCAATGTAATAGTGCGACGTGGGGCAGGTGGAGAGGTAATTGATGTACTTCCTGCACCGTATAACGCGCGTACACGAGTTCATGAGTACGGCGGTGGCTCGTGCGTCGTGCATGATGGCACGGTCTATTTCTCAAATTATGCTGACCAGCGTGTGTACCGCTTGGATCCTGGTACAGAGCCGCAGCCTATTACGCCTGCTGAAAAGCTGCGCTATGCCGATTGCGTGGTTGACGAGCGGCGAAATCGTATGATCTGTGTGCATGAGGATCACACTGTAGCTGGGAGAGAAGCGGTGAACACGCTGGTGAGCTTCAAGCTTGATGGCAGTGACCAGGCACAACAGGTGCTCGTTTCTGGCAACGACTTCTATTCCACACCACGCCTCAGTCCCGATGGGACACAACTGGCCTGGCTGACGTGGAATCACCCAAACATGCCATGGGATGGTACTGAACTATGGGTAGGCGGGTTAGCAGAGATCGCGGCCGATGGCTCGCTGAGCCACACAAGGCGCATCGCGGGAGGCAGGGATGAATCCATCTTTCAGCCGGAATGGTCACCCGCAGGTATCCTGCACTTCGTCTCCGACCGCACAGGCTGGTGGAATCTCTATCGCTGGGATAATGATAACAGCGTGAGACCGCTCTGTCCAATGGAGGCAGAATTTGGTATGCCACAGTGGGGCTTCGGCATGTCTACATACTCATTCGCGTCAAATGACCAGATCATATGCAGCTATATCCAGCGCGGCGTCAGTCACCTGGTCAGGCTTAATACGAAGACAGGCACACTCGAGGAGATTCAGACGCCATATACGACCATTGAGTCGCTCATCGCGGCAGGGGGACGCATCTTCTTTGGCGGAGGTTCGCCCACTCAAGCCGAGGCATTTGTGCAGCTCGACCTCGAGACGGGCCAAATCGAAATACTGCGACGCTCCAGTGAGGTCGCGATAGATAGCGCATACCTCTCAATTGCGGAGCCAATCGAGTTTCCCACAGAGGAAGGTATGATGGCTTATGGCTTCTTCTATCCGCCGCGCAATCCCGCCTATGTTGCGCCTGAAGGGGAACTTCCACCCTTGATCGTGAAAAGCCATGGTGGACCGACCAGTGCCACTACCAGTATGCTCAAACTGGGCACTCAATACTGGACGAGCCGCGGTTTCGCTGTGCTTGACGTGAATTACGGGGGCAGTACGGGATATGGGCGAGCCTACCGCGAGCGACTTGCGGGTAAATGGGGTATCGTCGATGTTGATGACTGTGTGAACGGCGCGAAGTACTTAGCGGATCAAGGCCGGGTAGATGGGAAGCATCTCATCATTACGGGGAGCAGCGCCGGTGGCTATACAACATTGTGTGCTATCACATTCCGCGGCGTTTTCAAAGCTGCTGCCAGCTATTTTGGCGTGAGCGATGTTGAAGCTCTGGCCAAAGACACACATAAATTCGAGTCGCGCTATCTTTATAAGCTGATCGGCCCATATCCAGAGCGGCGTGATATTTACCAGGCACGCTCGCCAATCCATTTCACGGAGGGCATCTCGTGTCCAGTGATTTTCTTCCAGGGACTCGAGGACAAGGTTGTTCCTCCCAACCAGGCTGAAATAATGGCTAATGCGCTGCGCGCGAAGGGGCTGCCGGTGGCTTACCTGGCTTATGAGGGGGAACAGCATGGTTTCCGGCGAGCAGAGAATATTAAGCGTTCGCTTGACGCTGAGCTGTTCTTCTACTCAAGGATTTTTGGTTTTTCTCTTGCTGACCCGGTTGAGCCGGTTGTTATTGAGAATCTATAGGGAAATCCAGCGCACCTGCATTTCTCTATCCGAAACTGGGTAATTTTTTCGCAAATAGGTTGCCGTTGTCGGGGGGACGATCAACTACCGCTACTGTACAGCGCGAAATACAGACCAGTTTGTCGTTCTCATCGGTAAGTTTGACGTCCCAGACGTGTGTGGTGCGGCCGCGATGGATGGGTGTGGCGACGGCGGTGAGCTGCCCATCGCGTTTTGGTCTGAGGTGATTGGCATTGATCTCCAGGCCAAAAGCCATCTGTCTATCTGCGTCGATATTCAGTACTGTGCCGAGAGAGGCTACTGACTCCGCTAACACTACGGATATGCCTCCGTGCAAATAGCCAACCTGCTGGCGGTGATGCGGGCCGATGGGCATTGTGGCAATTACTTTGTCCTTTTCGGCTGAGACCAGCTTGATATCCAGTATCTCCCATACTGAACCTTCGCGGGTACTATTTATCATTTCAACAATTTCTGCATTGGAAAAATCCACTACTGTTTCCTCTCTATCATTTTAAGTTGCCTGCATCCCGTTCGGGGGCGCAATCAATTGGGCCCCTACACTGCCTTTATCTCTAAAGGGGATAGACGTGTAAAGACGAAAAATCCCGCGTAGAACATTGCCAGCCACATGAGCAAGTCAAGTGGCCCTGCCAGAACGCTATCAAAAGTGGTATAGCTTGATTGCATCACAACCGTACCGAAAATGTCGGCGGCAGCTCTGAAAAGAGGAACGCCAATCAGTAAAAGCAAGGCGAACCAATGGCCGCGCCCATTCCAGAAGCGCCAAATGAGCAGGTACACGAGGCTCCCGTAGATCAGTACTGGTGAAATATAGAACGGTAAGGGCAAGTGCAAAATCAGCCCGTTAAGGATATAATGCCACCAGTGAGCATAATAGGCAATGAGATCAAACAGTATGTTGATGACGCCCAGGGTTAATCCACCGAGCAGCGAAGCCAGCAAAACCGTCCGTGTGGGATGAATAAAGAGTAGCGCCGCCAGGAAGACAACAACAATAAATGGTATTACTAACGTGGCAAAAGCCTGAATTTCCATAGTATAAGGATAACTCCTTCACAAGCTGCTGAGTTTGTTTCTTTCTTTTATGTAGCGTAGTGGTTTTCTGCAATTTCGTCAAGTGCAAAAGGAAGGAAATAGTGTCCTCGTTCACGTCACATACTTGAACGTAATGGTATACTGTCTTCTAAGGTTGTTGTTCTGTCTAGTAGCGCATGGGCCGGGCCGTAGGAGGGGGCACGGTTGACGAGGTGGAGGCTGTTCGGATCAAGTCAGCGGGGAGCCTCCAGGGTATGTCACTACCCTGAGAAGATAACGGACAAATCCAGGTGGCAACGCCTGGCACAATACGTTGTCAGTGATGTTAGGTAGAAGGAAATAATATTACATCTACCTTACAATAGAAAGGATACCCGACTCATGTGCGGTATCATTGGCTATGTCGGCCCGCAGGGGACCGATGTTACTACTATATTGCTTGATGGGCTGAGCAAACTCGAATATCGCGGCTATGACTCCGCGGGCATTGCCGTCCTGACCTCTACCGGTTCACTTGAACTGCGCCGCCACGCCGGTAAAATCGCCAATCTTGTTGCTTCCGTCAATAATGGTTCGCGCCCTGACGAGGGATCACTGGGTATTGGTCACACGCGCTGGGCAACGCATGGTCGTCCCAACGATGTCAATGCCCATCCCCATTCAGACTGCACGGGCGTGCTTACTGTCGTCCACAATGGCATTATCGAGAACTATGCCGAATTGCGCCAGCAGCTGGCGAAAGAGGGGCATACCTTCCGCTCCGAAACGGATACTGAAATCCTTTCGCACCTGATTGAACGCTCCTATTTCGGGCAAGCTCAACATGATCTCGAACAGTCGATACGGCTGGCTTTACAGTCGGTCATTGGCTCCTATGCCATCGCCGTGGTCAGTCGCGAGCAGCCCGATCTACTTATCGGGGCGCGCCATGGCGGCGGTCCACTGATCGTCGGCCTGGGCGAGAACGAGCAGTACTTGTCCTCGGATATTCCCGCCATTCTGAAACATACGCGCCGCGTGCTGGTGATCGAAGAGGGAGAAATGGTAGCGCTCCGGTGCGCCGGCGTTTCTATCACCCGGATCGACGGTACGCCTGTCCAGCGCGAGCCACTGACCATCGATTGGGATGCTGAAGCGGCTGAAAAAGGCGGCTTTCCCCATTTCGCGCTCAAAGAAATTTTTGAACAGCCAGATGCCATACGGCGCGCCTTGCTTGGCCGCGTTCGCGACGGTCAACTGCACCTGGTTGAGCTAGAAAAAATGCAGCAGGCAGGGCTGCTGGACAACATTCAACGTATAGTAATCGTCGCCTGTGGCACGTCGTACCACGCCGGACTGATCGCCAAGTACGCGATCGAGAAGTGGGCGCGCATTCCGGTGGAGGTGATTACGGCAGCAGAGTTCCGCTACTGTGACCCCATTGTCGGGCCGGAGACGCTGTGCATTGCGGTGACACAGTCGGGGGAGACGGCTGATACACTGGTGGGTATACGCCAGGCTCGCGAGCATGGGGCGCCAGTCATCACCGTTACGAATGTAGTTGCCAGTGCGATTACACGCCTATCCGACGCGGTTCTCTACTTGCAAGCTGGCCCTGAAATCTGTGTTGTGGCGACAAAGTCGTTTATCAGTTCGGTTACTGTGCTGTACCTTCTGGGCATGTGGTTGGGGCAGCAGCGTGAGAAGATCACTGCTGAGGAGATCAGGGAATGGCTTGAAACGCTGGAACGAATTCCCGTGCAGATTCAGCAGGTACTCGACAGGGCTGCGAGTCCTGAAGATGTGATCGCACCCCTGGCACAGCGCATGTCTCGCTCGAGCAGTATGATCTTTATCGGGCGTGGGGTGGGCTATCCTACCGCGCTTGAGGGTGCGCTCAAGCTCAAGGAGATCTCCTATATCCATGCCGAGGGCTTTCCTGCCGGTGAACTGAAGCACGGCTCCATTGCTTTGCTGGATCCTGATACTCCGCTGATTGCGGTAGCTACGGCTTCGCATGTATATGAGAAGGTGGTGAGCAATATCCAGGAGGTACGGGCGCGCGACGCGCGTGTGATTGTGGTGGCCACTGAGGGTGATGAGGCGATCAAGCAGCATGCCGATGATGTGCTATATGTGCCTGCTACGCTGGAGGTGTTTAGCCCGCTGCTGGCGAGTATTCCTTTGCAATTGTTCGCGTATCACGCGGCGGTGGCACGCGGGTGTAATGTGGATCAGCCGAGGAATCTGGCAAAGTCGGTGACGGTGGAGTAGGGAGGGGATGGAGCAAAATTAAGGCGTTGTCCATGTACACTAAAGTCGTGAACCCGACGAAAAAGTCGTGAACTACAACGATAATGTCGTGAACTCGACTTTTCCCGCGTAAACGCCCGCAAACAAATAATGTGTGAACTGGGCCATCCGCCGGCAACGGCAACTCAGTTCACACGTTTTTCTGGGCCGCTATCAGACTCCATTATTCCTTATCGAAATGTTTATTAACCCTCTGGCCTCACGCTTCGTTTAATTGACTCGTAGAGAACAAATGCATTGCCTCACTAAAATCGGCTCTCCACCGCTTTTAGTGAGGCAATTCGGGGTACTACAATTATTGATTGCTAACACCTGATTGTACACTATGTAGCCAACACAGAAGAATCCAGGCAGAGCGAACCTTCAGTGCAATATAAAAAAGATCAGTATTTCTCGAGCCCACAAACTACCGGTAAAGGCGTTGCAGCAAATCATTTACCTGCTGTTCGTATTGTCCATTGAAGTCGAGTTCTTGGATATGCTTGCGATACGTCTGTACTCGCTTGACCAGGTTCTGCTTCTGTCTTCTGAAGAGCATCTTTTGTGACTTGGCTTCATAAGCCAAAGCCAGGTGGAAGTAAATTTCAGCGTCAGCTTCTAGCTTTACTGCCTCTTCCAGGCATTGGATCGCATCATTACTTTTACCTTGCTTGTGGAGAATCCACCCCCTGCAATCTAGATAACGTGCCGGATATTGAGCTTGGTCTGTCTTGTGCTTCCCGAAAGTCGATTCTATCAGTCCCTGCGCATCATTGATAAGCCCTAAGGCATGCTGTAAGTTCGTCCCGCGCTCAGCATAGACAAAGGCTTGTCCCCACTTCGCCAAAGCCAACATGTCAACTAGTAAAAAGTTTCCAATAGACTTCTCTGGCTCTATGACTGTTCGCAGTTTCTTTCTCTTTTTCAGAGAGGCTAATAGAGGCAAGTTGCTAGAAATAATCTCTGGAAGAGCCTTTATCTTTTTCGTGACTTTTGTAAAGTAGGGCAATATTCCTGGCTTCGAACCGGATTTGATGGAAGGAGGCTGTTTTCTCCTGATTTTATCAGCACAGTCATACAAACTGCAAAACTGCCCAATGGCTTCGTCATACTCTCTAAGCCTCAAGAAGGCGTAGCCCAGGTAAAACGTTGACGCGAGTTGTGCAAAACCAAAACGTTGAGTTACACGGAAATGTTTGATTGCATCCTTGTACTCACCTGACACAAAATGAAAATGCCCGAGATAGTAGTACACCGCGAGTTTTTGATTCTGCTGATTATTTTCATAGTAATCAAGAGAACGTTTGAGATATTCGAGTGCTTTGTGTTTCTCTACCTTCCTTTGACTGAATTCATGGTGTTGCTGCGCTAGTACGGCGTATGCCTTTCCAATCTTGAAATCTATGTCGGGATCATGAGGGCTCTCCATAATGACACTCTTCCGGGAAAGAGCTTCCTCCCATGCATCTATGGCACGCTTAAACTCTTCTCGCTTGAGATACATATCGCCAAGATGCTCGTGCGTATAAGAATCGAGCGCATCAAGTGAAACGGCCTATTGAACTACTTGTACAGCCTCGCTATGTTTCTCCTGTTCTGACAATATGGAGGCCAGCAAAGGTCGAAGGCGTCGCAGCCTGACTTCACCTGGATATTTTTTTTCAAGTTTTTGAATAGCGAGTCTGCATTTTTTTTCTGCCTCTCCAAACTGCCCTGCAAAAAAATGCAGCCTAGCTAGAATGTGGAGGAGTTGTCCATTTTCCCATTCTTTTCCATCAATTTCAAAGCCTTTGAGCTGCGACTTCAATTTTTTTATTATTTCATTGATTTTCTGCTTCTTCTCGTTACATTCATGATACCATCGGCCTAATGTAAGGGAAATCCTCGCATGTACCAGCTCTTTGCCCTTACAATCGTACTTCCCAAGTAGTTCCTTTAACGCCATTATCAGCTTTTCATAGTTTTCCTCCTTATCACATTCGAGATACAACTGGCCAAGCTTACGAAAATCTTTAGCATGCACGTATTCGCTGCCACAATGTTCATAATAGCGCAGCTTTTCCTCGAACTCGTCCTTGTTTTTGGTTTCATCAACCCTGTCTAACAGGTCAAAAAAATGTGAAAGGTCTACAAACGCTCTTATTTGCTTCATACTTTGACTTCGATCTTCATTGAGTTTCTCCCATTTATCTAGCCTCTTGTATGCCTTTGCTGCCTTATCGAGCGCAGCTGTGAGATCTTTCGCAAGCGCATGCGATGCAGAATCTATGAGTGTTTCAAGCACGTATTTTTCATAGTTTTGATCACGTGTTTCTTTTTCCTACTCTCGTCCTGGTCTTTACGAGTCACTGCATACGCATAAGCTTTGGCCAACTCGGCCCAATACGTAACGCAATCTGGAGCAATACGTGTGGCTCTTCTAAGCTTATTCGTCGCGTCGGCATATCTGTGCTGCAAACGGTATACCTGGCCCAGTTTGAAATGATAGAGCGCACGATAACTCCCATCAGCATGTGTAAGAGATAAAGCCTGCTTCAAGAGATGTTCGGCACGTTGAACTTTTTTCCCTCGTCCGTCTACGTCAGCAAGGTCGGCTACACAGAGACTGGCAAGTGTCTCTAAGCGCGCAATTTTGCTTTCTTTTGTTATCACTGCATTTTGTTTGCTGAGTTCAGCAGAACACAAGGCGACCCAAGCATGCATAACAGCTTGCTCACGAATCTTAACATTTCCTTTGAGACAGTCAGACTTGAGTTGAGTTAATTCCCTTTCAAATTCACTTTGTTGAATGCAACCTTTTGTTTTCTTATCAAGCAGTTCCTTTTTCTTCACATCATATAATGCCCGTTCAGCCGATCCTTTTAGCTGATACGCTTTCGCCAAATGCTCATTCTTTGGCTTCAGTTTGGAGTGAACCCAATTTACCACACCAGAGGCAAAGTCAACATCGTATTCCCTGGGCATAGGCCATCTCAAATTCGATGGGTGGCACATAGCCCAAACTCGAATGGAGTCGTTTGGTATTATA
>Ga0137380_10001289_pt1 | contig 20245 bp, 18 predicted proteins | sample SagtaG_17_FD_104809 | JGI IMG/M metagenome (GOLD analysis project Ga0137380, IMG submission 104809) | Vadose zone soil microbial communities from Sagehorn Ranch, Mendocino, California, USA - Sage2_L_100_16 metaG | ecosystem: Environmental > Terrestrial > Soil > Vadose zone | place: USA...
GAGCCACGGAGAAAATCTTATCTCTGTGCCGCAACCTGGCAACGATTTTCGGTCAAATGACAAATGACAAATGAACAATGACAAATAGAAGTTAGAAGTCCGGACGACGAACTGCCATTTGTCATTTTTCACTGGTCATTGGTCATCGGTCATTTTCTTTCTCTGCGCTCTCAGGGCTAAAGATTCAGTTAGAGGATTCCTTTGGTGGACGGCACTCCCTGCATCCTCGAATCAATCCGCGTGGCCATGCTCAGAGCGCGCGCAGCCGCTTTGAAAACGGCTTCGAAGATGTGATGCGCATTCCTCCCATACAGCAGCTCCACGTGAACGTTCAGCCGGGCATGCGTGACGAATGCCTTCCAGAACTCCTCGATCAAGTCTGCATCGAGACTCCCTATGCGTTCCTGGTTCACCTGGACCTTGTACACAAAATACGGGCGCCCCGACAAATCGACCGCCACTCGAACCAGCGTTTCATCCATCGGAAAGTACGAGTGTGCAAACCGGACGATCCCCTTCTTGTCCCCCACGGCTTTCTCCAGCGCGAGCCCGAGACAGATGCCGACGTCCTCAACCGAATGGTGGGCGTCGATCTCGAGGTCCCCCTTGCAGGCAACGTCCAGGTCAAAGAGGCCGTGCTTCGCAAAGAGCATGAGCATGTGATCGAGAAACGGAATACCTGTCGCGGCGTTCCCTTTGCCTGTCCCGTCAAGGTTGAAGGCAACCTTGACGTCGGTCTCGCTCGTGGTTCGAGTGATGACAGCTTTCCGCTGCTTCATGCTTCAGGCTCCTCGGGTTCCTGCGGGCGCCGCCGCCGTTTCCGCCAGCGCGGCGCGGAGGGTCGCAATAAACCGGTCGTCTTCCGCGGGCGTGCCCACGCTGACGCGCAAGCATTGCGACAGCATGGGATAGGAAGAGACATCGCGCACGAGGACGCCACGATCGTACAGATAGTCAAAAACCGGGCGAGGATGGGACGGAATTGAGAACAGAAAGAAGTTGGCGCCGGTGGGATACACGCGCACGCCGGGTATTTTCTCGAGCTCTTCCCTGAGCCGGCCGCGCTCCTGCAAAATCGCGTCGACGGACGCGCGGAACCGGTCCAGGTTGTCGAGTGCCACCTGCGCGGCGATCAGGCTGAACTGATTCACGCTGTAAGGAAGCTTCGCCTTGGTTATCTGGGTCACGAGCTCGGGATGCGCCATCAAATAACCTACCCTGAGGCCCGCCATACCCATCGCCTTGGAAAATGTGCGCGTGATGATCACCCTGGGGTATTTCTCGAGGTACTTGAGACCGCTGCTCCCACAGAACTCGTAGTAGGCCTCGTCCAGCAGGACATAGCCGGAGAAGCTGTCGAGTATTCTCCTCAGATCGCCGTCTTCGAGGACCGAGCCCGTGGGATTGTTCGGGGTGCAGATAATGAGGAGTCGCGCCCCTGTTTCCTCGGATCGCGCGATCAACTCATCGACGTCGTAACTCATGTCGGCGTTCAACGGAATTTCGACGATACGCCCGCCCAGGACCCGGGAAATCAGGCTGTAGACGGCGAACGTGGGCGAGGGTATCGCTACCGAAATGCGGTCGCGCACGAGTATCATCAAAGAAGCCTGGAGCAATTCGTTGGACCCATTACCCACCAGGATTCCGTCGCGGGTCCAGCCCGCGAAACTTGCGAGCCGTTCGCGCAGGCTGTCCGGAACAAACTCCGGGTAACGCGACCACGAGCGCTCGCGATAGCGCCGGAGGATCTCGTCCTTCAGTTCGGCGGGAAAGTCATAGGGGTTTTCGTTCTGATTGAGCTTGATCTCGGCATCATAGGCCCTCAAGGTGTAGGCCGGAACTTTGAGGACCTGGTCCCTGACGCCATCGAGCAACGAACTTTTCTTCACGATTTTGGCACCTCACGGAAAACGCTTCGCGATTCTTCGCGTCTTCGTGGCTTTGTGGTGGATCGGGGTCAGCCTTTACCACCAAGACGCGGAGACGCGAGGGCTACTTGGTTTCAGGGCGGGGCTGTTCCTCCTCCTGGCGTATACGTACCGAGCGCGCGTGAGCTTCCAGCCCTTCGGCCTGCGCCAGGATGTCGATGGAACGCCAGGTTCGCATCAGCTCCTCCCTGGTGTAGCGAATAATGCTGGTCCGACGCTGAAAGTGATAGACGCCGAGCGGCGAGGAAAACCGGGCCGTCCCTCCCGTGGGGAGGACATGATTACTCCCGGCAAAATAATCCCCCACGGCTTCAGGAGAGTAATCGCCGTAGAAAACAGCCCCGACGTTGCGGATCATATCCAGGGCCGATAAGGGAATGCTGGAAAAAATCTCCAGGTGCTCGGGAGCTATCTCATTGATCCATGCGGCAGCCTGGAAATAGTTTTCGGTGACGATAATGGCGCCGTAGTTTACCAGGGACTTGCGGGCAATCTGATTGCGAGGCAGGGACTTGATTTGCACCTCGAGTTCCTGTTGAACCAGAACGGCGTGGGCCGCGGAATCCGTAAAACAGAGCGCGCAGGCCGACTCGTCGTGTTCCGACTGCGACAGCATGTCCGCCGCGATGTAGCGTGGATTGGACTCGGCGGTGGCGAGGATGACAATTTCGCTCGGGCCAGCCATCATGTCGATATCGACCTCGCCGAAAACCTCGCGTTTCGCCGCCGCCACATAGGCGTTTCCGGGGCCGACAATCTTATCCACGCGCGGAATCATCTCGGTACCGTAAGCCAGCGCCGCGATGGCCTGCGCTCCCCCGACCAGGTAAATCTCCCGGACCTTCAGGGCGTGCAGCGCCGCGGCCACAATGGGGTGGCGCTCGAAAGTGCCGGGAGGGGTGACAACAGCAATCCTGGGAACGCCGGCGATCTTTGCGGGGATCACATTCATGAGCACGGTCGAGGGATAGGCGGCATTACCTCCCGGTACGTAGATGCCAACGCTGGCCAGCGGGAGAACCCTCTGCCCCAGGATCACGCCGCGCTCGTCGAACTCCCAGGACTCCTGCAACTGGCGTCTGTGGTAGGCGTGAATATTGAAGATCGCCTTTTCAAGTTCCAGGACCACCGCGGGATCGGCGCGTTCGCTGCAGGCGCGCAACTCCTGGGGGCTAACGCACATGCGCTCCGGGGTCATCTTTATTCCGTCGAAGGCCTCGGTGAGACGCAGGAGCGCGCGATCCCCTTCCGCTCGCACTTCCGACAGGATCCGCCGCACCGACTCCAGGACCTCGCCGGAGAAAAGCATTTTCCTTTTTTCCAGCCGGGAGAAGAGCTTCGCCCGGTCCTTCTCACGGTAGATGGGAATCATTCCAACACCTTCCTCAGCCTGCGCAGGAATTCCTGAACTTCAGCCTGCTGGATGTGAAAACTCGCGCGATTGACGACCACCCGCGCCGTCGACTCGGCCACCTCTTCCAGGACCACCAATCCGTTTTCCCTTAACGTCCTCCCTGTTTCCACAAGATCCATGATAGTCTCCGCCAGCCCCAGATTCGGAGCCAGCTCGACGCTGCCCGACAGATAGATTACTTCGGCCGGAAGACCGCGGCTGCGGAAGAACCTTTCCGTTATCCTCGGATACTTGGTCGCCACCCGGGTTGTGGAGAGCAGGTTGTGGTTCTCTCTTCTCCCCCCTCCCTTCCCCGCGAGCACCAGCGTGCATCGGCCGAATCCGAGATCCAGAGGCTGGTGTAGATCCGGAGTTACTTCGAGAAGCACGTCGCGCCCGCAGATTCCCGTCGCCGCGACACCATATTCCACGTATGTGGGGAGATCCGTCGGTTTCACGAGCAGGAACTTGTAACTCCCCGTGGAGTCCGGGGCCAGCAGCCGGCGCGAAGAGAGGATGTCCTCCGGCACCTCGATGCCCGCGCGGCGCAGGAAATCCACGGTCGGTTCCAGCAAGCGGCCTTTGGACAGGGCGACGGTAAGCATGAAATCCCTCAGTTACTCCGTGCGTTCAGTTATTGCGGATTGCGGATTTATTTTATTCCTGACTAAATCCGCAATCCGAAATCCGCAATACCCAATCATGGGGCCGTTCCCCCGAGGCGCACGCGAAGCCCCTGCTGTCGCAGCTCCCACGCCTGGCGGAAAAACCCCGTCAGGTCGCCGGACGAAGTTGCGATCTCGTGTGGCTCAGCCTCATGAAGCGGGACTTGCAATCCGGTCACATCGGCAAGGAGCGGCAGTATCCGGTCTAATGTGAACGAAAAGCCCACGGCGGGCAGGTCCCAGCCAAACCGCCCGAGCAGACCGTCATACCGCCCTCCGCCACCCATTTCGAAGCCGAGGGAATGACCGTAGATCTTGAAGACGATTCCTGTGTAGTAGTCCAGGCCCCGGACCTCGGCCAGATCGAAGGTCAAGAAGTCCGAAAGGCCGAGCGCATTCAACACCTCCGCGGTCTTCCGCAGGTCCAGCAGGGCTTGCCGGGAACGCGGGTTCTCCACGATTCCCAGGGCAAGCTCGAGGATCTCGCGCCCGCCCGCCAGATTGGGCACATCTATAAGAAATCTCTTCTTGTCGTCGCTCAATTGGAGGTCTTCCACCTGGCTCTTCAACCAGGCTGTATCTTTATGATCGATCGCGTCCCGAAGCGCGCCGGCTTTTTCCTCCGAGAGATTCAATTGCTGCACGATTCCGTTGAAGAATCCAACATGGCCGAGAGCAATCTTGAACTCCTTGACACCCAGGTGCAGCAGGCAATCGATGGCCACGAGCAGGATTTCGATATCCGCATGCGGTTCGCCGACGCCCATCAACTCCAGGCCGATTTGATAAGATTCCTTCTGCTTGCCCGCTCCGGCCCTTTCCTGACGGAACACCTCTCCCGAATAGAAAAGCTGGATCGGGAGGGGCTGGCCTCTCATCCGAGTCGCGACCGTCTTGCCAACCAGGGTGGTAAGATCGGGCCGCAAAGCGAGGAGGGAACCGTCCTTGTCCAGAAACCTGTAGGCCTTGTCCCCGAGCTCGGATCCCAGTCCGTATGAGAACGATTCCACATAGTCGAAAAACGGGAGAATGATCTCATCGAAGCCCCAGTTTTTCATGATCGCCGCCAGAATCGACTCCACCTTCCGGCGCCGGTTGACTTCTTCTCCAAAGTAACATTGCACGCCCTGAGGAATCATGGGCCTGAAATCTCCCGCTCGCTTCATCCTCTTCATACTTCCCCAACCAAAAACTTTGCGCCTTCGTGTCTTCGTGGTAAAACCGGCGCCCAATCACCACGAAGACGCGAAGAAATGACTGGCTAGGTCCACTTGGTGGACACAAAGTTCACAAATCGCTCAAGTTTTGTATCATGGCCGGGACGGCCATGCCGCGAAGCCATCGTGACACGGGCGTCTCGCCCGTGAATGACCGGTACGAGGCTCACTCGCTATTGTCTTGGACCTCCGATCGATTCCACAACGAGACCCTGGTTGTCTGCTTTCAGGAGGCGCACTTGCGACTCCAGGCCGTGCTGTTTGAAAATCTCGTGGATGGACGCGCCTATCTCGCTCTCGTTCCCATCGGCCAAGGCCACTACTGTGGACCCGGCGCCTGAAAGCGCCACGCCGATCAGGCCCTCGAGCTCCTCCATTCCAAGGATCTCCTGGAGGCCCGGCAGCAGCGGACTGCGATAGGGCTGGTGCAGGCGATCGCGCATCGCCTCGCGCACTCCTTCCCTGCAGCCGCGAGTTAATTGTGCCATAAGAAACGCTGCGCGCTGGACGTTGTAAACCGCATCCCGATGGAGAACCAGCTCCGGCAGCGCGGCCCGAGCCCTCTTCGTCTCCAACTCGAAATGGGGAGTTACTGCCACGACCGTCCAATCCGCGGGGAAATCGGTCCGGGCGCAAAGAATCTTTTCACCGCTGATAGATGCAACAAGGCCTCCCATCAGCGCAGGCGCCACATTGTCCGGATGCCCTTCCCTGGCTGTGGCGATCTCGAGCAACTGCGGCCTGGTCAGACGGAGCCCGCACAGGAAATCGGCTGCCGCGGCCCCAGCCACGCATGCGGTCGCGCTGCTCCCCAATCCCTTCGTGATCGGGATCTCGTTGTCAATCCGAAGCCGGAAGGGCGGGAGGCTCTTCCCGGCATCCCTTGCAACCTCCTCCATGGTTCTCCAGATCAGATTCGATTCATCCCTCGGAACTAGGTGCGCGTCCTGACCGTAGAATTCCAGCCGGGACGGATAGTTTTCGATCTCCCGCACTTCCAGCATCAGATAGAGCTGCAACGCCAGACCGACAGCGTCGAACGCAGCACCCAGATTGGATGTGCTCGCCGGTACCCGGATCCTCGCCCCCCGTCCCCACATTTTTCTTCCATTTTATTGGTCAACGGACACTCGTCACTCGTCATTGACTTGCTTCCGGCAGCGCCAGCGTCCTCCAAAATCGCCAGGATCGAACGTCAATGAAAAATGACCAATGACCAATGAAAAATGGCTGTCCTTTCAGTCGTCAGGTGTTGCTGCCAGAGCCTGCTGCAGAGCAGTTCTCATGACTTCTTCCGGGCCCTGTCCTCCGAACCACAGCTCCTGCTGCCGCAGCGCCTGGCCCAGGAACATTTCGAGCCCCGTGATGGTCTTGCAGCCACATCCTGCCGCATCTTTCAAAAGACGCGTCTCCGCCGGATTGTAGACGAGGTCATATACCCACTCGCCGGTCAGGCATTCTGGAGGCAAGGGCGACTCGTACACATTCGGATACATGCCGACCGGAGTCGCGTTGACCAGAAGGTTCCAGCGAATCGACCGAAGCTCTTCCCAGGGAGCGCACTCCGCCTGGAGATCTTCCGCGAGGCTCCGGGCCCGTTCTGCATTTCGAGCCACTATGCAAACCGAGGAGCCTTGGGAGCGCAGAGCATACACCGCCGCGCGGGCGGCGCCGCCGGACCCGAGCACGACAGAACGCATTCGGCTCAGCTCCAGGCGCCCGATTAGAGGGCGGAGAAAGCCATCCACGTCGGTGTTCTCGCCGTGCCAACCGTCTCCGTCTGTTGCGAGCGTGTTCACCGCCCCTATTTGATTCGCGGTAGCGGAGACGCTTCGAAGGATAGCCCGGACCTGTTCCTTGAATGGGATTGTGACGCTGCAGCCGCTCAGCCGGCACGCCCTCTGGAATTCCACAAAATCCTGCACGCTCTCGGCTTCGAGCGGAATGAAGACAGCATCCCTGCGTTGCGCCTCGAAAGCGGCGTTGTGGACCCGAGGAGAGAGCGAGTGACCCAGGGGTCTCCCCAATACACCGTAAACGCGTGTCCGCGTCCCGATGTCGCGAAAGCGATACAGCTTCAACAACAAGTCGGCAGGAACCTGTCCTTCCGCGGTGGACTCTCCCCCGGGCAGGCTGGCAAAGGTCGCCCAGGATCCCCATAGTCCGCCGAGGATGCGGCTTGGTGTGCCCGCCCGGCCCATCGCGAGCGCGAGAACCTGTAGGCCTCGCGCTCGCGCGTGCTGGAGCAAACAGGCAATGCGCGCGTTATCCGCAAGGCGGCGCGCGCGAGTCGCGATCTTCAGAATCCCGGCGCCTGACGCTGCCATCGTGTCCAGCCTGCTTTCCAGCCCCTCCGGCGTCTCCTCAAAATTGTGGTAGGAGAGGATCATCTGCGCGGGCTCCACATTCTCCAGAACCGTCTTCCACCCGGCTGAAAACTCCACATCCACAAAGTCGGCGCCCGCATGCGCCGCCTCGATGATCGACGCGATACGATCGCGCTCCGGGCCGGTGTAGTCTCCCCCTTCCTGACGCGCGCGCAGCGTAAACAATGCCGGACACGGTTTTTCCCGGAACAGACGCTTCACATCGAAGCCGGCGATGTAGTCTGCCCGGAATTCCACGAGATCTGCCCAGGCACACGCGCGTCTTGCCGCAGCCAGGGCTGCTTCGGTGCTGCTTTCGCGAATTGCAATGCACACTCGAGCGCTCACAAAATCAAAAGCCTGGGCGTCTTGGCTTCTCCGGAGAACACTCAGCGAGACGAGGGGTTCTCGGCGCCTGCACCCGAAGGAAGAAAGGACTAGGCGTGCTGATGTCGGTGGATATCTTTTGAGAACAGCCTGCAGGAGAACCTGGCCACGGATATCGGACTGGTGCGCATTCGACTGGGTCTTTTCGACAATCTACAGGCTGCCTTAACGTCAGGATAATCCCTGATCATTCCCAAAACCCAATTATTCTAGCCCAAAAATCCGCTCAACGCATTACCTTTTCTGGGTGGGCTGGGTGGGGTGTAATTAGGATTGGGAGTCAATTCATGCGGCCTTTAACTCTCTCAGAAACTGTGGAGAATTTAATTCGTGGAATTCGTGGCGTTTTTTTGCTGGCCACGAATTCCACGAATTTCACGAAAACGATCCCTGCGATTTGGATGTCATCGGTTCGAAATACAATTTTCGGAGTCTCACGCCCGGGCTATTGACACGGGCCTCACGGTGACGCCTAAAAATTTGACTCGCACTTCTGATTGCACCCCCTTTTCTGCGCTAAGCACATGATTTCAATGATTTCATAATACGGTAACGTGTTCCGCCCCAGCGGGGCATCGGAGAATCCCCTTGCGATGACGAAATCTCTCTGCTATGGTTTACTACGTGACACGAAGTAACCGACACGCAGCAGACGATGAGGCCGATCTCGGGCGGTACTCCGACCCCCCGTTGCTGGTGCTTGCGAGCCTCGCCGACGGGCCCAAGCACGGCCACAAGATGATCGAAGACATTGCCCGTATGAGCGGGAGCCGGCTCGGTCCCGGGACATTGTACGGTGCGATCGCGCGTCTGGAGCGTGAGAAGCTGATTGAGCCGCTGCCTGCCGAGGAAAGGCGCTATCCGTATCGGTTGACCGCAAAAGGCCTGCGAGTGCTCCGCGCAAAACTCGCAACGTTGCGCCGGTTCGCGCGCGCAGGTTTGCGGAAGCTGGAGGCGCGATGAACGCGCGGCTCGCGCGCCGGCTGGCCGCGTTGTATCCGCGCGCCTGGCGAGCCCGGTACGCCGAGGAATTTGAAGCCTTCCTCGGCGCGCACCCGCCCGGCTTTCGGGCGGTCTTCAATGTCGTCGGCTGGGCAATGTACGAACGCGTTTCTTCTCCCGGTGAATTCAACATGGACCAACGTCAACGCTCACTTGTCCTGATGGCGTACGCCTATTTGGCGGCGGTCGCCGCAGGCGTCAATTTCTACTGGACGGTCGCTGACACGCCGCTCGCGACAGCGATGCACGGCCACTCGGCATTGTTCGCCAGCTGGACGCTGGTCAGAGCGGGCTCGTTTCTGGCCCTTGCCGCCGTCGCCGCCGCGGGCCTCCCCGTGCTGGCGGCGATGGTGCGATCGGTGGTGGCCACGCGGCGATGGGATGTCGCCGGCCGGCTGGCCGTCCCGGCCTGCGCCGCTTTGGTGACATTGCTTTGGATGGCCGCCGCGGGGATGTGGGCTGGAGGCCATTGGATCCCCACGCCGTGGGACGTCACCGGGGACTGGACGGCGCCGGCCGGCTGGCCGCCTTTGACTACCCGTTGGATGCTGAGCTCCGTGACGTTCGCTCTGCTGGCAGCGGGGCTTATCGCAAGCGCGATCAGCGTCGCTCAGGCAATTCGCCGCAGCGATCTGTCGAAACACCGGCGACTGTGGTTCGCCGCGCCGTCGCTGGCGCTCGCGGGTTCGGTAGCAGTCATGGCGCTCGGCGTGCTGGCTTGGGGATGGTTCGCCGAGCAGTATGCGGCGTCCGACTTTCACGCTCGAAACGGCGGGTTGTTCAGCAGCACGAATTTCGCATCGTAGGGCGCGAGCTGCGCAGTGTTTCTGACGGCCACTCTGATAGCGGTTCGGGGGGCTCGTTCGGCAAGCGCGCTGGGGAGCGAGTAGCCGCGATTCATGCGGCCTTTAACGCTCTCAGAAGTTGTGGAGAACTTACTGTAATTTGTGGCGCTTTTACTGGCCACGAATTCCATAAGGCAGCCCAGCCGCAACCAAAAGTAAAATCACACTCCGCTGCGCTCTTTGGAGTGCGGCAGCTTGCTGCCGCTTTTGGTGCGGATGGAAATGTCGCCCTTAAAGCGCAAGCAAGCTTGCGCACTCCAAAGAAGAGCCGCAAAATCTTGTATGGAAAACACGCGGTCCGATGCCACACGGTAAACCGATAACCTGCCGTCCCGCGATCCGGCCGGCCACCGCGGCGGAAATGCCTGCGATTGCCCGGCTCGCCGCGAAGCTTGTGCGCCAGCACCACGAAATGGATCCGGAGCGATTCATGGTCTTCGAGCCCATCGAACCGGGCTACCAGCGCTACCTCTCGAAGGAGGCGCTTAACCCGGATGCCGTGGTCCTCGCGGCCGTCCGGGCCAGACCCGGCGGCGACGAGGAAGTGGTCGGGTATGCCTATGGGCGGCTCGAGCCCCGCGACTGGAACGCATTGCGCGAGGCTTGCGGCGCGCTGCACGACATCTTCGTCGACGAGACCGCGCGGCATCAAGGCGTGGCGCGAGCGCTCCTGGAAGAGATGGTGCGACTGCTGGCGGAGAAGGGAGCACAGCGTGTCGTGTTGATGACCGCGACGGGCAACGCAAGCGCGCACCGCCTCTTTGAGAGGTTCGGTTTCCGGCGCACGATGATCGAGATGATGCTGGAGACCGGCAAGCCAGCGAAGTGATCCTCGCCTCGGCGGTTTTCGCGGCCAATACCCGCGCTCTTTCCGAAGTGTTTCGCCAGCGGTTGGAAGCGGTCCTCACATCCGTTAGACTTCACCTAAAAGACCGAAGGACACAGTCGTACCGTACTTGGGGGTGCAACTAGAAGTGGGAGTCAATTCATGTGGCCTTTGACTCTCTCAGAAGCTGTTGAGAATTTAATTCGTGCTAAATTCGTGGAATTCGTGGCCAGTAAAAGCGCCACGAATTCCACAGGGCAGCCGAGCCAACCAAAAGTATGAACGAAACCACAGATGAGCACAGATAAAACGGATTGGTGTTCATCTGTGTTCATCGGTGGTTGCAATTTTTCACAGTCTCTCACGACCGGGCTATTGACACGCGCCTGACCGTGGCGCCCAAAAATTGACTCGCACTTCTTCGAATTGCACCCTGTATTTGGGAAAAGGATGTCAAACCAGGAGGATTGACTCATGAGCTCTGGACTATCCCGAAGAAGGATGATGCGGGCAATGGGTGGGGCAGCTCTGTCGCCCGTGACTCTTGCCGAGGCGCGGGTCTCGTGGCCGCCCGCCGAAAGCTCCAACAGACCCAAGATCTGCCTGGGAATCGCGCAGAACACCGATGAGGCCAGGATGCGGCGGTTGAAACAAATCGGTGTGGATTATGTCCTCATGGAGGGGCCCAGGATTCCTTGGGAGGAGACCGGCATCCGCGGCTGGATAGAGCGATTCAAGGCCGCTGGCCTGACGCTGTGTAACATGATGATCTCTGGATTCAGCAACACCCTCTATGGAAGGCCAGGCCGCGACGAGGAGATAGACAAGGTCATACAGTCCATCCGCGCGGCCGGCAAGTCGGGTCTCCCCGTGATCGAATACAACTTCTACGCGCACCGACTCGTAGAGGGCTATTACGAGGAAATAGGCAGGGCAGGCGCCGGAATGACGGCCTTCGACCACGATAAGGTTAAAGACCTGCCGCCGCTTCCGAACGAAGGGGCCCATAGCCTCGAAGAAATGTGGAGCAATGTCACCTACTTCTTGAAAGCAGTCGTCCCAGTGGCCGTCGAGTCCGGCGTCCGGCTGGCCCTCCATCCGAACGATCCGCCCGCGCCGATCAGCCGAGGATCCGGACAGATCATGGGGAACGTCGCCGGGTGGAAGCGCCTGGTTGACATCGTCCGGAGCCCGGCAAACGGAATCACGTTCGATTGCGGCGTGACGCGGGAGATGGGCGAGGACCCGGTGGCGGTGTGCCGCTATTTCGGATCCAGGGACTGCATCAATCACGTGCACTATCGCAATGTCCGGGTCAGGGTGCCCTATGAGAAGTACACCGAAGTGTTCCTGGACGAGGGCCAGGTCGACATGTTCGCGGTGATGAAGGAATTGGTGCGGCAAAAGTATCCGCGGGCACTCTACCCCGAACACCCGCGCGCGATCGACTTCGACCGCGAGTGTGGTCCGATCCGGAATCAATATCCCGGTGGCGGCGGATTCGCCGGGGAAATCTACAACGTCGCATACACCAAGGCCATGCTGCAGGCGGCCCTGTCGCTCTGAGAAGCGCCATCGAAGTGCAGCGCCGCCTGTTTCTGGAGCGTCCTCCGGATCACTGGACATCGGAGGCTTCTGCCATTAGAAGTGGGAATCAGTTCACGCTGCCGTGAACTCCTCAGAAGCTGTGGAGAATTTAATTCGTGTTAATTCGTGGAATTCGTGGCGGTTTTATTGGCCACGAATTCCACGAATTTCACGAAAACGATCACCGCCATTTGGATGTCATTGGTTTGAAATACAATTTTTCACAGTTTCTCCGGCCGCGTTGCTTGAGTTCCACTTTTAATTGTACCCGCTTCTGCCTGCCGGCTTCCCGCGTTGGGGGGAATTACTAGAAATTACTAAGAAATTACTATCAGATCGATTGCGTGGACTATCCGTCCTGATAGCGCTGCGCGACTGGTTGGCCAGGGCGACAGGCCGGCCGGGAAAGGCATCACTGGAATCATTATCAATAGGAATCGATAGTTCCCCGTATGCTGCCTGTCTGTGCGCGAGGCACGGCATGCCCTTTGCGTGAGAGAAGCCTGGCAGCAGGCATAATCGCGGTGGCCAAAGGAAGGACGCATTCCCCCCAGTGGGATGCGTGGTGACGTCCGGCGCGGCTCCGGTGCCAGTCTGGTCAGCACGTTCGGGCCATTGTCATTTCCGGCGAAGCATCTATGATAAGCCCTGATTGTGAACAGCCTGGGATCAGGAATCGCTGCTTATTCCCCAACCCGGAAAACCGTTACATTGCTCGAGATTATGCCGATGGCCAAGGGCCCCCCGCCAGCCTACGCGATTTGAATTTATTGGAGTCACGAATGAAAACAACTGCAGACGGTTTCTTGCTCATGCAGGAATCCTTGAAGCCCATCTACGCTAACGATGAAGCAATAGAGATTCTGGCCTATCCGGAGAAGCCGGCAAGCATCGATTCCGTCGAAAGCTTTCTTATAGGAAAGGTCCAGTCGATCCTGGGTGACAAACAATCTTCTATGGAATCCGGTGTGGTGACCCAGCTCATCTCGGGAAAGAGGCGCTATTTGTGCCGGGCCTTTCCTCTCCGCGCGGGCTCGCCGAAGGCTGCCAGTGTTTCGAATTTTGCCCTCCTGATCGAGCGATACCCCACGGCCCCGTTTGATATTTCAAAACTGGCCGAGCAGTATCACCTGACCGAGCGCGAGCAGGAATCCATCACGTTTCTGTTGCAGGGCCTGACGAGCAAGGAAATTGCGGTTCGAATGAAAATAAGCCCCAACACGGTTAAGGCCTTCCTGCGCCTTGTCATGGTCAAGATGGGCGCCACCACGCGGTCCGGGATTGTCGGAAGGATCTTTACCGCCCAGCATGAACATCGCCCGCGGTGATCTGCTTCCAAAACAGAGGGTTGCAGCGACTAACCCATTTGGAGAATTGATCGGCGGGAAGGGAGTACGTTAATGTTCTGTGTCTATGGAACCTATCAACGGTAAGGAAAGACGCGAATATTTACGACACCTGCTTCGTTGTCAGTGGCGGGGAGTGGAGCTGCCGTTACTGGAAACATCCGGACATGGTAACGGCGTCATTAAAGCCTGGGTCGAGAACATCAGCAGCGGGGGCCTCTGCCTGCTGACTGATCAATTGGTTCACGTTTTTCGCCCCATGCGATGCGAGATCTTTCTCGCCGAGGTCCCTCCGGGACTTCCGTTATTCATGCAAGTGCGATGGACGCAGGAAACGCCTTACGGTCCCAGATACCGGATCGGTCTCCGGTTCCTTGCGTGATCCCCTTTTCAATTCCAACCCAGCCTCTACCACCAAGGTTCCATGATCCCTTAGCGCCTTCGCGGTGAATTCAGGCTCAGTTTCATCACGCAGGTTGATCGCGGGCCGGGGTCTGGGTCGATCTCGTGTTCCCAGGCTTTTCATCATCCTCTGTGGTAGAGGGTATTCAGCACCTGGACGCGAGCCCCCGGATCGAGTTCCCGCCAGAGCAGCCAGCTCGCGACGCCCAGGGCCACCAGGTTGGAGAGTATCTGCGCCCATACCATCCCCACAGCCCCGAACCGGTAGGCCAGTACGAGCGCCGCTCCCAGGAGTAACGGGAAGCGGCTGACCCGGGCCAGCAGCTCCAGGTGCGGCTTGCGCAGCCCATGGTAGGCTGCCTCGATCGGCCTGATGAGCACGAACAAAGCGATGTCGAGGGCGTTGAGCACGAACAGGGAGGCAGCGGCCGCGAAGTTTGACCCCAGCCAGGGCAGAAACGGCCGGACAGCCACGGCGCTGAGGAGCAGGCACAATCCCACCGCGCCGGCCAACTGCAGCTGGCGCCCCAGAAAGGGAACCAGACGTTTGTTTCCCGCTTCGCGCGCTGCCGCGGGCAGCCAGTACTGAAACAGGCTGACCCCAATCATATCAAACAGATACGCCGGATAACGCCCCAGGCTGAACAACCCGGCCTCGACGGGCCCGGCCAGGGAGACAAGCACAAAAGGTCCGATGTTGGCCTGAACCAATCTGGATCCTTCACTAAGGGCCGGCCACCAGGCATAAACGCAGAGTTCCCGCAGCCGCCCCCTCGAAACGTGGATGCCCGAATCGCACAGAGGCAGCAGGAATGCCAGGCCGCCAATAGCACTGGCTCCCAGGCCAAACACGTGAGCTGCGAGCAAACTCTCCAACGTCAGAGGCCCGCGCAGGAACGCCACCCCCAGCGACCCCAGTCCCGTAATCGCGCTCAGGCACATCAGCAGGGAAACACGCGTGTATTGTTGCTGTACCAGGAGGCCGGCGCGAACGCACTCCAACACCAGCCGCCCCCCTGCCCACAGGGCAGCCATGGCCAGCAGTTCTCCGGGAAGGAACAAGGAGACCACCCGAGACAGTACTAAACAAAGCGCTGCCGCTGACAGGCTGATCGCCGAAGCCGTCATGACCGCGAGGGCAACCACCCCCGCCGCTGCAGCGCGGTTGCCGGCGCTCAGGTGGGCAGTGGTCAATCGAACGGTTGCCACGTGCAGTCCCGTCCCCGCTATGCCGGCGAGGATCCACTGAACGCTGATCGCCACGCCGTACAACCCCATCTGTGAAAGGCTGAAATTCCGGGAGGCGGAAAGAAAGAAGACAGCTCCCACCACGGTGCCCAGGCAGTTGCCCGCGAGCAGCGTAAGGATGTTCCGCATGGATGACCTCGCGGAGAGGGATTTTTAGCGATTCGAGCCCAGCACGGGCTCCATTGGCGGTTTCAGGCCCGAGTTTGCGCGCCAGCGCGCCAGGTCGTAGCACAGTCCGCCAAGCGAGAGGAGAAGAAAGAGAAGGACGGATCTCCCGGGTGAATATCTCTGGTTTTGAATGGTTTTCTTGAAGACGCCAAGCCGCTCGCTACTGTTCAGCGGCCTGACCGAAGCGACCTTGCCGTACCTTTGATAATCCCGGCCATAGGTAAGGAGCTTGCGGTAGTACCCCCGTAAGTCCGAGATTTCCAGATGCCGGACGCTGATCTCGGGAAAATAGCCGACGACGCCGCAAGAGTGCTCGTCGACTGCCTTGCGCACGAAGACGATATCCGAATTTCGAAATACCGGTGAGAAGGGCCCGAGGCGGTCGAACAGCGCTTTCCGAACCGTCATATTGCTGGTACACCCGACGTAAATCTCTTTGTTATTGCTGGACAGGATGTACGCGGCTTTTTCAGATTCGTAGGCCGCCATCATGGAGAGAGGAGCGGAATCGCAGGCAAACTGCACTCTGCCCAGTACGATGCCCAGACCGGGATCGAGCATGGCTGCGGCAATTCCCCGCAACCAATCCTTCTCGGGAGCGCAATTGGAATCCGTGAAAGCGACAAGTTTGCCGGTCGCCGCGGCCAGGCCCCGGTTACGCGCGGCGTAGTCTCCTTGCAAGCCTTCCGAAAGCAGCTTGATCCCGGGATAACGTCTGACAATCTCCGCCGACCGATCGGATGAGTTGTTGTCCACCAGGATGACTTCGTAACGTTCTTTCGGATAGTCTTGCGAAAGAAGCGCCTGGACGCACTGCTCTACGTAGCCTTCCTCGTTGTAAAAGGGGACGATCACCGAAATATCCATCTCAGTCCTCTATGACTCCCTATTCCCTTTTCATCTCATCCGCATTCGTTCACGTCCTCCAGGATACTTAAACAACCTGAAGCGACAAACTGTCGGATTCGCCCACTTGGGGGCCTTCCTTCATTATCGGCAGCTTTCCCGAGACTCCACGCAATTGTGTTTCCGAGGCCAGTAATGCAGAATTTCCGGCTTCTTTCGGCAGCCCTTCGCGTCCTGGCGTCTTCGGGGTGAATTCGGTACTCAGTTTTCACCACGAAGGCGCTAAGGGCGCGAAGAGAATCCTCCTGCAAAACGGGAGTAACCTGGATGGTTACGCCGTAGGTGTAATTGAAACTCACACCCGTTGTCCTGTACATTCTTGCACATAATTTGTAAGTCGCGCGGTAGAGAGTCTCCCCCCTGGAAGTCTTCTCTCTCGTCAGCAGCTCAGGAGGAGTATCGCCTGAGATCGCGGGGCTGTTGCAGGGAGTTGCTTTTTGGTGGGTTTTCGTTCCAGCGAGCGCGACGACAGATTTTCACCGCAGGCCGGCTGGCCCCTCCGATCGAAAGCACTTGAGGCGCTAAGAGCGATTTAAGCTCAAGCAGCCCAATCAGTTACGAAAGAGCATGTGACTGAAAGGGCGGAGCTACGCGAGTCGGTTCAAATCCCCTCATAGCCACACACCTTCTCACTTACACAACAGTCACGAGGAATTCCGGCAGCGCCGGAAGCACTCGCCTTTCCGAGGGGATGATGAACATACTGATGATCGCACCGCAGCCTTTTTTTGAGCCCCGCGGCACGCCGTTCAGTGTTTCCGGAAGACTTCGAGCCTTATCGCAGCTTGGCCATGATGTGGATTTGGTGACCTACCATGTGGGACAGAACCTCGTAATTCCTCGCGTAGCGATTTTTCGCACACCCGTCCTTCGTTTTGTCCGTCACGTGCCGATCGGACCCTCCCAAACGAAGCTTTTCCTGGATGTGCTCCTGCTGTTTAGAGCGTTGGGCTTGATGCTGACCAAACGGTATGACTTGCTGCACACGCATGAAGAGGCCAGTTTCTTCGGCGTTCTCCTCGCGCGGATGTTTCGGGTCCCGCACGTGTACGACATGCATTCATCGCTACCTCAGCAGTTGACGAACTTCCAGTACACTCGTTTCCGCCCCATGGTTCGTCTCTTCGAATGGCTTGAGAGCCGGACCATCAATTCCAGCGATGCTGTCATCACCATCTGCCCGGCCTTGGCGGAGCAGGTCAGAAAGCTCAACGGCCGGGTGCCTCACCTGATGATTGAGAACGTTCCTAGCGTAGACGAGGATCCCGAGGTCGTTTCTGAGGAGAGTCTCCGGAGATTCAGACTGGATAACTCGCTGGAAGGCAAGAGGGTCGTCTTATACGCGGGGAATTTTGAGCCCTATCAGGGGATAGACCTTTTGCTCTCAAGCGTGGAGCAGGTTGTCGCTCGCGCGCAGGACGCCGTTTTTCTCCTCGTAGGAGGGAAGCCGGAGCAGGTTCAGCACTACAGAGACCTGGTGGCGCAGCGCGGTTTGTCGTCCCATTTTCGGTTCACAGGCCAGCGGCCCCCCAAGGAGATCGCGGGCTACATGAGGCTTGCCGAAGTGCTGGTATCCCCCAGAACCGTCGGAACCAACACGCCCCTCAAGGTCTATGAGTACTTGCAATCCGGGAAGCCCATGGTGGCCACGAATCTCCCTACGCACACCCAGGTACTGAATGAAGACGTGGCCGTCCTGGTGGCCCCCGACCCGAAGGCCCTGGCTCTCGGGATCCTGTCTCTCCTCGAAAACCCGGCTTGTGCCCGGAAAGTGGGCGCGCATGCGCGCAAGCTCTACGAGAGTCGTTACAGTTTTCAGTCGTTTGTGAAAAAGACCGAACTAGTCCTGCGGATGGCCATCGAATAACCTATGTGCGGAATAGCCGGCGTAATTTATGACGACCGCTCCAGGGCGGTCCAGCCCGAAGAGCTCAAGAGAATGTCCGACACGCTCACGCACCGTGGCCCGGACGATGAAGGCTTCTTTGTGGACCAGAACGTGGGTCTCGCGATGAGACGCCTCAACGTCATTGACCTCGTGACGGGCCACCAGCCTATCTCCAACGAAGATGGCAGCGTCTGGATCGTCTTCAACGGAGAAATCTACAACTTCCCCGAGTTGCGGCGGGAGCTGGAAAGCAAAGGACACAGATTCTCGACTAACACCGATACCGAAACCATCGTGCACGCTTACGAAGAGTACGGCGAGGACTGCGTCAAGAAACTGAACGGCATGTTTGCCTTCGCGATCTGGGACCAGCGGTTGCGAAAGTTAATGCTGGCGAGGGACAGGCTGGGCGTGAAACCGCTTTACTATTTTCTGAACGAGCGCGCGCTGGTCTTTGGGTCGGAACCCAAGGCCGTCATCGAGCACCCTGAAGTGCCGGCCGCTCTGGATTTGGAGGCGCTCGACAGCTTTCTGACCTTTGAGTATGTACCGGCGCCGTTGTCGATTTTTCAGGGAGTCAAGAAGTTGCCGGCGGGGCACGTGTTAGTCAAGCAGAACGGCAAGGTTTCCATCCGGCGCTACTGGGAAATCCCGTACACGGAGCGCCAGACGAGCGAGGAAGATCTTTGCCAGGAGCTGGGGGAACTGCTTCAGGACTCCGTGAGCCGGAGACTCCTGAGCGATGTTCCTTTGGGCGCCTTTCTGAGCGGCGGGATCGATTCGAGCACAATCGTCTGTTTGATGGCCCAGGCTATGAACCGCCCGGTGAAGACTTTTTCCATCGGTTTTGACGACCCCTCCTACAATGAAACCCAATACGCCAGGATCGTCGCGCAGCGCTTCGGCACCGATCACCACGAGCTCATCATTAAACCCGATGTCGTAAATCTGGTGCAGCATCTCGTCGGGTTTCTCAGTGAACCCCTGGCGGACGTCTCCGTTTTCCCGACGTACCTGGTATCGCAGCTTGCCCGGCGCAACGTCACGGTGGTCCTCTCCGGTGACGGAGGGGATGAGCTTTTCGCGGGCTATGAGTGGTATGTCGCCGACAAGATTGCGCGGTACTACCAGAAACTGCCCGGCGCCCTGAGGCGCCGCTGGATTCCTCTGCTGATGAACTGTATCCCCCCTTCCTCCCAGAAAAAGGGGGCGGTCAACAAACTCAAGAGATTTGTGGAGGGATCGGCTCTTCCTGCGTCGCTTCGGCATTTCCGCTGGAGTACCTTCATGACGGAGGAGAAGAAGAGCCAGCTCTACAGCGAGGAGTTAAGAGGGTCGGCAGGCGGGCTCGATACGTGCTCGCGTTTTGTGGCCTATCTCGATGCGGTCAAAGAAGCGGATCCGCTCTGGCGCGCGCAGTTTGCCGACATCAAGACGTATCTCGTCGATAACATTCTGGCTAAGGTCGACCGCATGAGTATGGCAAACTCCCTGGAAGCCCGAACACCCTTTCTCGATTACAGGGTCGTGGAGTTCGCGGCCGGACTGCCAAGCCATTTGAAATTGAACGGTTTTCAAAGCAAATACCTGCTCAAGCGGTGCATGGCCGGCAAGCTCCCAAACGAGATTCTCCACCGCAAGAAGGAAGGCTTTAGCATTCCCATCAAGAACTGGCTCAAGAAGGAGCTGCGGCCGCTGATGGAGGACGTTTTGTCGGAGCAGCGGATCAAAAGGGAAGGGCTTTTCAACGCGCCCTACATCGAAAAACTGAAGGCGGACCATCTGAAAGGAGCGGCCAACAACAGCCATCAACTCTGGCCGCTGATCGTATTCGAATGCTGGCGAGACAAGTATCTTCACTAGCTTAGCTATAGATAGCGAGTGACCCTCATACCGCCCAGTCATGCACGGGCGAGACGCCCGTGCCACGACAGCTTCGTGGCATGGCCCGTTTGGAGTTCAGGCTTTAGCCTGCCCGGCGCCAGTGCAGCCTGAAGGCTGAACTCCGAACCTGCGCCCGCGATGACGCAAAAATTTGACCATTTTGTGAACTTTGTGTCCACCAAGA
>Ga0137380_10001299_pt1 | contig 20114 bp, 15 predicted proteins | sample SagtaG_17_FD_104809 | JGI IMG/M metagenome (GOLD analysis project Ga0137380, IMG submission 104809) | Vadose zone soil microbial communities from Sagehorn Ranch, Mendocino, California, USA - Sage2_L_100_16 metaG | ecosystem: Environmental > Terrestrial > Soil > Vadose zone | place: USA...
CAAGCGGATGTTCGACCTGGTGGGATCGGCGCTGGGGTTGGTCGTCACAGCTCCGCTGATCGTGCTGATCGCCGCCGCCATCAAGCTCGACTCCCGCGGCCCGGTGTTCTTCCGCCAGGAGCGGATCGGCACGGGGGGGCGGCGGTTCCGAGTGTGGAAGTTCCGCACGATGCGGAACGGTGCTTCCGATGCGGCGCACCGCGACCTCGTGCAGCGGATGTTGAACGGCCAGGAGGCGGACACCGGCCACGCCGGGTCCGACGGGCGGCCCGTCTACAAGCTCGTCAACGACGATCGCGTGACGCGGGCGGGCCGGTGGCTGCGCCGCACCTCCCTGGATGAAGTTCCGCAGCTCTTCAATGTGATGCGTGGTCAAATGAGCCTGGTGGGGCCGCGCCCCCCGCTGTCATACGAGCTCGACGCCTATGACCACTGGCAGTTCGACCGCTTGAAGGTGTTGCCGGGGATCACCGGTCTGTGGCAGGTGTCGGGCCGCAATCTCCTGACCTATCGCCAGATGTGCGAGCTGGACCTGGAATACGTGCGGCGCTGGTCGCTGTGGCTCGACTTCAAGATTCTCGTCAAGACCATCCCGGCGGTGGTCTTCAACTCCGGCCGGGCGGCCTGAACCGCTCCCGCATCGAGCGAGGTGAAGCGTGAAATCAATTCGTGTCGGTATCATCGGTTGCGGCTACTGGGGACCGAACCTGGTGCGCAATTTCGCGCGACACCCGTACAGCGAAGTCGAAGCGGTGTGCGACATGCGCTACGAGCGGGCGATGCGGGTGGGGGCCGAGTACCGCATCCCGTCGGTGACCGACCACCCTGCGGAGCTGTTCGCCAATCCCGATGTGGATCTGATTGTCGTTGCCACACCGTCATTCTCGCACTTCCCGCTCGCCAAGGCGGCGCTCGAGGCGGGGAAGCACGTGCTGGTGATGAAGCCGCTGGCGACGTCCACGGAGCATGCGGAGGAGCTGTGCGCCCTGGCCGAGCGGCAGGGGGTGCTGCTGGCGGTGGACCACACCTTCGTGTTCACGGGGGCGGTCCGGAAGATGCGCGACCTGATCGTGGCGGGCGAAATCGGCGACCTGTACTATTTCGATTCGGTGCGCATCAACCTCGGCCTGATCCAGACCGACGTGAACGTGGTGTGGGATCTGGCGCCGCACGACGTGTCGATCATGGATTACCTGATCGGCCGGGAGCCGGTGAGCGTGTCGGCCACCGGGGCGGCGCACGGGGGCAGCCCGACCGAGAACATCGCGTACCTGACGGTGCGCTACGAGGGATCGCTGATCGGGCATGTGCACGTGAACTGGCTGGCGCCCGCCAAGGTGCGGCGCACCATCCTGGGCGGGTCGAAGAAGATGATGATCTACGACGACATGGAGACGAGCGAGAAGCTGAAGGTCTATGATAAGGGATTCTCGATCGCCACGGATCCCACCGTGGAGAAGCAGTATCAGCTGATGATCTCCTACCGGTCCGGGGACATGCACGCACCGCAGCTCGAGACGCGCGAGGGTCTCGCGGTCGAGGTGGAGAACGTGATTCAGGCTGTCAACGGCAAGGAGCCGTTGGTGTCGGATGGCATCGCCGGGTGGCGGGTGGTGCGGATCCTCGAGGCGGCGCAGCAATCGATTCAGCAAGGCGTCGCGGTGCCGGTGAGCGGCGCCCCCGCCGCATTGTCTCGTTGATGCGAGAGTGGAGTCCTGAGGAGCGCGACGGTCTGCTGCGGCGGATCGCCCCGGACGTCAAGCTGGGGCGGAACGTGCGCATCTACGCGTTCGTCAACCTGTACGGCTGCGAGATCGGCGACGAGACGTCGATTGGCACGTTCGTGGAGATCCAGAAGGGCGCGAAAGTCGGGGCGCGCTGCAAGATCCAGAGCCACAGCTTCATCTGCGAAGGTGTGACGATCGAGGATGAAGTATTCGTGGGGCACAACGTCAGCTTCATCAACGACCTCTACCCCCGCGCCACGGCGGACGGCGGTCGGATGCAGACGGAGCGGGACTGGCGGGTGATCCCGACGTTAGTGAAGCGCGGTGCGGCGATCGGGACCGGGGCGGTGCTGCTCGGGGGGATCACGATCGGCGAGGGGGCGGTGGTCGGAGCGGGGTCGGTCGTGACGCGGGACGTCCCGGCCGGAGCAGTCGTCGCCGGCAACCCTGCGCGAATGCTGCGCATGGTCGAGCCCGCGACCCAGGAACCAGAACAAGGCTAGGGGGCGATGCAAGTACCATTTCTCGATTTGAAAGCACAGCACGCGGCGTTGGAAGCCGAGCTGACCGAAGCATTCCGAGCGATCGTGCGAGGCGCCGCGTTCGTGGGTGGGCCCGAGGTGGAGGCGTTCGAGCGCGAGTTCGCGGCCTTCTGCCACGCGGACGGTGCTGTGGGCGTGGCCTCCGGCACGGACGCGTTGCGCTTTGCCTACCTGGCGATGGGTATCAAGCCGGGGGATGAAGTCATCACCGTCCCCAACAGTTTCATTGCCACCACGGAGGCGCTGACACAGGCCGGAGCGTCGGTGCGCTTCGTCGACGTGCTGCCCGATACCCTCTTGATGGATCCGACGCACCTCGCGGTGTCAATCACTCCCCGCACGGTCGGGATCGTCCCCGTGCACCTGTACGGCACGCCGGCGGACATGGATCCCATCCAGGAGATTGCCCGGGCGCATGGCCTGTGGGTGATCGAAGACGCCGCGCAGGCGCACGGGGCTGTGTACAAGGGGCGGCGGGCCGGGACGATGGGGGCGATGGCGGCGTTTTCGTTCTACCCGGGGAAGAACCTGGGCGCGTGCGGCGAGGCGGGAGCGGTCACCTCCTCCGACGCCGGGCGGCTCGAGTTTGTGCGCAAGCTGCGGGAGCACGGCCAGGCCCAGAAATACTATCACGAGATCGAGGGCTACAACGGCCGTCTCGACGCGCTCCAGGCCGCGTTTCTGCGGATCAAACTGCGGCGCCTCGAGCAGTGGAATCAGGCGCGGCGCTCGATCGCCGCGCTGTACCGGGCGCGTCTCTCGGAGGCGGCGGACGTGCGCCTCGTGGCCGAGACGCCCGGCAGTCGCTCCGTGTATCATCTGTTCGTCGTGCGCGTGCCCCAGCGCGATTGGGTGCGCGAGTTCTTGCAGAGCCGAGGCATCGCCACGGGGCTCCACTATCCCCTGCCGCTGCATCAGCAGGTGGCGTACCGGCATCTGGGCCTTGCCGCGGGGGCGTTCCCCGTGACGGAGCAGGCGGCGGGGGAGATCCTCAGCCTGCCGATGTATCCCGAGATGCGAGCCGACCAGGTCGATTACGTCAGCGAGACGCTAATCGAGTGCTTCGCCGGGCGGTCCAGCCGTTCGGCGCCGCAGGTGATGGCACAACTCACACCGGCGTGACTGGTAGCGCGCAGCAGCTCGCCGCGACGGAGCAGGGCGGGGAGAAGTTGCCCGGTGTGTCCGGCGTGACGGATCCCTATTATGTCTCCGTGGCATACTCGCACGAGCCGACCGATCCGCGCATCCGGCGCCACTGCGAGGCGATGGCGCGTCGCGGCTGGCGCGTCGTGCACATCGGCTTGGCCGGCCCGCGCGAGCGCAGGGTTGGCAGGCTGAACGGCGTCGTGCTGCTGCGCTGGTCGCGGCCGCGCTACCGCGGGGCCGGCCTGCTGCGCTACGGCTGGAGCTACCTCCGGTTCTTTCTCTGGGTCCGGCGAGTGGTTGCCCGGGTGAGCGCGCGGCGGCCGGTTCGCGTGGTGCAGGTGAACAACGTGCCCACCTATCTGGTGTGGGCGGTGGGTGGGGCGCGGCGTCGCGGCGCCCGGGTGGTGCTGGACATCCACGACCCGGAGCCGGAGCTATTCCTTAGTAAGTTCGGGCAGCGGCCCGGCGCTCGCATCGGCGCACGGCTGCTCGCATGGGGCGAGCGGGCGGCAGCGCATCGCGCCGACTTGGTCCTATGCGTGCACGACGAGCATCGCCGTCTGACGGAAGCGCACGGCGTCCCGCCGGGCAAGCTGCGAGTTATTGTCAACCAAGCCGACGCTCGGCTGTTCCCCCTGGCGCCGCCGCGTCCGGCGACGCCGTTCGTGGGATACCACGGTACCGTGTCTCGGCGCATGGGCCTGGACGTGGTGCTCCAAGGCTTGGCCCTGCTGCGCGACCGTCGCGTGACGGTGCGCGGCGCCATCTGGGGTGACGGGGACGACGTCGCTCGCCTTCAAGGGATCCGCGATCGTCTTGGCCTGACCGGGACAGTCGAGATCCCGGGCCAGCGGTTTCGTCTCGAAGAGTTGCTGCCACGCGTGCGTGCGTTGGGGGTGGGTCTGGTGCCGCTCGCGCGAGATGTCATGACCGACATCATGCTGCCCACAAAGCTGCTCGAGTACGTGCGCCTGGGCGTGCCGGTGGTGGTGAGTTGGACGCCCACCATCGCCCACTATTTCTCGGAGGACGCGGTGCGGTATGTGCGCGACTTATCGCCCGCCGCCGTGGCGGATGCCGTTGCGGAATTGTTGCGGGATCCGGTTGCCGCACAGCGGCGTGCGGCGCGCGCGCAGGCGCTGCCCATCGCCCGGGCATGGCAGGAGAGCGGCGAGCGGGAGTTCGTGAACCTTGTCGAGGAGCTTGGGAGCAGTGCAGACCACTAAGGCTGCCGGGCCCACCGCGGAATCGGTAAGTGTGGTCGTCGGGTTAGGGGAGGTGGGACGACCGTTGCTGGACGTGCTCAAGCGGGCGCACCGGGTGGAGGGCGTCGACCTGCCTGCGCGCGACATCACCGGTTCGGTCGAGTTCCTGCATGTCTGCTATCCGGCGGAGATCAAGGACTTTGCCGCTATCACTGCTGGATATGTCAAGCGGTATCGCCCAGAAGTGGTGATCATCCACAGCACTGTTCCCGTGGGGACGACGCGAGGGCTAGGCGAGCTCGTACCCGTACCAGTGGTGCACAGCCCCGTGCGCGGAAAGCACGCGCGTATGGTGGAGGAGTTGACGCACTATGTGAAGTTCATCGGTGCTGATCGTCCTGTCGTAGGCCAGCGTGTAGCAGCGCATCTCGAGGCTGCCGGGATGAAGACCAAGGTGCTGGCCTCACCGGAGGCTACGGAGCTGGCTAAGCTCACCGAAACGACATACCTGGGGCTCCTTATCGCGTTCGCGCAGGACGTGGATAGGATGGGGCGAGCGGTGGGGGTGTCCTATAGTGATGTGGCTTCGTTCTATGACGAGATCGGCTATCTGCCACGTGTGGGGTTTTTCCCCGGAATTATCGGGGGGCACTGCGTTATTCCGAACGTTGCGCTGCTGAAACGGCGATTTCAGTCAGAATTATTGGACGCGATCGAGTGGTCGAACGAGTTGCGGAAAGCGGAGGGGTAGCGGGGTTGCCGGGCCAGGTGCGAGGCCCGCTTTTGGTGGCCGGTGCGACCGGGTGGCTGGGCGGAACCCTGCTGAAAGTTGCGCGGGAGAGCGGCTTTGAGGTCATCGGGGTGTCGCGGCAGGCCGAAGGAGATAGCAGAGTCGAGGAATGCGATGTGTCGCACGGAGATGCGGTTGACCGCCTGTTCAGGCGCTTGCGACCCAGTACGGTGTTCAACTGTGTTCGTGTCAGGACGGAAGAGTTTTGCACCGCTGCTCGCCCGCGGCGCAGTGTCGGTCTCACCGAGCTCGGTGTGCTGTTAGACGCCTCCGCTCGGTACCGTTCTCGGCTTGTTCACGTGGGCTCGGCGGCCGAGTACGGCGCATCGCTCAAACGACGGCCAGTGACTGAGCGGGCGCGTCCGCGTCCACTCAGCCTGTATGGACGGCAGAAGCTGGCTCAGACGAAGCTCGCGCTGGCCCGAGCCCAGAGAGGCCAGGCCGTCGTGGTCGCACGGTTGTTCAATCTGGTTGGCCCCGGCGAGGGGCTCGACACGGTTACGGGATCCTGGATTGCACGCCTCGCCTCGCCAAGCTCACAGATCGGCAGTCCCGTCGAGATCGCGGGGACCGTCCGCGATTTCCTCGATGTGCGAGACGCGGCACGGGCCCTGCTGCTGCTCGGCACTCACGCGAAGGCGAAAGGCACATATAATACCTGCTCCGGACGAGGGACGCGGATCGATCGCCTCGTGCGAACCGTGGCACGAATCCTTTCGGTCGACGTGCGAGTGCGGAGCGTGACACCACGCTCCGTGAATGGGAGCGGCCCGAGCTTCGCCGTTGGATCCTCCGGGAAGTTGCGGCGGCTCGGCTGGGCTCCGCGCATTCCACTTGAGCGGTCCATCCTCGACTTGGTCACGGAGTGGTGCGATCATGAGGAGTAGCACCACGAGCTGGACGCTGACGGACGGTCCCGTGGTCGTGACTGGGGCCGGAGGGTTCATCGGGAGCCACGTCGTGGAGGCGCTCGCCAGGCGTGGTGCGCGGGTCCGCGCCCTGGTTCACTACAACGCTCAGGGGACGATCGGAGCGCTGAGATTCGTCGAGCCGGCGCTCTTAGAAACTATTGAAATCGTCCGTGGCGACGTACAAGACCCCTACGCCGTGCGGTCCCTGCTGCGGGGCGTGGAAGCCGTTTTCCACCTCGCCGCCCTGATTGGTATCCCTTATTCGTATGTGGCCCCAGCTTCCTACGTTGCCACCAACATCGGCGGGACGCTGAACATCCTGGAGGGCGCGCGCGTGGAAGGCTTGGCGCGTGTCATCGTCACTTCTACGAGCGAAACCTACGGGACGGCGCAATACACGCCGATCGACGAGCGCCACCCCCTCGTTGCGCAGTCGCCATACGCGGCCACCAAGATCGGCGCCGACCACCTGGCACTTTCCTACTACCGCTCCTTCGAGCTGCCGGTGACCGTAGTGCGCCCCTTCAACACGTTCGGGCCGCGACAGTCCGCGCGGGCGGTGATACCCACCATCGTGGCCCAGGCGCTTCGAGATTCCGAAGAGGTGCGCCTCGGGTCGCTCGCCCCGCGTCGTGATTTGAGCTACGTGGAGGACACGGCGCGAGGGTTTCTCGTGCTCGCCGAGCGTCCGGAAGCGATCGGCAAGGTGACCAATCTCGGGACCGGCGCGTCCAGAAGTGTGAAGGAGATGGTGGAAGCGGTTGGGCGGATCGTCGGCCGCCGCCTGTCGGTCGTGGAGGACGCTGCCCGGGTGCGGCCGGAACGAAGCGAGGTCAACGAGCTGTGCGCGGACGCCTCCGCAGCCCGTGCCTTGGGGTGGTCGCCGCAGGTGACGTTCGAAGACGGCCTCGCTCGCGTCGTCGAGTTCGTCCGGGCCCACGAGGCCGACTTCGCCTCGGCCGCTGAGCGGTACCACATCTGAGCACCGCCGCCCCGAGCCGGGCAGTCATCCTCGCTGGGGGCTTGGGCACTCGCCTTGCCCCGTACACCACCGTCTTTCCCAAGCCGCTCATGCCGATCGCCGGACGGCCGGTGCTGGAGCTCGTGCTCCGGCGTCTGCGTCATCAGGGCATCACGCGCGTCACATTGGCGGTCAGTTACCTCGAAGAGCTGATCCGGGCGTTTTTCGGCAACGGGAGAAAGTTCGGTGTGGACATCGAGTACTTCCGCGAAGAGACACCGCTCGGAACGGTCGGGGTGCTAGCACATCTAGATGATTTACCGGACCCATGCATCCTGATGAATGGGGACGTCTTGACCACGATCGACATCGCCGCCATGGCGGCGCTGCACGCGCAGAAGCGGGCGGTCATGACCGTGGCCACGCAGCGTCGCTCCGTTTACATCGACTATGGCGTGCTCGAGCAGCACGGGGATGGCCGGATCGTCGGCTATACCGAGAAGCCGTCTATCCATTACGTCGTGAGCACCGGCGTCAACCTGATTGGTGCGGGGGCGCGGGCCAGGCTACGGCGCGGTGAGCGGTGTGACGTTCCGACCCTGGTGCAACGACTGATCGGCGAAGGCGAGACTGTGGCGGGGTATGAGTCGGACGCCTATTGGCGGGACATCGGCCGGCCTGCCGACTACGAGGCGGCGGACGCGGAGTTCCCGGAACTCCGGACGCAGTTCGGGCTCTAGGGCGGAGAAGCCGTGCCGAACATGCCGCGCATTCTTCATGTCACGAACATGTTCCCGTCCCATGAGTCTCCCGCCAACGGAAGCTTTGTAGAGACACAGGTGCGCAGCCTCGAGCATCTGGGCGTGTCGCAGGACGTGTTCGTCATCCGGGGTGGGGACTACCCACGCGCCGCGTTGCGAATCCCGAAGCGAGTGCGGGAGGGTCGATTCGATCTGGTCCACGCTCACTACGGGCTGAGTGGATGGGCCGCAAGCTGGCAATCAGTCCCCTACGTGGTCACGTTTGCAGGAAGCGACTTACACGGCGTGAGTCGAGGGAAGCTCCAGCAGCGTTGGCGGGGGCGCGCGGAGGTCCTGGCCTCTCATTGGGGAGCGCTTTGGGCTCGCGGCCTGATCGTCATGACTCGGCGGATGTTGGATCTGCTGAGGGCGGACTCGTTGCGCGCCAAGGCGCGCGTCCTGCCTTACGGCATCGACACAACACGATTCCAGCCTGGCCCGTTGCAGGCCGCGCGTCGGCGCTTCGGCCTCGACCCCAATGCTTTTGTTATCCTCTGGCCTCATAGTGACAGCCCAGGCAAGCGGCGGGACCTTGCAGAGGCGGCGACGGAGAGGCTCGGACGCACACTGCGTCGATCGGTTGTCCTCTGGAAGCCGCGTCACATCCCACACTCTGACATGCCGTACTGCTATCACGCGGCGGACTGCCTGCTAATCGTCTCGGACACGGAAGGCTCACCCACTGTCGTCAAGGAGGCTTTGAGTGCTGCGGTCCCCGTGGTCGGCGTGGATGTGGGGGACGTGTGGAGTTGGATTGACCGAGTCGATTGGTGCCGCCGCGTCCAACGGGATCCTGACGATATCGCTCAACGACTTGCTGAGGTCTGCGGGGCTCCTCGTCCGATCGAGCCACCGAGCCTCATCGGGGAGTTCGACTGGGAGCGAGTGGCAAGGGAGCTGGTCGGGATCTACGAAGACGTGCTGCGCAACCGGCAGTTATCGTGATGGGGATTGAAGGGAGTGCCGACCTGGGTGTCTTACGCACACTGCGCGCCACACTGCGGGGGCGCCTAGGCAAGGACATCGGGTCGACGGTGGGCAGCAATGGGGTCGGGGCTGTGGCCGCCCTTCTCGCTGGCCTCGTTCTAGCTCGTTGGCTAGGTCCAGCGCGTCGGGGAACGTTCGAACTCATGCTGTTCGTAGTCAACAGCGCAATCCTGCTGCTTGGCTTCGGATTAAACATTCCGACCGCGGTATTCATGGGCAGTCGTCCCGCGCGCGGCGTGTGGGCGTACCGCGCGGGAGTCGGACTGCTGTTGGTGTACTCGCTCCTGGCAATCCCGGCCGCCCTGCTGGTCGTCCCTCGAATGCAGAGCTGGCGCGCCGTCGGGCTAGGTGCGGGTGTCGCGCTATCAGCCGTTGCCAGCTTTCTGGCGCTGAGCGTGCTCCAGCTCGCGACGGCGGCAGCCATCGGGAGTGGCCGCATCCAGGCTCTTAACCTGGGAGTGGTGACCCGTTGGTTGGTCTATCTCGTTGGCCTCTTGGTGCTGCAGGCGGTTGTTCCTCCCTCCCCCGAATCAGCGCTCGGCTGGTTTGCTGGGTCCGCACTCGTCGGGTGCGCGGTCGTCTGGTTGGGATTGCGGGACGTTGATCGTTCGTCGGGTGCTCAGGTGGCCGCAGAAAGTCAGAGATTAGAGACGCTGGCGTTTGGGATTCGCGGCCAGGCTGGGAATCTGTTACAGTTTGTGTCTTATCGGTTCGATGTGATGCTTGTCAGCCTGTGGGTCGGGCAGGCGGCGCTGGGAGTATACGCCGTGGGCGTCCTGTTCGCTGAGGCCTTGTGGCTGCTGCCAAACGCGCTGGGCACGGTCCTCTTGAGTCACACGGCAAGGTCCTCAAAGGAGGAAGCGGATCGTCGCATCAGCCTGGTCTTTCCATTCACGTTCTGGCTCGTCATCGCAGGCGCTGGCGTCTTGAGTGTGGTCGCGTGGCTCGCCGCGAACACGTACTTGGGGAGGGCATACGCACAGGTCCCATTGGTGACTTGGGCGCTAATGCCTGGGGCGATCGCCTTGAGCGGGACCAAGATTCTGTCGAACGATCTCACCGGCCGTGGATTCCCAGGGATCACTACCGTCATCGCTGCATGCACGATGCTCATAACCGTGATTGGGGATATCCTGCTGATCCCCAAACACGGCATAATGGGCGCCGCAGTGGCTTCAAGCATTGGGTATAGCGCCTCGTTAGTTCTCACCATCAACGCTTTTCGAGGGCGAAGCGGGATGCGGCTGGGCCTCTTGCTGCCACACTCTCTGTCACCGGCAATCCCAGACCGGAAGGACTAGATGGCACCGAACCATAGAGCAAGATGGTCCGCTCTAGCTCTGGAAGGGATCCTCGCCGCAGGTCTCTTGGGAGGTGGTGGGTGTTTGAGCATGCCCACGGGAGGGCCCGACGCACGCGATGGCGCGGCCTCCTTGGTTCCTGACTCGCTCACGGGCACGTGGCTCGTGAGCGTGGACACGGCGAATCTTGCTCCCTTCGAAGTGATCTTGTTCAAGGCCCTAGACGACTCCGGTTCGGCTCGGCTGCTGGGCGTTTCGCGCATCCCGGATTTCGCGTCTCGTATGGGACTGAATGTGATCCGACCGGGTCCTCTGAGCGTGACGCTCGCTCAGCGAAACTTCGCTATTAACGGCTTGGCTCTCGGGGATCGACAGCTGACGTTTTTCGGTGCCGCGTGCGGACAGGACCTGTGCGGAGCCGTCGTGACAGATTCTCTCGGCCAGTTCGTCGATGTTGCCCGTGCTTCCCGGGACTGGGATATCGCGTTCACTGACCGTTACAGCGCGCCTCTTGCTGGGATCACGCCGGTTGCGATGCCGTCGTTCGTGCTAAGACTCGACGACGCTTCCATCGAGGACACCGCGGCCATTAGGCTGGCGTCTCAGCTACATCTCCCGGTGTCGCTAGCGATTCCAACGGGGCTGATTGGTGATCGCTGGCATCTCGATTGGTCTACCATTATCGCTTTCGCGCGCCAGCAGGGTGGTTTGCCTCTAGTCCACTCGCGAACCCATGCACCGGCGCCAAGCGGCTTACTCGGAGCACTGAATGAGTTCGCGGAAGCAAAGCGAGATTTCGAGAAGAGAGATCTACTCCCGCTCGTTTTTGTGCAGCCTGGCGAGTGGCAAGGCGCGTTCCAGTTCGACTCGCTGCTGAAATTTGATTCGCCGTATGGGGTGATGCTACAGGACCTGTACCTTGGTGTGCACGGATATGTAACCCCGGCTTTCCGCCCGTCTCCAACCACCCGGGCCGGCCTCCTGGGGCGGACGCACTGGACACTTGATCGGATGACCAGCACCGGCGTGGAGCAGATAGTCACGGCTGTGCGTTCGAAAGTAGGGGTTGGGCTATGGCTGTGGCACTCGAAGATGGTCGACCCCTCGGTGCTTGAGTACTTTCTCCGGCGAGTCGCATCCCTCCGCGACTCTGGAGTCATCGACCTGCTTACCCCCGTCGGAGAAATGCTCGCACGGCAACCGCTTCCTGTGTGGGATGGCGTCGTGGTAAGCGACGCGGCTCCGCGCCGCATTCAGGAATTCGCAGCCGTCGCGGGGGCCGCGTGTCCTGATTCGACCCTCGTCGCCGCCTGGGACCTCGATCTCGGGCCGGGTTGTGGCCTTCGTCTCCCTGTGCCTCTGCCGGAGACGGGATGGCCCGTTCGTGCAGTCGTTACTTGGATTGGCCAGACCCGCCTCCGCATGCGGCTAATGGCAGGTCCTAGCTCCGCCGGCGGAGGTTCGGTAGTTAGCGATTCGACGCGCGGTGCGCTAACGCGGAGCTTTGGTTACCTCACGCCTAGCATGAGTGATCGCGCCGTAACGATCGCATTGGAGAACATCGGCGCTTCGACGCTTCACATCTCCGAATTTCACGTCGGATTCTTCTGATTCCGCATGCGGTGCTTGTGCTTCGTTTGAGCCGCTTATGCCACAGTGACAGGAGAATCACAGGGCTGTGGTCTTTGACGGCGCTGAACCATCTGGTCGCGCACCCATTTTTACACCCAACGCGCGTCCGGGCGCTCCAAGGGAAGTGGGGCAAGCGCGGGCGAGCGTCACGTAGCTGTGTATGATGGCGAGCTGTTCCAGCGGCACGCCGATGAAGCGGGCGCAAATGGTCGGCAATGACGCGATCGCGCGTCGACTTTCGGGTGTGACATAGGGATCATGGTCAAGAACGTGGATACCAGCACGTTCTAGCAGGTCCTGCCATTCAGGCCAGACCATCCGGTTTTGAAACTCGAACGGCGTCTCGAAAACGACCCGGTACAATCGGTCGGAGAACCGATAGTACTCGAACATCCGCATGGACGGATCGTGAAAGCTCCAATGGTCATCGTGGCCGATCAAAACGTTCATCACGCCGTCCGGCTTGAGCGTTTGAGCGAGCGCCCGCAGCTCTGGTTCCAGAATCGGCAAGCGGATGTGGTTCAACACGCAGTTGGAGACTATCAGGTCAACCGAGCCCTCTGCGGTCATGGGCCTGTCGGTCGCGCGCGTAATCGCGGGCGTGAAGCGGCACGCCTCGTAGAGCGCGTGACGGGTGGTCAGCCTGAGCAGCGGTGCCAGTTGTTCTCTGACATATTCGGGTGTCTTCCCCACCGCCGGCGCCACGCTCTCAGCCTCCGCGACTAGGGTTTGGACGTAACTGCGAATGGATCCCAACGTAGCCTTGTCCTCGACGTCGAACAGGGTCACTCGCCAATCGCCGACCAGGTACAGCAAGAAGGCATCGCGGTGATACCACGCTGTACCCACATCGAGGGCGTGTCCGCCATGTGGTTTGAGGCGTCGAGACCGCTCGACTAGACGAAGCGAGGACGGCAGGATACGCGTGCGGGCTGCTCGGTGTTTTCGGGCCCCGAGCCAGCGATAGAGGGCATGGCCCAGTGGAAGGCGCGCGAGCACCTGTTCCGCGATCGGCCACGCATAGTAACGGAGCACACGAGAAATATGTCGCGATCCCGGCCGCTGCGCGAGATTAGACCAGTCGGTGAACCGCCTCCCCGAGCAGTACCACCCGCCTGAGCCATCCGGCGACGAACTGCTGGAGCTTCGTCAGCCCGCTGTAGGACGCGAGCCGGGCCCAGAGGAACTGTTCTACGTCATCCCCCGACGCCGACCACATCGCTGTCGCCCGTCCGACCCCGATGTTCACCGCCGTGTCGAACACCGCGAGCGCCGCGCCGTCTGGCAGTCCGTCGCATCCGGCTGGTGTCGAGTAGTCGCGGGGGTAGATCTCCGCCGCCTGATCCAGGGTCAGGTTCTTGATGTCGAGCTGGGGGTACTGGCGCTTGGAGATCCCCATGTTCGTCTCACCGCCCGGATCGGCCAGGTTGTCGACGTACCATCGGGTCTGACAGCTCCCGGCAACCCAGCAGCGTAGCCGGGTCATGCCCTGTTTCAGGGATGCCAAACGGCCGAGAGAGCGGCGATTACCGCGCCGCTCAGGGCGCCGTAGATCGACGGCCGCCGCGCGACCTTTGTGAGCGGTGTTCCACCTGCACGCGGAACTCGGTGAGTTCGGTCCGCAGGGCCTGTACCTCGTCACGGGTGGCGTGGACGTCGTCGGCGATCGTGTGGAGAAGGAGTGAGTCGCTCATGGAACACCGACGGGTTGAAGGGAATCCTTGGCTTGATGGAGGCGCTCGAGGAACTTAGCGGTGGAGTCTCAGACGTCGGCCCGGGCGTCTGCGGCTCAGCGCAGGTACCGCAGGACCTTGGCGTGTTAAGTAGATCGTTGAGCCAATAAGCGTGAGCGAAGGCCAACTTCAGCGGAGCTGTACGAACACGAGCCTCTTCTTGAAGAGGGTCGGTAATGCAAGTTCGCCACTAGGCGGCAGTGGTCTCCACGCGTTGTTGATGACATCCGTCCAGCGAAGAGTGTGGGGGTCATAATCCCGATAGCCAACGAGATACTGGGCGGCGCCACTGACAGTTGGAACTCTTAGGACTGGGACTCCATCGTCGAAGTCTGCCATCACTTCAATTCGATTGCCTATTCTATACGCGGCCCAGCTTCCATGATGGCCACCGGTCGGACGTACTTGCACCGAGTACTGTAGGGATCGAGGAATCTCGTCTGAATTAATCTCCTCCCAGAAGCCAGGAACCCAGTCTGTGACGAACGGTGCGTTCGTCCAAATGACTTTCCTCAAGCCCCCTTCGCCGTATTCGCCAATCGCCTCTTGGGGATCGTGCTCCTTCCGGGTGGTGACGAGGTCACGAAATCGTAATCGTGCGAAGGTGCTCACCTCCTTCAGCCCCACAGCGGAGATGTCGTATCGTATTGCCTGGCCAGGTTCTTGAAGCCCTCGATCGGGGATGGCCACACTGAATGTGTCGTTGGTAAATGCCAGAGCGAGGGGCAGCACCCTGCAGAGCTGCGCAACTAGCGGCCCGAGCGGTACGGGCGACAGCTGGCCGTAAGGGTTGTAATCGAGACGTGAGGCGCGTTCCACGGCATCCACGAACCCTGGCTCGTACTCTCCGGCTTGGAGATAGCCTGCTGAAATGCCCAAGTAGCTGATTAGGCTGTATGAGGGATGCGCACCAGGCATATCGCAGCCGGGATAAACGCATCGATCATCGATACTGTAGGCGAGATGGCCGCTCAAAAGATCGCAGTTCAGAGCTCGCCGACCGCCCGGGTCGGTGACAGTATGACAGCTCTTCGCACCCGGATACAGCTGCTTGTAAAGCATCTTGCTGCCGGGTTGGTAGAATGCCACGATGGCTTGCCACGCCTTGGCATCCTCCGACCTTTGACGAAGCTCACTCGTTTCCTTCATGACCCAGGCGAAGTGCAAAGCATGTGCGTGAGTGTTCAGTACGCCTCTGGGTCCATTCCCAAGCGCTTCCTTTCTATTAGCGGAATAGGCAATGTAGTACACGTCCCCGTGTCGATCCTTGAAATTGACTCTCGAGGTATCCGGCGCCAGACCATAGAATCTCCTCAACTGCTGTAATCGATCGTAAATGATGTCTGCTTCGCTCTCTGCATGAATCCATCTGTCCCGGTCCCATTCAACAGTGAGATAGCTCCAGAGATAGGCCATCGCCGGGAATGCACGGGAGTGAGCTGAGAGGATACAACTATCTGGGTAAGTCACCCCCGCGCTACTCCACGCCGGCCATCTGGGCCATCCGCCATCCAGCTTCATTCGATCCACCAAGTGCATTGTGATTCGGATGAGCATGTCTTCTTGGAGCCAATCGCTGGCCGTTGGATGGTCTATGTACTTGCGACGCAGCGGGATGAGCCAGTTCGATAGCTCGTAGGTGTTCCAGTTAATGAAGGTCAACGTACTGTCGGTGGCGTCCTGCCGAAGACCGTAGCCGGGGTAAAACGCGAACTGCGGCTGGTGAAATGCCGCCTGATCCGGGAAGCGGTCGAGAAGGGATATGACGCTTCCTGCGATGAGGCTGTGACCTCCGTCAAGGTCGGCCCTTGACGAAGACGCGTCTTGCACGTGTCTTGACACGACAATCCGGCGGCGTGGACTGGTTGAATCATCATCGAAGGTAGTGGTGAAAGCGTGACCGATGAGATTCAGTTGCAGGCCACCCAGCGGGCCGATAGGGAGCTGTGTCCATAGATCGTCTGCGGTCCGACGGATTGGAACGTGATTACCCTCCCGCTGGAACTCCCACGTCACTTCATCCAGTTCTAGGGCCGGGCTGGTTGTGCCGGAGCGGGTCCCTTCGCGAAGGATCGCGACCTGCTCATAAATGTTGGGGCTCTTGGTGAACTCATAAGTCCGCTCCGCTCGATAATCCAGTCCAATTCCAGTCACACCACCTATCCAGATGATGCGCACGTAGAAATCGAGCCCGTCCTCGATGGAAAAGCGCGAGGCTGTGAAATCGGCCGATCCGAGCGGCTCCTGACGACCTGAGAAGCGAACAATCAGTTTGTCTCCCGAGATCGCGGGTCCGCCGCGTTGATGATCCAAGACCGAGTAGAGCTCGCCTGTCTGCTTGCTGACGTAGGCGGTGTAGAAACCGTTGGTTACGGTGAAAGCCTTATTTGAATCTGTGAACGTCACCTTCTGGGCTTGCGACCACAGAGGGCTTGCGAGAGAGAGGATCCCACAGGCCGCCATTCGTAAATCGTTTCGCAACACGAGCGTGCCCTCAGGCTTGGGACTGCTGACCGTTGGGAGTTCTCGCGCAAGAAGATGCTACAAGGTTCGGTTGTCTAATAGGGTGTTGTTTCAGCACGAAGGGCGGTGAATCTTCTTGCAGCGGCGCCAGTGGCGTAGAGCCGCATTGCCTCAGGCGACACTGTCAGACGATTATGAGAGGTCCTGAAACAGATAGGAGGACTGTTGTGGGAATCCCGCCCGTCCGCTCGATGCAGTTCTCCTTGGCGACTGCCAGGGACCGGGCAGCTACATGACCGTCGCAGTGTCACCAGCAACCATCCGTTCCGGCTGGCGCGCCGCTGCGCTGGTGACAGTGATCGTCACCGTGGTCGCGGGAGTGGGATGGCCCACGGGGTTGCTGGTGTTGCTTCTGGCCCTTGCTTTGTTCGCCGGCGCAATCGTCGGGTACCTGCCTGTCTTCCTCGCAGTCCTCGTTGTTCGGAGCAGCCTGGACGCCTTTACCGATGTCGGGTTGCGTCTCGGTGCGATGCGCTTGTTGAACATTCCGGCAGCAGCTGCGCTGTTCTTGGTCCTATTCGCTGCGGTGCACCGCGTTCATGAGTGGTTGCTCGGTGAGCCACGGTCTCTGACACGGTTGGAACGCGTTTTTATTCTCTGGCTCTTGTTCCTTACATTGTACGTTCTAGTAGGTGCTCGGCATTACGGCGACTGGGGAGTGGGGTTCAGAGAATGGACGCGCCTGGCTTCGATTGGCTGTGTCCTTTACCTCAGTACCACCTTTGCTGGTCAAGGGGCCGGTCGGGCCATTGTTGCCGCGATGTTTCTTTCTCTTCTTAGTCCATTGTCGGTCGCGACGTGGCAATGGGTGACGGGATCAGCGCCTCTCTACGCTGGAGTCCCGCGGGCGACTGGCACCTTCTTCCATCCTATCACACTTTCCGGGTATCTGATCTTTTTTATGGCGCTGACCCTCTGGAGAATGCGAGAGGGACGTCGCAAGCTTGCCTGGGGCTTACTTCTAGCTCTTGAGGGCGCCGGTTTAGTGGCCGCCTACTCGTTGACGGCTCTCGTACTCATTGCCGTTGTAGCGGGGTACCTCGTGATGCGCCTCCGAGGACGACTACGCCTCGGCGCCCTCATCGGAGGAGTTGTCCTGGTCGTCGTGTTCTCGGTGTCGACTGCAGGAGCGGGACGGCTTGCTGAGTTGAGAGTCACCGGAAACATCGAGCGGGTGATTGCAACAAACCGCAGCACGAACTCGCTAACCTGGCGGATCTGGCACTGGTGGATCTTGTGGCAGGCGAGCCGCGGTACACGTTGGACGGGCGCGGGGCTGGGGACGAGTCAGCCCTACGTATCGCCCATTCGGTACGATGCACACAATGACGTCTTGCGACTGTTCATAGAGACAGGACCCATCGGACTGGCTATCTACCTGGCCTTGTTCTTACTGCTGTTGCGAGTATTTGGGGTTCGCGGAGATGGCGTCCAAACCGGGTTCGACTCGGTCCGACCGTACGCCAAGGCGGTGGGAGTGGGTCTGTTCGTTGCGAGTTTCTTTGATAACATCGTCACGTCCACTGCTCTGCAATACTACCTATGGTGCCTGGCTGGGTTGCTCATTGGCACCGAGCCGTTGGCGAGAAGATCGACCGTTACCTCGGAGCGGGCCACTTCCTCTGCCGCCAGCGTCGCCAGCGCCCTACGAGATCCTGAAGGGCGTGCGCAGCCGTCGTGAGCGAGAGTCGCACCGGGCTGTCCGCGGATAAGGTTTCCCGCCAGGTGGTTCGAACGCTTGCTGCGATGATTCCGACAAGAAACCCGAGCACGCCCAGCACGGATTTTTTGGGCCATGTCGGTTTCGCCGGTGCGATGGGTCTCTCTACCGGAGTCAGAGTCGGCGTGTCGCGCACCGCGTCAATCTGCGCATCTTCAAGCTGTTGACTCAGAGAGAGATAAATGCTCTGTGCCATATCCACTCGGCGGCGAAGCCGCGCTTCCTGCGCCGTTAGCGACGGAGAAGAAGTCAGTATCCGGTTGCTCGCATAAAAATGCTCGAGCGCCATCTCAGCTGAATCGAGCTGGGCGTGCGCCTCCGCGACACGCTCCTTTAGAAACTCGCGTCTGCTCTTGGCGCTGGACTGTCGAGTGAACAGGTTGAAGCTGTCAAGCCGAGAGAGCATGGCCTTGACCACCGCAACGCCCAGAGCGCCAGTCGGCATGTCCACAGATAGTGTGACGATTCCAGACGCTTGGTCGACGCCGATGTCTAGCCTATCGGAAAGTTTTTTGTAGGCCAGCTCCAGCTGGCGCTCCGGAGAGTGCCTTCGGGCGATGTCTAGTACTTCGATCAGGGTAACGCTATCAGCCGGACTGTCCGCGTCCGGTGATGGGTATCTCTTCAGGATGACGGGGTCCAAGACCGTGCGGGTGCGAAGCACTTGGGCGTAGAAGTCTGGGGATATCTGTGAGCCGAGGTTGCCCACTCCGAGACGGCTCGCCAGCGATGACAGGCCTCCGGCGCCTGCGGATGGGATTTCGGAGCTCACCTCCGGCACAAAGCTCGCTTCGACTCGGTAATGAGCAGGTAGGATAAACGTGGCGCCGATGCCGGCGATGCCGCCTAGAATGCCGAGTGCCAGTAGAGAGTCCAGGCGTCGGATAAGCGGCGCCACCAGATCGATGGCGTTCCGAACACCCGTGCGTTGACCGTCCGCAGTCACCGCGTCACTACCACGACAATCGCCACCATGCTCGCCAGGATCTGCGCCATTGCTCCGAACAGCGCGACATAGTTGGTGCCCGCGGTTGTGTCCTTCACGGGCACGAGCACCTCCGACCCCGGCCCGGGTCCGGGGTCGCTCTTGAAGAGCAGCGTGTGCCGTCGAGTTCTCACTTCCCCGTTTGCATACTTGACGCTCACCCGACCCTTGTCGGCCCGGTAACTGTATCCACCCGCCCCTGCGATGTAGTAGCCGAGTCCGCGCCCCTGTTTCCACAGCACGCTCCCCGGCGAATTCACCGCTCCGGCCACCTTCACACTGGAGATGAACTCGGGAACACCAATCGAGTCGCCCGGCTGGAGAATGACGTTCGCTCCCGAGCGCCGGTCCCGCAGCGCACGCGGCAGATCGACGTCAATCCGGCCGGCGCTGTTCAGGACGCGAGTGAACTGGATGCCCGCCGCGTACGCCTGCGGCGTGAGACCCCCGGCGCGGTCGATCAGGTCCGCTAGGCGCTCGTCTTTCGACCGCAGCGCATAGGTGCCGGGGAATCGCACCTCCCCGCTGATCTTTACGGTCCGCTGCAGCTCGAAATCCGGTTGCCGCAGGATCATGACGTTGTCAAACGGCTCGAGCGGCACTTCAGCAGCGCCTTTGGCAGGGAAGGGGAGCCCTGGCGGCCCGACGTAGCGGCCCAGCGAGTCGCGATCGAACAAGTACGTCGAGTCCATCGGCTCGCGCACCGTCCGCGCCAGCTCCCCGTGAGATCGGTCGGCTGGAAGCCGCGCCACTTCGGCCTCCTTCAGGTACGCACCGATCTTGGGACCGTGCGCCATCAGCACCAGATCCCGCAACGTCATCCCTGCACGCCACGGATACTGCCCCGGCTCATTCACCATCCCCGAAATCGCCACGTACATCGAGTCACGCATCTCAGGACGACCGTAAATCGTGACGATATCGTATTCCCTGAGCTCGGGGTCTTCCTTCCACCGCTTGGCCGAGTCCGACGGCAGCTCGACGGGCAGCACGAACCTGGTAGAATCCGTTGGGTTCAGCCGCTCGACGTGGGCCCGGCCGGCATACGTCGCAGGGCGCAGCCCTCCTGCTCGCTTTACGAGCCCCGACAACTTCATCCCCGGCTCGAGGCCGTAGCGCCCCGGGAGGTAGACGTTCCCCTTGATGTCCAC
>Ga0137380_10001313_pt1 | contig 20050 bp, 10 predicted proteins | sample SagtaG_17_FD_104809 | JGI IMG/M metagenome (GOLD analysis project Ga0137380, IMG submission 104809) | Vadose zone soil microbial communities from Sagehorn Ranch, Mendocino, California, USA - Sage2_L_100_16 metaG | ecosystem: Environmental > Terrestrial > Soil > Vadose zone | place: USA...
CAAGCAGCGCTACCGCGAAGAACGCCACCTCAGCCGCTACGACGAGGACACCATCGAACGACTCAACCTCGCCGCATGACCGAAAAAATCCGATATAGGGCACCTTTTAGAAAGACGCACCCCAGCGCTACCTACAACACTTACTACCCATGGGGCAAGGCATACCTCAAGACGTGGAACCCCGCCAGCACGATCTTCGAGGCCAAGAACACCGACGGCAGCTGGGCGCCGGTCAACGCCGGGCTGTTCGAGGGCACCGCCACGAACTACGCCTTCGACGAGCCGCACGACGGGCTGGGCCTGGCCGGCATCTACGGCGACAGCACCATGAGCTCGAAGATCACCAGCATCTACGCCGGTTCGAACATCTGGTACAACGACTATCAGCTGGTGCAGCCGTACCTCGCCATTTCGGCGGACAGCCCGTCGGTGTCGCAGGACGTGATCCGGAACTATTTCCTTCCCGAGTTCAGCTCGCTCAGCATGTGGGAGAATCTGCCTAGCAGCGGCTCGCTGTATTACACGGACAATGCCAGCGCGGAGGTTCTCGCCAACCTCGGCATCTACCCGATTCAGTCACCGGGTGCGCAGTGGATCATCAACAGCCCGGCTGTGACCAGAGCCGTGATCCATGGGCGGTCGGACACGATCATCCAGGCACGGGGCAATTCGCCATCCACCCCGTACGTCTCGTCCGTCCACGTCAACGGCTCGGCATTTCCCAGCCACTTCATCTCCGGTGAGACGCTTGTCACCCAGAGCAACACGCTGACCTTCGGCATGACGAACACCCCGTCGCGCATCGGCCAGATGTACCTCACCGGGACCGACGGCGAGGTGCTCTCCGCCAGCACCGACAACAGCACGTACCTGCGGTTCCGCAACGACCCGCTGGGCGGTACGTCGCAGGCGGAGGTGTATGCGGCGCGGATGCCGGCTGCGGTGTCGGTGAACGGGACAGCGCTGCCGAGCAGAAACTGGTCGTACAACTCCACAGAGCACGTCATCACGCTGAAGGGCCTACTTGCCGGCACGGTGCTGGCGCAGTTCGGGCGAACCTGACTCCTGGTGCCAGGCAGGGCGTCACCCGGACCGCTTCTCGAAGATCTCGACAATGCCGTAAGAAGAATTAGCGGGAAACGTCTTGCGGAGAACGAAGTAGTGCCGCCAGTCCTGACGTCGGTGGAGCGAGGTCCAGACAAGGTCCGCGTCGCTGCTGCCCGAGTTCACCACAATCCAGGTCACCCAGTTCTGAGGGCGTGCCAGCGCCTCGGTGAACTGCGCTCCGTTGGCATCGGTGACGAACACGTGGTCCGGGAAATGGTACTTTGTCAAGAGGTAGAACATGAAGGATGGGTCGGGGACATATGATTTCAAGACGTTCCCGCCATGGTAATGCGAGTTGAACCATTGCGCCTCGGCCTGGCCCGTCTGCGTGGTGTCGCCCGCGTAACCATACAAGGCCTCGCGGAGAACGAACGGAGTCTGCGCGAACGAGCCAATGACGCCGGAGAAGATGATCACGGCCAGTGCGGTCCCCGCCAGAGCGCGTCTGGCGAGCACCCGCCCGGAGGTGGCCACGAATCCCGCGAAGAGACCGAGTGCCGGGATCATAAGTGCGCCGAAGCGTATGTTGTAGTATAGCCCGGTTCCCAGCTGGGGCAGGCTCTCCGTATTAACGCCCTTATAAAGCACGAGCCAGTAGAAGCCGAATGGCACGAGCGTGAGGTAAACCGGAAGCGTCCTGCCCTGCAGGCGAAAGCGCCACACAAAGATGGCGAATCCGAGTAGGGCCATGACCACGATGGCCCAGCCGAACGTGTCGGCAACGGTCAGACCGTACATCGTCAGCGCGAACATCGCGTGGTGGCGCGCGGGAAGCAGGTAGTCCGGGGTGTTGGCGTAATACTTGTGCGAGCTCTGTCCGTAGAAGAAAGACAAGAGCGGATCGTGGAAGATCACCGCGTTGTACAGGATCCACGCGACGCAGCCCGCGAAGGCGAGCAGGCAATACAGTATCGTCCAGGCTTCTGCCAGCTTATATCCCTGCCGGCGCCAGGCCGTGTAGGCCAGGATCGGGACCACCGCGATCCCGATCACCCAGTTCTCGTAGCGTATCAGCGTTCCCGTGGCCACCGCCGCCGCACATTTGGCTATGTCCAGGGCATGATAGGTATGGGTTAGGCGCAGAGCATAGTAGATAGAGACCACGAAGGCACTGACTGCGGGCGCCTCGCTCATCGGCGTGCTTTGCATGTAAAGAAAGCTCGGGTTCAGCATCAGGACCCCGGCGGCAACCCATCCGGCCCCTCTGGACGACGTCGCGAGACGAGCCATCCGGTACATGTAAACCGCTGCGATGACATAAGCGACCATGGACGGGAGTGAGCCCGCTATCCCGTCGCTGAAGAGCGTGCCGCTCCATATCAGGGGGAGCATGAGCATCGCAGGCAGCGGCAGCCACGTGGCACCGAACTGGGCCAGGCCCGGGGTACGGCTCTCCAAGACGCGGCGGGCAATCAGCTCACGGTCTCGTGAGTCATTGAAAGCGACCGTCAGACCATGTGCCCCGTACCATTTGAAGAAGGCAATGCTGAGCGCGGCCGCAATGAGGGCTACCGACCACTCATCCGTCAGGTGCGTGCGGATCCAGCCGTACAGCCGCGGTAGCAGGCCCGAGGCGGACAGTGGCTGGGCTGGCAGGCCAACGGGAGCCTCGACGTCGCGCGCGACCGACCGCGTACTGGCCTCCATCAGGTCGTGGCCTCCTCCGCGAGCCGCTCGGTGTGCAGGTAACCGATCGGGACCGCAGCAGAGGCTTCTGCGTCCGAGAGGCTGACTCCGTGCTCCGTCTTGGCCCAGTAGGACGGATTGCGTATCAGACTGATCAGCCCCGCCCAGGCGCCGAGGCTCATCAAGGCCCAGTACAGGGGAGTCAGCAGGGTATACCGGATCAGGTCAATCAGGTCGTGGCGTACGCACACGTAAGCGTTGCAGTAGAAGAAGATGAAATTCCACACGATCAGGCTCAGCAGCCCGGGATAGTAGATGACAGGCGGAAATAGCGTCTGAATGAAGTTGCCGAGATGTGTCCCTTTGCTCTCTGCATACATCACTGTCAGCGCCCACATCAGCGGGTTGGCCAGCAGCAGAAGGGAACTGCCCCCGACGAGCATCTGGAAATCGATGAATCCGCGTACACCGAGTTCCCGCAGCAGTTGCACCGGCCGGCGCATGTGCACGAGATAGGTCTGCAGGTATCCCTTGACCCAGCGGGAACGCTGCCGGACCCACGGTCGTGCCCGGGGGACCGCTTCTTCCCAGGTGGTCGAGTCGAGCATGGCCACGCGCAGGGACGCGCGGCCGAGGCGTACGCCCAGGTCGCAGTCCTCGGTCACATTGAACGGATCCCAGCCCCCGAGTTTGCGGAGTGGCTCGACCCGAAAGTGGTTGGAGGTCCCTCCCAGGGGCACGAACGCGTTGGGCCGCGCAAGCCCGGCGGTCAGCCCGGGCAGGAACTGGTTGTACCAGACGGCGTAGTCGATGGCGAACATACGGGTGAGAGCCGACTGGTGCCGGTTATAGAAATTGAGACGCGCCTGCAGACACACGACATCCAGGGGCAGCGCCCGCAGGGCAGCCACCGCTTTACGCAACTGGTCGGGCTCCGGCTGATCTTCGGCGTCATAGACGACGATGTACTCCCCCAGTGCCACGTGCAGGGCGATATTCAGCGCACGCGGCTTGGTTCGCGGCTGGCCTGCCGGCATCAGCATCGAGCGGATGCCGGGGGGAAACGGGTGGCCGTTGGCAGCCCTCCGGGTCTCTACGTCGTCCTCCTCTATGAGGAGCAGAACCTCCAGCCTGTCCGGCGGGTAGTCAATCCGCTTGAGGCGCTCCACCAGGGCAGGCAGGATCCTCCCTTCGCGGTACAGCGGCACGAGAACGGTGTAGAGGGGAAGCTCATCCGCCTCCTCGTGGTGAGAGTCCGCTGCGGAACCGGTACCCGCAAGCTCGCCGCGGATCAAGAGCCACACCTTGTGTACACCTGTCGCGAAGTACAAAGCGGTGAGGATCCCGAGGCAAACGATCAGCGCGTAGCGTGCAGCCGTTCCGACGAAGACGGCACTCAGCGCCACGAGCAGCACGAGCGCGAATGCTTGCACGCGGGTAACAACAATGCGGGCCCCATCGCGCGCTGCACCCCACGAGGTCGCCCAGTGTTCCCCGTCCGGTGCTCCCCCTGGGGCCGCGGGCATTGGGGCCGCGGCCAGCCTCGGCCGCTCTTCTTTATTAAGCCGTCCGACCATTACGTTGTGACCTTTGTTATCCCTCCCAAGCGGCAACCTCTGTCCCTGGCCTGCCGGGACGCCTACACAGGCCGGACACGTCCTTAACGGCTGGCTCAAGGTCACCGTGCCTGCTCCCCAGGATGAGACACCGGGATTCCAGCCCTCTTCCAGTCCCTCTCCCCAGCTGTATGGCAGGGCGCGCGGCCATCCGCAGGTACCGCGCTGGGACGCGGCCGGCATTGTGGTGGCCCCATCGTCAGCCGGACGAGCTCACAGCCATCGGAAGCGGTTCCTGTCCTGCCGCAGTGGTGAGTGCGGCACGGAACTGGTCCCGGCGGTGCTGCGAGAGGCCCTCATACAGCGCCGAGCGAAAGAGCGGATGCCGGAATGCGAACCCCCCGCTGCGCTCTTCCAGGATGCGGGCCTGCAGCGCCTGGTCCAGCGCGTCAAGAAGGGCGGCATCGGAGACGGGCGGCTCAAGCGCCGCTGTCCCGGTGCGCAGTGCGGCCAAGGAGATCTCTGCAGCCCCGGAGGCGGCGGTCAGCTCAAGCACCCGGCGCAGGGTCTCATCCATGGCCGCCAGCCGCATCGCAGCCAGGGCGCGCACCCGCGCCGGTACCCGCGCCGCGGCGCGCCCTGACTCATTCTGGTCGCCCGCGGCGAATGCGGGATCGCCGCGCTCGCTCAGCTGCCGGACAAGTTCACCGACGAACAGCGGATTTCCATGGGATCGCTGGTAAGTGCCAAGAGCTCATCGCCAGCACCAGCACCCGGAAGCAGCGCTCGCACCAATTGGTCGCAGTCCCGGCGGGAAAGGCAGCACAACTCGATTCTCAGGCAGAGGCCTTCTCGCGTCGTGCCCTCGATCAACCGCCGGAGCTCCGAGCCAGCCTCAACTTCCTCTTCGCGTACCGCCGCTACGATCAGCCACGGCCGCTGGACAGCCAGATGGGCGAGGTAGCGGACCAGGTCGAGGCTGAAGGGATCGGCGTCGTGCAAGTCATTTATGACGAGAAGCACCGGCTGCTCCCGGCCCAGATCGGTCAGCAGCCGCACGATGGCGGGGACGAGATCCAGGTGGTAGTCGCCGTGGGCGAGCACGGGCTCGCCGCTTGTCCCCAGTGACGGCACGAAGCGGGCAAGGGCTGGGTAGCGGCCCGCTATCTCGTTGCGCTCGGCCGCCGGGCGACTCGCCGCGTAACCCTCCAGCGCGACCGCGAACATGCCGCAGGCGAACTGTTTCGCATGTGCGCCCCGCCCGCTCCAGAGCACAGCAGCTCCCTGCCTGCCCGCGTGGGCCGCGAACTCCTCCAGGAGCCGGGTCTTGCCAATACCCGCTTCCCCCGTGAGGAGAATCATTCCCGCGCCCCTCTTCGTGCCTCGCGCGAGCTGGCCGCGCAGGTGCTGGATCACGCGGTCGCGGCCCACAAACGGCCTGACCAGGGTGGCTTCGTTGTCATCCGGCAGGTGCCGGTTGACAACCGCGCGGTTTCGATCGGCCATTGAGGGATCATGATCGGCCGCGGACCTCTGCGGCGGCACCTGGTTCCCGAGAATATTGTGGTAGAGCGATACCGTTTCAGGCTGGGGTGCCATGCCGAGTTCGCGCCGCAGCACGTCCTCGCAGATCCGGAATTGCCGTACGGCCTGGTCGGGTGTGCCCATCTCCGCGTACAAGCGGATGAGTCGGCGGTGGACCGCTTCCCCTGGTGGGATCCTGCCCGAGCGCCGCGCGGAGCTGATCGGCTGCCTCGTTGCAGGCACCGCGATTCTCGAGGGCTTCGGCCAGGTGATATGGGTCCAGGGCAACCCGAGTAGTTCGGCATGTCCAAAGGCACCAGCAGCGGCGGCACGCCGTCCGCGCTGTCGGTCGGCAGGGCGAACGCGATGCTTCCTCCGGCGCTGCCAGGTCAGGGTCATTAGCCGGCCCGGCCCGCAGCCCGGTAGGCGATGGCCAGGTTGTTCCGCGATTGCACGGTGTCGGGGTGGTCGGGTCCCAGCACGCGTTCCCGGGCGGCCAGGGCCTGCTCGTGCAGCGCGATCGCCTCCGCGGCCCGGCCCGCCGCCCGGTAAGCGTTGGCCAGGTTGTTCCGCGAGCCCAGGGTGCCGGGGTGGTCGGGTCCCAGCACCCGCTCCAAGGCGGCCAGGACCTGCTCGTGCAGCGCGATCGCCTCCGCGGCCCGGCCCGCCGCCCGGTAAGCGTTGGCCAGGTTGTTCCGCGAGGCCAGGGTGCCGGGGTGGTCGGTGCCCAGCACGCGTTCCCGGGCGGCCAGGGCCTGCTCGTACAGCGCGATCGCCTCCGCGGCCCGGCCCGCCGCCCGGTAGGCCCCGGCCAGGTTGCCCCGTGAGGCCAGGGTGCTGGGGTGGTCGGGGCCCAGCACCCGCTCCCGGGCGGCCAGGACCTGCTCGTACAGCGCGATCGCGTCCGCGGCCCGGCCCGCCGCCCGGTAAGCGATGGCGAGGTTGTTCAGCGAGGCCAGGGTACTGGGGTGGTCAGGGCCCCGCACCCGCTCGCGGGCGGCCAGGGTTTGCTCGTGCAGCGGGATCGCCTCGGCGGCCCGGCCAGCCGCCCGGTAGGCGATGGCGAGGCTGTTCCGCGAGGCCAGGGTGTCGGGGTGGTCGGGGCCCAGCACCCGCTCGCAGTCCGCAATCAGCGACTCACCGACCGCGATGGCCTGCGGCGCGCTGTCACCTAGCTCATTCAGGTAATACAGCGCCCACAACCGCAGCGACAGCAGCGACCTGGCCAGCTCATCATCGGCCTCACCTGCGGGTCCAGCCGTGGCCTCCAGCAGCGCCGTCACCTGCTCGGGGATGTCCCTGGCGGCCGGGCGGTCCTGTGAACCCGCAAGCGCCCCCGCGCGCGCGTGCAGCACCAAGGCGGCGGCCCGGCACACCGCCGTCAACCGCCCCAGCTTGGCCAGCCGATCCCGGACCACTCGCATGACCCCGCGGTGCACGATGATGGTCTGGCCGTCCAGGCTGAAGGTCAGTAGCGACCGCTCCGCCAGCTGCGCTAGCGCCCGATCTACCAGATCCGCGCCCACCCCGGACCGGCGCCTGCGTCTGGCCAGGACACCCGCCTGCCCGGCGGCATGCAGCACCTCCCGGCGGACCCCGGCCGCCGACAGCACCGCCATCATCTCCATCACGCCGGTGCAGACGCCCGCCTGGTCGCCGGCCCGGACCGCATGCAGGGACAGCAGGACCGCCTCCGCCACGCCGTGCGGGTACGGCGGCCCCTCCCCCTGGATCAGGTATTTCCCGGCCGGCAGCGCCCGCAGCCGCTCCAGGTACGTCTCGTACCCCAGGTGCCGTCTGGCGATCACCGCCGCGGCCTGGGCCAGGGCTAGCGGCAGGTACGCCAGCTCGGCGGCCACCGCGGCGGCTCCCGTGGCATCGGCCAGGCCGGTCCGGCCGGCCAGGAACGCCAGCGCCTGTTCGGCCGTGAACACGCCGACAGGGACGCTCGCCCCCAGGTTCGCCACCGACGGCCGGTTACTGGTGATCAGCACCCGGGCCGCGCCGCCGGCGGGAACAAACGGCCGCACCACGTCAGGATCTTGGACGTTGTCGAACACGAGCAGGCAGCGGTCCCCGTCGGCCTCCAGCCGCTGCCGCACCGCTCGGCCCGCGGCGGCGGCGTCCTGGCCGGTGCCGCCGTCGGACAGCGCCGCGGCCTCGGCCACCGCGGCCAGATCCGCCAGCAGGCTGGCCGTGTCCTCTGCGTTGACCCAGGCCACCAGCCGCCAGCCGGCCGCCAGCCTGGCTCGCGCGTACCCGGCCGCCAGCTGCGTCTTGCCCACACCCGGCATCCCGGTGATCGCACGCACCATCGATGCCGCGCTACCATCCCCGTCTAGCTCCGCCAGCAGGCCCGCCCTCGGCTGGAAACCAGGCGGCTCCTGCGGGATGTCACCCACCACCACCCGGTCACCCGGGCCCGCATCCTCCCCCAGCCCCCTGGCCGCACCCGAGGTCGGCAGCCCGGCCACCGCCTCCGCCGCAACCGTCAGATCCACCGCCAACCCCACGAACCCGGACAGGTAACCGCCGTGACACAGCGGCTACAGATATAAACATACCCTCCCAGGCCGGCCCAAACAGGCTAGTCACTCCCCCGTCCGATCCGTCCACCGGCGCCCGGCCGGGCGGGTCACGGGTCGGCCACAGGCCGTCCGGAGCGGAGGTCTCCCAAGTGCTCACGCAGCACTTCCCCGTACGCGGTGGGCTGCCCGTCCCACGACCTGATCAGTGCCGGACCAGCACAGCCCGAAGGATTCCAGCTCCAGCCCAGGTAAGACACGCCAACCGAGTCGGCCCAGTTCATGAAGCTACTAACGAATGCGCCCGAGCACGTCTTGTCACCCAGCTCGGCAGCGACCACGGGCACGGTCCAGGTCACCGGCCTGACGTCTGTGTTCCAGCACGCAACAGTGGTGCACGTGAGGTCATTGTAGACATGCAGGCCGGCCACGAGCTGGTTCGCCGGGTCGTGCGGCCGGAACCGGCGCCAAAAGGAAAGGTGTTACCCCAGTCCAGCCCGGTGGCAATGATCGGCTGGCTCGCACCGGTTGAGCGCACCGCATCGACTAGCGTCTGCATGCCCGCGGCGCGCCAGCCTTCAGGAAGGACGCAGCCGTCTCGCCAGCACTGCCAGCTGATGCCATGCGGCTCGTTATAGAGATCGAAGATGACGGCCGGGTCGGCCGCGAAGGCTCGCGCTACCGAGGACCAGAAATTCGGCGCGTGGTCAAGGTCGGCCATGGGCTGCTGCCCGGTTGCCTGAGCCGTGCCCGGTGCGTTCCAGTGCAGGTCCAGAATCACGTAAAACCCAGACTGGTTGAGGCGGATCACGTACTGGCTGATCGCCGCCCGGTAGCGCGCGCCACTATATCGCGCCGGAGCGCCGTTGATCCCGAGCCAGCAGTCTTCGTTCAGCGGTAGGCGCACGGCGGTGATGTCCCAGGAGGCCATCGCGGCCACCGCATGCTTGTCGGTCGGCCCGGCGAAAATGCCCAGGCCTTCGATGCATGCGTATTCGGCGCCCGATCGGTCAACGCCGAGCAAACGGATCGGCTGGCCCTGCGCGTCACCGAGCCGGTTCCCCACGACCTTCACGACCAGACTGGGTCCTGAACCGCAACCGACACACGCCGCTATGATGCTGAGCGCGAGCACCGCGTACAAGGTGGCCAGCGCTCCGCGCCGCGAGCACTGGAGCAGCCTCATAGGTACGAGCCTACGAGGACATGAGCTTACCGGCGGGTCACGGTGATCTCGCGAACCTGGATATTGCGCAGTCCCTGGCCGAAGCTGGCTACTACCCGGGAATGATCGATCGCCGCGGCCGATGTAGGGGTCTGGTTCAAAGTGTCGAGCATGGCCTGGTTCACCACAATGTAGTTAAAGTCTCGCCATCCTTTCGGGAAGGCCTTCTTGACGGCCGGGTCGTAGTCGAGCGGCCAGTAGGAGACGACCGTCTTCGAGAAGAACCCGCCCTGCATCGGCTGGTCGTTATAGCCCTTCTCGATGAGGTAAATCCAGTACTGGTCGCCGACGATGAGCCGCTTGTCGCGGCCCACGTGGTCGACGAGCCACTGCTCTGTTGCGAGCTCGGGGCCGTCCTGCCTGGCGGTCATCGCTACGCGATCGCCGCTCGCCCAGCGCGGAGCGATGAAGAGCACCGCGGCGCACGCCAGTCCAGCGACCATGGCCCGTGTCGCCCACACCGCTGCCGGAAATCTCATAAACCGGGCCCAGGACCACAGCGCCTCAATGCTCCCTGGCACCATCAGCGCGGCGAAGGGCAGCATCCCGATGACGTACATATTGGGCAGATAGCCCGGCTTGAACAGGGTTGCGGCCTGGATAAGGAACGCAAGTGCCACCGCCCGCGTAGTGCGTCGTGCGAGCGCGACTGGCGTGAGCGCGAGCGCCGCAAAAAGCAGCCATGGGTCAAGCTGGAGCCAGGATGTGACTATGGCGTGGGTCTGGCTGTACGGGTTGAAGATGCTCCCGGTGCCCTTGCGGGTGAGCAGCTGGACGACGAGATAGCCCGTCATGCTCACGTGACCCGGCCCCGGCAGCAGCTCCCCCTTCAATGTCGCGTAGAGCGGATAGAAGCCTCCGGTAAGTACGAAGAAGGTCAGGAAGAGCGTCAAGCAATAACGCCTGGTGCGCCGGTCGGCATTCTGGGCCACCGCGACAACCAGCGCTGGCAGCAGGTCGAGCGTTGTCTCCTTGCATAGCACGCTCAGCGCGAAGCAGGCCCCGCTGCCGGCAAATGCCCAGAGTCGGCGCTGGGGCGTCCATGCGAGCGCGAACGCGGCGATCGCGAAGGCCATCGAAGGATTGTCGAGGAGTACCGCCCGGTGGAAGAAGACGGCAATAGGGCACAGAGCAAAGAGGATCACCGCGGCCGCGGCGCCCACCCGGCTGAAGCCGAGCCGACGAGCCAGGAGATACAAGAGCGAGCAACTGGCCAGGCACACCACAAGCATGAACTCCCGGCCATGGTCGATCGAGAAAACGGCGTGACCCAGTACCGCGCCTGCCTCCGTCCAGAAGGAGATCAGCAGCCAGGCGAAAGGGGGGTGGCCGTAGCTGTAGGTGTAGTTGGCGAGGCGGCCATGCTGCGCCGCCCAGGCGTAGCCGACGTAGGTACCCTCGTCAAACTGGGTCCCGGGCCAGTGCGCCAGGTTTGTACCGACGACCACCCCGGCGACGACGAGCAATACTAGCTGAAATAGGAGGTCGGCGCGCCGCGTGACGGCCCCGCGCAGGAGGTCTCGGACGGCGCCGGGCAGTCGATTTGTTCTCACCACTACGCCGCCTGGATGGCTTCCCGGCTGTGAGAGCGGGGCCGTTCGGGGCGCCTGCACACTGTCAAGCCGGACCCACAGGGGTGCGGCGCCAGCGTCTCCGAACAGGTCGTCGATAGAGCGGGAGTGCACGTCGGCACGACCATTACTGGCCTGGCGGACATCCGCCGTCGGCCAAGCCACGAGGTACCCATGCTGGCCCGCTTCTGCGGGGCGGCCCATCGCCCGGGAGGCTAGCGCATCGGCCTGAGCCTCGACCATCTGATGCGAGCCGACGAGGCTTTCCGCCAGAGCGTGCATTTCCGGCCGCGGCTCGGGAACGCGGGGAATCGGCGCGGCTCGCCGAGCCCCCCTTGCCGACCGTGGCAGCACTCCGAGAGCTGCAGCTCTGAGTGCTGCCGCCGGCCACGTCAGCAAGCCGAGAGCGGCGGACCACCGGGCTACTGCCCGCCGCGGCAGCTTGTTGACCGTTACCCCTGATCCCGCGCCTGCACCGGCAGGCCGCCCGAGGTGCAGGCCCAGATGTGCCGTCTTTTCCCAGCCCCGGGCACCGCGCGCCTCGCGAACTACGGCCCGTGCGGCGGCGAAGGCCAGAACGGCCTGGTAAAGCAGCAGTCCAAGTACCAAGCGCACATAGTCGCGCACCGAGGGCCGCCGCTCCCCGTACAGTCGGCAGAACTCCGCCAGGCCGACACCCTCCGCTACGAGCATGGACAGCATAGGCAGCAGCGGCAAGAACGACATGAGCGTGATGACGATAGGAGCCTTTACGGCCAGTGCAGTCGCAATCGCGGCCGGGATCATCAGCCACGCGAGTGCCATGATGTAAGGGCTCGCTAGAATATACGCACCGAGCGCCCTCTGCCGGGCGGGCAGTCGGCGCCAGTAGCCCCGGGCCAGGGTCTGTAGGTATCCCTGGTTCCAGCGGGTGCGCTGCCGGATGAAGGCGCGGAGTGTCGGCGGGCACTCTTCCCGCGTCACCAGCTCGGGCTCGTAGAAGACAGCCGTGCGCGCACCGAGCGTGCTCAGCCGCACGCCTATCTCGCAGTCCTCGGCCAGGCAGTCTGCCCAGCCCGCCACTGCACGCAGGATCGACGTTCGGATGAAGACCGTATTACCGCCGAGCGGGATGAAGCGCTGGCGGGCATGGACGTGCAGCCGACTGCGGAACCAGAAGTAGTATTCAAGGACGTTGTGGATCGTAAACCAGCTTGAGCGAAAGTTCATTAGCTGCACGCCGGCCTGCACGATGTCTGCATCAGTCGCCTGAAAGCACTGGTCGACCCGCCGCAGCAGCGCCGGATGAACGTCGTCCTCGGCATCGAACACGCCGGTGATCGTGGCCGAGCAATAGGGGAGCGCCGCGTTCAGCGCCTTCGGTTTGCTCTTGGGCCAGCTAGGGTCGACGACGACCCTGACGCGCTCCGGGTGGCGGTCGGCCATGCGTTCCGCCACCTCGCGCGTCCCCGGATCATCGGCGCCGACGACGACGAGCACCTCGAAGTCCGGATGATCACTGCTGATCAGGCGGGAGAGCGTGGTTTCAAGCACCGCCACCTCGTGGCGAGCGGGAACGATCAGCGAGAATGAGTAGGCCGACTCGCGTCCGTCAGCCTCGAGACGGCTCTCTGTCAGCGAGTCCGGGGTTCGCCAGGCATGAAGCATCCAGATGAGGGTCGACACGCCAACTACTCCCACGAGGAGCGAGACGGCGATGTATAGCAGATAGAGGAACAGTGAGGACTTGATCGCCATCAATCCAGCAGCCGATGCCACCGCCAGCAGCAGGACCACGATGAGAACCCGGCCTGACAACCTTTTGCGGGCCGACGCCAGCCGATCGCGACTCATTGACCATCCGCTCCAAAGGATCTGGTAATGCAAAGGGACCCTGGCTGGCTGTCTCGCCTTGACGTGTGATGAGGTTCACGCACCCTGGCCCGCGCAAGCCCAATCAAGATCGAATGGGTCCACGATGACTGGAATACACTCACCTTCCACCATGGCCTGCGTGCATTCCAGCGCTCTTCCAGCCGTCTTCGCACAGAATTTCCCAGGGAATATGGAAGACATGAGAAGGGTCGATCGGGAACCAACGGGCGCCGCCGGAGGGCTGACTCAGATCCAGACACGTCAGATCCCTGCCGGGTGAGCAGTCGATAGAGCGTGAGCTCCTGCACCGGGAGCGGCCAGAGCGGCACGGAGCTCGTCCCGGCGATGCCGCGGAAGACAGTCATACAGGGCCGAGCGAACGAACGGGTGCCGGAACGCGTAGCCTTCATCCCGTTCCTCGAGGAGGTTTATCTGCAGCGCGCGATCCAGCGCGTCGAAGAGCACCGGAACGGCCAAAGGCGGTTCCAGCGCCGCCGCCCCAGCGCGGAGCTGGCTCAACGAGATCTCCGTCGCACCAGCGGTAGCGGCCAGCCCCAGCACCCGGCGCAGGGGCTCATCCATGAGTGCCAGTCGCATCGCGGTGAGGGCACGCGTACGGGTCTGCAATCGCGCGGCGAGCCACGAGGAGCTCTGCGGGTCCGGATCGCCGCACGAGCTTATGCCCTCGACGAGCTCCCTGACGAACAGCGGGTTGCCCCGTGACTGTGCGTAGATCTCCGCCAGGGTGTCGTCGCTGACGCGGACGCCGGGCAGCATCGCGCGTACTAGCTGATCGGTCGCGCGGGAGGACAAGCAGTGCAGGTCAATTCTCAGCCAGAGACGCTCTCGCGTCATCGCCTCGATCATTCGCCGAAGCCCGGCGCCCGCCTCGATATCCGGGTCACGCAACGCCCCCACCATGAGCAGGCGCCCCCGGACGGCCAGATGAGCCAGGTACCTGATCAGGTCTAGGCCGACGGCATCGGCCTCGTGCAGGTCACCGAGGACCAGAAGGACAGGCTGGGTGCGAGCCAGGTCCGTCAGGAACTGAACAACGGAAGGGATGAGATCGAGATGATAGTCACGCAGCTCGGGTGCCGGAACCGGGATCGGACTCCTGGCTCCCAGCGACGGCACGAACCGTGCCAGGGCCGGATATGTGCGGGCGAGCTCGGTACGCTCGGCCTCCGACCGGCTTGCCGCGTAGTCCTCAAGCGCAACCGCAAACGGGCCGCAAGCGAACTTGCTCGCATGTGCGCCCCTTCCCCCGCAGAGCGTGATGGCTCCTTGTTCCCTCGCCCGGCTTGCGAACTCCTCCAGCAGCCGGGTCTTGCCGACTCCGGCTTCTCCGCTGACAACGAGCATGCCCGCCTTGGCCTCATCGCGTCGCGCGAGCTGACCGCACATGCACTGGATCACTCGTTCCCGGCCGACGAAGGGCCCGCCGTTAGCAGCCTGGACAGGCGGCGAGCGACGCAGGCCGGCCCGGTCACGAGCCAGATCCGGACTCGGCGGCTGCCGCGCGGGCCGGCCTGTGAGTATTTCGTCGCAGAGCGAGACGGTTTCCGGCTGAGGGGCGAGATCAAGCTCCCGCAGCAGGACATCCTCGCAGAGATGAAACTGGCGCACTGCCTGGTCGGGTGTACCCATCCGCACGTACAGGCGCATGAGCCGCCGGTGAACGACTTCAAGCGTCGGGTCCTGCTGGAGCACGTCGCGGAGCCGGTCTGCCGCATCGTTATAGGCGCCGCTACGCTCAAGTGCCTCTGCCATCCCGAGCAGCAGCCGGACACGCAACTCGGCCAGGACGCCGCGACGCTCGGAGCACCAGCTCTCGTAGCGGTCCTCAGGCAGTAGCTCACCGCGGTAAGCCGCGAGGGCAGCCTGATACGCCTCGACTTCCCTCCGGCGTATCGCATCCTCGGCGAGCCGCTCGAACTGGTCGGCGTCCACGACGACATGCTCGGTGTGGAGGATGAGAACGGCGTCCGCTAGACGGAGATACGCCGAACTCTGCCGACGCGGGAGCTCAGGCTCCATCGCGTGACGGGCGGCATGGAGGGCCTTGCCGAAGCTATTGAGCGCGGATTCCGCATCCACACCCGGCCAGAGGGTGTCGATGATCTGCTCGCGGTGCAATGCGTGCCCCGGATGAACCGCTAGCAGCTTGGTCAGGGTCTTGCCGCTCCGCCTGTGCCAGTCGGATACGGCCCACCCAACGTCGGATACGGCCCACCCAACGTCGGTGCGTTCGACGCAGAATCCTCCGAGGAGTCTCACGTGCAGCAGCCGGATAGGGTCAGGCCCGGGGTACTGCGCCGCAGAGGCATCTACCCCGGGGCGTGACGCGGCAGGCGGCCGGCGTGGCACGCAGCCCCGCCCCGCCCTGTGTGAGAAGTCTGAAAGAACCATCGGACTGGCTCCAGTCCTGGGTTCCGCTACCTGAAACCCTTAACCTGGGCCGAAAACGTGAGCGTGGCCAGACACCGCGCGTGTAGTTCGCCGGAACGGAGGGCATGGCCGACGATCCGGCCGGACATCCCTGCTCCTGGGCACTGGGGCACTCCCACGCTTGCTTACATCCAGGAGACGCGGAGAGTACCAGGACGGTTGACGCAATGTGCGTGTTTGGGACATAAAAAGAAGGAAAATTCTATAACTCTGGCAAATATTGCCACATCGGACATTCCGGAACAAAACATCACAAACTTCTAAGGTGGCCCGCGCGGTCACCGAACAGGAACAAGAGAGCGTACGCTGCGAGGCGTGAACCTTGAAGCTGATCGCGTGGCCGACCTGGCGGGCCGACCGCTTAGCAGGCTGACCAGGCGTGATGTGGCCCTTGCGCTGCTCACCGCGCCGCCTGCGGACGCGCTCGAATCGCTGCCCGGCATCAGGCGGGGCATGCTCGCGGCCGGCAACCCGCTGTCCGGGGTGTTCTGGTCGTCGGCGGAAGCCGTCCTGCATACGATCGACGACGGCGAGGCCACGGTCGGCGACGTCCGGACGTGGCTGGAGGCCACCGGGACCGAGCCGAACGGGATCATCGGCCTGCACGTCTGGGATGATCAGTCCGAGCGCAGCCAGCTCGCCGCGGAGATGCACACCAGGCTGGTCAGCCACCTCGAAGACCGGCTCGCCGCGGGCGAGATCGATCCCGATCTGCTGGCGGTGGCCGACCCGGCCGCCTGCCAGGCCTACATCGAGCTGCAAGAGCGGTGGATGACCTCGGCGCTGCCCGACGGCCGGGTCCCGATGGACGCGCTGCTCGACGAGAAGGACGAGGAGTTCCTGGCCGAATGGGATGCCGCCGACGCCGAGGCGCTGGCCGCGACCCAGGCGCTGCTCGACCGGGTGGGAGAGCGCCCGCTGCCGGGCGAGGAGCTGCGCCGCGCCAGCGCCCGGCTGCGCCAGGACATCGCCCGGCCGGGCTGGCCCGGCCGGCTGCTGATCGAGTGCAGCGGGCTGCGCCCGAAGGACCTGCCAGCCGACGACACCGAGCTGTGGCTCAGGCTGGCCGCGGGCGTGGCGTCCCCGCAGGGGCCGGACGACTGGGGCCGGCCCGACTCCGACGACAGTGAACCGGACGAGGCGGAAAGCGAGCTCACCGCCATCTGCGCCATCGACCATTTCGACTGGCTGGCGGCGATCACCGCGCTCGCCGAGGGCGGCCCGGGCACCGCCGCGTCGGCCGCCGACCTGGCCGCGTACGTACGGGACTACGACCCCGGAGATCCGGACGACCCGGACGACGGCGCGGCCGGCCAGGAGCCGGCCGGCGAGAACGACGATGAGCCTGATGACTTCTTCCTCTCCGACGACGACGAATTCGACGACCTCACCATGGAGGGCCTGTTCCTGCCCGTCGTCTCGCTGTGGCAGGTACTCGGCGCGATCGACGACGACGAGCGGCTGACCCCGCTGGGCTGGTGGGGCCTGCCCGAGGCCATGCTCCGGGTCTGGGCCCCTTCCGGGGGCGCTGCGGGCTAGCCCGCTGTGCCGGGCTCCGGGTCGTCGGCGGCGAGCCGCTGGTACGCGGGGGCCAGCACCTCGGCCAGGTCCTTCCCCCTGACTCGCACCGGCGGCGGGGCGAACATGCGCAGCAGCAGGTCGGGGGCGGCGGCATCTCGCGCGGTGGCCAGCGCCCGCAGCCGCGCCGGGCTCAGCCCGGGCGACCAGAACGCGTCCAGGCATTCCTCGAGCGGCCGGGCCGGCACGTCCAGAGCGGCCTGCGCGGTCCCGGCCGGGCCCGCCGGGCGGCCGGCCCCCGGAGCGCCCCCCTGCATCCGGCGCAGCGCGGCGAGCAGCTCGTCCCGGCCCTTGCCGCGCCAGGCCAGCATGCCGAACGGGTCACGGTCGAACTCCTCGGCCAGCACGTAGCAGACCGCGGCCAGGTGCTTGCACGGCACGCCCCAGTCCGGGCAGCTGCAATGCATCTCCAGGTCGGCGGCTGACCGCGGGAACAGCGGCGTGCCGCACTCGCCGAACACCTCCTCGATCTCGTGCGGCATCTCGCCCGCGAGCAGCTTGGCCAGGAACAGCGCCTGGGCGGCCAGTTTCTCCAGCACCCGCCGCCACTGGGCGGTGGTAAGCGGCAGCACCCCGATCCGGACCTGGTAGGGCCGCACCCGCGATCCCTGCACCCGCGCGGTGACCTTGCCCTGGGACAGCTCGAAGTCGAGCACCTGCCCGGCCCGGGCGTAGCTGCGGCCCCGGGCCAGCCGTCCGCTCATGCCGTAGGACTCGAGCACGCTGATGAACCGCCGCGACCACCACTGCTCGCCGATCGCGCCGCGCCTGCTCCTGGCCTTGATCCCGCCGTCCACCCGGATCGGCCGGGCCGGCGGCCACTCGTCCCATGGGCCGGCCATAATTCGCTCACCGCGTCCGCGGACAGGGTCAGCACGGATCGCAGGTCGTCGACGGACAGCTCGGTGAGCCAGCCCTCGCCGGTGCCGACGATCTGCTCGGCCAGGGCCTTCTTCTCCTCGATCATGGCGTCGATCCGCTCCTCCAGGGTGCCGACGCAGACGAACTTCCTGACCTGGACGTTCCGGCGCTGGCCGATGCGGAACGCGCGGTCGGTGGCCTGGTCTTCCACGGCCGGGTTCCACCACCGGTCGACGTGGATCACGTGACTGGCCGCGGTCAGGTTGAGCCCGGTGCCGCCGGCCTTCAGCGAGAGCAGGAACAGGGCCGGCTCGTCGAGTTCAGCGAACGTGGCCACCATCGCGTCCCGCTGCTTCTTCGTCGTGCCGCCGTGCAGGAACAGCACCGGGCAGCCGAGCCGGGCCGCCAGGTGCGGCTGCAGCATCCGGCCGAACTCGGCGTACTGGGTGAAGCACAGCGCCTTGTCGCCCTCGGCCACGACCTCGTCGCAGATTTCCTCGAGCCTGGCCAGCTTGCCGGACCGGCCGGGCAGCCGGGAACCGTCGCCGAGCAGGTGGGCGGGATGGTTGCACACCTGCTTGAGCTTGGCCATGGTGGCCAGCACCAGGCCGCGGCGGCTGATGTCGTCGGCGGCGTCCTCGATCCGGCTGAGCATGTCGGTGACCGTGGCCTGGTACAGGCTCGCCTGCTCGGGGGTGAGGTTGCACCAGACCTTCATCTCCTGCTTGTCCGGCAGGTCAGAGATGATCGTCTTGTCGGTCTTCAGGCGGCGGAGCAGGAACGGCTGGGTGATGCGCTTGAGCGCCTGCGCCGCCTCGGGCGAGCCGTGCCGCTCGATCGGGATCGCGTACCGCTCCCGGAACTTCTCGGCCGGGCCGAGCAGGCCGGGATTGGTGAACTCCATGATCGACCACAGCTCGGACAGCCGGTTTTCCACCGGCGTCCCGGTCAGCGCGATCCTGGCCGCGGCGGGCAGCCCGCGGACCGCCCGGGCCTGCTTGGTGGCGTGGTTCTTGATGGTCTGCGCCTCGTCGCACACCACCCGGGCCCAGCTCACCTGGCCGAGCGCGGCCTGGTCCCTGGTGGCCACGCCGTAGGTGGTGATGACCAGGTCCGAATCGCTCAGCGCGGCGGCGAGCGACTCGCCGTCCAGCCGGTCCGCGCCGTGGTGCACGTGTACCCGCAGATCCGGGGTGAACCGCGCCGCCTCGCGCTGCCAGTTGCCGACCAGCGACATCGGGCAGACCAGCAAGGTGGGTCCCGCTGACGGCCCCTGTCCGGCAATGAGCGACAGCAGCTGGATCGTCTTGCCCAGGCCCATGTCGTCGGCCAGGATGCCGCCCAGGCCGAGCTCACCCAGGAAGGACAGCCAGGAGAGCCCGCGTTCCTGATACGGGCGCAGCTGGCCGGAGAAGCCCGCGGGGGTGGCCATCGGCCGCAGCCGCCGGTCGGCCTGGCCGGACAGCAGGTCGCCCAGCCAGCCGTCGGCGTCCACCCCGACCAGGGGAACCCCTTCGTCCGGCTCGCCCGATCCCAGCCCCAGCCCGGCTAGCCCCAGCCCGGCCGCCAGCGCGTCCGCCGCGCTCATCGTCCCGGCCTGGTTGCGCTCGAGGAACTTCAGCGCCGCCTGCAGGTGCGCGTCGTCCAGCTCGACCCACTGGCCGCGCAGCCGGACCAGCGGGATCTTCAGCCGGGCCAGCTCAGCCAGCTCAGCCGGGTCGAGCGCCTCGTCGCCCACGGCCACGTCGTACCGGAAGTCCACCAGGTCGCCCAGGCCGAACCTGGCCCCGGCCGGGCCGGCGGCCGACGGGCCAGCCTGGGAGCGGGCGGTCAGCTTCAGCCCGAGGCGGGCCTTGCGCACCCAGTCGGGCAGCAGCACGCCGAACCCGGCGCCTGCCAGCAGCGGCCCGGTCTCCTTCAGGAACCGGTACGCGCCCGGCGGGTCCAGCTCCACCAGGGCCGGGGCCGCCTCGCGCAGCGCGTCCTCGATCTCGCCGAAGAGCCTGGCGGCGGCGCCCAGCCCGGCCAGCAGCTCCTGCACCGGATCGCCTCCCGCCATCCCGGCGCCGTGGCCGGCCCAGACGTCGGCAGCGGAGATCATCAGGCTGGGGTCGTCGGCGGACTGCAGGGCGAACTCGACCCGCCAGGGAGCCGGATCCGGCGCGGCGTTCC